>Ga0153928_1000015_pt1 | contig 93928 bp, 76 predicted proteins | sample TSNJ012MetaG_FD_106656 | JGI IMG/M metagenome (GOLD analysis project Ga0153928, IMG submission 106656) | Attine ant fungus gardens microbial communities from New Jersey, USA - TSNJ012 MetaG | ecosystem: Host-associated > Fungi > Mycelium > Unclassified | place: USA: New Jersey, Wharton State...
GGATGGATTGATAAGCCTGTGAAACTGAAATCGAATATCAAACATGTATATACGGGAGATGGCACAACATTTTTACTGGATAAACATAACCGGTTATACTGGGCTGGGGATCAGAGGTACTCAGGCCTGATGGATTGGATAAAGGCATAATCAATGACGCTCAATGCCGGAACTACGTATGTCATAGGTGCGAAAATATTTTTGACCGGAACCGGCAGCTACACGCTGACCGTCCGACCGTCTGGCGGCGATACCGTGCAGGAATTCACCTATGATAGATACGGCAACCGGACAAAGCTGACGGAGACGAAAAATGGGAACACATGGAATAATAGAACCAATTCAATTAATAGTAAAAAGGCAAAAAGAATACCCATAAATCCATTAAGGAGAAAAAAATGATAGAACTAAAATATTCAAAAAAAAATTGTGAAATCATGATAAATTATGAGAATGTTATAAGAGATAGACATATAAATGTTTGGAAAGCATATCAAAAGAGGTTTGATGATTTGGCTTTGAAATTAGATATATCATTCTACTGGATGAAATATTTTCGTATAGGAGTATTAAATAATGAATCAAAGGTATGTTATTCAAGACCTGCCATTGAACCTGGGAACTATAGTTATTTTGTACAATATGAGGTTAAAAAAGATAGGAAAATAATTCGAGTATTGGCAGGGGATAAAGATGATCATAGTTATGGATTGTTTGATTCATTATATATAAGTCACATAAAAAAAACTATTTTTTCATTGCCATATATTAAAATCTATAACAACGCAAACACTATTCCAGATATGTTAGATAAATACTTGTTCAAACTGAATAGGTTCGGATACGAAATTGCAGGATATGAGGATGATTGTACTGAAGAATGAATCTTGTCAATGTAAAAACTAGAAAAACCGGTTCTTCTTTGTATTCTAATAGGATTGGAGTTGAAAAACTGCAAAAAAATTGTCTGAAATTACAGTAATCAAACCTTAGAATTAAAGGATGTACGAGAAAATCTATGGAAGTATATCTATTGTGCAAACAACCCCATCAATTATATTGACCCCAGTGGACAGAATCCAGTTGTTTTAGCTTGGAAACCAGCGGTTGGTGCATTACTCACTTTAGGATCAGTGACTGGCGTTGTGCTGGCAGTTGTGGCAGTAGGTAAAACCTAATTCCTCAAGTAATAGAACAAAATCAAAACCCACATCACATAATACCCCGGGACAGACAAAACCAGCATCCAGTACGGCCAATAAGGGGGGCTGGTAAGGCTAATATTAAACAGGCGAAAGGTGGCAAGCAAAATGTTCGTGACTCAGGGTTTATTGGCGTAAGTAATGAAGATATATTAGAAGGATATCAAAATAGTTCTGGTGCAGAAAAGAAGAGGTATGAAAAAGAATTAAAGGAACGACAAGAAAAAAATAACCTAAAAGAAAGAACAATAATAAAAGTAAGAAGTCGGGAAAGAAAAAATGACGAATTAAGGTGAATTTTATGAGAGAAAAAACAATAGTAAAAATTCTAGATGAAATTGATGAAAATATATCTGATTCAAGCGAATTTACTGCAACAGAATTGGATTATTTGGAAAAATTTTCAATACACGAAGCAGACTATATTAGAACTAGAGTGGCTGTAATACTAGCCGATTTCACGGAACAACGTGGGGAAAATATATTGCTTAAATTAGCAAAAGATAAAGACCCTCTGGTTAGAGCAGAAGCTTGTGATTCTCTAAGCTATAGCGAAACTTCTTCAACATATGAGTTTTTGAAAAAAACAGCGAAACAAGATATAAATAGTATGGTTCGAGGATATGCGATTAGTTCACTTGCCGAAATATCTAAAATATTACATAAAAATTCAGAGACAAAAGAGTTTTTAATAGAGATTTTGGGGAGTGAAAAGGTGATTTTCACTAAGATCAATATCTATAAGGCACTTTATGATATGGGTGAAAAGCAGTATTTAGAATATTTGCTTAAAAGTTTAAATACTAGAATATATCAAAACAGATGCGCTGTGATTCACCTACTAGAAGAAATCATTAATGATTAGAACAGGCAGGAGATTTGAGCGGAGCGAAAATCTCCTTTAGGGCGATAAGTAACACCGCCCTATGAATACAAGAAAAAATAGAAAAAACACAGTAAATATGCGGCTTTTGCTTTGACTACCCTGTCTATTTTACTCTTACTTTACAGGTTTTTGTTTTTTCGCTACTTTTTCTATTCCTCATGTGCATATAAGGGCAAATCCGTAGAAAATTTTATAGTTCCCTCATAATACCTATCTATAAAAACAATATTTGCAAACGTTCTATGATCATCCGGGTACTTACCTTGAACTACTTCTACAGACTCACTAACAATTTCATTTGCAGTGTAACCCATTTTATCATATATCTCAGGTTCATGATTTCCATTCAGTTTGATAGAATAGATCCCCGAATGCTCTTCATCAACACTCAGATAATAAATGCAATCCATATATACCGTAACCATGCTTCCTTCAATTTCAGCCTCATCTCTGTGATCCGAAAAATCGTCTTTCATAGAACACACTGGTCTTGGGAAGCTCGAATCGTTAGTCCAGCCCTCATAATATAGTCTTCCATTATCAAACGTCAAATGTTTAGTTACCAGATGCTCGGCTTCAAATACTTTTCTGTCGCTGCCATCTGGTTTTATGCTGATTAAGCAAGGCTGTTTCATAGAATTATGTGTGTCTTCTGCCGCTGCAGTATACACAAATCGGTTACCTGTGTATAAAATCGGTTCGCTCAAAGTACCAATATCCCATAGCTGGTCATCTAAGATATCTTCTTTTCCGTCTTTCGAGACCCGTACCAGTTCATATCGTTTTATTAGCGTATTATATGTGTTGGTATTCCCTGATAAACGGATGATCCATTCATATACGCCATCACTTTTTATTGTCAATACATTCTCTGTAGTCTGTGCATCTACTGTATTTTCTGTATCTGCTAAATTTTTATCTGATGTCATATTATCCGAAGTTATACCTGGAATAGTCTCATCTGTAATGGGATTGCTAAGTAAAGCAATACTTAGTGGTAAGATTAAGATAATTGCAATTAAAAAAACCAAAAATGTAGGTTTTTTATAACGCAGTACATTTCTAATTCTTTCCTTTATATTGTTTTCTCCAAAAGCCAGGGGGGAAGTACCTGAAAAATGCCTTCCGGAGGACAATTGCAAAAGTGAGGCGGAATATTCTTTCTTTATCACATTGCCGAGCCGCCGAATGACACTTTCGTCACAAGAAAGTTCCATGTCCCTTTCCATCAAAAAAAATGACAACCAGACAAATGGATTAAACCAATGCATCACAAGAACCATATTGAAAATTGCCTTGAAGATATGATCTCCTCTTCTTATATGTGTTCGTTCATGTTCAATAATATAAAGTGATTCCCGCTCTGAAAGACCAGAAGGCATATATATTCCGGGATGAAATAATCCAAAAACAAAAGGTGTTGCCAAATACGGAATCTCGTATATGTTTTGATATAGATGTTTTGCGCCTTTTAAGCTTTTATATGTTTTTATAATCAACAAAAATTGATACAAAATTATAGACAATATCCCTATTATCCATATAAAACCCGCAATCGTAACCACATCAAATGGAATGTTTTCTTTTTGTCCGATGAAGGAATTGTCTGCAACAGACAGATGATATACGGATTCACTACTTGAAATCTGTTGAAGTCTATCAGTTTCCACTTGTATCACTTCATTTTTCTGCGGCAGAATACTCCACATGCTTTCAAAAGAAACCGGACAAAGCAATCGAAAAAAAACCAAACTCCATAGCAAATAGGAAAATATCTTTGGAAGTTTTTTCATAAAAAAACGAATAAAAATAACAAGTAAAATAATATAGGATGCCGTTATACTCATATTTAGCACTTTAATAAAAATTGATTCCATTTCACGCCACCTTTCTTACATTTGAAGAATCAGCAATTATAAAGTATCTTCTTTATATTCATCAATCATACGCTGCAATTCATCAATCTCTGCTTTACTTAGTTTATTTTTGCTTGTAAATGCCACAAACAATTTTGGCAGAGACCCTCCAAAACTAGTATTTACAAATTCTCGACTCTGCACTGCATAGTATTCTTCTTGGGTTATTACAGAAGTCACTGTTCCATTATTGTTTTGAAAAAGATTCTTATTACATAAACGCTTGAGCATCGTATATGTTGTAGATTTTTTCCAATTAAATTCAGATTCACAAATCTTCACAAGGCTGCCAGAGGGGATTGGTTCCATTTTCCAAATTAATTCCGCAAATTTTGTTTCCATCTCTCCTAATTTCATTTCTGCCTCCATTTAAAATAATTAAATCGTTTTGGTCTACTGATATTAGACTTTCCTATTATAGTTTAACGCTAGTAGACCATCTTGTCAAGACAATTTAGGTTCTTTCTTATATCGCCAGGAAAAGCACTTGACATTGATTTATTACAGATGTATTAGACAATGTGGTAACAAAATTACGGATTCTAAAGATATATATTTTTAACATGATGAATAGGTCTGTTGATTAATTGAATGATTTTTTCGTTTTGTTAAATAATTTTTTTCATCTTCGATTTGCCGGTCATCCTTAAACCAACCGCCATATGGTATGTCTGCGGCCAGTTTGGTTTCAATGGACATGCTGCGGCTTTGCCGGGAACTGATATGAAATTCCTCTAGTTCGGGAACATAAAAATATTCCAGAGAAAAATAACCGATTACCCTTTTCTTTATACCATAATCATAAGCTTTCGCCTCTACAATGACTTCAATTAGCCCGTTTGGACTAACTATGTTCACGACTGAGTACTTAATATTCTTAATGGTGAAACCTGATTTTATTGTTTTAATTATTTTTTCGTTTATATCGTCATCCAGATTCCTCTTAAAGCACTTTTCAAAGTAAGCTTTCAGAACCCTGTCCTTTCGTTTAAATTGACTGATTAAATCATTAATAAACAAGCCAAACAGTCCAAAGCTAAATGCTGCCGTAATAAATAATTTATAAATTTCAATATTATCCATCTTTATTCTTCATCCTCTTAAATTTGTTATAGTAAAATTCTTATTTGAATTTTGTATACGTATTATGATTAAAAATTTCCAATTAAAATGGATAGTCTCAGGTAATCTGCAGACTATCCATAAATAAGTGATTAATGCTAGTTTACAAATACTCCTGTTACAGTAAGTTTATAACTTCCTGTATTTTCGATATACACGGCATGATCGCCAGTTTTATTCACGGTGAACGTGTAAGAAGCGATTCCATTTGCTGAATTCACATAACGTCTGGAACCATCAGGTTCGATGATTCCAGCTTTTATAGTACCGGAAGCTGGAGTTGCTGAAACCATTATAGTAATCGTGCTGCCTTTTGTCTTATAAAAATATGATGTTCGGATGCTGCTATTGGCGGATATATTCCAGTTTATATTGTTAGTGCCCCGTGTATATGGATTTATTTCTATTATTTCCTCATTGCTATGGAAATCATGTTCAACATGCTCCTGGAATTCGATTTCTGTTTCTTTCTCCAAGTCTTCAACATATGTTTTTTCAGATATTTCGTTGAATAGAAGATCACTTGCCTTACTTGTGGTTCCGAATACTAATAAATTGCATAGAACAAATAGTATTAAGAATATAAAAGCATTCTTATTAGACTTCATTTTTTTGAAATTCCTCATTTTAACGGCCCTCCTTTCTAAAAAAATTCTATCTTCATATAAACCAGGCAAAAATTTGTTGTTTGCCTCATGAAAATGCATCTTTGCTATTGTCATGTAATATGACTTTATACTATAATCACATTTGTCCAATACATGTTCGTCACAAGACAATTCGCTATATTCTTCTAAATACCGTAGCAGGAAATTGTGTCTTTGGGGAATCAGGTATATGCAACTAACAATAAGTGTGATATATCTCCATAACACATCCTTCTGAATGTAATGCTGTATTTCATGGAAAAAGATAATATTCAATTCTTTGTCAGAATATGATTTTTGTGGCAATAAAATGGTGGGATTTATTACGCCGGTAAGAACTGGATTACATATGTAGTCAGAATACTTAATATTTATTTTCTTTTTCACCCGCATCATTAAAGTGGCCATTCTTAACTTTTTAAGTATTTGTTGTTCACAAGGAATGGCGGTTCTATTCATTTTTGTTTGCGCAATAATCAGTTTTCCGTATTTTAAGATGTTCTTTATAAATATCAGCAGCCACAATAAGAAAGTGATTTGCATAAAATAGTATAAAACTGGTGTCATTTTATAATTATCAAAATATCCTTGCACAGTTAGTCCATCATTAGGTATACCCCAATTTATGCTATATAATTTTCTGATTATATAAACAAATGGAATGAAGAATGAGGCCAGAATAGACTTCATGATATTATACAGAAGTGTAAAAAGTCCATATTTCTCCATTTTGTTCCGAAATGATAAGAAGATCAGGTATATGATGAATCCGCTGCTAAAGGTAACTACCAGACAATAAAGAACATTGCTAATCCAGTTCCTCCCCATCACATATTCTCCTTATCCGCTCTATCTGTTGCTGATCCAATGAATCGCTACAAATACTTACATGTAAAATATTATCATCCTTAATGAGTTCATTTATTACTACTCTAAGTTTATTGCTATAAAATTGATAGGGGACAAGAATGGTATATAAAACCTTTAATTTTTTCCAAAATGGTTTTGTATTGTCGATAAACCAGCTTTTTAGTAAATAATTTTTAATTACCATACTTTTTAATGCAGCTGAAAGACCATGTTCATCCATTTCTACAAGTCTTTGTATTTCTTCTTTCGTATGTGCGTATTGTCCGGTTTTCCATAACTTTTCCATTATTTTTTCTTCATTAACGTTTAATGGATATATGTTTAATAGTTTTATATTATCGTTAGTTTCGTCAAAGTTTGTATCTTTTATAATGGCTAATTCTTTTAACTTATTCAGATAATAGATAAAATTATTAACTGCTTCGATACGGGAAGCACTTTGTTTGTCTGTTAAATTCTTCTCTCTTAGCATTTAATGCCCTCCGATATAGATTATACAACTTAAAATGCTAAATTTCAATAAAATAAAGCAAATAAGGCTAAAATAATTGAATGCGAAGTAAATTAAGCTGGCACTAGTATATTGACGGCATCGTGGATAAACCGTTTCTTGAACTAAGGAGTATGAAATGTCAGGATTTGCTCTGAAAAGTGTAAGTGATAAGCAAATAAAGCTCAAAAAGAGAAATAAAAACATCTGTTTGAAGATATATAAGCATTAAATGCTATAATTCTAAAAACTATTAGTGTATGATATAAACAGGAGGTGGCATATGAAAGAGGAACTTACGGTAGATGAATATTTGCAGATTTTGCGTGATAAGATAGTAAAATTATTGTATTTTAATAGCATAAGTGAGAAAGAACTATCTCTTGCGCTCGATAAAAATTCAAGCTACATTAACAAAATTACAAGAGGCAAATCTAATCCCAGTATGACGGAATTTCTTAATATATGTTCTTATTTTAATATCAATCCATCTGATTTTTTCGATCCGGACAATAAGAATCCGGTCATGATAAGCGAAATGACAGAAAAGTTGAAAAAACTAAATGAAAAAGACTTAAAGCTAATAGACTTAATTATTGATAGAATGTTGGAATAATCATAACCACTGGTTTGTGCCGGTGTGCTATATTTTTATGAAATCCATTATTGGCGAAATCCAAAGTTTACCGGATAGACTACCAACCACTAGCTAGCCCTAAAGGGCTAACCAGTGGTTGGCTTTTTTTATCGGTACACTTTTAAACTTTGACAATAGAATATCGGTATTAAGTAATCAGGTTTGGGATTTACATAGGATAAGACAAGGGCTTATGTCGGCAGCTTTTGGGGGGCAGACAAATCGAATTTGATGTGGTATGATGGTAGCAGTAGGACAAGCAGACGGACTGCTAATCATATTAATTAGTATAGCTGACTAATTTATAAGATTAGGAGACGGTGCATTATGAAAAATCAAATCTATGATACTGCGCTTTACTTGCGTCTTTCCGTTGATGATGGAGATAAGCAGGAAAGTGACGGCATATCAAATCAAAGAACCTTGTTGCAGAATTACCTCAAAGGTTGTGTCATTGTTAAAGATCTATCCCGGTTCGGGAGGGACTTCGCAGGAGTATTACAATATTTATATGCAGGATATTGAAGATGAACTAATGGAAATTTACGATAACAAATATGCTGTACAAAGAAGTTGTAGCAAATTGGAATGAGTTGAGGTAAAATATAGATGAAATTGTGTGTGGGATAATTAGAGAAGAATTAACAAATATATAGCTATTACAAGGAGATATACTATTGGATAAACATAAGGTACTAAAGCAATACTTCGGGTATGATGCTTTCAGAGAAGGGCAGGAAACGTTGATTGACAGCATTCTTGCAGGGCAGGACACGTTGGGGATAGCCTCGACGGGTTTCGGAAAATCCGCCTGTTACCAGATACCGGCACTCTTGATGGAAGGAATTACGCTAGTGATATCACCATTAATTTCTCTGATGAAGGATCAGGTCTGGGCACTGAACCAGGCGGGGATACATGCAGCATTTTTAAATAGTTCATTGACAGAAAAACAGTATTATAAAGCACTGACTTTAGCAAAAAGCGGCCGGTATCCGATTATTTATGTTGCCCCGGAACGTCTCATGACAGAGAGCTTTCTGAACTTTGCCTTGCAGGCAGATATCGCCATGGTGGCAGTGGATGAAGCGCATTGTGTCTCACAGTGGGGGCAGGATTTCCGCCCCAGCTATCTGAAAATCGTGGATTTTATCCGTCTGCTGAAAAAGCGTCCGGTAATCAGTGCGTTTACCGCCACTGCCACAAAAGAGGTCCGGGAGGATGTGATTGACATACTGATGCTTGAAAACCCTACGGTAGTCACCACCGGATATGACCGGCCGAATCTTTATTTGGGTGTTCAGACGCTGAAGGATAAATATGCAGCCCTGAATAATTTCATTTCATGCCACCCCAACCAGTGCGGCATCGTCTACTGCCTCACCAGGAAGCTGGTGGAGGAAGTCTGTGACAGGCTTACGGCAGATGGATTTTCAGTGACCAGATATCATGCGGGGCTTTCAGATGAAGAGCGGCGGAAAAACCAGGATGATTTTATCTACGACAGAAGCCGCATTATGGTAGCGACAAATGCGTTTGGCATGGGTATTGATAAATCGAATGTCCGGTATGTCATCCACTATAACATGCCGAAAAACTTAGAATCCTATTACCAGGAGGTTGGCAGATGTGCCAGGGATGGAGAGCCGGGAGAATGTATCCTTTATTACAGTGGACAGGATGTGGTGACAAACCAGTTTTTCATAAACAATAACCAGGACAATCAGGAGCTGGATCCTGTGACCAGGGAGATTGTCTCAGAGCGCGACAGGGACCGGCTAAAGAAAATGACATTTTACTGTTTCACCAATGACTGCCTGCGGGATTATATCCTGCGGTATTTTGGGGAGTATGGCTCCAATTACTGTGGTAACTGCCAGAACTGCATAACCCAGTTTGAGACAGAAGATGTGACTGAAATGGCAAAGGCATTTGTGAGATGCGTGGATGCCTGCAGGCAGAGATATGGCGTAAATGTCATCATTGATACGCTGCATGGGGCAAATACCGCAAAAATCCGGCAGTACCGTATGGAACAGAATCCCGAATATGGGGTGCTGGCCAAGGTTCCGGTTTATCGGTTGAGGCAAATCATAAACCATCTGCTGCTAAAGGAATATCTTTATGTCACCAACGATGAGTACAGCATTGTCAAACTGACGGAACGCTCAGGGCGGATACTTGAGGGTGAGGAAGTTCATATGAAGATGGCAAAAGAACAGGAGCGGGTGGCAAAGGAAAAGAAGGAGAAAAAGAGCAAAACATCCGGGATTACCCTTACGGATGCGGAAGAGCAGATTTTTGAAAGGCTCCGTACACTACGCTTGGAAATTGCAAGGGAGGAAAAGGTACCGCCTTATATCGTGTTCTCGGATAAAACATTGGTACATATGTGTCGGGAAAAACCGAAGACGAAGGCAGAAATGTTGTTGGTGTCGGGTGTTGGTGAGTTTAAGTATGAAAAGTATGGAGAGCGGTTTCAGCAGGTTTTCACTTTAGAATCCCCCCAAAATAATGAGCAGAACTGGGAAGAAAGCGATACTGGGAGGATAGGGGAACGTCCGGCAGTCAGTAAGGAAAGCGGCAAAACTGGAATGAAAGGGAAGGATGAATTTGCTTTGACGGAGGAAATGGCAGAGCAGATTTATTATTCTGAGCAGAGTTCGCTCAGTGATTTTGTTGGGCAGATGAATGACCTTAGGGATGAAGCGGTGATGAAACGGCTGACCATTAAGGGAGTAGTACAGAAGCTGACGAATGAAGGTTTTCTGGAAGATAAGGCAGAAAAGGGGATTGTTAGGAAGAAGGTAACGGAGAAAGGAATGGATTTTGGAATTATTGTTGATAAGAGGGTCAGTGAGAAAGGGAATGAGTATGATTATTTTTATTATACACAAGCAGCCCAGAGGATGATAGTGGAGAAGCTGCTGGGAGAGTGGTGCTAAAAACCGACATATTTTTTAGTACCATCGTAGGAAGGAAGATTGCGGAAGAAAGGCTTATAAAAAAAGATCTGGATGATATCCGTCGTTTTGTTACCAGCATTTCGAGAGAAGAATTAGAGAAATCAATTCTTACTCTATTACAAATGCTGGTAAAACACGGATAAAAAGCTTAATGAATATTAATTGCAGCAGCAGATCCTGTCAATATCATCAGCATTCAATGATTCTTTTTCCAATAAAGCGGATGCTATATTATGTAAGTAAGTCAGGTTCTCCGACAGTAGTTTTTTCGAATCCAGATAGAACTCGTTTAATTTATTTCTGCATAAACCCAATAATTCAGAAGAAATCGGACTATCCAATACATTGCTGTTAAACAAGCCAAATTCTTCCTCCATTCCATAACGGTTGATATAATCCATAATAAGACCGGAGACTTTTTCGATATCATTACTGGCACCTGTAGTGATCTCATCAGAGCCGAAGATAAGTTCCTCGCTTGCCCTGCCTGCTAAAAGTACCTTCATATTGGCAACCATTTTTCTTTTCGTCAGGAAAAGCGAATCCTCCGGAATACTGAGTGAAAAACCTCCGGCTCCCTGAACGCTGGGAATGATCGTCACTTTGGAAATATATGATTCCGGCAGCAGCAATTTTGTCATCAGTGCATGACCTGCTTCGTGAAAAGCGGTAACTTTACGATCCAATTCTTTGATATAACTGGTATCTGCCTTTTCCGCTCCGGCAATTACTGTATAGAATGCTTTGTCGATATGCCCGGATTCTATAGAGCGTTTGTTATCATTTGCGGCATAAATGGCAGCTTCATTTAACAAATTTTCCAACATGGCGCCGCTGAATGAAACGGTGGATTTAGCAAGCGCCTCCAGATTTACGGAATCTGATATGCGTTTCGTACCGGAATGCAGTTCCAGAATCTTTTTACGTGCATTCACATCCGGCAGACCAATTTCAATGAGCCGGTCAAATCGTCCGGGTCTGGTCAGAGCCTCATCCAGGGTATCCAAACGGTTAGTAGCGGCAATGACTACAATGCCATCCCGTTCATGAAATCCGGACATTTCCGTTAAGAGTGCATTTAAGGTCTGATCCCGCTCATCATTACCACCACCCGGCTGCCTTCCGCGTTTCTTCCCGATGGCATCAATTTCGTCAATGAATATGACAGCTTTTTCCGCTTTTTTAGCCTTCTTAAAAAGTTCCCGGATACGGCTGGCGCCAACGCCAACATACATCTGTACAAAATCAGAACCGCTCATGGGATAGAAAGGCACCTGAGCTTCACCGGCAATCGCTTTGGCCATAAGTGTCTTACCGGTTCCGGGAGGCCCGTAGAAAAGGATGCCCCGAGGCATTTTAGCCCCAATATCAGTGTACTTATCCGGGTTTTTGATAAATTGAATGATATCGTCTACCATGGCTTTTGCTTCTACATTGCCTGCAATATCGTTCAACATAAAGGTAACCATATCCTTTTGCTTTGAATTGGCATTCTGAACCAGGCTGTTACCGGACCGCCTGTAAAAATAATATACAGCGCCTGCGGCAATGAGGGCAAACAGGATCAACTGTGCCGGTAAAGAACCATTTGCGGAATCCGAATAAGAAATCTGAACGTTATTAGATAAAAGGAAATCTATAAAATCTTTCGAATTCGGATTTGGCACTTTATAAGTTTTGGTCTGTCCATTTAATTTCACCTCAATATAACTTTGAGTTGCCTGAAAAATAACAGAATCCACCTCCCCTCGGTTCATGGAAGTGATAAAGTCATTATAAGTCATTGTTTGCTGAGAATTTTTATAGGAAAATACACTTGCAATAAGAATAAGAGCAAGGCAAAGTGCAATTCCAATATATATTATGTAAGATTTTTTCATTCTAAACGCCTCCTGTTACTGATACTGTAACATTTTTGAATTTAAAAATCTATTTATAATTAATGGTAAAAATAATTAATCGAACTAAAATTTATTTTATTTTTATATCTTCCGGCAGCCAGATTGTTATATAATAGAGTACGCCAGGCAGCACTGGAAATATTACAAACACGAAGGAGGTAATTTTATGCGAATAGGAATTATAGGGGCTGGTTCTGAGAGGAGGAGAATAGCGGATGAATTATATACATGAAGAAAATAAGGTGACACTGCTTCATGATGGAAGCGTTATTGCAGAAGTAACTTTTCCGGCTGTAGACAACCATACGGTAGACATCAATCGCACATTTATTGATGAATCAATGCGGGGGAAGGGAATAGCGGGAGAGATAATGGAAGAAACAGCCAGGCAGCTGCGGGATAGTAATAAAAAGGTGATATTATCCTGCTCTTATGCCATGAAGTGGTTTGAAAAACACAAAGAATATGAGGAAATCTTATTCCATAAGTGATATTGCTTATCAACATTACTGTTTGCAGCTGGTGGTTCTTTGCCTGCATTACTTGCATATATCGATAAGCTAAAATAAGTATGCCTACCCTGTCCTCACACAGAATAGGCATGGGTAATCTTTACTACAACCACTCTCCATATACCCGGATATAGATTATTTTAAACAACTGTGTAGCAACGCTGTAAGCCACCAAAAGCAATATCAGCCAAGGGACAAAGGCGACGGGCAGACGTGTAAAATCCAATGCGGTGGAAAAGCGTGTAAATACAAACATCAAAGCAATACCTCCCACGATTATGGTTGAGAGCACAAGTGGAAGAGAGGCAGAACTCTGCATAAACGGTATTTTCCGGGTACGAATCATGTGAACCACCAGGATCTGAGACAGTGTGCCGAAAATGAACCAGCCGGCCTGAAATACAGGAGCAAGTTCCATTTTATTTACTTTCATAATCCACCATAAAACGGCAAAACAGGCAATATCAAAAATAGAACTTAAGGGTCCCATCATCACCATAAACCTGCGGATACTTTTAGTCTCCCAACGACGTGGTTTCGTAAGATATTCACTGTCTACATTGTCAAATGGGATGCCTATCTGTGAAAAATCGCACAACAGGTTCTGAGTCAGGATTTGCACAGGCAGAAGAGGCAGAAAAGGTAAACATATACTTGCTGCCATAACTGAAATCATATTGCCAAAATTCCCGCTTGCCGCCATTTTTATATACTTAATGATATTGCCAAAGGTCTTGCGTCCTTCAAGAACGCCTTCTTCCAGAACCATCAAATCCTTTTTGAGCAGAATAATATCAGCGGTTTCCTTAGCAATATCTACACCGCTGTCTACGGAAATACCAACATCTGCCTGCCGCAAGGCAGGTGCATCATTGATACCGTCACCCATATAGCCAACGGTATGTCCCGCAGTCTGGAAAGCCTCTACCAGGCGCTGTTTCTGGGACGGTGAGAGTTTCGAAAACAAATCGCAGGTTCTGATGGCTTTCTGCAGGGCATTATCATCCATTGCATCCACGTCTTTTCCGGTCATGCAGTGTTCTACGGACACACCTACCTTTTTGCAGACTTTTACTGCTACGCCTTCGCTGTCTCCGGTCAATACCACGACACGGACTCCTTGATTTGAAAGGGCATTGATGGCAATTTTAGCGCTTTCTTTTGGCGGATCCAGAAATCCGACAAATCCAATCAGTACCATATCACTCTCATCTGCCACGCCGAACACTTCGATTCCGGCCACATCATTTTTCTGCGCCACTGCAATTACTCGAAGCCCGTCACGATTGTTCTCCTCAAATACACGCATAGCCTCACTGAGCATTTCATTATCAAGCGGCAGGATTTTTCCGCCATACTCAACATATTTGCAGATGGAAATCACTTCCTCTACGGCTCCCTTTGTAATCAACTGACGTTTTTGATCCTTGTCGGTCAGCACCACACTCATGCGCCGGCGTGAAAAATCAAAGGGAATTTCATCCACGCGCTCATAATTCGCAAGGATATTTTCCAAAGAATGTTCCCCGGCACGGTTTATGATGGCTATATCAATCAGATTCTTGAGTCCGGTCTGATAATAACTGTTAAGATAAGCGTGGCGCAAAATACGCATATCATCATTTCCATGAATATCCATATACTTTTCAAGAATGATCTTGTCTTCGGTCAGTGTTCCCGTTTTATCAGTACAAAGAATATCCATCTCACCAAAGGTTTGAATAGAACTAAGCGTTTTCACAATGGTTTGATGCTTTGACATAGAGACGGCGCCCCTGGCCAAAGTGGAGGTCATAATCATGGGGAGCATTTCCGGTGTCAATCCTACTGCTATGGTAACCGCGAACAGGAGCGACTGTCCCCAGTCGCCTTTATTCAGGCCATTGACGACAAAGATAATTGGCACCATCACCAGCATAAAACGAATGAGCAGATTACTGACGGATTCCACCCCCCGCTCAAAACTGTTTTTCGCCTTGTCTCCGGTAAGGCTTTTGGCCATAGAACCGAAATACGTATCGTTACCGGTAGTCAGAATGATAGCTGCAGCAGTGCCGCTGACAATATCGGAGCCCATGAATCCGATGTTTACCAGGTCGGTTAAAGCGTCATCAGCATCATTTCGGATACGGCTGTATTTCTCAACCGGATTGGATTCGCCGGTCAATGCCGCTTGTGCGACAAACGCATCTTTAGTAGTCAGAAAACGCACATCTCCGGGTATCATGTCACCTGCTGAGAGCTTTACAATATCCCCGGGGACTATTTCATCCATATTGATCTCAGTCAGCCTGCCATCCCGCCAGACATCTGCCTTATTTGAAATCATTTTAGAAAGTTTTGAAGCTGCCAAACTGGAGCGTTCTCCCTGAAAGAAGCTGATAGCGCTGGAAAGCAGGATTAACGCTATGATAATAAGGGATGTGGCATAATCGTTTTTATCCGCGAGTACCACGTCGGTAATAAATGTAATGGCAGCCATTAAAATTAATACAATATTAAAGGGATTGATAAGAGATTCCAGAAGCCGTCCGACTACGCTTGATTCCATACCGGTAGAAATCACGTTTCTGCCGATATCTTCTAATTTTTCCTCTGCCAGCGCAGCAGAAATACCCTCCCTGGCAGAGCCTAGCAGGGTAAATAATTCATTTTCATCGCAAAATGCAAAGCGGCGTAATACTGCTTCACTTTCGTTCTTTTTTTGTGTGATTGTTGTTTTAGATTTTTTTAAAAACATCATTCTCATCCTTTCATACATTTTTATTGTGGTATCAAGAATCCATAATAAATGAGCAATGTACGAACAGGACAGTACGGTACCAGCCTCGGTTTTTAATCGAAGCTAAATTTATTCTAATCTAAGGCAGCAGGAAACAAAGCTCCATATGTGCGGATCATCCGCTGCTGCATTGGAACAGACACCGTAACTGTGACTGTCCCCACTACTTCGACTGGTCATTGTTTCCCACCTCCTTCTTTTTTAAAGATTTACTGAATTTCATTTTACAATCTTATTACGTGAAAGTCAACCAGAATAAAATTTATTGGAGAAACGATAGAAACGATATTGGATAAATTATTTAAAAGGGGGATTGACAAATCAAAATAAAACCGCTAAACTATGTCTAACAGTAGCAAAGGTGCTGCGGATGAATTATCCGTAGTGCCTTTATTTTTTTATTTTAGAAAGGAGCAATTATTATGAAAGACATACCAAATTTGTTTGGGAGCATGGTTTTTAACGACACGGTTATGCAGTCAAAACTTCCGAAAGAAACATATAAAGCATTGAAAAAGACCATAGCACAGGGGCGTCATCTTGAGCTTGACATAGCGAATGTGGTAGCCAGTGCGATGAAAGATTGGGCGATAGAAAAAGGAGCTACTCACTTTACCCATTGGTTTCAGCCCATGACCGGCATTACGGCGGAAAAACATGACAGCTTTATTTCCCCCGCAGGAGACGGTAAGATTATAATGGAATTTTCAGGAAAAGAACTTGTGAGGGGTGAACCTGATGCATCCAGTTTCCCATCAGGCGGACTCAGAGCTACTTTTGAAGCGAGAGGATATACTGCATGGGATCCTACGTCTTACGCATTTATTAAAGATGGTTCGCTATGTATTCCTACCGCATTTTGCTCTTACAGCGGGCAGGCACTGGATAAGAAAACGCCTTTGCTTCGCTCCATGGAGGCCATTGATAAACAGGCAATGCGAATCCTGAAGTTGTTTGGAAATACCACCGCCAGGAGAGTGATCACTACCGTAGGTCCAGAACAGGAATACTTTTTGATTGATAAAGACATGTATTTGAAGCGTCCGGATTTGATCTATTGCGGAAGAACGCTTTTTGGAGCAAAGCCGCCAAAGGGTCAGGAACTGGAAGACCATTATTTTGGCGCCATCAAACCAAAAGTGTCGGAGTTCATGAAAGATTTGGAAGAAGAACTTTGGAAACTTGGTGTCTATGCGAAAACAAAGCATAATGAGGTGTCGCCGGCACAGCATGAGTTAGCTCCCGTCTTTGGCACTACGAATATAGCGACGGATCATAACCAGCTGACTATGGAGCTGATGAAAATCATTGCAAATAAACATGGTTTAGCCTGCCTGCTCCATGAAAAGCCTTTCGCCGGTGTAAATGGAAGCGGAAAGCACAATAACTGGTCGATTTCAACAGACTCAGGGATAAACTTGCTGGAACCCGGGGATACGCCTTATGAAAATGCACAGTTCCTGCTGTTTTTAGTAGCAGTGATTAAAGCGGTTGATGAATATCAGGATTTGCTCCGTGTATCGGTTGCAAGTGCGGGAAATGACCATAGATTAGGTGCCAATGAGGCTCCTCCTGCTATTGTATCCATGTTTCTGGGTGATGAACTTACCGATATCCTTTCTGCCATTGAAAATGATGAAGTCTATCATGGCAAAGAAAAAATCCAAATGGAAATTGGTGCAACCGTACTGCCGCATTTTCCAAAAGATGACACGGACAGGAACAGAACGTCGCCATTTGCTTTTACCGGCAATAAGTTTGAGTTTAGAATGCTTGGTTCCACACTGTCTATAGCCGGACCCAATTTTGTGCTGAATACGATTGTTGCAGAAGCATTGCGCCAGTTTGCCGACCTTCTGGAAAAATCAGAGAACTTCACGCAGGACTTGGCAGCCCTTATTAAACAGACGATCAAAGAACATAAAAGAATTATCTTTAATGGAAATAACTATTCCGACGAATGGGTAGAAGAAGCCAAAAAACGCGGGCTTTTGAATTTGAAAACAACCGTTGAGGCATTGCCTGTCTTCATACAGTCTCATAATATTGAACTTTTTGAAAGGCATAAGGTTTTATCGGAATCTGAAATTCTTTCAAGATATGAGATATTACTTGACTGTTATTGCAAAACCATCCATATTGAAGCATTGACTATGATTGATATGGTGAAGAAAGAAGTCATACCGGCAGTTATCGGTTACCAAAATGAGATTGCCAGGCTTATAGAGGGCAAAAAAGCCTGTGGCAGTTTTTCTGCTGCACTGGAAGAAAAGCTGCTTACAAAACTTTCCGGTCTTTCGGGAGAACTTGCTGAGAAGTTGGAAATATTAGAGCAAAGTGTACTTAATACGAAGGCAGATGACGACAGCCAGGATTTGGCAGAGTATCACCGGTATACGATATTTGAAAAGATGTCAGAGCTTCGTCTGACGGTGGATGAACTTGAAACATTCGTAAGTAAAGAATATTGGGATTTACCTACTTATGGGGAAATTCTTTACAGTGTGCAATAAGAGCTAAACGGTAAATTGTCTAATACGCAAGTAAGAGCCTCAGTTATTCTTAATGAAAACTGAGGCTCTTATACTGAGTATATTTAAATTAAAAATTCCTTAAAATGTTTATAAAAATTTGTTAATAGTTAGATTCATCTTGTCTTTTAAAGTCTTGAGCGATATAATTCAAATAGAAGCGGATAGAATTATTACAAATCATAAAGGCAGCGTGAAGCAGATGCATACAATAAAAGAATATTATTCTGACAGCAATAAACGCTATCATACTTGGAATTTTCATTTACGCCGGACCTTTGGCAGTAAAGTATTTAAAGTTCCTTTGAATGCAGGCTTTACATGCCCGAATATTGACGGTACGAAAGGACTTGGGGGCTGTAGCTTTTGCTCTTCAAAAGGTAGTGGTGATTTTGCCGGAAATGTGAAAGAGCCACTGCGCGTACAGTTTGACAATATTCGCGAAAAAATGCATCAAAAATGGCCCAATGCAAAATATATTGTCTATTTTCAGGCGAATACCAATACCTATGCTTCGCTGGAGGTACTGAGACAGAATTTTGAAGAGGTGCTTTCTTATCCAAATGTAGTTGGACTAAGTATCGCTACACGTGCGGATTGTATCTCCGAAGAAATTGCGGATTATCTGACCGGATTGTCAAAGCGCACGTATCTGATTGTTGAGTTGGGACTGCAAAGTATATTTGATCAGACTGGTGAGCGTGTCAATCGCTGCCATACGTATCAGGAATTTTTGCACGGTTTTCATATGCTTCAAAGCCGGAATATTAATGTCTGCATACATCTCATCAACGGTTTGCCGGGAGAAACGGTCCAAATGATGACAGAGAGTGTGCGGGCAGTGGCTAAACTTCATCCGCATTCGGTCAAACTGCACCTGCTTCATGTACTGAAAGGGACAAGAATTGCCAGAGAATATGAGCGCGGTGAATTTCAATTGATGGATCTTTCGGAGTATGTCAGCCTGATTTGTGACCAGCTTGAGCTGCTGCCGGCAGAAACGGTAATCCAGCGGGTGACCGGCGATGGAGGAAAGGATGAATTGATTGGTCCGAAGTGGAGTCTGAAAAAGTTCGTCGTGATGAATGAAATTGATAAAGAGATGAAAAGGCGGAACTCATTTCAAGGGATAAACAATGGCCCATATGCCAGAAACGGTGACTGAAAGGGAGTTGTATTGGACAAGTAAAAGGTTTGCCTTTTCAGTAAAGGAGAATGAGAAAAAAATGAAAAAAATTTGTAGGAATATATTTTTTATTATATTGATCTTTACGCTGATTCTTCCGATTTCAAATGAATTAGAATTGATTAATTTTAATGTAATGAAAGATGTATCGGCTTCTAAGGATGCGGCTGCACCGGATTCTTCCATAGAATTTGAGTCCATAGTCATAAATCCCGGTTCGTCGGAAAGAGACTTGAATTTTACCTGGTATGCAAATACGGATGCCAAAGGCGTTGTGCAGATGGCTGAATATAAAAGTGAGCAGGATTTAACGGTGTTTCCCGGCAATGTAAAATATAAAGCAAAAGCAGCATCAACACCGGTACGGTATACCGAAGGTGAAAGTCAGCAATACGAAGGATTTTATACGAATAAAGCTTCTATTAGTAGATTAAAACCAAATACAAAGTATGTATACCGGGTAGGGAATGCAGGGGAATATTCGGAAATTTATACCTTTGAGGTGAAAGGAAACTATACAGACTGGAGCTTTTATTTCGCCGGTGACCCTCAATTAAACAATAACTCTGCAGATGCGCAAGATAATAAAACTGTACAACAGTGGAAATCCACAATTGAAAAAATGAAGGAAATCAATCCTGACGCCAGTTTATTAGTGCTTGGAGGAGATTTGGCAAATGATGGCGGGAATAATGAGTCTCAATATGTGGCAGGATTATTGGCGCCCAAAGAATTGAAAAGTATGGCGATGGCAGCAACGGTTGGAAATCATGATCAACGGGGCTCCGGCACTGTATTTGCAGACCATTTTAACAATCCGAATCAAACAGACATAGCAGAATATAATGATACGCCTGGCGATTATTGGTACACCTATAATAATGCGCTGTTTATTCACTTAAATATGAGCACAACCGTTAACTGTGAAAACAGCCTTGCGTGGATCAATTCCCATGTGGAATTTATTAAAGAAGCAATAGAGGCGAATCCGGACACGGACTGGCACATATTGGTATTTCATGAGTCATTATTTAGTGCGGCATCACATAGTACTTCTGAATCGATTGCAAATATACGGAATACATTTGCGCCCAAATTATCAGAAATAAATGAAACACATGGCATTGATCTTGTATTGAGCGGACATGATCATCATTACAGCAGGTCTTATGTAATGAATGGCATCTATACGGATGAATACGAATATTATGATTACATTACAGACCCAAACGGCATTATATACATTACGGCGAATACTTCAAGCGGAATTAAATATTATGACAGGGGTTCAGTGGATTTGTATTATCTGGCGGCTTTAAATCAGGAAAGAACGCCGAATATTTCAAATGTGGAAATAACGGGTGATGGGGAAACCACATCCCTGCATATTGTGACATATAGAAACACGGTGGATCCTTTATATGTTACGGATGCATATGACATGTCCGTTGTGGATGAACTTACCATTATGAAAACAAAGGCTAATAAAAAACGGGGCGATGAAAAAGACCTGACAGATGCCGCCAGCCTGTTCACAGTTACAATTCCGAATATTTTTTCGCAAAATCAGGCCAAATTAGAAATACAGAAGCTGACCGGAGGGGAAGATTATTATAAATTGAAATCTGCACTATCCGCAGACTCCAAATTCAAAGATAGTAAGGTGTTGAGCGGAGTATATGATACCTCTTTGACTTTGGACGGCAGGAAAATAGAAACCAATGGAATGATGGTATATATTCCTGTTCCTGAAATACAGGAAGGTTATGTTCCCACAGCAGATTTGAATAATAACCCTGTTTATAATATTTATGCGCTGGATGAGTCCGGCAGTGCCTATAAGATTCAGGATACCGCAATCGTATATAAAAATGAAATTCCGTATGTTGCATTTGAGACGGATTCTGTTTCCTCGTATGCAGTTGGTTTGGCTGTAAAAACGGGGAAATCCGTGAAAAAGATAGTTGGAGAAGGTGGAAAAGCCAATATCTATGGAGATCCGGTCAAAGGAGAAACCATTACGGTCAACGTAATACCGGATATCGGAAAAGAAATAAATACAATTCGGATAACGGATAAGAATGGAAATGCAGTCAAGGTTACCGGGAAGAGCGATTTGGCATATACATTTATCAATACGGATCCACAAACTACAGTAAAAGTAACATTCAGGGATGTGGAAGTGGACAAGATTTCTATGACAAACAGTGAGAGAGTAACCCTTAAGGTTGGAAAAGGCATAAAAATCAATGCATCCGCATCTCCCGCCAATGCAGCACTTACTTATACGTCAGACAATACAAAAGCTGCCACAGTGATGGAAGATGGGAGAGTAACGGCAGTTGGAAGAGGTATCGCTAAGATTACGGTCAAAGGTAAGAGGGGCAGTGCCTCTAAAACGGTAACAGTTGTGGTTATGCAGCCGGTTACAAGTTTGAAGGTGAGTACCGATACATTAAATCTCAAAAAGGGCGATACACATAAAATAGAAGCATCTGTAACGCCTCAATATGCGAATATAAAAAAATTAAAATACAAATCGAATAAACCAAAGATTGTTAAAGTGTCAGACAGCGGGCAGATAAAGGCGGTTAGAAAAGGTACTGCAAAAATCACAGTATCAACAACAGATGGTACCAATATAAAAGTAAAAGTCAAAGTAAAAGTTCAATAGGTTTAGCCTATGAGAGGATCAGAAAGCATGACCATAAAAGAAATTGCAAAACTTGCCAATGTGTCTGCATCTACCGTTTCTAAAATAGTAAATGGTAAGGACGAGAATATACACCCGGAAACAAGGAACCGTGTGCTGAAAATAGTCAAAGAATATAATTATGCGCCGTATTCATTTGTGAGAAATTCCACCAATGCAAGATCTTTTTTGCTGGGTATTCTTTTGAATGATGTTTCAAGGTCATACTCCATAATAAAAGGAATTCTGGATTTTGCCCATAAAAACGGATATAATATCATCCTTCAGGACAGCCGCGGCAGTAATGATGCAGAATTGAAGAATATCACTGCATTATGTAAAAATAAGGTGGATGGAGTTATTTGGGAAAAAGTCAATGCAATCAGTGGGGAATATGCGGATTATTTTGTGAAAGAAGAGATACCTGTATGCACACTGAATGATTTTTCAGATGAAGCAAACCTCGAAAATACACTTCCATATGAAGAATATGGACATAGAGCCACCCAAAAATTAGTTGATTATCAACATAGCGGTTTGGGATGTGTGATCGAAAAAGATAATGCATTTTCGGAACTATTTTTCCGGGGCTATCAAAAATGTTTATACGAAAATAATTTACCGTTCCATGACAGCATGCGGATTATCTATCAGGAAGAGAATATTTTCGACGAGGTATTATTGCGCAACTTAACCGGAGTCGTCTGTGCAAATATGCAAACTGCTATGTGGATTCAAGAGCAGGCAGGGATTAAAAAAATCAGAATTCCGGAAGAGTTTTCAGTCATCAGTCTTAAGGATGATTTATCCCCGGAATCATCGATTGGACAGATTTCCAGTCTGGAAATCCCGTTTTATGAGTTTGGCAGATATCTATGTCAAAAAATCATTCATGCCGTTGAAAAGACAATCGATGAGCCCATTTCATTTTCGGGCGAAACTATGCTTTCCAACGAAAACAGCATTGATATTCCGATTACTTTAAAAAAGAAAAAAATTGTGGTCGTTGGCAGTATTCATGCAGATGTTACGGTCAATGTAGAAGATCTTCCCCAAAGCGGAAAAACAGTATCTGCACAGCACTTTTCCCTTACTCCGGGAGGGAAAGGGGCAAACCAGGCAATCGGTGCAGCCAAGATGGGAGCCGATACCATATTAATCGGGAGAATCGGCAATGATTATGATGGGAATATGATCTACAATTCCATGCTGGAAAATCATGTAGAGATTCAGGGAATCGCCAGAGATAAACAGCTGGCAACCGGAAAAGCATATATTCATGTACAGAAAGACGGAGAAAGCAGTATTGTTATATATGCAGGTGCGAATCAGAATTTAAAACCAAAAGACATTGAGAAAAATGCAAGATTGTTTGAAAATACGGGATTCTGCCTGCTTCAGATGGAAATCCCAATGGAAACGGTTGAATGTGCGGCTTCTATTGGAAAACAAAAAGGTGCGGCGATTATATTAAAACCATCAGCCACAAAACAACTCAGTGACTCGCTATTATCTATGGTAGATTTTTTTATTCCCAACGATAAAGAAGCAGAAGTCTTGTGCCCGCAGGAAAAGACGCTGGAGGAGAAAGCGGATTACTTTTTAGCAAAGGGAGTGAAGACAGTTATTATAACACTTGGACATAGAGGGTGTTTTCTAAGAAATAAAGAATATTCACAATATTTCCCGGCAGCCCAATTCCCATCCGTAGATACCACCGGGGGTGCCGACGCTTTTATAGCTACTCTGGCCGCTTATCTTCTGGATAACCACGACCTGCATACAGCCATACGGTTTGCTACTTATGCTGCCGGGTTTGTAATTAACCGGCAGGGAGTTGTGCCGGCGTTAATTGATAGAAACACTTTAGAGATGTATGCTACACAAGTTTTTTATGCGATGGATTGATTTTAGAGTTTTTGTACATGTTGGTCTTCAGGACGCCACCATGGGAGGCGATATGCTTCACGCAAACAGGGCAACGCTCTGGCGAACCAACTACTAACTTCGACCAATTCAGCACCCGGGAATGCCCGGGCGCCGAGGTCTGCGTAAGCAGTTGTTTCGCCGCCGCTAAGGGCGCCCTTTAATTGTTTGCGTGAAGCATATCGCCTCCCACGGTGGCTGTTTTCTGGCAGTATTTAAGTTCCGCACAAACAATCAGAAATTACCAATTGACAAAGGATAATAACTATGTCATAATGTGTCAAAGCTCGTTGGACTTATGTAATTAGAAAGGGTGATAACATAGAATATAAGACCGAAGAAGTAAGGGATTTTGTTTCAATCACTACCAAATGCGATTTCGATATTGATATTTTTTACAATAGAGTAATCATTGATGCAAAATCAATTCTTGGAATATTTAGTTTAGACTTGTCAAAGGTATTGACTGTTAAGTATGTGGATATGGACTCAGATTTTGAGAACATATTGGAAAAATATGCAGCATAATATTTAATTTATGGATGCTTAATTTAAGTTTGTACAAATTCATAATTGAATATGAGATAGCTTATATTCAGTGGCAGCAGGTGGATTTCCTAAAATATATTAGGTGTACTTCTATTAGATTATATTATGTTAAAGAGAGAAGAATATTACATCTAACAATGTGATATTCTTTTTTGACTTATAGGAGTGTGTTAAGCGAAGCTAAACAACAGCATTGGAACTGATATTTAAGACGAGTAATGCGAAGCTAAGAGGACATTACCAGTATTATGGAGCTACAGATAATACGAGAGAAGTGAAGAACTTTTTATCGCAGACGAAAATGATGGAGATGAGTATTAGACATGGATAGAGAAACAATACTTAGAAATCTTAAAGCACAAATAAATATTAATGGTCACATTGTCAGTACAGTAGCAGGTTCAGGTATGACTGCAAAATATACTGCATTAGGTGGTGCGGATTTTATACTGGCACTTAGTGCAGGAAAATATAGGCTTATGGGAAGAAGTTCTTACGCAAGCTACTTATGCTATGGAAATAGCAATCAGATTGTTATGGATTTAGGAACAAAAGAACTATTACCTGTTATTTCTGATATACCTATCTTATTTGGACTAAATGCAAGCGATCCATTCATCAATCTATACGATTATATTCGAGAGATAAAGGAAAATGGATTCTCTGGAATTAACAATTTTCCCACAGTGGGGTTGATTGATGGTCGATTTAGGGAAGCGCTTGAAGAGGATGGTAATTCTTATGATAAAGAAGTAGAAGCAATCCATCTGGCAAATTTTATGGATTTATTTACGGTAGCCTTTGTAGTAAATGAGGAACAGGCAAAGAAGATGACAGAGGCAGGAGCGGATGTAATATGTGCACACCTTGGTCTTACAAAAGGTGGTTATCTGGGGGCATCTGAATATCTTTCTATTGAACAGGCACGTATCATGACTGAAAACATATTCACCGAATGCAATAAAATCAGAACAGATGTAATTAAAATGATTTATGCAGGACCCGCTAATACACCAATTGGTATGCAGTATATGTATAATAATACAGAATGTCAAGGCTATATAGGCGGCTCGACCTTTGATAGAATTCCAATAGAAAGAGCTATTTTAAATACTACAAAGGCTTTTAAAAGTTATGGGAGCTTCGATGAGAATAATGTAATGTCAAAACTTATAAATAGAAATTGGAATTCAAACGATTATGTAGAATTTGTAACCACTTTTATCAGTGAAAACTATAGGAAAGAAGTGTATTTAGCTGATTTAGCTTTGGTGGCACATGTTTCCAGCTCTTATTTAAGTACGAAATTCAAACAAGAAATCGGTTGTAGTTTTACAGAATATCTTATCAAATATCGAATGAACAAAGCAAAGGAATTTATGAAGCAGAAGAATGTTTCTTTTAAAGAGGTTGCACAAATGGTGGGTTATAATGATTATGCGCAGTTCTCAAAGATGTTTAAAAAATATGCAGGAACAACACCATCCAAATTTGTAGAATCTAATATAAACACAAAAGATAGTAAATTGTAATCTAAAACTAAAATATGAACACATACAAAGCAAATATAAACACATTTATTAAAACATTTGGAGGTAGTAAAATGTAATTGTAGCAATAAAGTTATAATATATTCTACTGTTTTTTATTCGGCCGGTAAAATTCATTAGAAGAAAGGGGCGCAAATGAAAACGATAGCAATAGCAGGAACGTTTGATACAAAAGGTAAGGAATATGAATATGTAAAGGGTTTAGTAGAAAGATTAGGGTTAAGATCTTTTACTATCCATACCGGAGTATTTGAATCAGCCTTTGTTTCGGATGTATCTAATGAAGAGGTGGCAAGAGCAGCAGGATATCATATTCAAGAGATTGTAGATAAAAAAGATAGAGCATTTGCAACAGATATTTTATCAAAAGGTATGGAAGCATTAGTACCAAAATTATATAAAGAAGGAAAATTTGACGGAATTCTTTCCTTCGGAGGCTCAGGAGGGACTGCACTGGTTACTCCGGCTATGCGTGCATTACCCATTGGCGTACCTAAATTAATGGTGTCTACAATGGCCTCTGGTAATACGCAACAATATGTGGGAATCAGTGATATTGTTATGATGCCGTCTATTGTTGATGTAGCGGGGCTTAACACTATTTCAACAACAATTTTTAAGAATGCAGTATATGCAATTGCAGGTATGGTTAAGTTTCAGGAGGAAATTAAAGCAGAAGCTATGGAAGAAAAGCCTCTCATTGCAGCAACGATGTTTGGAGTTACAACACCTTGTATTAAGTTTGCTAAAGAATATCTGGAAGAACAAGGATATGAAGTTTTGATATTCCATGCAACAGGTGTTGGTGGAAAGACTATGGAATCATTGATAAATAGTGGCTTAATAAAAGGTGTTCTGGATTTAACCACAACGGAATGGTGTGATGAAGTGGTTGGAGGTGTACTCGCTGCTGGTACAAACCGCTGCGAGGCAGCTGCGAAGAATAAAATTCCACAGGTGGTATCTGTAGGAGCACTTGATATGGTTAATTTTGGTCCATATGAAACAGTACCAGAAGCATTTGCAGCACGTAATCTGTACAAGCATAACCCAACTGTTACATTAATGAGAACAACAATGCAAGAAAACGTGATAATCGGTGGTAAGCTCGTTGATAAATTAAATATGGCAACTGAAAAAACCGTTTTAATGTTACCACTTCAGGGTGTGTCCATGATTGATGCACAAGGTCAGATATTCTATGGACCAGAAGAAGATAAAGTATTATTTGATACATTAAGGAATGGTGTAAATAAAGATGTAGTAGAAGTTATTGAGATGGATAACAATATAAACGATTATGAATTTGCGATTGCAGCTGCAAAAAAATTGATGGAACTAATGAAGGCGTGATATAGGAATAACGTGATAAATATCTGCCAAAGCTGCTGGTTGGAAATTGGAACAAGAAAGAAGTGAGCTTGAAAAACTTCGGGATAGTCAATGTAAAAATACCGTGGTAATGAGAATTGGGATTCCCTAACCGCGGGATTTCATTAGGAGGATAAGAATATGAACACAATGACAAGAAAAGAAATTATAGAAAAATTCCAAGGAGAAAGGGTGAATGGCAGGATTTTAGTCGGGGTGGGAGCTGGTACAGGTATTACGGCTAAGAGTAGTGAGGCCGGAGGAGCTGATATGCTTATCATCTACAATTCTGGAAGATTTAGAATGGCCGGAAGAGGATCTTTATCGGGGCTTTTATCTTATGGAGATGCTAATCAAATCGTTGTAGAAATGGGAGCAGAAGTACTTCCGGTAGTTAAAAACACACCAGTACTTGCAGGTGTTTGCGGAACAGACCCATTTAGAGTAATGGATATATATTTAAAACAATTGAAAGATCAGGGATTCAATGGTGTTCAGAATTTTCCAACAGTAGGGTTAATTGACGGTGTATTTCGTCAGAATCTGGAAGAAACAGATATGGGGTACGGATTAGAAGTTGATATGATTCGTAAAGCGCATGAATTAGACATGCTGACCTGCCCATATGTATTCGACCCAGAACAGGCAAAAGATATGGCAGAAGCAGGAGCAGATATATTAGTAGCGCATATGGGATTAACAACAAAAGGAACAATTGGAGCAAAAACTGCATTGACATTAGATGATTGCGTGGATAAAATTAAAAAGATAATAGAAGCCGGAAAGTCAGTTAATCCGGATATTATGGTAATTTGCCATGGTGGCCCTATTGCAGAACCAGATGATGCTGCTTATGTAATTGGAAAAATTAATGAGATTGATGGCTTCTTTGGAGCATCTAGTATAGAACGATTTGCAGCTGAAAAAGGAATTAAGGAGCAGGCGGCAGCTTTTAAATCTATCTCACGTTAATAGGCATCAAAGTGTAAGTACAGGCAGGATAATTAGTGAATAATTTTCTGCCTTTTTACATTGTTTTTATTATAGTTCATTGTGAAAATATGTCTTCTTATGTTCATGTTAAGTTTATTGTTGTTTGATACAGGAGTAAATGGCATTGCTTTTAGTTTTACAGGAGGATAGTGATGAAAATTGATGTACTGATTTTTAGTTTATCAAAAAATACTATAAAAACACTGAAGGAAGAGGTTCATTGGCATAACATTGGTGTGGATGCAATCTATACCACAAATAACTACACCGAGGCCAAGGATTTATTGGAATATAAAAAGATAAGTTTAATTTTGTGTGAATTATGTGAAAACGTAAAAGATGGAATTAAGTTAATGAGGTGGCTAGAAGAGAAAGATTTGGATATTCATTTATGTCAGGTATTACCAGGTAATGAAGAAATCATAAGCCGACCTGCTGTAAAAATAAAAACATTTTATGAATATATATTTTTACCACTTGAAATATCCATTGTGGAAGAAAAAATACAGCAGATTGTTAATCTTATATCAGTGCGGGAGAGTCTGCCGCTGCTTGTTAAATATGGAAGGTCATTTTTAAATAACCGGGACGTTTATGAGGAACTGTTCTGGTCAGATATCTTGAATGAAATAATTCCTGCCCAAATGAAAGGAATAACCAGAGTGGCAAGAAAACGTAAAATAGAGCTTACATCAAAAGAATACTATATTATGCTTTTGAATTGTAACGACGGAGATGGGAAATGGAAAGAATGGTCAAAGTGTGAAAAGATGTGTATGATTAGAAATCTATTGGTTAAAACCTATGATGGCTACTTAATCTCAAGTGTTTTTAAAGATGAATATAATGTGGCTTGTATTCTTAAAAAGTATGAGGATTTTATGACAGATCGTGAGCAGATTCATAAAAGGAGTAATAGGTTGGTGGAATTACTTAACCAGGAGATAGGTGTCTCATTTACCGTTTATTATAGTAAGACGAGAATAACAGTGGAAGGGATTTCCCCAAAATACCAGAGTCTGCTAAAACTAATGAAACAAAACGTGAGCAGTAAGCCCAATGTAATATGTTATGAAGAGTGTGAAGAAAATAAAGTATTTACTATATCAAAAATGAAATGTATGAAATGGAAAATCCTGTTAGAAAATGGTAATGTGGAAGACCTGATGGAATGTATATACACAACGCTAAATGAGATGGATTCAAAATACGTTCCAAAGGAAAGCTTGATTAAATTTCGCTTTGAACTATGGAACCTGTTGTTTGAGTCTCTGCAAATAAAAAAGATTGATACCAGAAAGTTTCTTACTGATGATAAAGTGCTTCAGGCTATGAGTTGCTCAGTGGATACCATTACGGAGATGAAGCATGAATGCTATATCCTTTTACATAAAACAAGAGAACTGCTATCCGAAAATATTTCTGATGAAAAAACGGTAGATCTAATTAAAAAGTATATTGTAGATAATATTTGTAACGATATTAGCCGAAATACAGTAGCTGAATATATGCAGTATAATGCTGACTATTTATCCCGGCTTTTTAGAAAAGAGACAGGACAGACGTTAACGGATTATATTCAGGACGAAAAAATCAAAGTGGCGATTGTACTATTAACAGAAGCAAACCAGCCTGTCAGCAGGATAGCAGACAGACTGGGATTTACAAATTTTTCCTACTTTTCTCAACTATTTAAGTCAAAGACAGGGTATAGTGCAAAGCACTATCAAAAATTATTTCTGGAGATGATGAAGAAAGATGATATGACATTGCAGTCCTAGGAGCCTGGGACTTTTGTCCCAGGCTCCCAGATGCATATGTCATAAAAACAACAGTTTTTAAACACCAAAAAAGTAGTACTGATTCTCTTCTTTGTATATACTAATTATAAATTGATAATAAAAAGTGATTATTATAATTGAGAATTCCATTCGGCAAAAGCAGGAGGAGGATTATGGGCGAAAAATGTGGTGTAGCAATCATAGGGTATGGAGGCATGGGAAGCTGGCATGCGAAACAACTAAAAGATATTGATGAAGTCTTATTCTGCGGAATCTTTGATATAGCAGATAATAGAAATGAGGCAGCCAAGTCAAAGGGAATTCATGTTTATGAAAGTTTAGAAAATCTTTTGGACGATTCAAATGTGGATGTAGTCACTATTGCCATTCCAAATGATCAGCATCTTCCCGTTGCACTTGAAGTTATGAAGGCACATAAGAATGTTGTTTGTGAAAAGCCAGCTGCACTAAATTTAGATGGACTTAATCAGATGATCCGTGTTTCTAAAGAGCAAGATGTGTTATTTACCGTTCATCAAAACCGAAGATGGGATGAAGACTTTTTAATCGTAAAGCAGTTGTATCTGGAAGGAACCTTAGGCAATATATTTAATATAGAATGCAGAGTGCAGGGCTCAAGAGGTATTCCCGGTGACTGGCGCAGTAAAAAGGTTCATGGGGGCGGTATGATTTTAGATTGGGGAGTTCATATTTTCGACCAATTATTGCAATTAATTCCGAGTAATGTTAAACGTGTATATGCAGAATTATCACAAATTGCAGGAGAAGATGTAGAGGATGGATTTAAGGCACTGATTCACTTTGAAAATGGAGTGAAGTGTCAGGTGGATGTAGGAACCAGAAACTTTTTAACTCTTCCGCACTGGTATGTGCAGGGAACATTAGGAACCGCAATTATTAAAGATTGGTCATTAAACGGTAAAATATGCATGGTTAATAATTGGAAAAAGACAGATGTAGTACCTATTGTCACAGCAGCAGGCTTAACCAAAACCATGGCACCACGCACAAATGAAACCGTTATGGAAAAACCGCTGCCAAGAGTTAATTCTAATATCCATGACTATTATAAAAATGTGGCGAAAACTCTTAAGGGCAAAGCACAGATTATTGTAAAACATGATGAGCTGCGCAGAGTTATGAGATTAATGGAAGTGGTTCTATTATCGGGGCAAAGTGGTAAAGTTGTAAATGAAATAATCTAGTGTTATCAATAAGAAACTACACGAGCGAAATTATGGAGGTTAATAGTATGATTGAGCATGTAGTAATGTTTAAATTCGAAGATATGGCTCAAATGCAGACAAAAGACGAAAACCTACAGGAAGCAAAAGAAAAATTGATAGAATTATCCAGAGCTGTACCTGAAATTGTAGATTATTATGTTGGTGAAAATATAGCATCAGCACCATTTACATACGACCTGATCCTCATGAGCAAGTTTACAAGCAGGGATGATTTGGAAACATATATAAATCATCCGCTTCACAAAGAATTTCTTGGATTCATACAAGACGTTGTGCAGGGAGTCTCAGAGGTGAATTTTCAAAGATAGCTGTCAGGGTGGTGGCTTTTATGGAAGGACAAACTTATGGAAGAGAAACAAAACAAGCTTAAAATTTTATTTGCCGGCTCAAGTGAGATTCAACAGATTACGTGTATAAAAGGGTTTGATGTCACTACATGCGCACAGTTTAAAGAGGCACATACAGCAATGACAGATATGCTAGAAGGAATGGGACATGATTGTACATACATAGCCAGTCATCAGGTTCATCCATTGTTTCCATCTAGTGTTGAAGAATTGAATCAGTATGATGTTGTACTATTTAGTAATATTGGTTCCAATACATTTTTGCTGAATCCGGAAATGACCAGTACAGGGAAAAGAGTACCAAATCTTTTAAAAGTTGTAAAGGAATATGTGGAGAAAGGTGGTGGATTTGCAATGATAGGTGGCTACATGTCTTATCAGGGCCTCCAGGGAAAAGCGAATTATAAAAATACCTGTATAGAGGAGATATTGCCTGTTACTATGTTACAGGGCGATGACCGGATTGAACTGCCGGAGGGTGGTGATTTGAGCTTTGATCCCAAGAGACATAGAGTTTTGTCGGCGCTCCCGGGGCAGTGGCCTTATATTCTGGGATATAATCGATTGATAGCAAAAGAAAATGCTGAAGTAATCGTTTCTTTTGAAAATGATCCTATCATTACTTTGGGAACATTTGAGAAAGGCAGGACAATGGCATATGCTACGGATTGTTCCGTTCATTGGGTCCCCGGGCAGATGATAAGTTGGGAGAACTATCCGATTCTATGGGAAAATCTATTGTATTGGTTAGCTGGAGAATGACTTTGATACATAGAGATGTATTATTAGAGCAGAGCATTTTAGCTTCTACAATGTGCTATGTGTTTTGTTTTTATAATATAAAAAAGGAGGATAAGAAATGAAAGCGAAAAGAATTTTAGCCTTATTGATTGTGTGGGTATTGGCATTTGGCCTTGCTGCCTGTAACAGTACCTCAACACCAGAAACTAAAACAACGCAAGAAAATACTGCCACAGAAAAAAGTACTATCGCAGACACAGCAAAAGAAGATCAGAAAGAGTCAAGTGATAGCAAGGAAACTAATTATAGTATAGCAGTTTCTGTAAATGCATTAGATGACTTTATGTCCGAATGGTACAAATATTTTGAAACATATGCAAAGTCCCTTGGATGTATCGTTAACATGACAAATGCAGAAGGCGATATGGACAAACAAATCTCAGATATTGAATCATTAATTCAAATGAAACCAGATGTTATCTTGATTAATGCGGTTGATACAGAAGGTATTATTCCAGCATTTGAAGCCTGTGATGCTGCAGGTATCCCCACCATTGATCATACGCTATCTGTAAATTATGATAATACATTGCATTTGGTCTTTGACCAAATAGCACAGGCGCAGCTTCAGGCAGATTGGTGTGAAGAATGGTTAAGCGAAAATGAAGGAGAGACGATTAGAGCCGGTTATCTTTGGGGAGCTCAAGGAAATATTAATGCAAAATATCGTTTTGATGGTTGGAATGATCAATTAACGGCAGATGTTGGAGACAGTTATGAATTATTAGCAGAAGGTGCCGCAAACTGGTCTGCAACAGAAGCAATGAATTACTGTGAAGACTGGATGCAGGCATATCAGGATATGAACTTTATTGTTGCCGCAAATGATGAAATGGCAATTGCAGCCAGCAATGTAGTTGATGCCGCAGGTAAGGCTGGAGAAGTTATGATTTTGGGCATTGATGGCTCTGAAGAAGGTCAGCAATATGTACGTGATGGTTTTATTGACGCGACTGTATATGTACCGCGTCAATTGATGGCTGAAAATGGGGTTGATTATTGTATTCGCATTGCAGGTGGAGAGGATTTAACAGGTCAGGAATTTGATATTTGTGATGGACAGTATTTGCTGCTGACACAAGATACCATTGATGAGCAATTAGGAACAAACTAGTTCGCAAAGAATAGTTGCTGGCATACTCATAGTTGCCGGCAACTATTACCAATATAGTGGAGAAATCATATGGAAGAGAATAAATATATCCTTGAGATGCATGATATTATTAAGGTATTTCCAGGTGTGCGAGCATTGGACAATGCACAGCTAAGAATAAAGAAAGGTGAAGTACATGCTCTAATTGGAGAAAATGGTGCCGGAAAATCCACGTTGATGAAAATATTATTAGGGATATACAGACCTGAAAGCGGAGAAATAATTTACAAAGGCACAAAGGTCAAGTTCCAAACTCCTCATGAGGCTTTATCAGCAGGAATCTCCATGATTCATCAGGAGATGAGTCTTATCCCTACGGTAGACATATCTGAAAATGTGTGGATAGGAAGAGAAAGAGATTTTAGATCATGCGGACTGATTATTAATAAGAAGAGATATCAAGAAACAGAAAAACTTCTTAAACACCTAAAAATAGATTTGAATCCAAGAACAATTATAAATACATTGAGTGTGGCTAATATGCAGCTGGTAGAATTGGCAAGAGCTGTTTCTTATCATTCGGATATTATTATTATGGATGAGCCAACGAGCTCATTGACAGATTCCGAGATTCGGCTGCTTTATGATATTGTTAGAGAATTATCTAATCAGGGAACAGCGGTTATTTTTATATCTCATAAATTAGAAGAAATATTTGAAATTTGTGATCGGGTGACCGTGATGAGAGACGGGCAGTTTATATCGGAACATAGTACCGGAGAAATTACGCAGGATGAACTAGTTACTAAGATTGCGGGGCGAGAGGTAACGGAATTATATCCTAAAGTCAAAGCCAAGATAAAAGAAACTGTTTTAGAGGTTAGGAATCTATGTTCCAAACAAGTATTTGATCATATCAGCTTTGACGTGAAGGCAGGTGAAGTGTTAGGGTTTTGTGGACTCGTTGGGGCTGGACGTACGGAGATTATGCGCGCCATTTTTGGCATTGACCATTTTGATTCAGGGGAAATATATCTTGAGGGAAAAAAGATTGTCAACAGAACTCCGAAAGATGCGATTGCCAATGGGATAAGCATGATAACAGAAGATAGAAGAGGTATGGGAATAGTGCCAATGCTTTCGGTGTGTGCTAATATTTCATTGGCATACCTACCCACATTAGGAAAAGCAGGATTTATTCAAAAAGCCAGGGAAACCGCTGATATACAAAAAATGATAAAAGATTTAAATGTGAAAACGCCATCTTTGTCCACAAATATAGGAGATCTATCAGGGGGGAATCAGCAAAAAGCAATTATAGCCAGATGGCTGTTGACAAAACCCAAGGTTCTGATCTTAGATGAGCCAACACGAGGTGTTGATGTTGGAGCAAAATCGGAAATATATCAACTGATTAATACCTTAACTCAGCAAGGCATTGCAGTTATTATGGTTTCTTCTGAACTTCCAGAAATTCTAGGTATGAGTGACAGGATTATCGTGGTTAGAGAGGGGAAAATAGTAATGAATACGAAAAACAGTGAAATGAGTTCTGAATTATTACTAAAGCATGCCTTTGGTGCTAATAAATGATAGGAGGACAGAAAGGGGAATTGCATATGATTAAAAAAGAAAAACAAACGTCAATTAAAATCAGCAATATACTTATGAATAATAAGGCACTATTTATACTCCTGTTTTTATGTATATGTTCTGCTATTCTCTCTGATACATTTTTAACAGGTACAAATATATTAAATGTCATTAGACAGGTTAGTGCAAGTGCAATTGTAAGTGTTGGTTTTACATGTGTCATTGCATCGGGAAACTTTGACTTATCAGTTGGGTACATGCTTGGTATGTTGGGTGTTATTATTGCATTGCTGTCTAAGACGGGAATGCCGTTTCCAGCGGCCTTGTTACTGGGGCTGCTTTGTGGAGCTGTGTGTGGAGCACTAAATGGATTCGTTGGGGTTCAGTTTAAATTGCCGCTCTTTATTGTAACATTGGCAATAGGGCAGATCTTTAAAGGTATAGACTATTTATTGAGTAATACCTCACCAATTTCTAGTTTGCCAACTGCGTTTAAAACAATTGGATCGGGGTATTTGGGTCCCATCCCAATTCCTATTTATGTCACTTTAGCTGTGGCGATTATAGTATCGGTTATTTTGAATAAAACGATTTTTGGAAGACAATTAGTTGCTATAGGCGGTAATCGGGAAGCAGCTAGAACATCAGGCATCAATGTCAAATGGGTGACAATCCGTGTATATATTCTAATGGGAATATGTACAGCCGTAGGTGCCATTATCATGACTGGCCGTGCTAATAGTGCACAGCCTAATGCAGGACATGGGATGGAAATGGATGCAATTGCCGCTGTTGTAATTGGCGGTACACCATTAAGCGGTGGTTCAGGGAAGGTTAGTGGAACAATCTTTGGCTGCTTAATTGTAGGTGTTATTGCAAATGTACTTAATCTTATGGGTGTGGATACCAATTGGCAGTTGATTGCGAAAGGGCTGTTAATCATTTTTGCAGTTGGATTAGATGTATTTACTACGGCTTATATTACCAGAAGTAGTAAAAAAGTGATGTAGAAGTGTATGCTATTTATTCTAAATCAGTGCTTAGTAAAGAAATATCCTTGATAAAACATGGATTTATTCAGGGTATTTCTTTATCAAATTTGGAAGGGGGATAAGATGCTAGAAGAAGAAAAATTATTGTCAGGCAGTCTGTTTAATCCACTGCATCCAGAACTAATTGCCATAAAGCGAGTTGCACATAATCTGTGTATAAGATACAATCAAACCTACGAGGATGATATCGAACAAAGAAATAAGATTATTGCAAAACTCTTTAAGAAGTCAGGTGAAAATATCTATTTACAAGGTCCTATTAATTTTAATTACGGTTGCCATACGACTATAGGAAGTCATTTTTTTGCAAATTATAATTTGACAGTATTGGATGATGCTCTGGTTACAATCGGTAATCATGTTATGCTTGGACCAAATGTTACAATAGCAACTCCGATACACCCTCTAGTGAGCGAGGAAAGAAAATCAATGACAGACGAGGAAGGAAATAAATTTTCTCCCTGCTATGCAAAACCTACGGTTTTAGGTGACAACATTTGGGTAGCAGCCGGAGTTATTATATGTGCCGGAGTAACCATTGGAAAAGATACGGTTATAGGGGCAGGCAGTGTTGTTACAAAGAATATACCAAATGGGGTATTGGCAGCAGGGAATCCATGTAAGGTTATTAGAAACATAGATCACGGTGACAGTATGAAAAATATAATATGAATATGTTAGAGCTAACTGGTTTTATTAGTTGATAGTATGTAGAATAAGCGAACAGTATATCATATGAAATAGAGCAGATCTTGTAGGAGAGCAGGGTCTGCTTTATTCATGATCACATAGTTTATTCGTATGTTTTATTGCTATGGTTATAAATAGAAAATGCAGTAACCGATGTCAGAAAAACAATAGTTTTTGGACTTTCTGAGAGTGGAGTGATAACAAATAATCCGGTATATTTTATATAAGATATCTCATAGTAACACTGCGCAGAAGATACAGATATCTTTGTGAAAGCAAAGAAAGCACAAATCAATGAAATAAACACGATGGTTTTAAAAAAGGAGATGAAGAAAGATGAAAAAGGTGATTGCTTTATTTTTAATCGTTGCATTAACACTGAGTTTAGCTGCATGCAGTGGCTCGACAGAAAAAAGATCAGGGGATGAAGCAGTTGTGAAAGAAGAAACTTCCACAAATGCATCAGAGGATAGTTATACCATAGGATTTGCTGTCAATGCACTGGATGAAGTTCAATCAATACTGGTGGATGCTTTTACTGAATATGCAGAAGGTAAGGGAGCTGAGGTAGTCGTATTAAATGCAGACAGCAATGTAGATAAACAGATTACGGATATTGAATCACTTATCACACAGGAAGTCGATGCGATTGTAATTCAGGCAGTTGACTCGGATGCGGTATGTGATGTAGCACAGCAGGCAATGGATGCAGATATTCCAGTTATAGATTCAATTTTTGGAATCAATACTCCTTGTACGCTTCATGTATCCTATGACTTCTATACATATGCCTCCTATCAGGGTCAGTTTATCAGAGATTATCTGGAGGCAAATCCGGAGGTTCAATTAATGATTGGATATTGCTGGGGTGCACAGGGAACCAATCTGACAGAAAAATTATACAATGGTTTTACAGAAACATTATTTGCAGATGACACCTATACAGACAGAGTAGAGATTCTGGTAGAAAAAGTGGTTGACTGGGATGCCAATAAAACCATTAACGCGGTAGAGGACTGGCTACAGGCATATCCCCAAATGAATTGTATTGTAACCATGTCAGATACAATGACCATGGCAGCAGTCCATGCATTACGGGCGGCAGGAGAAGATACCTCAGCCTGGGTAACGGTTGGAAAAGATGGATCTGAGGATGCTTTGGAATCTATTATTGACGGTGGAATGACAGCCACTATTTACGCCCCCCTTGATACCTATGCCCAAGAATTGGCTGGGCAGGTGCTAAACATATTGGATGGAACAAGTAATCCAAAATTAGGCGAAGAATATGGTGTCAGCGAGTTTGTTACTATTTCAAAGGACAATGCAGGCGACTACACTCAGTAATAATCAATAGCTAAGGGAATATTTATAATCTAAAGGAGCGTGTTTCCATGAGCCAAGAATATCTATTAGAAATGTCGGGAATTGAAAAAGCTTTTCCTGGTGTAAAAGCATTAAGCGATGCATCGCTAAGAGTCAAGAGCGGTGAAATACATGGGCTGATAGGTGAGAACGGTGCTGGGAAATCTACCTTGATGAAGATTCTGCTGGGTGATTATACAAGGGATGCCGGTGAAATTATTTATAAGGGTGAAAAAATATGCTTTTCAAGTCCCAGGCAAGCCAAGGAAAAAGGGATTTGCATGATTCCTCAAGAGATTAATATGGTGAGCACAGCGGATTTAGCAGAAAACGTGTGGTTGGGAAGGGAGCATCAGTTTGCAACTTTAGGCTTGATTAATAAAGCAAAGAGACTGGAAGCAACAAGAAAACTATTTAAGCAGTTGAAAATCGAACTTGATCCAAAATCACTGGCGGTAGAATTATCCGTTGCACAGCTGCAGCTTCTTGCACTAGCCAGGGCGGTTTCTTATGAAGCAGATATTATTATTATGGATGAACCTACCAGTTCGCTTTCTGAATCAGAGGTCAAAGGTTTGTTTAAGATTATGGAAGACTTAATTAATCAGGGGAAGTCAATAATTTTTATTTCTCATAAATTAGACGAGATGTTTACGATTTGCTCTCATATAACGATTTTAAGAGATGGATATTATATATCAAATCATAAAACAACTGAGATTACAAAAGACGAATTAATTACCAAAATTGCCGGGAGAGAAATAAAGAATTTATATCCAGTGCGTAATCATACTCTTGGGAAGACTGTTTTAGAGGTTAAGGATTTAAGTCAGACAGGTACATTTCAAAATATCAGTTTCTCTGTAAAAGAAGGTGAAATCCTGAGTCTCTATGGGCTGGTAGGAGCCGGGCGCAGTGAGATTATGTGCGGGGTGTTTGGAATTGATGAAATTGATGGGGGAGAAATTCGCATTGAGGGGAAACCAATTAAAATAAAGTCACCAAAAGCTGCAATTCGAAGTGGACTTGCTATGGTAACAGAAGATCGTCTTTCGACTGGTATTATAGGGAATCAGTCCGTATTAGAGAATGTGTCTCTGGTAAATTTATACAAAATATGTAACAAATTCAAGTTTGTAAAGAACAGGCAGGAAAGAGAAGATGTCAATAGAATTGTGGAAGAATTGGATGTGAAGATTGCTTCACTGCACCAGGTGATGAGCTCCCTCAGTGGAGGAAATCAGCAAAAGGCAATACTTGGAAAATGGCTGTTAACAAAGCCCAAAATACTAATTTTGGATGAGCCTACAAGAGGAATTGATGTAGGTTCAAAGGCAGAAATACACAAGATGATAGCAAACTTAGCAGAAGAGGGAATGGCTGTTATTATGATTTCTTCAGAACTCTCAGAAGCGCTTGGTATGTCGGATCGGATTGTAGTAATACGAGAAGGTAAAATAACAGGTGAATTTGCCAGAGAGGAACTAGACTCAGAAATAATTATCAATCATGCTTTCGGGTATATTGATTAACGCTTTGAGAGGTCGATTAATTATGGAAGAAAAAATCAAACAAAAAAAACATACAAAGAATGAGATTGCGAATTTTTTGTTAAACAATAAGGCTTTGTTGCTTCTGTTTGTGGCATTAATTACATGCACCGCTATTTCTGAGAATTTCCTGTCATTAAACAATATTCGTAATGTTCTAAGACAAAATGCAGCCAGTTGTATTTTGGGACTTGGTTTTACATGTATTTTATCCGCTGGAAATATTGATTTATCTGTAGGTTATATGACAGGTATGCTGGGTGTAATAGCAGCCTTAATTGATACAAGAACTTCCATCCCATTTGGCATAACTGTACTGATTGTATTAGGAGCTGGAGTATTTTGCGGATTTGTCAATGGCCTTATAGGAATGACAATTAAGATGCCTATGTTTATTATCACATTGGCGACTGGTCAGTTTTTCAGAGGAGTTTGCTATGTAATTAGCAATAATACTCCAGTTACGGGAGTGTCTGATTCTATGAAGTTTCTGGGTCAGGGATATGTAGGTGTTGTACCTGCACCAGTGATTCTGATGGTAATTACAGGAGTTGCCATATATATCATCCTTAATAAGTCTATTGTGGGACGTTGGGCTGTGGCTATGGGCGGTAACGCAGAGGCGGCAAGAATTTCAGGCATCAATATAAGCAGAATAACTATTGTTGTCTATGTTTTACTAGGTTTATGTTGTTCGTTGGCAAGTCTGATCTTAACAGGACGGGCAGTTAGCGCACAGCCAACTGCAGGAGCGGGAATGGAAATGGATGCGATCGCAGCAGTTGTCATTGGCGGAACATCCATGTCAGGCGGAAAGGCAAAAGTAATAGGAACTTTTTTTGGAGTAATGCTGGTAGGTGTTCTTAATAACGTTCTGAATTTATTAGGTATTGATTCCAACTATCAGTATATGGTGAAAGGAATTATGATAATCGTGGCAGTTACATTAGATAGTTGCGCACAGAAATATTTTGATAATCAGTTAAAAAAAGCAGTAAAGTAGTGAATTATAAAACAAATAAAAAATCCAGGAGGAAAAACAAATGAAAATTGCATTAAATATGTTTACAGTAAGAAATGCTATGGCGAAGGATCCAGACGCAACATTACGGGCACTGGCAGAAATGGGATACAACTATATTGAGACTTATCCAGATTATGATTTTACAACAATGGCACCAAAGAACTATGGCCTTCATAAACCGGCATGGACAGCAAGGGAAGAAAAGAAATTTTTAGATGAAATTGGTATTAAAATATTTGGATATCATATTGCAGATTCCATTTTGGATAATCAGAAATGGTTAGAAGATCATATTAATTATAATGCAGAATTAGGGACCGAAAACTTTGGATTTCAAGGTACTTTTTACAGCAGCCTTGAACAGTTAAAAGAACGATGTGAGAGATACAATGAGGCTGGTAAGCTATGCCACGAAAAAGGTATGAGATTCCATTATCATAATCACTACAATGAATTCCAAAAATTCAATGGAAAATATCATCTTGATTATATTATGGAATACACGGATCCAAACTTAGTGGATTTTGAATTGGATACTTACTGGGCTATGCGGGGAGGAGTTGATTACATTGCATGTATTGAAAAGTATAAGGATCGCTTAGTTATGATTCATCAGAAAGATTTTCCGAAAGATTTTTATGAACATATAAATTTATTTGATGGAATCTATGATATTAATGCAAGTTTAGGATTTGATACATTATTAAATTCCAATCCTGAGGCGTTTGTTGAAATTGGCGATGGCTTGATGGACATTCAGAAGGTAATCAACGAAGGTAATCGTGTGGGATGTCCTGCCATTCAGGTTGAACAGGATCACTCAAAATTTAGTGAGTTAGAGTGCTGTAGAATTAACCTGGAAAATTTGAAAAAGTATGATGGTATTGAAGCATAATATTAAAAAAAAATTGAAAAGTTATACCGGTGACACTGCTGCAGGCGTAACTTTTCACAGAAATGAGGCAATTAATGGATAAATTGAAGATAGGAATTATAGGATGTGGTGGTATTGCTGTAGGTAAGCACTTTCCGGCATTAACAGCATGTGATGATAAAAATGAGATGACAGCATTTTGCGATTTGATTGAAGAGCGTGCTGTAAAAGCTGCAAAGGATTTTGGAACTCCTGCTGCAAAGGTATATACAGACTACAAGGAGCTTCTTGCTGATAAAACAATTGATGTTGTGTATGTTTTAACACCTAACGTGGCACATTGTGCGATTACTGTAGATGCATTCAAGGCGGGAAAGCATGTCTTATGCGAAAAACCTATGGCAAGTTCAAGCGCAGATGCATACAAGATGATAGAAGCATGGAAGAAATCAGGGAAAAAATTCACGATTGGTTATCAAAATCGTTTTAGACCAGAAGTGCAGCTGCTTTGGAAAGCTTGTAAAGAGAATGAATTAGGAGATATTTATTATGCAGAGGCTAATGCAGTTAGAAGAAGAGCAGTTCCTACCTGGGGTGTATTTCCAAATAAGGAATTACAAGGTGGAGGTCCACTAATTGATATTGGAACCCATGCCTTAGACCTTACCTTATGGATGATGAATAATTATGAGCCAGTAAGTGTAAGTGGTTCTGTGTTCCACAAATTAGGAGGTATTGCACAGGCAACGGAGGGAAATTTATTCGGCTCTTGGGATCCGCAAACATATGAAGTGGAAGACTCGGCATTTGGATTTATTAAAATGAAGAATGGTGCCACAATTAATCTTAGAGCATCATGGGCACTCAATATACTTGATTCCAGAGAAGCATCAACAACGCTGTGTGGTACTGCTGCAGGTGCAGAGATTCGTTCTGGTATGAGCTATCAAAAGGATGAACTTATTATCAATCGGGGACATAACGGTATGCTGACTGAAGAAAAATTATCACCGGCAGGGGAAGTTGCTTATTTTAGTGGGTCAGGAGCATCACCGGAGGTTTTAGAAGCAAATCAATGGCTTGATGCCATTCTGCTGGATAAGGAGCCCCTGGTTAAACCGGAAGAAGCATTTAGGGTAACTCAGATTCTGGAAGCGATCTATAAAGCGTCTGATACAGGTAAAGAAGTATTGCTATAATGAATGGGGGGATTTGGCATGAAACTAGGATTTATTAGTGCAATACTGGATACATACAGTTTTGAAGAAGTAATTGACTTTGCAGCCGAACAGGGATTTGAATGTGTTGAAATGGCATGCTGGCCTTGTGGTAAGGCAGAGCGAAGATATGCTGGCGTAAGTCATATTAATGTAGATGAGCTGGATGAACAAAAGATAGCGTATATTCAATCATACTGTAAAAATAAGGGTGTTGAAATTTCCTCATTAGCTTTTTACCCTAATCATATGGATGGGAACTTAGACAAAAGAGAAGCAAGCTTAGCCTATATGAAAAAACTGATTATTGCATCTCATAATCTTGGTGTAGATATGGTGACTACCTTTATAGGGCGTGATCAGACAAAAACAGTGGAAGAAAATATGGAATTATTTAAAGAAATATGGCCGCCCATTATTAGGTTTGCGCAGGAGAACAAGGTAAAGGTCGCCATCGAGAACTGTCCAATGCTATTTGGAAAAGAGCAATGGCCGGGCGGACAAAATCTTGCTACAACTCCCAAAATCTGGCGAGAAATGTTCTCTATAATACAAAGTCCTTATTTTGGACTGAACTATGATCCATCGCATTTTGTATGGCAGATGGTGGATTATATAAAACCATTGTATGAGTTTAAAGACAAAATATTCCATGTACATTACAAGGATATAAAGGTGCATAAGGACCGGTTGGATGATGTTGGAATCATGGCATATCCACTTGATTATATGTCACCAAAATTACCAGGTCTTGGTGACGTAGAATGGGCTAAATATGTCTCGGCTCTGACAGACATTGGCTATGACGGATTTACCTGCATTGAAATAGAAGATAAAGCTTTTGAGGGTAGCGATGAAAAAGTAAGAAAATCCTTGATACTAAGCAAACAGTATTTATCTCAATATACTATTTAACTTATAAGGAGAAAAGATGATTAAACACATTGTAATGTTCAAATTTAATGAGGAAAATAAAATTAATAATATTCAAAAAGCAAAAGATCTGTTGGAACTACTTGCGAAAATCACAGGCAATATAAAAGAATTTGAAGTGGGATTTAATGTTGCCACATCACCATTTGCGTATGACCTGATTTTAGTAAGTGCGTTTGACACAGAAGGTTCGCTGGAGGCATATGCCCAGCATGCAAAACATCAGGAATTCCTGCAATTTATTGTTCCGGTTACTTGTGAGATTGCTGAAACAGATTATATTGTGTAAGCATGAATAGAAGTGTTTATTTAAATGAAAATCTCTTATTCTCATAATTAATGAGGGTAGGAGGTTTTTTATAAGAAAGGTAAATTCGTAATAATAAGGTATAAGAAAAGAGGTATTGCATGGATAAATTTTGCTTTGGGGTTGATATTGGAGGAACATCAGTTAAGATGGGACTCTTTGATGAAAGAGGCAGCTTGTATGAAAAATGGTCTATCGCTACGAATTTAAATGAATATGGTAAAAGTATCTTAGCAGATATTGCAGAATCAATTCGTGATAAACAAGAAAAATTCAACATAAGACAAGAAAATATATTGGGGATTGGGATTGGTGTACCAGGACCAATACAAGGAGATGGAATTGTATACAAATGCGTTAATTTAGGCTGGGATGTGGTTGATGTTACAAAGATATTGGAGGATATAAGCGGTCTCAGGGTTACAGTAGGGAATGATGCCAGTGTGGCCGCACTTGGCGAAGCCTTTATGGGGAGTGCCAAAGGATATGAGAGTGTTGTTATGGTTACCTTAGGAACAGGAGTAGGTGGAGGACTTATTTATAAAGGTGAGATTATTAATGGTGCGATGGGAGCAGGAGGGGAGATAGGGCATATAAATATGTCTATGTCTGAAACCCAACAATGCGGATGTGGGAATAGGGGATGTCTGGAACAATATGCATCTGCGACCGGTGTCGTCAGAAGAGCAAATCAGTTGTTGAATGATAAAAGCCTGTCTTCAGAGTATCCATCTTCCTTACGCGGTAAAGGAAATCTTACTGCTGAAGAAATTTTTAATGCGGCAAAGGAGGGTGATGTTATAGCACAAAGAACCGTAGAGGAAACAGGGGAAATGCTTGGAAGGGCAATGGCTCAAATAGCATGTATTTTTAATCCCAGAATATTTGTTATAGGCGGGGGAATGGCTCAAGCTGGAACGATTCTTTTAGACACAATTAAAAAGTATTTTATCAAGAGTGCGTTTCATGCCACGAAGGAAACAGAATTTGTATTTGCAAGTTTGGGGAATGATGCTGGAATTTATGGGGGAGCAAAGCTAATCATCGGGTAGGCAAATATGACATGTGGTATTATTCCAACTGCTTTACATGCTTCACGGCAAATCAATAATGATGATAAATAATAAATATTAAGAGAAAATATGTTGGGAATAAGTAATGATGGCAATAAAATGGTCGATAAAATGATAGACAAAGGGGTTGTCGGGTTCAAATTTCAGCAATTATTTTTTATAAAAGCATTTGACAATTACTTAAAAATATGTATAATATACATAAGAAAACGTTTTAAGAAAACAATTTAATATCCAAAAGCAACAGGCACTAGCAGTCGGAATTGCCAGGAAATATGCATTGCAGGATGTGAATTGTATTGGAAAAAGGGAATATTTTGTTGCGGGACGAACTGACAACAGCCGTTTTGCAGATGGAGGGTAGCAGATTATGAAAAGCATATTAGTCATTGGAAGTCTGAACATGGATTTTGTGGTAAATGTGGATGAGATGCCGGTAGCCGGGGAGACACGAATGGGCAGCAGCGTAGAGCTGATTCCCGGAGGAAAAGGGGCAAACCAGGCGTGTGCAGTAGGAAAATTAGGAGGAAAAGCGGATATGCTGGGGGCGGTAGGAACAGACAGTTATGCCCAAATGCAGTTGAACAGTCTGAAAGAGGCAGGAGTATCTGTATCAAGCATTATCAAAAGAAACACGGTAAGTACAGGCATGGCATTCATCACTGTAAACCGTGCCGGTGATAACAGCATTATCGTAGTTCCCGGCGCCAATCATACACTGACAAAGAAAGATATCGACCAGCACATGGAGTTAATCAGGCAGCACGATATTATTATACTGCAAATGGAAATACCGTTAGAAACCGTCATATATGCGGCGAAATGTGCAAAGGAAGCCGGAAAGACAGTGATACTGGACCCGGCTCCGGCACCTGAGAATTTTCCGGTGGAGCTATATCAATACATAGATATTCTAAAACCAAACGAAACCGAACTAAATATACTGACAAACTCAGAAGATGCCGCACATGATTTGGTAAAAGCAACCAATCAATTAAAGGAACTTGGAGTCCGGTGCGTCATGGTGAGCCTGGGTGCAAGTGGTGTCTTTATTAACGATGCCGATAACAGACAATGCCATATTCCGGGGATACCGGTAAAAGCCGTTGATTCTACCGCAGCAGGAGACACTTTTACCGCGGCAGTAGCTGTCTGCCTGGCAAAAGGGGAAAGCATTGCAGAGGCAGCCAGGTATGCAAATATAGCGGCGGCCCTGGCAGTGACGAAAAGGGGGGCGCAGTCCTCCATACCTACCTGTGATGAAGTGGCTAAGATGCAGGAAAGATGAGTGCTCTTTTACCTAAATCGCCTGAAAAAACAGCAGCAGAGGGCGTGGGACTTCCCATGCCCTCTGCTGCTGTACGCCATACAATCTAAAGTCAGCCATGAATAGTAACAAAAAACAAGACAGGAAGCAAAATGATCCTGTCTTATCGGGATTAACTACGATCGCCACTCACTATGTAAGGGGGGATTCCATAATTTTGTCATATAAGTAGATTTGCTGACGGCTATGGCTTGCCAGACCAAAATTCAGCGCTTTGACGGCATCGGAATAATACATGGGCAATTCAAATATATTTTCAAAGCAACTACTTATTCCGGCATATATATTCTTCCGTTTCAAAATACCGTTAAGTTTGTTCAAATCTTTTTTTATATCGAGCATTATGTTGTCCGAGCTTATAATAATTACAATGTAATTGGAGTATACAGCATACTTAAACGCCGGCTGCATGCCCCGAAATAAATCTCTAAAATATGTAAGTTTGTCGTATTCAGGGTTACATTGGGTATCCAAAACAGCCACATAAAGATTAGTTTTAAGGCCGCCATAGAGGATGGCTATCTGGGCAGCGTATAGCTCTTTATCAACAATGCTCCCATCAATAAGTTTTCCTATTAACGATTCCTGATGTGTGGTCTCATAGTCCAGATAAAATCTACTTACGCTGATTTTTTGGGAGAACAGATTGCACAAGGCTTCAAAAACCGCCGGATCATCCGGTCCAAATGATTTGTTGCACGCAACTATAGTTAAATTGGCTACATGGACATTATTTTTATTAAAAAGCTTCCCGGAAATCCGTTCATATTTCAATTTATCGCTAAGCATAAAGGTTATTACTCTCGCATTGGCCACGTCGTCAATAAAACCCTCTTCCTTAAAAAACTCTTGCGATTCCGTGCAAAAAGTGCCGTTTGTAGTTATTTCGTTCCAAAAACGGTCGTCTGTAACAATACCTTCCGTGTACGCTATAAGATTATAGTCAGTAGTATCGTACATTATAATAGGATTCTTCAAAACTTCAAACGACTCATTCAACAGATGCTGAAAATCGTGGTTATTCTTTAGTTTTTCAATCATTTCAATCTTATCAGATAAGGTAGACATATCGATTTACCCCCAGTTTATTTTTGCAATCTCGGAAGTCTCTTTTGGCTGCATTGTCACTTCCAAATAGGTTGATACATCATTATTATGGTAAGTCGTTTTAAAAGTGCAATTCCCATGTTTTGAAACGATTTTACGAACAGTAGAAATCCCTTTACCCTGACGCTCATATATGGTTGTTATTCCACGAAATATAATCTTGTTTGTTTCCACCGGCAAAGAGGTGCTGTTATTGATAATAATCAACTTTTCACCGCAAGACTTGGATACCACTGTAAAGGATACGTTTTTACGTACCGAAGCAGCCGCGGCTTCTATGGCATTTTCGAGCAAACAATCAACGATCCTGCAAATATCAATATTATTAATATAGAAATTGTCTGTTCGGCTTAGCAGCTTCATACTCAATTTTACATTCATTTTTTTGGCGTAATCACATTTTCCTATAAGAATTGAAATAAGCGATGGATTCTCCTTCATTCTTTTTTGCAAATAAGAAACTTCTTCATGACTGTTGGCATTGTCGCGCGAAAGAACATGGATATATTCATCCTTATATCCAACTTCATTTTTTACGGACTGATACAGTTCCCATAAATTTGTTAGTAAAAAGATCAAAATAAAAATGAAAAAGATAATCAGATTTGCGACAATCTGATTAGAAATGAATAAAGGAAGCCCGACAATCATTAGGTATATGAACGTGGTTTTTAAAATGTAAAGGGCCAGTTCTTTTTTGAAGTCTATAAATAAGTTGAGGTTAATTGTGTAATTATAGCGCCTTATTAAATATTTCGTTGCAAGATAGATAATCCAAACAACGCACAAAAGAGTAAACTGACAAGCGGCGTCCAGCATATAATTATATCTGTCTGTCGCCTGTACAAAGAAAAGCGTATTAAGTATACGATTGAATATTTGAACGATAACATAATATAAGTAAACATGCCCCATCATCTTAATGGAACGTATTGGTGGAATTTTCAAAACTTTAACGCCAATGATATAGTACAATAGAGCAAATATCGGATTAGGATTCACCACAAGTGCATAAACTGTCGGCGAAAAAGACCGCATGCCGCCGATAAAATAAACCGCGTATGCCCATATGGTATTGAGTACACCCCCGACTAAAAAAGCAAAAACGGCTTTTTGCTTTCTGCCGGCTTTCTCGTCAAAAATATGCAAAATGAGAATAGCGATAAGATAAATAAAGACAAAGGTGAAAATAAAGGTCATAACAGCTAATATTACCTGCATGGTTCTGGAATAAGCAAATTCGGAATACATACTATTTCATCACCACTTTCATTTACGACATTTAATGTAAATATTAAAAAACACGACTTTCCCATACCCAGTGATCGGTCGAAGAATACTTTATTTTGTTATTCTACCATAAACGCATCCCAAATTCCATATTTTTCTTTTATATGGGTGTATATTTTAAAAGTGCAAGGTCAGTATTTACAGGCGAACGCGACAGGAGGGCAAGCGACAGCTTATGTAAACGTAGGCTGTCCCTTGCCCTCCTGTCGCTGTTTTTTCAAGGAATTTACAAGATCCCCCCTCCTATAACCGTGTTGTACCGATACCGGATGATCAATGCTTTTGCAAACTTACAAACTGCCAAAATCAGCCACTATGGGAGGCAATATGCTTTACGCAAACAATGAAAGGGCGTCTTTAGCGGCGGCGAAATAACTGCTTACGCAGACCTCGGCGCCCAGGCTTTCCTGGGCGCTGACTTGGTCGGAGTTAGCAGTTAGTTCGCCAGAGCGTTGCCCTGTTTGCGTAAAGCATATTGCCTCCCATAGTGGTGTCCTGATTGCCAATATGTATAAACCAGCACTTTACTGGTATAAAATAGTTAAAAAGGCAAATAATCAATAGAAGTTAATGAGAATTTAAAGGAGCCAAAATCACCTTATGCCTGAAATTGATAAGTACAAGCATTTATATACTGAAATCGAGTCTCACTTATTACAGGACAGCAAACCTTCCGTCTATTTAAAAAGTATCTATCATAAGCCTGTATTCAGGCTATATCCTTTTTCTTTGTTACGGGAGTTGAAAAAAACGGAGCAGTCACCGAAACATCATTCGGAAGGGAATGTCTGGAATCACACGTTGCTTGTAGTAGATGAAGCAGCAAACGTGAAAGATAAGAGCGAAAATAAAAAAGTATTTATGTGGGCAGCCCTCCTTCATGATTTGGGAAAGCCTTCTACGACGGTAAATAAAAAAGGAAGAATAACATCCTATAAACATGATAAAGTTGGCGAGGAACTTGCAAAAGAGTTTTTAAAGATTTTTACGGAAGACCAGGACTTTATAAACCAGGTCAGCCAACTGGTACGCTACCATATGCAGATTCTGTTTGTCGTAAATGACCTTCCATTTGCAGATGTCAAAGGGATGAAACGGCATACGGATATTCGGGAGGTTGCCCTGCTCGGTCTGTGTGACAGACTTGGAAGAGGAGGCAGTAACAGAAGAGAAGAGGAAGAGAACATAAAAAAATTTCTGCAAAAATGCGAATAGTATTCAAATAGACCGAAATACTATAATGAGGTGATGAATGATGGCAAAAGCAGGAATGAGAAGACCGGATCCTAAGGAACCCCATGGAACACAGAGCAATCATAAGATGCATATTCCGAAAAATGATGCTCCCCCCGTACCTGAGATTCAGGGAAAAGCAAAAAGCGGGAAAGAAAAAGCAAATCCTGTCTGACGGTAAGAGGCTGCTATGCAGCCTCTTGCAAATTACATATCGATATGGAGAAGGAGTGTGTTTCATGGCAGGTAAAAAAGAAAGTAAAGCGCAGAAAATCAGGTTGTTTGAAAAGAAACAGGTAGAAAAGGATATTCTTCTTTCCAGTATTCTGACAGAGCCTCAGTTCTATCTGACTTATGAATCCGGTATCAACGGATTTACTCAGGAACAGGCAGAAGAATTATTAGAGGAAAAGGGAGAAAATGTCATAGACTATGGCAGGGAAAAGCCCTGGTTTGTAAAGCTTGTGTTATCATTTGTAACCCCTTTTAACCTTGTCCTGCTATTGGTAGCCTTTGTATCTTTTTTGACAGAGGTCGTACTGACAAAAGAAAAATCCTGGATGACAGTCATTATCATATTGATACTGGTGGGGGTATCGGGAATCGTACAGTTCATACAGGAAGCAAGATCAGACGGCGCAGCCAGAAAATTAAAAGAAATGGTTTCCTCCAATACTGCCGTATTAAGGGATGGACAGGTGAAAGAAATTCCCATGAGTCAGGTAGTGCCGGGTGATATAATTATACTGGCAGCAGGTGACATGCTTCCGGCAGACTTGCGTATTCTGTCAGCAAAGGATTTATTTATAGGACAGGCTGCACTTACCGGTGAGTCCGAGCCTGTAGAGAAATTTGCTGAGATTGAATCTCCTCCAAAGTCTCCGCTGGAGGCTATAAATATAGGCTTTATGGGAACCAATGTAGTCAGCGGTTCTGCCCGCGCCATTGTTATCGGAACGGGTAATCATACTTATTTGGGTTCTATTGCAAAGGATTTGACTGGTCATAAGGCTGCAACCAGCTTTGAAAAAGGTGTAAAAGACGTCAGCAGCCTGCTCCTTCGCCTGATGTTGATTATGGTCCCGGTTATCTTTATCGCCAATGGGCTTACCAAACATGACTGGCTGGAGGCATTTTTATTTGCACTGGCAGTGGCAGTCGGTATCACACCGGAACTGCTGCCGATGATCATGACGAGTACCCTGGCAAAAGGTGCCCTTAGCATGTCAAGGCGAAAAACCATCGTGAAAAACTTAAGCTCTATCCAAAGCTTTGGCGCTATGGATATTCTCTGCACGGATAAGACGGGAACCCTGACTGAGGACAGAATCATTTTAGAAAGATACCTGGGCATTCACGGACAGGAGGATATGAAAGTACTGCGCTATGCATTTTTAAACAGCAACTTTCAAACAGGCATGAGAAATCTGATGGATGTGGCCATCATAGAGCGGGGAAAGAGGGATGGCAGTCCTGACTGGTTTCAGGATTATCAAAAAGTAGATGAAATACCCTTTGACTTTAACCGCAGGCGTATGTCGGTAGTTCTTCAGCATACTTCCGGGAAAACACAGCTGATCACAAAAGGCGCTGTTGAAGAAATGCTGAAGATTTCCGGATTTGCGCTTTATGAGGGCAAGGCAGTACCGATCACCGGAGAACTGGAAAAAGAAGTATTGGAAATCTCCGATGCGTTGAATGAACAGGGTTTGAGAGTAATTGCCGTGGCTATAAAAAATGAGCTGCCTGAAATCGGGCAGTTCAGTACTGCCGATGAATCCGATATGGTTTTGATAGGATATGTAGCATTCCTGGACCCGCCCAAGGAGTCCTCAAAAGAGGCAATCAGTGCGTTGCATAACCATGGGGTGAGGGTAGTGGTATTGACCGGGGATAATGAAAAAGTAGCCATCAATGTCTGCAGGCAAATGGGTTTGAATGTGGATAAGGCGCTGCTTGGCAGTGATGTGGAAGCGATGACTGATGATCAGCTGATAACGAATGTGGAAGAGGTAAACCTGTTTGCGAAACTGTCTCCTACCCAAAAATCCCGGGTGGTGCGGATTATGCAATTAAACGGGCATACCGTAGGATATATGGGGGATGGTATCAATGATGCGCCTTCGCTGCATCAGTCCGACGTGGGCATCTCTGTCGATACGGCGGTTGACATTGCAAAAGAAAGTGCAGATATCATACTGCTGGAAAAAAGTCTGATGGTTTTAGAAGAAGGAGTTATAGAGGGACGCAGGACTTTTGGAAATATTGTAAAATACATTAAGATGGCCGCCAGCGGCAACTTTGGGAATATGTTCAGTATGCTGGCCGCCAGCATATTTCTTCCGTTTCTGCCTATGCTTCCTATACAGATATTGGCACAGAATCTTTTATACGATTTTTCGCAGATCACGATACCTTTTGATATCATGGACGAAGAATACCTGAAAAAGCCGCAAAAGTGGAATGCAGGAGGCATTGCCAGATTTATGTATCGCCTGGGTCCGGTCTCATCACTTTTCGATATTTTGACATTTGTTGTTCTATATGCGGTATTTCGGTATAACAGTCAGGAAACAGCCTCATATTTTCAGACAGGGTGGTTTATGGTAGGTCTTTTGACGCAGACCTTGATCGTACACCTGATCCGAACCGCTAAAATTCCATTTATTGAGAGCCGGGCTGCCTTGCCGTTGCTGCTGTCTACATTGGTCGTATCAGCCGTTGGCCTCATATTGCCTTACACGGTCATTGGCTCCGCATTGGAAATGGCCCCAATAGACCCTCTGTTTTTGCCTTGGGTGTTCGGAATTTTACTGTTATATGCAGTTGTTGTTCAGTTGATTAAAATATACTATGTGAAACGGTTTGGAGAATGGATCTGAATGATAAATTGCTCCTGCGGTGTGTACGGATGTATAAAGCGGGCAATTCACTTGGACTGCCCGCCAAAGTTATAAAATTTTTCTATAATTTTACTCTTGTTACATTTGAATATTTACTATAAATTTTCTTGCCTTTTATCGTTTTATAAGTACGAATTTTATAATAATATGTGTTACCTTTCTTCAGATTCTTATCTACATAGCTGACTTTTCCGGCACCTTTTACGGTGGATATTCTAACAACTCCTTTTTTGCCTTTTATGGAACGGAATATCTCATATCCGGTAACATTTGAAGCCTTTTTCCATGTGATTTTCACGGATGATTTGGATTGTTTGGCAGCTTTTACATTTTTCGCAGCAGCGGCTCTTACCGTAACGCTTATCGTAGATTTTACGCCGCTTCCATCTTTTGCAGTTACCGTTACTTTTGCCTTCCCTGTCTTCTTCGCTGTTATCTTTCCACTGTTGTTTACGGAAATAATACCAGGATTACTTGATTTATAAGTAACTTTTTTATTACTTGCATCGGATGGCGTAATCGTTGGCTTGATCTTAAAAGTCTCTTTCACATTCAATTTTATGCTTGTTTTATTTAGTTTGATTTTAGAAACTTTTGGATCTTTCACAATCGAATACTCGTCCGTTATCTCCATGGTATCTACACGGTAAGTCTTAATTGTAAAACGATTATCTGTCATATCGATCTTAGAAATGGCAGGTGTATTAAGCTGGCTTAAATTAGCTGCGTAATAGTATTCTTGCTGTGTCGGACCATAGTATTTACTTCCACTTGCAGAATTTGCGGTAATATATACCGTACCTTTAGGATTTATAGCCGCACCATCTTTCTTTGTTACATTTTTTACGGGTGTATTATTATACATTTGATAAGTTCTGGCATAACTGTGATCATGTCCCATGAACACGATATCAATTCCTAATTTATCAAATACGGGAACCCAGTTTTTTCTTCTTTCTAAAACATCTGTATCAAATGCATGAGAGGCAACACTGTATATTGAATGATGGAATGTTACTATTTTCCACTTTGCATCCGAATTTTTTGCGATAACTTGTTCCAAAAACTGCTTATGTTCGGAAGTACTTTTATTATTAGAATTAATCATCATAAACAACGTGCTGCCATAACGAAACCAATAATCCCCGCCTGCACTTGTATTTCCCAGGGTATTATCCAGATTTGCCAGATTAAAATGATTCAGATAGTTAACTGACACATCATGATTTCCAACTGTCTGAGCCACAGGCAAACCGGTCAACCCGGTTGGGCTTAGATATCCGTCATATTCACTTTCGTTCGTTGCCGTATTCACCTGATCTCCTGCGCTGACCATAAAGCGAACATCTGAAAATTTCTTTAAAGCTTCCTGCACTGTATTATTCCATCCTGCAGTATCGCCTTTCAGATTCGTGGTACCGATCTGAGGATCGCCAACAAGGAAAAAACTGAAAGAAGAAGCTTTTCCTGTTGTGATTGTATACTTTTCACTCCATGTATCACCGTTACCCACACGATAGCTATAGGTTGTATTCCCTTTCAATCCATTTACGGTAACTTTATTTGAATACAAGCCATCCTCAATGGATTCAGATGTTCCTTTCGTGGTATTGATTTCTTTTTCGCCTTCATACAGTTTTATTTTGCCGACTTCACTATTTGATGAATACCATGCAAATCTCAATTCACTTTCATCCGAACCCGGTGCAACCGTTAAAGCTTTCAGATCAACGTATTCTTTTTCTATTTCCTCTGTGCGTAATGTAAAGTCAATAAAATTCAAATAGATATCTGAACTGCCCGCACTCTCCTGATGAAGCTCTACCGACAATACATTGGTACCTTCACGAAGCATATCCTGCAGGAACATATCTTTCATAGAAGTTGTAACGGTGTTTTCTTCTTCTAAATATGGATTTGATACGGTAACGGCTCCATAATCTAAGTTTTTACCGTAACCGCGGTCAGGTATGTTATGACTGCCTATTTCTATTCCGTTCAAATAGATTACTACCGCATCATTAAACTGTAATTTATAATAAATCGAATTAAAATCTTCCGGATTTTCTACTTCAAAGGTAGTCCTGAAGAAATAGGCAGGTACCCTGATTCCATTGCTGTTTGTTCCGTCTGTGTCTGCTGTTAGAGTTGTTTTGACATCAAGATATGGCACAGTATCAACTTTAAACCCAAATGGTCCGTCGGCCTCATTCCAGCTGCTGTCGTCAAATCCCATGTTACTCGATGCTCCTTGCATTTCAACCGGATAATTTTCTGGAAATGTCCATTGATTACGTATGGATCCTGAGGTGTACTCATATAACATGGTACCTGCCGCCGGGTCTGTATTATCATCTAAGTACTTCCATATAGTATTAGAATTGATAACAGTTGTATTTATTCCCTCAGCTTTCACTATCTGGATACCGGGGGGAATAAAACCGGCAATGGTTATGACTATAACCAACATTGTTGCAATAATGTTTCTAACTTTTGATTTCACGTAATTCTCCTCCTCTTAATATGAGATTTTGTTAAGACTTGTTGAGTATAGCATACGATAGTTAAATGTTCGTTCAAGAACATGTTAATTATCAGTTAATTAGTTTGTTTCCATAGCAAAGGTATTTGCACATGGGGATATTTTGGAAGTGGAAATTGTTGCTTATGAGAAAGAAGATATCGACAGACTGATTTCATTTCTGATAAAAGGTTAACAATGCAGTTGCATTTAAAAAGTAAGCTGCCAGGGTAAATTGCTGCCGTGGCAGCATTTTTATGCCAATTTAGACCAAAGCAATAGGCCGCATGACAGGCGCAAACGTTATTTTCAATTTATGATAAAAAAGTATATATTTCTGCTTCATTATTGTAAATAACATTCTGGTAATCGCTGATAGAATAGTAGATATAGGAAAGATATACAGTCTCCACCAGAAAATTTTATATACTTTTGGATATTTTTTCCTGAAATTAATTTATTTAAACACTTGACAGATTATATTAGATGCCATATAATTCAATCAATGTATTAGTTAAATGAATTTATTAATAAATATCCGGATTGTTTATTAAAATCCGTAACAGTTGCAAAATTTTGGATGCAATTGTTCTTAGAGGGATTTACAGACATTCGCATATAGAAGTGGTGGTGATAGAATAAATGGCATTCTTGATGGGTATCGACTTGGGTACTTCGAGCCTCAAAACGATAATAATTGATGAAAAGGGCAACAATATGGCGCTTGCATCACGTTCTTATCAATATGATGCGCCGATTAGTGGATATGCTGAACAAAATGTGGATGTTTGGTGGCAGGCAGCCATTGAAACAATAAAAGAGGTGCTTGCAAAGAGCGGTATCAAAGGTGATGAGATAAAAGGAGTCGGATTTTCCGGCCAGATGCATGGCGCGGTACTCCTTGATGAAAAAAATGAAGTAATACGGCCGGTGATATTGCACTGCGATGTTCGCACGGGCAGGCAGGTCGAGAATGTAAAGAAACTGCTCGGTAACAGGGTTAGAGAACTTATGATGAATCCCGTCTATACAGGTTTTCTGCTGGTTTCTCTTTTGTGGGTGCGCGATAACGAGCCTGAGAATTATAAAAGAATACGAAAAGTTTGTCTGCCAAAAGATTACATAAAATATAAACTATCCGGGGAGATAACATCCGATTATTCGGATGCATCCGCAACACTTGCATTTGATATAAAGAACAACAAGTGGTCTAAAGAAATCTTAGATTTGATGGATGTATCCTATGACATATTCCCAGAGTGTTATGATACCTACTCGGTGGTTGGACATATCAGTAAGGAATCTGCAAAATTGACAGGATTGTCAACAAAGGCAGCAGTTGTTGCCGGCGGTGGCGATCAGGTAATGCAAGGGATAGGAAATGGAGTAACTGAAATAGGGCAGGTAACAGCCAACATTGGCAGCAGCGGGCAGATTTGTTTCCAAAGTGATTTGCCGTTTGTGAATCCCAATCTTTCAACCAATACATTTTGCGGATATAAAAAAGGACGTTGGATTGTACAAGGTGCCATCATGCACGCCGGGCTTTCCCTGGAATGGTTCAATAGTCTCTTTGAAACCAAAGACTATCAAATGAGTAATAAGTTGGCCGAAGAAGCAGTCGCTGGAAGTGACGGATTAATTTTTCTACCATATTTGAACGGAGAGAGAACCCCTCATGCAAACCCGAATTTGAGTGCTATGCTTATTGGTTTAAACAGTAAGACAAGAAGAAGTCAAATGACTCGTGCAGTGATGGAAGGTGTTTCTTTTGCCCTATATGAATGCATGGAGGTGTGTGAAAATCTTGGCTTGAGTATCGGAACGGTGGTCGCTTCCGGTGGGGGTGCGCGCAGCCCACTGTGGCTGCAGATTCAGTCAGATGTATACGGATTGCCGCTCAAAGTTGCGGACAATAAAGAGCAGGCGTGTCTGGGCGCAGCTATTACGGCAGGGGTTGGCGCTGGTATTTATAAAAGTACGGAGGACGGCTGTGCGAACGTTGTTCGATACAAAAAGGAAATGATTGAACCAAATGTGGAAAATCATAAAAAGTATATGGAGTACTATGCGCTCTTTAAAGATGCATACCTGGTAAATGAGGAATTGCTTCAAAAGCTTACGGTAATGGGTAGAAATCTATAAACAGGAGGTGGGATTTTGGGAGAAAACAAAAAGAACGATGAATATGTACTGGAATGCGAAAATGTCTCCAAGGCATTTGGCGGAACAAAGGCTCTTAGAAATGTCCGGATAAAAGTGAAAAAAGGGGAAGTTCATGCCTTACTTGGGGAAAATGGTGCCGGAAAATCCACACTAATGAATATTATTATTGGATTGTACAAAGCGGATACCGGTTCGATTACCTTCGAAGGGAAACCATACATAGTAAATGGCCCGGTTGATGCTCTGGCCAAAGGAATTTCGATGATTCATCAGGAATTAAATCCTGAACCGCATTTGTCAATTGCGGAAAGCATTTTTTTACACAGGGAAAGCATGCGGGGGATTTTTCTAAACAAAAAAGAACAAAACAGAAGAACGGAAGAAATCTTAAAAAGGTTTGACTTTAATTACAGCCCAAAGACTTTAATGAAAAGTTTAACACTTGCCCAAATTCAAATGGTCGAAATTATAAAGGCGGTCTCCAGTGACGCCCGTCTTATCATAATGGATGAGCCGACCTCTTCATTAGATGCAAATGAGACAGAACATCTATTCCGGACCATAAGAGAGTTGAAAGAAAAGGGAGTAGCAATCATTTATATTTCTCACCGTATGGAGGAGATATTTGAGATTTGCGATTCAGTTTCCATATTTCGCGATGGTCAGTACATTACGACCAGAACTGTGGAAAGTGTTACCAGAGAAGAGATGATATCCCTCATGGTTGGCCGCAAGATTGAAAATGTTTTTCCAAAGGTAGACAATAAAATCGGAGAAGAAGTATTTCGGGTGGAACATCTTTGCGGAAAAGGATTTGAAGATATCAGTTTCAGTGTTCGTGCGGGTGAAATTTTGGGATTGTCTGGTCTTGTAGGTTCCGGAAGAAGCGAAACCGTACGCGCTATTTTCGGACTCGACCCTATTAGAAGCGGAAAGATGTTTTTGGAAGGAAGCGAGATCACAAACAAAAGCACAAGACAAGCCATTGACAAGGGCATTTGTATGGTGAATGAGGATCGTAAAAACTATGGTCTCTGTTTGTTTCGGTCATTGCGGGAGAATATTTCCCTCCCCAATCTGCCCAAAAGACAAAAAGGCATACTGATTGACCAAAAAAGAGAAAAGCAAGAGGTTCACGAGATTGCTGCGAGACTTGCGATAAAAGCAGCAAGCATGGAACATACCGGATATTCACTTTCTGGCGGTAATCAGCAGAAGGCGGTGCTTGCAAAATGGGTCATGGCCAACCCTAAGGTGATGATTTTAGATGAGCCGACAAGAGGCGTTGACGTAGGAGCAAAATCGGAAATTCATTCTATCATGTGTGAATTTACCGCAAAGGGTATGGCGATCATAATGATTTCTTCCGAACTGCCGGAGATAATGGGCATGGCGGATCGAATACTTATATATCATGAAGGCAAGCAAAAAGGGGAAGTTAATCGCAAGGATATATTGAGCCAAAAAGAGACTTCGAAAACTATTCTTGCCAGAGAATTCAACCAGGAATAGGAGGAAATTAGTTTGAAAGACACAAAAAGAAAGCTGTTTTGGAACAAAGATGAATTACAAATTTTTATGGGGAAATATGGAATTGGTGTTATTCTGTTTTTCATATTATTGATTTTAATGATTACGGAACCGACATTTAGACAGCCAGGTAACTTTGTGAATATTGCAAAACAAGTTGCCATTAACGGTATGATTGCTTATGGTATGAGTTTGGTCATTGCAACGGGTGGTATTGATCTTTCAGTTGGGGCACAGTGTGCGTTGGTTGCCTGCCTACTGGGTCAATTCATCATGAAACAGGACATGAATGTACTGCTTGCATGCATAATAGCTGTATTATTTTCTACTGCATTCGGTCTTTTAAATGGGGTACTGATTGCAGGATTTAATATGATACCCTTTGTTGTTACATTGGCCAGCCAGCTTATTATCCGTGGGATTTCTCAGGTTATCAGCAGTGCACAGGCAATTTCTATGACGAATCTGCAATTTAAAAACATATATCTTGGGGAGCTTTGGGGAATCCCGGTACCTGTTATTATGCTTATCGTAGTAACGATAGTAATGTACCTGTTACTCCATTGGACGAAGTTAGGCAGATATATTTTAGCTACGGGTGGCAACGAAAAATCAGCGATTGCATCCGGCGTAAGTGTTTTTCGGACAAAGCTTTCAGTTTATGCAATCAGTGGATGCCTTGCAGGTATCGCAGGCGTTATACTTACCAGCAAAACTAGTTCCGCTCAGTCGAATCTTGGAATTGGATATGAAACAGATGCAATTGCGGCAGTTGTTATTGGCGGGACCTCGTTTTTGGGTGGTGTAGCTACCGTACCGGGTGTACTTATTGGTATCTTTATTATCGGATGTATTTATAATGGTATGAACCTTATAGGGGTAAGCTCCTATTATCAGATCATAGTAAAAGGTGTGATGATTATTGCCGCTATTATGTTCGATCAGATTCTGAACAAACGAAAATAAGCCGATTTCATTATTCGGTGCAAACGTGTTATAAGACCCAGGGCGGGTTTTACAGAGCGGGTTTTATATAAAAAATAACTAGGAGGATTTGAAATGAAAAAACTTTTATCATTAACATTTTCTGTTGCCATGGTGTCCATGCTGGTAGCTTGTGGTACGAAAACACCGGCAGCGACAGAGAACGCAGCAACAGAGACCAAAGCGGCAGAAACCACAGCAGCAGAGGCACCGGAAGGGGACGCATCGGAAAGAGTCGGGGACGTAAATGGAGATGGCAAATTTATCGTGGGTTATATCTCGAAGAACACCACCGACACATTCCACGGACCAATCAATGCTCGTGCAGAAGAAGCCCTTGACGGGCTTGTGGAAGACGGAACAATTGATAGCTGGACAGGGATTCTCGATGGTCTTACAGATGCGGGAAAACAATGCGACCTTGCGGATGATTGTATAACAAAAGGCTGTGATGCAGTCATTATACTGCCTGCAGAAGCGGAAGGGTCAGCACCTGCTGTTGCTGCTCTTGCAGACAAAGGAATCAAAGTGATTGTGGTAAACTCGAAAACAAATAACACAGATGAACTGGCAGCTGCTTACAGTGGTTCAGATGATGTTTTTGCCGGAACATTGCTTGCAGAACATGTTGTTGAAAACGTACCAAATGGTGGGAAATATATCCACATTCAAGGTGTTCTCGGAAACTCAGCTCAGATTCAGCGCGGCGAAGGTATGCACAGTGTAATGGATGCGTTGGAAAACTTTGAAATGGTAGAAGAAATGACAGGTAACTGGACTTCCTCAGAAGCTCAAAACATTGCAACAGATGCGCTTAACAAATATGGCGAAGACCTTGTCGCTATCATTTGCGATAATGATGATATGTCTTCAGGTGCTCAGGATGTTTGCAATGCAGCAGGACGTAATGACATAGTTTGTGTAGGTGTAGACGGAAACAACTATCCCCTTTCCATGGTGAAAGCAGGAACAATGCTTGCAACCGTTCTTCAGGATGGTGTTGGACAAGTTCAGGCAGGTATTGATATAGTTACCAAAATCTCCAGAGGCGAGACATTTGAGTTTAATCAGGATGTACCGTTTGTCCTTGTAACAAAAGACAATGTGGATGAGTATTATACAGGCGAATAGTCATAGAGCAAATTCACGTATAAGGGTACTGCCTTTTCGAGGAGTGGGATGACATTTTGAAGGGGCATGAACCGATGCGATATCGGACATGCCCCTTTTATAGTATTTGAACATCGTTTACGATTGCTTTTTGGAGAACTCGGATGGGGTTTTTAAGACTTCATTTACTGCCAGAACACCGGCTCCGACTAATGCCGAACCTTTTTCTATGCTGCTTATTTTTATTTTGAGATGTTCATTTATTTCATGGATGATACGGGAATCCACTTCTTTTTTTACACAGTTTAGCATAATTTCTTCATCAACGTGTGCCATCTCGTCTCCAATGACGATTATGGCAGGATTGAATACGTTAATAACGTTTACGATCCCTATACCAAGCATGGTACAGGCCTTTTTATATTCGTTTACGGCAGTGGGATTTCCTTGTTTTACCAGGCTGCATGCCGTTGAAAAATCAATATTTTGACCAAGGCTTTCGGTGAAGGCTGCCGAAGATGAATATTTTTCGAGACAGCCGGAATTTCCGCACTCACATGGCAGACCATCATAGCAAACTGACATATGACCAATTTCACCGGCAGTACCCAAAGAACCTTTGAAGAGTTCCTGACCTGAAACAATACCGGCACCAACACCGGCTCCGGCAGCAATGTACACCAAAATGTCCGAAAACTCGGCATCATCTGCAAACCATGATTGCGCCAATGCGGCGGCTTTCGCATCATGCTCTATAAAAACGGGGATTTTAAATGCGGTTTCAAGTACAGATGTGATATTGATGTTTTCCCAGCCGGGAAAGCCTGTCATAAGTGCTATATGATGATTTTTGCTTATAAACGGTCCGGGAATTCCGACTCCTACGGCAAGAAATTTATGTTTACGGTTTTTCATCTGCTGTTTAACACAAGTAGTGATTTGATTTATCACCTGATTTGGTGATAAATCCTTTATAAATACTTTTTCGCTATTTTGCAGCTGACCGGATAGATTAAAAACACCCACAGAAAAATACTTACGGGCAAGTCTTATGCCGATGACTCTGAAAATGGAGTTATTAAGCGAAATGCCGATGGACCTGCGCTTTTTAATTCCGGCGATAAGTCCCGTTTCAATAATATAACCCAAATTTATCAGGTCGTTCACTATATAGGTTATCGTTGCACCCTGAAGTCCTGTAAGCTCCGCAATCTTTGCACGGGAACAAATCCCCTGTTTTTTCAGAACGTTTAGGATCAGCGAACGGTTCATTTCCTGTATGGTACCTTGATTAGCTCCTTTTTGTGTCATAAGATGTTCTAACCTTTCTATACAATAATCTTAAAATTGAATTAATAAAGTATACCATCTGAAAAAAATATTGTCAAATATAGATTGACAGTACGCATTTCGCATGATAACATTAAAATGAATTAAATAGTTAAATGAATTAACGAAATAAGAGATGAAAATGAGATCAGTAATCTAAAGAAAAACAGGAGGGAAAACAGTGATGCGAATAAAGAATATTTTAAAACAGGCCAAAAAAATAATGGCGTTCTCAATTGCAGGAGCAGTTATGCTTACCGGATTTTCAGGAGTGATGCCGGCAATACCCGCTTCGGCCGAAGGAGATGTTATTACCTTTACGGCAGCAGATTATGTGACAAGTCAGAGTGCTTCAGGTGCGACGATAAGTGATGAAGAAGGTTCTCTGGTTTTGTCACAAAATGACGGCGATCATCATGAGACCACGAGTGTGCAAGCCACTGCGTTTACGTATGAGGCGGAAATGGAGGTACTTGAGGGAAGCGGAAGCGGACTCTTTACATTCGGAATTTCCAACAAAGAAGATACACCAGCCGGTTCCTGGTATGCAGTGAACCCGAATCTGTCATCTACCGGTCCTCATGCCAGAGAAATTCGTCTGTTTAAAGTTGCCGGCGGCGGTCTGGCGGTAGACGAGGCAAAACCGCTTACGGAAGAGCAGAAAACACCGGGACACAAGTTTGTGATTAAGGTAACCGTGAATTCACGGAAAATGATACGTGTTTTTCTGGATGGGGCACTGGTTATTGAAAGGTTGGACAATAGTTGGAACGGAGGCTATATTGGTTTGGGGTCCTTCCAATCCAAAGTGAGATACAGCAATGTAAAACTGACAGTAGGCGAGCCGGTCGAGCCTAAAGATGTTATAACCTTTACGGCAGCAGATTATGTAAAAAGTCAGAGTGCCGGAGAAGCAACTATCATTGATGAAGAAGGTTCTTTAGTTTTATCCAATAATGGAGGAGATCATCATGAAACCACAGACATATGCCTTAGTGCGTTTACCTATGAGGCAGAGCTGGAAGTACTTGAAGGCAGTGGAAGCGGACTCTTTACATTCGGAATTTCCGATAAGGAAAATCCATCAGCCGGATCCTGGTATGCAGTGAATCCGAACCTGTCAACTACCGGTCCTCATGCCAGAGAAATTCGCCTGTTTAAAGTTTCCGGCGGCGGTCTGGCGGTAGACGAGGCAAAACCGCTTACAGAAGAACAGGAAATACCCGGGCACAAGTTTTTGCTTAAGGTAACTGTAGATTCGCAGAAAATGATACGCGTTTTCCTGGACGGGGTGTTGGTTATTGAGAGAGAGGATGATAGCTGGAATGGAGGCTACATTGGTCTTGGTTCGTTCAATTCAAAGGTAAGATACAGCAATGTGAAAGTGACTACAGGCGAGCCCTCTGAAGAGGAACCAGAGGAGTTTATCACCTTTAAGGCAGCAGATTATTTAAAAGGTCAGAGTACGGGGAGAGAAACTATCATTGATGAAGGTGATTCTCTGGTGCTGTCTAATAATAACGGCGATCATCATGAGACTACAAATGTACAAGCCACCGTATTTACGTATGAGGCAGAACTGGAGGTACTTGAGGGAAGCGGAAGCGGACTTTTTACATTCGGAATTTCCAACAGAGAAAATCCTTCCGGCGGCTCATGGTATGCGGTGAATCCAAACCTGTCACCTACGGGAATTCACTCCAGAGAGCTTCGCTTGTTTAAGGTTGTAAACGGAGGTCTGACAATTGACGAGGCAAAACCCCTTACGGAGGCCCAGAAGACACCCGGTCACAAGTTTGCATTCAAGGTGACCGTAAATTCACAGAAAATCATACGTGTTTTTCTGGATGGAAAGTTGGCGATTGAGAAAAAGGATGATAGCTGGAATGGAGGCTATATCGGTCTTGGCTCATTCAATTCAAAGGTAAGATACAGCAATGTCAAATTGACGATAGGAGAGCCGGCCGAATCGGAACTGCAAATCAGATTACTTGCAGGGCTTGAGGTGAAAGAAGCAGCCATCTCACCAAAGTTTGAGAAAGATATTTTAAGATATAATGCATCTGCATTACATAGAGACAGTACCATTACATTGATTCCTACAGCAGAAGATGGGAATGCGGTGAAAGTCAGTGCAACCGCAGGAGGTACCGGGACACTTGGAGAAACGGTGGTACAAAGTGGAGCAGAAGCAGCGATACCACTTGCAGAAGGTGTGAACACTATTCTGATTGACACCGACAATGATCAGGCGAGCGGAATGACGACCTACCTCACCGTGATCAGGCAGAAGAGTCCTGAAAATCATTACAGAGAGAAATACCGTCCGCAATATCACGTGACGCCGGAGTTTAACTGGCTGAACGATCCTAATGGTATGGTGTATTATAAGGGAGAGTACCACCTGTTCTATCAGTATAATCCTTATACTAAAACCCCGGGAGATGATAAATATTGGGCCCATGTCGTAAGTACGGATCTGGTCCATTGGGAGGAGCGTCCCATTGCACTATCACCAGATCAATATGGCTCCATGTGGTCAGGGTCAGCAGTTGTGGATTTCAACAATTCATCAGGATTGTTTGATGACACCTCCGATCAGACCGGGTTGATTGCATATTATACCGTTACCGCAAATGGGAGTGCCTTACAGAGACAATCCATGGCATACAGCAAAGATGGTGGTAATACATGGATCAAATATGACGGTGGAAAACCGATTATTGACAGTGGAACTGCTCCGCTGGCAGGTCACGACGTTCTGAGAGATCCGTTAGCTAATAATGATTTCCGTGATCCCAAGGTGTTCTGGCATGAAGAGAGCAGTCAGTGGATGATGATCGTCGCAGGCGGTCCGGTGCGATTCTTCTCAAGTACGGATATGATCCATTGGACCCCGGAAGCTATGCAGACCAATATCGGGACAGAGTGTGCTGATTTCTACAAGCTTCCGGTTGATGGGGACAGGAACAAAGAAAAATGGGTGCTAAGTGGCTGCGGCGTTTGGTATATGATAGGTGATTTCAAAATAGTGGGCGGAGTGTGGACATTTGTTCCTGACACAAATGAAAGGGTTCCATATAATAATGCTCCCGACGTCTATGCGGCACAGACCTTTTCAGATGTACCGGAGGGCAGAAGGATCAAAGTGGACTGGATGGTCAATATCAGCTACCCCTTCGAGACTGGAAACATCACCGATCCATGGAATGGTGCTATGACGCTGCCATATGAGATGGAACTGAAAACCATGGATGGAAAAGTAAAATTAGTACAATATCCGGTACAAGAGCTTGACTCTCTGCACACAAAGGAGCACAAATTTCAGAATGTTACGGTTAGTCCGGAAACAGTGAATCCTTTGAAAGACCTCATGCTGGACAAATACGAGATAAAGGCGACTATAGATATAGGAACTGCATCTGAGTTCGGATTCAATCTGAGGGTTGGTAACAATCAGTACACAACAGTGAGATATCATGTGGGAACAAGAACACTAACTCTTGACCGTACAAAATCCGGAGCGTCTCCGAAGGGAGGGTTTTTGAGTTCCTATTCGGAAAAAGTGGAACCGGAGAACGGAAAGATCCAACTTCAGATGTTTGTGGACTGGTCGTCACTGGAACTGTTTGCACAAGGCGGCGCATATCCGTTTACGGCATTGATTTATCCGGAACCTTCCAGTGTTGGAATGGAATTCTACAGCAGCGGCGGAACAGCAACCATTGACGAGATGAAGGTATTTGAGTTGGAGTCTATATATAATACGGAGAAAACGCCTGCTCCTGCAAGCAAGATCAGTATACTGAGCAGTAAAAGCAGTTATGGCGTCGGTGAGCAGTTCACGGTATGGGCAGTCCCATCAGAACTGAATGCCACGAAGGCACAGGTGAACTGGGCAGTGGAGGACGAAAGTGTTTACCAGATTGTAGAAAAGAGTGGAAATGCGATCATTTTAAAGGCACTGAAAGCAGGAAGCACCGTTATTTCGGCAACAGGAAAAGAGCTGCCGTCCTTAAATGGCGAGCTGCGGCTGAATGCGATAAAGGATGATTTCAACACGAATCTAAGCGGTTGGACCCCATTCTCTGGAAATTGGGAGAAGACCAGTGATGGATATCAGGTCAGTGGAGAGGGCGATATGTTCCTGGTCAGTGACAAAGTTTTTGAAAACGGTTTTGTATTGGAAAGCGATGTGACAATAAAATCAGGGAATGCATTTTCATTAGTATATGGTGTGCAGTCTTTCAATCCTTTGGATGGCTCGTATGCAGCATTTTATGACACCAGCAACTGGGCGGGGGGAAATGGCTTCCGGTTGACTCGATGGCCGTATCGTGGGGTAGAAATCAGCGATTTTGGTTACAAGAGCTTTGCATCAGCGAGTTTCACGCCTCAATATAATAAGGAATTCCACGTAAAATTAACCTATGAACAGAATAAGATAACATATGAAATTGATGGAAATAAGATTTTCTCAGAGGTTCCTGATACAGCATCGGACACACACTATGAGAAAGGTAGAATTGCACTTATGGCAGCGAATGCAACGGTTGTGTTCAATAATGTATATGCATACAGTCTGGCTCCGATAAAAACAATCAACACTACAATCCCATCAGAAGTCAGTATAAAGGTGGGAAGCAGCGAAGATTCTTTAGCAGAGAAATTGCCTAAGCAGGTTTCTGTTACCACAACCGAGGATGAAACACGCACAGAGGAAGTAACATGGAATTTCACAGAAGTAAATCTCACTCTCTGTGGAGACTACACCGCAACAGGTACGATTCCAGGATATGCAACCAGGCTGTCAATTACGATTCGTGTAGTAGAAGGTGAGGATATAGAACCGGATAAAACAGAGTTGGAGAGGTATATCAATGAATGTGCGAAGCTTAAGCCGGCAGATTATACAACGGAAAGCTGGAATGCATTCTACAAAGTATACCAAAAAGCACAAACCATGTTGCAGAATAAAAATGCGACCCAGGCAGAAATAGAGGCAGTACTTGCGGAATTGGAGACAGCCAGGAAAGCACTGAAAGCAAAGCCGATTGTCACGCCTGCATTAGCAGTCCCGTCCACTTTCAAAGTGGTCTCTATAGATTATGATAAGCTGAATATCACCTGGAAGAAGGTGGAAGGTGCAAAAGGATATGAATTATACCGTGCAACCAGCAAAGGCGGAGATTATCAGCTGATTACAACCATAGAGAGCGGAAGCATCACATCTTATATAAACAGCAAGCTGACCACGGGAAAAGCCTATTACTATAAGGTACGCGCATTTGGCACCATAAGCGGCAAAAAGATATATAGCGCATATTCGGCGATTCAATCGAAAAAGCCGGTTCCATCTGCAGTGAAGTTAACATCAGCAAAGAATATTTCAGGAAAGAAGATAAAGCTGAAATGGAAAAAAGTGAACGGAGCCAGTGGCTATGAGGTATATTGTGCGACAAAGAAAAATGGTAGTTATAAGAAAGTGGCTACAATCAAAAAAGGAAAAACAGTGAAATATACCACCAGCAGGCTCACGAAGAATAAGAGGTATTATTACAAAGTGCGTGCTTATAGAGTGGTAGGCAAAAAGAAAGTTCGTGGCACTTATTCAGGAATCAAATACGAAAAGGTAAGAAAATAAAAAATGAGTGAGGTTATTGCGCAAGATATGGAATAAGCTCGCATATGAGCTTAAAGTAATAGACAGTTTTGCAGGCAAAGCTGCCAGGGTAAATTGCTACCGTGGCAGCTTTTTTTGATTATGCAGCATTTATTGATTATGCTGCATTTAAGGTAGATTTAACATAAATGCGATTTAACATTTAACTATCTGTAATATATACTCATAGTATCCCGAAAGGGTAAAGAAAAATACATACATGGAGGAGTTTAAAAATGAAAAAGCAAATCAGGAGATTTCTAACACTTTGTTCTATGACTGCATTAACACTTACTTTAGCAGCTTGTGGAAGCGGGCAAAATACAAATAGTAAGGCATCGGCAGAGACCTTGGCGCAAACTGAAAACACGGTGGCAGAGAACGATACATCATCAGATAATCAGACACAGGCTGAGGACACTGCGTTAAGCGGTCAAATTGCGATGGCAGGAAGTACCTCAATGGAGAAACTGGCGAATGCATTGGCGGAGGATTTTATGGAAAAGAACGGCGATGTTACGGTAACGGCTGAATTTACCGGTTCTTCTGCAGGCATTGAATCGCTTTTGGCTGGCAGCGTTGATATCGGCAATGCATCAAGAAATTTGAAAGACAGCGAGACGGCAGGTGGAGCAGTAGAAAATATTGTCGCTATTGACGGTATTGCAGTAGTCGTAAATCCGGGAAATTCCCTGACGGCTCTGACAAAGGATCAGTTGATTTCAATTTATAAAGGTGAGGTTACCAACTGGTCAGAGCTTGGTGGTTCTGATGAACCGATTGTAGTGGTAGGCCGTGAAGCCGGTTCCGGGACAAGAGGCGCGTTTGAAGAGATTCTTGAGATTGAAGATGCCTGTGCCTATGCACTTGAACTGGACAGTACGGGTACGGTCGTTGCAAAGACGGCATCAACAGCCGGAGCGATTGGCTATGTATCGCTTGACATGGTTGATGATACGGTTACTGCGGTAGAACTTGACGGTACTGAAGCAACAGCCGAAAACATCAAGGCAGGCAGTTACTTCCTTTCCAGACCCTTCGTTATGGCAACGGCAGGAGAAATTTCCGATCAGAGTGCACTGATACAGAGCTTCTTTGAATATATATATTCAGATGCGGGAACAGAACTGGTTGAATCTGTCGGACTGATTGCCGTAGATTATTGAAATATACTTTACATAATAAAAGAGAAGAAATGAGATGAAATATGAAGGGTAATAAAGTATCCATTATTGGAAGTCGGGGAACAAAGCGGCGGAGTGAGATGATTGCCGGTAAGATATTTGTTATTTGTGCTTTCTTTGCTGTTTTAAGTGTCGCCTCAATAACAATATATATGATTATTAACGGTACTCCAGCATTGATGAAAGTAGGTATCATCGATATTTTATTCAACAGTGACTGGAGCCCTGCTTCTTCAAATCCAAGCTACGGTATCTTATATGTGATCTTTACATCGATCCTTGGTACAACGTTTGCTATTCTGATTGGCGTTCCAATCGGAGTTCTGACGGCGGTCTTTTTGGCGGAGGTTTCGTCAAAAAGACTGGCCGCAGTGGTGAAACCGGCGGTAGAACTGCTTGCAGGCATCCCATCGGTGATTTACGGGCTTTTAGGGCTTATGATTTTAAATCCATTGATGTATCAGCTTGAACTGGCAATTTTTAAGAATTCCAAAACGCATCAGTTTACCGGCGGAGCTAATCTGATTTCTGCAGTACTGGTTCTTGCTGTTATGATTCTCCCGACGGTTATCAACATCAGCGAATCCTCGCTGAGGGCGGTGCCGGAACATTTGAAATCCGCCTCTTTAGGAGTAGGAGCCTCTAAGATCCAAACAATATTCAAAGTACAGATACCGGCTGCAAAATCAGGAATTATAACTGCCGTTGTTCTTGGCGTGGGGCGTGCCATCGGTGAGGCAATGGCAATCAGTCTCGTGGCGGGCAGTTCGGTAAACTTTCCGCTGCCATTTAATTCAGTCAGGTTTCTGACGACGGCCATTGTCAGCGAAATGGGATATGCCGCGGATACCCACCGGGAAGTTTTGTTTACTATCGGGCTCGTACTTTTTTTATTCATTATGATGATCAATATTATTCTTACAAAAGTATTAAGAAAGAGAGACGAAAGCGATGGATGACCGTTACTGCAGTATTATGAATAAGAACAAGAGAATGTCAGATAAAATTATTTACGTGCTTATCTGCATATCTGCCGCAGTATCTGTATTCCTGCTTGCCGGGATTATATATTATGTTTTTATGAAAGGGATTCGTTCAGTAAACTGGAACTTTCTAACGACGGTAACCAGTGCGAGAAATGGTACTACGGGAATAGCCGGAAACATAGTAAATACGCTTTATATCATTATCATTACGCTTCTGATAGCAACGCCTGTCGGCATTGGCTCCGCAATATACCTTAATGAATATGCAAAACCCGGGAGACTGGTCAGGCTTATTGAATTTACGACCGAAACCCTGGCAGGGATACCCTCTATCATTTTTGGCTTATTTGGCATGGTGTTTTTCGGAATTACATTTGGTTTTGGATATTCTGTGATTACAGGTGCCCTTACGCTTACCTTGATGATATTACCTCTGATTACAAGAAATACGCAAGAGGCGCTCAAAACGGTGCCGGAAAGTTATCGAAGCGGGGCTCTGGGGCTTGGCACGACAAAATGGCATATGATAAGAAGTATTCTTCTTCCGTCTGCCATGCCGGGGATTATTACGGGGGTGATTCTGGCTATCGGACGGATCGTGGGCGAATCGGCGGCGTTATTATTTACTGCGGGAAGCGGTTACTATTTACCAAAAAACGGGCAGTTTTTTAACAAGCTTTTCGAATCCGGAGGCACCCTTACGGTGCAATTGTATCTCAGCATGTCCAAAGGGCAATACGATATTGCTTTCGGCATTGCAGTGGTACTTCTGCTCATTGTTTTACTCATTAATGTAATTACAAAGCTGCTGACCGGAAGATTTGATGTATCAAGAAAGGATTTGGCATAGTGGGAAACAAAATTGTTACGAAAGACCTGAATTTATACTATGGGCAAAATCATGCGCTCAAAAATATAAATGTAAATCTTGAAGAAAAGAAAATCACCGCACTTATCGGTCCCTCCGGCTGCGGTAAATCCACATTCCTGAAGACGCTCAACCGGATGAATGACCTCATTGACCATGTGCGTATCGAAGGCGAGATTTTACTGGACAATGAAAATGTTTATGATCCGAAAGTGGATACTACCATCCTGCGAAAAAAAGTAGGGATGGTATTTCAGCAGCCAAACCCGTTTCCCATGAGCGTTTATGACAATGTTGCTTATGGGCCAAGAGTCCATGGCTTGAAAAACAGGGTGAAGCTGGATGAGATCGTTGAAAAAGCTCTGCGTGATACGGCTATCTGGGATGAAGTTAAGGACAGACTTAAAAAAAGCGCGCTTGGTCTTTCAGGAGGCCAGCAGCAACGGCTTTGCATTGCAAGAGCCCTGGCAGTTCAGCCTGATGTGCTGCTTATGGATGAACCGACAAGTGCACTCGACCCTATTTCTACTTCGAAAATAGAAGATCTTGCGGTTGAACTCAAGAAGAAGTATACGATCGTAATCGTTACTCATAACATGCAACAGGCTGTCCGTATTTCCGATCATACCGCCTTTTTCCTGTTAGGTGAATTGATTGAAGCCGGAGAAACGGAGGCGTTGTTTTCCATGCCGGGTGACAAACGTACCGAAGATTATATTACGGGGAGGTTTGGATAATGAGAAGCAAGTTTGATGAAGAGTTAGCGCTGCTTAATGTGGATTTAATAGAAATGGGAGCACTTTGTGAAGAAGCAATAGCTACCGCAATTCAGAATCTGTTTGATGACGAGGCAGAAATATCTCCTCCGGACAGTGACGTAACACGGAATATCATTCGTAATGAGAAGAGGTTTGCCGACAAGGTTTCGGCGATTGAGAACGAAATCAATCAAAAAGAACGGGATATAGAGTCATTGTGTATGAAAATGATTTTACGGCAGCAGCCTGTGGCCAGGGATCTGCGAACAATTTCTTCCGCGCTTAAAATGATCACGGATATGGAACGAATCGGCGACCAGGCAGCTGATATCGCCGAAATTACCAAATATGTCGGCAGCAGTAATGTTATTAATAAGGTACATATAAAAGATATGGCGAATGCCGCTATAAAAATGTTAACAAATAGTGTGGAATCTTTTGTGAAAAAAGATCGGGATCTGGCTTGCGAAGTCATAAAGCAGGATGATATTGTAGATCGGTTTTTTGATTTGGTGAAAAAAGATTTAATAACTATAATAAGAGATGATGTGAACGAGGGTGAGCAGGCGATTGATATTTTAATGATCGCGAAATATCTTGAGAGGATCGGTGACCATGCGGTTAATATATCCGAGTGGGTAATCTATTCGATTACGGGCAAACATAAATATAAGTACAAACCAACTTGAAAAAGGGGAAAAAATGCCCTATTATTAAACTTAATGACATTGATGGCTGAACGGTAACTGTCGCTGATAAGAAAAAGGATAATATCATTGACAATAGACTATGGAACAATGGAGGAGAAGATGAGCCTTATTTATTTGCTCGAAGATGATAAAAGCATACGGGATTTTATAGTTTATGCATTGAATAATTCCGGAATGGATATTGAAGGATTTTCAAAACCTTCTGATTTTTGGAACGCAGTCATGAAAAAACAGCCAAGCCTGTTATTACTTGATATCATGCTTCCTGAGGAAGATGGACTTTCAATATTGAAAAAGATAAGAGACAGACCGGAAACAAAAAAATTACCTGTTATTATGCTTACCGCAAAAGGAACGGAATATGATAAAATAATCGGACTTGACAGCGGCGCTGATGATTATGTATCAAAACCGTTCGGCGTCATGGAATTGGTATCAAGGATCAAAGCATTACTCAGGCGGTCAGGTGAGGAAGAGAGAAAAAAAGAATATAAAATCGGCGGACTATATGTGTGTCCGTCAAAGCATATTGTAAAAGTGAATGGTGAGAATGTCTCACTTACATTAAAAGAATTTGAATTACTCTGCTTGCTGATAGAAAATTCCGGAACCGTATTTACAAGAGATCAGATATTCGATGCAATTTGGGGATATGATTTTGACGGTGAAAACAGGACCCTTGATGTTCACGTCCGCACGCTTCGTCAAAAATTGGGGGAATACGGAAGCATTATAGAAACTGTTCGCGGCATTGGATATAAGATGGGAGAATAACATGGCAAAAAGAATATTTAGAAGCTTTGTCCTGATCACATTTATTACCCTTGTATCTTGTTTTGTTCTTTTTTTAGGAGTTCTATATAATTATTTTGGAAAGCAATTAACCGGGGAACTTAAAAATCAGGTGGCTTACATTGTTCAGGGAGTAACAAACGATGGCATCTCATATTTTGACCATTTAGAAAATACAGACAGCCGTATTACCTGGATCGATTCAGACGGTACGGTGCTTTATGATAATGAAGCAGACATAAATAGTATGGAAAACCATGCTGACCGCGAGGAATTTATGAAAGCGCAGGAAAAAGGCACAGGGATATCCACACGCTATTCTTCAACTCTTTCTGAAAAGACAATTTACTATGCGCGAAAAATGGACGATGGCACGGTCATTCGGGTTTCCAACACGCAGCATACCGTATGGGTTTTGACTTTTGGGATGATGCAGCCGCTTTCCGCGGTAATACTCTTCGTGATTATACTTTCAGCAGTATTTGCATCCGGTATGTCAAAAAGAATAATAAAGCCTGTAAATGAAATTGATCTGGAAAATCCGGAGAATAATGAAATTTATGAAGAACTTTCTCCCTTACTCACCAAAATCAACAATTTATATAAACAAATTTCAAGACAGATTTCAGAAGCTGAAAAAAAGCAGCAAGAATTTTCTATGATAACCGAAAATATGAGAGAAGGTCTTATCATTACTGATAGAAAAACGAATGTTTTGTCTTATAATTCAAGCGCATTGAAATTCTTTGATATTGATGAGGATATCAAAAATAAAAGCGTATTAACTTTGAATAGAAATGAAACATTTCGCAAAGCTGTTGACCGGGCACGAAAAGGGCAGCATGATAATCAGATACTTGCGTTAAACGACCGCTATTATCAAATCATAACCAATGCAGTATACCATGACGAGGAAGTCTCAGGAATCATAATCGTCATTCTGGACATAACGGAGAAAGAAAAGCTGGATATCTTACGTCGTGAATTTACTTCCAATGTTTCCCATGAGTTAAAGACTCCACTGACGGGCATCCTTGGAACTTCGGAAATTATTATGGACGGCATAGTAAAATCTGAAGACATTCCTAAGTTTGCAAAAAATATTAATGATGAATCAGGACGTTTGATCACACTGATAGATGATATTCTTCAACTCTCCCAGCTTGATGAAAATTTGATACCGGATGAAAAAGAAACGGTCGATTTGTATGAAATATCAAATAAGGTTATTACGCATTTAAAAAACGAAGCCCGGCAGAAAAATATTTCTGTTGAGTTATTTGGGGAGCATGTGAAAATCATTGGAATTAGTAGAATTTTGGAAGAAATGGTCTATAATCTTTGTGATAATGCGATTAAGTATAACAAAATAAATGGAAAAATGTCGGTTTCAGTTACCGGGGATTGCGAGAAAATAGAATTAACTGTGGCTGACACGGGAATCGGCATCCCCCAAGCCCACAAAGACAGGGTATTTGAACGTTTTTACCGTGTGGATAAGAGTCGTTCTAAAGAAATTGGCGGGACAGGGCTGGGGCTTTCAATAGTAAAACACGCTGCTATTTATCATGGTGCGGCAATATCTTTAGAGAGTATGGTAGATGTTGGAACAACAATAAAGATTTGCTGGATGAAATAAATTATATGATACCAGGGTCAAAAGGTGATTGTATAATTAAGGTGTTTTTGGATGGAAAATATTGGAAATTTAAGCATATTGAAATTTTGAATAATTTAATATATAGTAATTGTGTAATATTATAACGAACAGTAATATGACGCAATTAGAAAAGGAAAATTTTATGCTTAATTCAATATACCACAACATCACCAAACGGCCTGAGAAACAAGGACTTTTGCTAAGACCGCGACTGGATGATTTGTTATCAAAGGCGGCAGAGAGTCATTTTACCATGGTGACAGCCGGAGCGGGTTATGGGAAGACCCAGGCTGTATCAATGTTTCTAAATAGTGAGCAGCATGTTGCCTGGCTGCAGCTTTCGAAATTGGATAATTTACAAACAAGATTCTGGGAGGCATTTGTCTATGCAGTATTACTTGGGAATAAGGATGCTGCGGCAAAACTGGAACGGCTTAGATATCCAAATTCTTTGGTGAAATTTAATAAGTTCCTGCATATATTGGCGGAAGAAGTTTGTGCCGATAAAAAATACTTTTTAGTCTTTGATGATTTTCACCTTTTAAATAATGATTCTATCCTTAACTTTGTAAAAAATCTTATTTCTGCAAACCTGGGAAATCTCTACATTATCATAATTTCCCGCACTAATTTGAGCTTTAGTCCTACGAATGATATGGAAAGCCATATTACTGCAGAAGATTTACGCTTTACATACAATGAAACCGCAGATTATCTGAAAAGACAGGATATCCGGCTGACGGAAACGGAGAGATTAAATATCTATAATTATACCGAGGGCTGGCCATTGGCTATTTGCCTTATGGCGCTATCCATTAAAAAAGGTGTAAAAACATTTCATGATCCCATTTCCGATGCAAGGTCTATGATTTTTCAGATGATTGACAATGAAATATTTTCCGGATATTCCACGGAGACAAGAAAATTTTTAATAAAACTCTCACTTTCAGAAAATATTCCTATGGAAATTATGAAGGAATTTTCAAAAGAAAATTATAAGCTGATAGATGAAATAGAAAAAACAAATATGTTTATACGGTATGATATGATTACAAAAACGCATCGTTTTCATCATTTATTCCTGGAATTTTTATCTAAAAAGCTCTTTTATTTAACAAATGAAGAAATTAAGGAAACACATTTTAAATTTGCAGGTTTGTATCATACTTATGGTTTTGAACTGGATGCCATTGAACACTATCAAAAAAGCGGACATTCCGAAGAGATATGGAAGATCATAAGTCATTATGATATACAAATGCCTGCGGAAGTATCCGGCTTGTTTCTGAAACAGATAGAAGCCTTTCCGAATGAATTGACGGTTAAATATCCTTTGATTCCGGTTGTTCATGCCAGATTATTATTAAATATTGGAAAGATAGAAGAATGTGTAAGTGAATTAGAAGTTATTATCAATACATATAAGGAACTGCCGCCTACTGCCGGGAATCGGGCTGTTTTGGGAGAAGCGTATCTTGGCATGGGGCGGATCAGCCTTGTTTCATTTGATTATAAATTTATTGATTATTATAAAACAGCCGATGAATATTTACCTCATGGCAGTACATTAGTGGACAACAGATTCAGCCTTAGTAATGGGGGATATATGATTATCATTAAAGAGACAGCCCCCGGCGAATTGGATAAATTTGTAAATGCCGCTGTTGAAGCATTTCCACATGCGGCAAGAGCTATGAACGGTGCTGCTTATGGTGCTGAATATTTAACGAAAGCGGAGGCAGCTTACTTTAGGGGTCATATGAAAGAAGCAGAGTCCAACGCTTTTCGGGCAATTCACCGGGCTGAACATAAGCAGCAGTATGATACCGTATGTGCAGCGTATTTTGTATTAATCCGCATTTATCTGATATCAGGGAATAAACAAAAATCATCGTTCTACATAGAGCAATTAGTAAAAAAGCTGGAGAAGGCAGATGCCAGATATACTAAAAACTGTTTATTCTCTTTAGATATCCTGAAGGGATGGTATTATTCACATCTTGGATGCCTGAACAAGGTTCCGGAATGGATTTTAATAAAAGCAGAAAAAGATAAAATACTTTCTCCCAACAATACAGGCCGGGATCAGTTTATTCATGCGTACTGTCTTTTGGAGGATGAAAATTATTACGAACTTTTGGCGTTTCTGGATGCACTTGAAACCCACTACGATTTCAGAGGTGTGTTGATTTCACGTATATATGCACTGATACTTAAATCCATCGCTGCCCTTAAAATCCGCGATATAACCAAATGCATAGAGACATTCAGATCAGCATATGATCTGGCACATGCGAATTCGCTGATCATGCCATTCATAGAATTAGGTAAATATATGAGGGCTGTCATTTATACGGTCAGACAATATGATGACTGTCCAATTCCTGAGAGCTGGCTGGATGAAATATATTCCAAAGCGTCTACATATGCCAAACGGCAGGCTTATTTCAGAGCAAAAAATTCTGCAGACAGTACGAAGAAAGCCAGGCAGATCGAACTGACAAAAAGGGAAAAAGAACTTTTAATGAATCTAATCCAGGGACTGACGCGGGAAGAAATTGCAGAGGCTCTTTATATTTCATTCAGTACGGTAAAGAGTACGCTGAGTGGCATTTATCGTAAACTGGGTACGGTCAACAAAGCGGATGCGATCAGAATTGCTATTCAAATGGGGTTAGATGAATAGATTAATGCTCTAATCACTGGCATATAAGTGAATGTTTTAAAATGTGGGGTTATACATAGTGGCTGTTTTTGGCAGTGTTTAAGTTCTGTGCAAATCAAATCCATACTTTTAAAAGCGCATGATTACTCTTATAAAAACCCATAAATGCTGCGCATCGGGGCAACTCGTGGCTTAGGCATTCCAACTGGTTGTACAACTTATCATTATTATTGCTATTTCCATGTTCTTGCACTATAGCACCACCTCCTTTCGGAAGTGGAAACTATCCTGCAGACTGACCGCCTTATTGCATAATTGAAAGGACAGCTTTACTGCCGGATGTATTATGAGCATGAATATGATTGACGTTTAGTTTTGCATGTAATACAATAAAGGTACAAAAGGCAGCCAGCTCCACAGAGTGGCCTCCATTGTATGTAAAAAAATAATCAACTTACGTGGTTAGGGCAGGTTGGTTATTTTTTTGTACCATTTTTGCGGTTTGTATATAAAAATGTTATCAAAAATATTATAATCTTTTACTAAATCGCTTGAAAAAACAGCAGCAGAGGGCATGGGAAGTCTCATGCAAACAATTACTGGGCGCTTTTAGCGGCGGCGGAATCCACCATTTACGAAAACCCGGCGCGACGGCATCCGGAGCGTCGTTGGTTGTAGTTAATGGTTAGTCCGCCAGAGCGTTGCCCACGTTTGCGTGAGACTTCCCATGCCCTCTGCTGCGTACGTCATTCAATCTAAAGTTGGCTGTGAAAGTAACCATAATTAAACATATGGATATTTTTATTATTGACATAATCAGCAGGAATGGATATACTTTGATAATAAAGTATACTTACTTACTTATTCATAAATACAGAGGGAATGATCTTATGAAACCATTGATATTTCAATCTGATTTTGGAAAGGCGGATGGAGCGGTTGCCGCAATGTACGGAGTGGCAGAGACGGTTTCACCGGAACTTAGATTATATGATTTAACACATGATATACCGGAATATAATATTTGGGAAGCAAGCTACCGACTGATCCAGACAGTGGGATACTGGCCGGAGGGAAGTGTGTTTGTGTCGGTAGTGGATCCGGGTGTGGGATCAGCAAGGCAGAGCATTGCAGCCAGGACCAGACAAGGTCAGTATATGATCACTCCTGATAATGGCACATTGACCCATGTCAAGAAAATGGCAGGTATTGAAGCTGTCAGAATCATTGACGAAGAGACGAACCGCCTGCCGGGCAGTTCGGAAAGTTATACATTTCATGGACGGGATATTTATGCATATACAGGAGCAAGGCTTGCAGCCGGAATCATTACCTTTGAGCAGACAGGGCCGGAAATTCCGGTGGAGTCTATTGTCGAACTGCCGGTAGTGGCAGCGAAAAAGGAAGGAGAGCAGGTATACGGAACCATTGATGTCTTAGACGTGCGCTACGGCAGTCTCTGGACGAATGTGGAAAATGATCTGTTTCGCTCATTGGGGATGGAATACGGACAAAAAGTAGAGGTTACGATCGTGCATGAAGGACGGACCCTCTATAAGAACATTATTGTATTTGCCAGAAGCTTTGCGGATGTATATGTTGGAGAACCGCTGATATATATAAACAGCCTGAACAATATCGCGGTAGCGATCAATCAGGGAAGTTTTTCCAAAGCTTACAATATTGGAACCGGTAACAGCTGGAAAATTAGTTTCCGAAAAGCGCCGAAACTCATTTATGAGTAAATTTTAAAGGAAAGGGAGAGGTGTTGTTATGCAAAAAGTAACTGTAAAAACATTTGTAGCCATAGGCATTGGATCGGCACTGTTTTTTGTATTAGGTAAATTTTTATCGATACCTGTATTTGCCAATACAAATATCAATCTGCAATATGCCGTTCTGGCATTGCTTGCCGTCATTTATGGACCGTTAGCAGGAGGATTGATCGGTTTGATCGGACATACATTGATCGACCTGACGACCTATGGACCCTGGTGGAGCTGGATCATTGCATCCGCTGTGTTTGGTCTGTTTGTTGGTTTTGCGGGCAGGAAAATTGATGTAGAAAGCGGCACACTTGATAAAAAACAAATCATTACTTTTAATGCAGTGCAAATAATTGCGAATGTATTAAGCTGGTGTCTGATTGCTCCTGTTTTAGATATTCTGATTTACAGTGAGCCGGTAGATAAATTATTTACGCAGGCAGCGATTGCTGCAACTGCAAATATTGTGTCAACAGGTGTCATTGGGACCATATTATTGCTGGCTTACAGCAAGACAATTGTGAAAAGCGGAAGTTTGAATAAGGAATAGTTCGAATATGAAGTAACTAAAAAAGGAGGAGTCATCTAAGTTTGTGATGGGAGATCAAACTTAGCCGCTTCTTCTTTTTCGTTATAGAAAAGCAAGATATTTTTTGATTTAGACGTCTGTCAGAACAGACTGAGTGGAGTTATCATGAAAAAACCGATTATAGAATTTAAGGATTATGGATTTCAATATAATGCTCAGGCAGAACCGACTCTTTACCATATAGATTTGACCATATATGAAGGTGAAAAGATTCTGATCATAGGACCTTCCGGAAGCGGAAAGAGTACGCTTGGCAATTGTATCAACGGACTGATACCTTTTAGTTATAAAGGTGAAATAACCGGTACACTAATCATTGATGGGAAAGAAGCAAAGACCCAAAGTCTGTTTGAACTTTCAAAATCTGTGGGTACTGTATTACAGGACCCGGACGGACAGTTTATTGGACTGACGGCAGGAGAGGATATTGCCTTTAGTTTAGAAAATGACTGTGTACCTGTGGACGAAATGCATGAATTGACATCTGAGGCGGCCGGTTTAGTTGGAATGAAGGATTATTTAGATACGGCGCCCCATGCATTATCGGGAGGACAGAAGCAAAGAGTCAGTCTGGCCGGAGTAATTGTGGATAGAGTGAAAATATTGCTGTTTGATGAACCGCTGGCAAATCTGGACCCCGATACGGGTAAACAGGCGATTGCCCTGATAGACAGGATACAAAAAGAGACAGATACCACGGTAATCATTATAGAGCACCGTTTAGAAGACGTTCTGTATCGGGAAGTAGACCGGATCGTATTGATCTGTGACGGCCGGATTGTGGCAGATATGGAGCCGAATCAGCTCTTATCCGGTAAGGAACTCATAGAACACGGAATTCGTGAACCACTTTACTTGTCTGCTTTGAGATATGCAGGAGTAAACTTAAGTCCGGAGAAATATCCCGCTTATATAGACAAGCTGCGGCTCACCGGAGAAGACAGTGAAAAAGTAAATAAATGGTTTCTGGAAAACAATATAGCTCCTTTGCAAAGCGAGGAAAAGAAATTGCTTGAAGTAAGGAATCTGACATTTTCCTATGAAGAGGGAGTGACGGTACTGGAGGATGTATCTTTTGAAATCAGAGCAGGTGAGTTACTGGCTATAGTGGGTTCTAATGGAGCCGGTAAAAGTACATTGTCAAAATTAATCTGTGGTTTTGAGATACCGGATCGCGGAGAGATCATTTTTAATGGTAAAAATCTTGCGGGAGAAACAATTGCGGAAAGGGCAAGACATATCGGTTATGTGATGCAGAACCCCAACCAGATGATCAGTAAATCAATGATCTATGATGAAGTAGCATTGGGCCTGCAAAATAGTAATATGACAGAAGAACAAATCAGGGAACGCGTAGAGGAGACTCTAAAAATATGCGGATTGTATCCATTTCGGAATTGGCCGATATCCGCTTTGAGTTTCGGACAGAAGAAACGGGTAACGATTGCCTCTATTTTAGTCATAAAGCCGGAAGTGATTATATTGGACGAACCTACTGCCGGACAGGATTTTCGCCATTACACAGAGATCATGGGATTTCTGGAGCATTTAAACCGCCGGGGATTTACCGTAATCATGATTACCCATGATATGCATCTTATGTTAGAATATGCACCAAGAGCCCTTGTATTTTCAAAAAAGAAATTAATTGCTGATAAAAGCTCCGCTAAGATTCTAACGGATGTGGAGCTGACCGTCAGGGCAAGCCTGAAGGAAACCAGCCTGTTTGCTCTTGCCAACCGGTGTAAGATTGAAAAAGGAACTGAATTTGTCCAACGGTTCATTGATTATGACAGGGAGGTGCGGTTAAATGAGCAGCAATAGCGGATTTGGCTATATAAAGAAAGAATCCCCCATACATTCACTGACCGGTACTACGAAACTATTGATGACCATTATACTCAGTATTGCAGTTATGATTACCTATGACACCCGATTTCTGACCGGAGTCATTGCAGGCTCCGCCATATTATTCATGATATCAAAAATACAGTTTCGCGATATCAGACTGGTTATCGCATTGATTGCGGTAGTTATGTTAATTAATTGTATCGCAATCTATCTGTTCTCACCGGAAGAAGGCGTTAAAATCTATGGAACAAGGCATGAGCTCTTCCATATAGCAGGAAGATATTCAGTTACCAAAGAGCAACTGTTTTACATGTTAAATGTAGTGCTGAAGTATTTTTCGGTACTACCCCTGGCGCTGGTATTTATAACCACCACTGAGCCAAGTGAATTTGCTTCCTCTTTAAACAGTATTGGAGTGAGCTATAAGATTGCTTATTCTGTGGCGTTGGCGCTGCGGTATATTCCCGATGTCAGAAGGGATTACCATGAGATCGCCCAGGCCCAGCAAGCCAGAGGAATCGATATGTCAAAGAAAGTCAGGCTGACCAGACGGATAAAAAATGCTTCGGCCATATTGCTGCCGCTCGTATTTACCAGCCTTAGCAGAATTGATCTTATTACGAATGCGATGGAACTTCGGAGTTTTGGAAAGCATAAGAAAAGAGCCTGGTACCGTATCAGAGAATTTCAGAAAATAGATCTTGCAGTAATTGTGATCAGTGTTTTGCTGCTGCTGTTGTCATTGAGCTTGAATTATATAAATAAAGGGAGGTTTTATAATCCTTTTATTTGAGTCAGTAGTAGTTAAAAAGATGATTGAAAGAGGACGCCGGGAACCACTGCCAAACTTCTTATGCGAACCGGACTCCTTCGGCGGTCATTCGGAGCCCCCGAAAGCAGTCATCGTTCGGGAATGCCCTCACGACTCCTTGGGTCTCCTCTCTCCCTTACGCTGCTCCGCAAAAGCTGCGCAGCTACCCTCATACACCGGATTTGTTCGCATAAGAAGTTTGGCAGTGGCTCCCGGCTGTTTTTCTAATGCGATTCGTCAGCCATATTGCTTTACGTTTTTGTGAATCTCTTGAGTAGACAAGGACGCTAAATATTTGTCGAGAATCAAAGTTTTTGAAAACAGCCAGGGATTCCTGGCGTCCTCCCTCCAAAACCTAAAAACCTCATTCTTTTTTTCCGGTTTCTCTATATAATCTAATACTTCCATTTTGATGCAGCGCTATCAATATTTGGGCAAGCATTGGGAAAGCAATCATTCCTAACACGCCAAAAAGCCGATATCCAATGTAAATTGACATCAATGAGACGACAGGATTAATCCCCAGCTGATCGCCCACTATTTTGGGTTCAATAATATTACGTATTAAAGTTACAACGCCGTATAGTATCGCAATTCCTATTGCCTGAGAGTAGTTTGCCTGCAGGATTTCTATGATAATCCACGGAATCATGATCCCCCCGGTTCCAAAGATTGGCAGAGCATCGAACAGGGCAATTCCTGCAGCAGTACCTATTACATTTGGAAGTCCAAGAATTAAGAAACCGAAAGTAAGCTCTATAAATGTAAAAATCATCAGAATCATATATGCTTTGATGTATCTGAAAACTGTATTTTTTAAGATAGTTCTTACATTAGACAATGTATCTGCTGCTTTTTCCGGCAGCTGGTTTTTAATAAATTCAATTACCTTGTCGTACTGAGTGCTTATAAATAAGGTCAGCATAATAGTAAATATCAAACTGACAAAAAAACTGGGAATTGCATTTATAAAGCTTGTGATTAAGGAAATCCCTTTCTGAGAAATGGATATAACCATGTTTTGGAGACCATTTATCAAGCTATCCTGGATGGAGTCCATACCGGATGTCCATGAGACCGGAATCACGCCAAGCAATTCATCCAATTTAGCTCCAAGATTTGTCAGTTGGGGAACAATCGTATCCTGATAGTAACTGGGAAAAGCAGTGAAAACATCTTTCAGCAAAAATACAACCCGTGTAACAAGCCAAAAAATCAGACTTCCCACGCCAATATATAGCAATGCCATGAACAAAACGGAGATAATCTTCTGGTTGATTTTCAGTTTACGATGTATAAAATTGACCAGAGGTTGAAAAAGCGTTACAAGAGTAAGGGCTATTAAAAAAGGAAAAATCAGCCCCAAAAGTTTGAAAACAATATATATAATCCCTGCGGCTACTGCAATATATATCACATTAATAATAAAATCTAATTTCTTCTTTACATTTTCTGACAAAAAGCCACCCCACTATTCTCATTATTAAAAATATACTTATTATACGAAATAAAACACCTGAATCTTATGTTGCACGTGCTTCGATCATACTACATTTCCCGGTAAAAAGCAATACGAACACTTGGCTATGGGTGCATATTTTAAAAGTGCAAGGTCAGTATTTACAGGCGAACGCGACAGGAGGGCAAGGGTCAGCCTACGTAAACGCAGGCAACACTCTGGCGGACTGCTTTTGCAAACTTACAAGTTGCCAAAAACAGCCACTATGGGAGGCAATATGCTTTTAAGCAAACAATGAAAGGGCGCCCTTTAGCGGCGGCGAAATAACTGCTTACGCAGACCTCGGCGCCCGGGCTTTCCCGGGCGCTGACATGGTCGGAGTTAGCAGTTAGTTCGCCAGAGCGTTGCCCTGTTTGCGTGAAGCATATTGTCTCCCATAGTGGCGTCCTAATTGCCAATATATATTATAAACCAGCACTTTTAAAATATGCCCCCCTTGGCTATTGACAAATAAAACCATATGTTATATAGTTAATCACATAAAGTAACTAACCAATCAACCAGCGCATAGGAGGTGAGTGCGCTTGAAAGCAATTTTGGAGGAAGGAAAAAGTATCTATCTGCAAATATCACAGTCAATCGAGGATGACATATTGAATGGCATAATTGCGGAAGAAGAATCTGTTCCATCAACTAACCAACTGGCAAAACACTATTCAATCAATCCCGCTACCGCCGCAAAGGGCGTCAGTCTGTTGGCGGAAGAAGGAGTTATTTACAAAAAGCGGGGGATTGGAATGTATGTAAAAACAGGCGCAAGAGAAATTATTCTGAACAAACGGAGGCAGGAGTTTTATGAGAGCTTTATAGCATCTCTCGCAAAAGCCTCCGGGTTGGGCATAGCAAAATCGGAACTTATCAAAATAATCAAGGAGGATAAGCAAAATGCAAGATAACTATGCGATAGAGCTAATCGGTTTAACAAAAAATTACGGCTCCTTTCATGCTCTTGATGGCATATCCATTAAGCTGGAGCCAAATAAAATCTACGGGCTTCTGGGACGTAACGGAGCAGGCAAAACTACAATTCTGAATATTCTGTCCGCAAGGATATTTGCCACATCAGGGCAAGCACATGTTTTCGGTAAGAGCGCTTATGAGAACGTTGACATACTAAAGCAAATCTGCGTGATTGAAGAAAAAGGATTTTATGATAGCTCAATCAAAGTTTGGCAGGTGCTGAACCTTGCCGGCGGGTTGTATCCCGAATGGGACAGAGATTACGCTGATCGTCTGTTAAAAATGTTTGAGCTTGATAAGCGGAAAAAATACAAGCAGCTATCGCGGGGTATGGAATCATCATTAGGGCTTATCATTGGTCTTGCGTCCCGCGCTCCGCTAACCATCTTCGACGAACCGTCTCTTGGGTTGGATGCGGTGCTGCGTGAAAGATTCTATGACGCGGTGATAGAGGATTTTACCGAGCATCCCCGTACAATTATCATATCAACTCATTTGATTGATGAGGTCAGCCGGCTTTTTGAAGATGTTGTCATTGTAGACAGCGGGAAACTGCTGCTTCGTTCAAACGCAGCCGAATTAAGGGAAAAGGCATTTTATATAAGCGGCCGGGAGATCGCAGTCAGAGAAGCTGCCAAAAACGTTATCGTAATGAGCGAGGAAAACTTCGGCAATACGCTGATTCTTTCCGTTTATGCCAGTGATGGTATAAAGGCAAATACAGACGTAGAGATACAGCCTATGCCGCTTCAAAAGCTGTTTGTGCAGCTTATTGACCCTAAAATTCATGACATTCTCAAGAAAGGCGGTGTTTTGCAATGAGAATCAAGGCGCTGACGAAATATAATTTTTCAACCATGCGCAATGCCATTATCATCTTTTTCCTATGCTTTACAGGGGCTACTCTATTAGGCTCCGTTATCAACGCCAATATAAGCGACAACGTCGTGGTGATGGGCGTTACCGGAGAAATTGACGGTATACCTCAGACATGGACGTCAGGTATCGTAGCTTTTTCGATATTTATGCTCATTTCATCTCTCATTGGTTCACAAAAAGAAACAAGATTTCTTATTACGCGTTCTGTATCGCGCAAGGAAATATTTGTGGCAAATGTAGTATTCTTAGGGTCTCTTGCCGCCATCATGAGTGTACTGCAAATCATTAGCATATATATAGACGGATTTGTACGCTGGCTTTTTGGCTCGGGCTGGCGGGGACTCGGGTTGGATTTTCAAACCCTGCAGGCACCCGATATGAATAACATACTTGTATTCTTTGCAGTTTCATTTTCCATTCTGTTGGCGTTAGGCGCGGTCAGCTATTTGTATGGTTCGCTTATGGCAAGATGGAAAATCCAGACAATTTGTGTAATATGCGTACTGTTCGTACTGTTTATTTCGTTTGTTGGAACTACAAATCTGCTGACAAAAATGATTGATTTTTTCTGCTTCATGTTCCTGGATGACACAACCGGACTATTGATTGCACTGAAACAGATTGTTTTTGCGGCACTTGTAATGATAGTTTCGTTCCCAATAATGCGTAAAATAACGGCTGCTAAGCAATAATTGCAAAAGAAAAACCGACTAATAAACAATAAAGGGAGCCATTGCAAAACAACTGTGAAATCAGTTGTAGGGCAATGGCTCTTTTAATAGCAATCGAGTTTTAATAACAATTTTCATAAAATAGTTGACAAATATTAAAATATGGCATATATTATAAACAACAGTTGAACAGTTGCTCAATTATAGGAGGTGTAAATCATGCAGGAAAATCAACAAACCGTATGTGATTGTGAAATGATTCATGAGGAAGTCGTAGATAAAGTTAAGAATATGATGCCGCCGGGGAAAGATTTTTATGATCTTGCGAACTTATATAAAATGTTTTCAGATAATACGAGAGTACAGATACTATGGGCGCTGAACTGCCATGAAATGTGTGTTTGTGACTTGGCTGTGTTGTTGAATATGACAAAATCGGCTATTTCACATCAATTGAAATCATTAAGGCTTGCAAATCTTGTAAAATATGAAAAGCAGGGTAAGGTAGTTTATTATTCACTTGCTGATTCACATGTGAAAGATATTTTTGAAAAGGGATTTGAACATATACATGAATAAAATTGCGCTGTCTATTCAAATAACTTTTTCCGGGCGAACAATTGAATAAATGAACAACTAATGAAATAAAGGTGGAGGTAGTATTATGGTTAAGGAATATTTCTTGGAAGGATTGTGCTGTGCAAATTGCGCGGCAAAGATTGAAAATGCTGTAAAAACACAGGAAGGTGTTTTATCGGCTTCGGTGAATTTGATGAACAGCACATTGAAAGCTGAAATAGCAGATGCCAAAGGGGGAAATTTTTCGGCATTGGTTGAGAAGATTGTGCATAAATATGAGCCGGATGTGGTTGTAGTTGACAAGAAAAAACATAAGCAAACGAATGCGGCGGCTCACGTTCATGACCACTCTAACGCTCATGACAGTGAGAGCGGAAAGTCAAAGATGCTTATGATGATTACCGGAGCAGTGATTTTTGCAGCAGGCATTTTGATTGACAATTTTTTGGATGTAAGTATTTATATAAAATTATCAGTTTTTATCGTCAGTTATCTGCTGCTCGGCGGAGAGGTTGTCTGGCGTGCAGTCAGAAATATTGCAAAGGGACAAATCTTTGATGAAAACTTTTTGATGAGCATCGCAACGATTGGAGCCTTTTTTACCGGAGAATTTTCAGAAGCAGTTGCGGTTATGTTGTTTTATCAAATCGGTGAATATTTTCAGGAAAGCGCTGTACGCAAATCCAGGAAGTCTATTTCTGACCTGATGGATATACGTCCTGACTATGCAAATCTGAAAAAAGATGGTCAAATGCTTAAAGTTTCACCCGATGCAGTAAAGATCGGAGATATCATTGTTGTAAAACCGGGTGAAAAGATTCCCCTGGATGGCATTATCATCGAAGGCGAGTCAATGCTTGATACCATGGCGCTTACCGGTGAATCGGTTCCCCGTAAAGCAACTGTTTCAGATACTGTGCTTTCAGGCTGTATCAACCAGAGTGGAGTACTGACCATTGAAGTGAACAAAACATTCGGTGAATCTACAGTGGCAAAGATCATTGACCTTGTAGAAAATGCAAGCAGCAAAAAGGCGCCGACCGAAAACTTTATTACCACTTTTTCAAGATATTATACTCCGGCCGTTGTAGGCATGGCAGCATTACTTGCCGTGATCCCCCCTCTGTTCTTTGGAGGAATATGGTCAGAGTGGATTCACAGAGGTCTTATTTTCCTGGTTATCTCTTGCCCCTGCGCCCTTGTAGTATCGATACCGCTTGGCTTCTTCGGCGGCATAGGAGGTGCATCCAAAAAGGGCATTTTGATCAAGGGCGGCAATTATCTGGAAGCACTCAATAAACTTGACATTGTTGTATTCGATAAGACCGGAACGCTGACCAAAGGTGTTTTTGAAGTTACGAATATCCTTCCGGCAGGTGATTTCAAGAAAAATGAGCTGCTGGAAATTGCAGCAAATGCCGAAGCCTTTTCCAATCATCCGATTGCTTTATCGATAGGAAAAGCATATGGTAAAGAGATCAATAAAGAGAGAATTACAGATTACACAGAGATTTCAGGACATGGCATACGTGCGGTCGTAGACGGTAAAAAAGTAATGGCCGGAAACTACAAGCTGATGCAGGCAGAAGCCATTTCCTATAAAGAATCCACTGATATCGGAACAAAGATATATATAGCCGTAGATCAGGTATATGCCGGATGCATTGTAATATCAGACGAAGTAAAAGCGGACAGTCGACAAGCCATTTTGGGACTAAAAGAAAAAGGAATCCGTAAAACGGTCATGCTGACAGGCGATAATCCGCAAATTGCAGAAGCTATTGCAGAAGAATTAAAATTAGATGAAGTATATGCCGGACTTCTTCCGGATCAAAAAGTAGAGAAAGTCGAAATGTTAGATGGTCAAAAAAGTGAAAAAGGCAAGCTTGCTTTCATCGGTGACGGCATCAACGACGCTCCTGTTCTTGCCAGAGCTGATATCGGTATTGCTATGGGCGGTCTTGGCTCAGATGCAGCGATAGAAGCAGCAGATGTCGTTCTGATGACCGATGAACCGTCAAAGCTGATAGAAGCGATCGATATTGCAAAATATACAAAGCGTATTGTATGGCAGAATATTATTTTTGCACTTGGTGTAAAAGGTTTGTTTCTTCTGTTTGGAGCATTTGGTATTGCAACCATGTGGGAAGCGGTATTTGCCGATGTTGGTGTGGCTGTTCTGGCAATTCTGAATGCTATGAGAGTGATGAGGATGAAATAAAAAGGTTAGGTTTAGAAGTATTGGAAGAGGGACGCCAAGAATCCCTGCCAACTATCTTATGCGAACCGGACTCCTTCGGCGGTCGTTCGGAGCCCCTTAAAGCAGTCGTCACTCGGGAATGCCCTCGTGACTCCTTGGGTCTCCTCTCTCCCTTACGTTGCTCCGCAAGCTGCGCAACTACCCTCATACACCGGATCTTTCGCATAAGATAGTTGGCAGGGATTCTTGGCTGGTTTTCAAAAACATTTCAAGTCTTGCCAAATATTTAGTCTCTTTGTCAAATCAAGAGATTTACAAAAACGTAACGCAATACGACAGATCGAATCGCCTTAGAGAAACAGCCAGGAACCACCGCCAAACTTCTTACGCGAAAGATCCGGTGTATGAGGGTAGCTGCGCAGCTTGCGGAGCAGCGTAAGGGAGAGAGGAGACCCAAGGAGTCACGAGGGCATTCCCGAGGGACGACTGCTTTAAGGGGCTCCGAACGACCGCCGAAGGAGTCCGGTTCGCGTAAGAAGTTTGGCGGTGGTTCCTGGCGTCCTCCTCTAAAAGCGTTTATCAATCCACTTGATTTACACTTCCAATCCCAGAAATCTCCTGACGAATAGAAGGTGTCCCCCGATAATTCACAGTGCCCGCCCCATCTATCTGTATATCCAGCGTATCTGAGCAGGATAAGGAAATATCCCCAGTCCCGTTTAAGTCTACGGAAGCATTAGCAGTTTCTAATTCCAAAGCGTTTAGGGTTCCGGCGCCGTCTAACGTAAAATCAGCTCGTGACGCTCTGCCTGAAAGGGTAATGTTCCCAACCCCATTAAAGTCCCAAACCAATGTATCAGCGTCCACTGCCAGTTTCCCATTTAAAGACCCATCTATCGAAAGATTGAGTTTACTGCTTTGTATCGGATCTGACTCTTTCATTTTAACAAAGCCTTCAAATATCATTTCATTCAAAGTAGGAGCAGTGATATAAATAACAGGAGTTTTATCGTCATTCGTTATAAAGTCTTTATCAGATCTCACTACCAGTTGTTCATTCACCACAGAGATATCCAAACATTCCGCAAGATTTTCCTGGAGCTCCACTTTTACAATATCCGAATCAGCGGCAGTATATACAATCGCCGCATTGACATCTATGACTACGGAGTTATATTTCTCTACAGGATATTCCTTTGTTATCATTTCGCCTTTGCCGTTTATACTCTCCTTTGAACCGGATCCCCCGGAGTAAGTAACGTTAACGCATCCGCTTAAAGTAAAGCCCAATACAGCAGCCAGAATGGAGAGTTTGATTATATTTTTAAGCTTTTTCATATATTTATCTTCCTTTCCATCAAATATGAAGTAATGTAAAAGAGTATAGCTGCTTTAATAAGAGTCAGCACTAAGTAAATCCCCATTGCCAAATAATTGGTGGTAGAAATAGAAAGTGATAAAGATAGTCCGTATCGGCTGACAGTGGTAAAGGGTACTAATATCAGGTCGAAAAAAGTCATTACATAACAAATAACAATTCCGCTCAATATACCCAATAGAGCTCTTGCTCTTTTAGAGAAAAATATGCTTTTTGTAAAAGCTGCCATTAAGAATATGGTCAGGAATACCAGCAAATACTGAAGAATTGCCAAAATGATAAAGAAAATTTCGTTTATTGGATTTCTGATCTGAAGCAATGTAGAAAAAGGAGTTTCTGCTAACAAAAAAGACTGAACAACGATGCCGAAAACACCGATTACAAATCCCGGAATATCCCAGGTCAGGATGGCAGCCAGTCTGCTTAAAAGTATTTTCCGGCTGGAAACAGGAGCCAGAAAGATATGGTATCCTTTCGGGGCTGAAAATAAGCTTTTTACGATTTCATAATCAGCCAGGACACAAACCACCAGCCAGGCGCAGAAAATGAGTGCTGAAAGAGTAACAGCTGTTATTTTTCCGGCAGATCCATAGATGCCGGTCAATCCGCATATGGCGAATATGATATTTAATGCGATCATGAGTCCACTTGCTGCTAAGCGCAGGGAAAAACGCGTTTTCAGAGATAAACTATATTGCCTTAACATAAGAAAACACCTCCAGGTATAATTGTTCTACCGTTTTACCGGATTTTTCACGGATTTCTTCACAGTTGCCCTGTTGTATTACCATTCCATCCGATATAAAATAAAAACTGTCAAAAATAGTTTCCACATCTTTCACGAGATGCGTGGAAAGGATGATAGAAGTATTGGCTAGATCCATGGAAAGAATAGAAGTAAGTACTTTCATTTTCCCCACCGGATCGATTCCTCCCAAAGGCTCATCCAGAAGGTACAAAGAGGTATCTCTGGAAAAAGTCAATGCCAGTGCAACACGCTCCTGCATACCTTTTGATAATTTATTGATATATGAATCCATAGGAAGTTCCAATAAGTTTGTCATTTCAGCAGCTTTTTGACTGGAGTAATCCGTATACATATCCTGTTGGCAGGCAAAAGCATCTTTTACACGCATCCAGGAAGGAAATATCATAGAATCAGGCAGAAGAGAAACTGTTTTTTTCGCTTCGATACCTCTTTTGGCATTTCCGGGGTAAGTGATCTCACCACTGTCAGGGCATAGCAGACCGGCTATCGTTTTCATAAGAGTTGTTTTTCCGGAACCGTTTGGACCTAATAAACCTACGATTTCGCCGGTATTGATATGCATATTGACTCCATTCAAGCCTTCATTTCCTGCATAATGTTTTTCAAGCCCCTTGATTTCTAATAGTTTCATCGACTTCTTTCCCTCCTTTCATCTGCTGCTCCAATTCATTTAATATTTGGCGGTCTTTGTAACCTAATGCCCGCATTTCATCCAAAAAATGTGCCGTTGCATTCTGTACCATTTCTTCTTTTACTGTTCGGATCATCTTTTCATCTTCCATAACAAAATATCCTGTCCCTCTCTGGCTAAAAATTAATTGCTTTCTTTCCATTTCCTGATAAGCTCTTTGAATGGTATTCGTATTTACCTTCAACATAAGAGCTAAATCACGTATCGATGGGATCCGGTCTCCTGGTTTTAAATCACCTGTTACTAAAGAGCGGCAAAATTGATTAATGATTTGCAGATAAATGGGAGAACGTTCATCAAAAGCGACTCTCCAATTTTCCGTAGTAAGCATATTCTACACCTCCATTCTAGTGTACCACCATACTACCACACTAGGATTAAACTGTCAATACATAATTTATAAATTAATTTTTATGTCCATAAAAAAACAGGCCTGCTCTTTATTATGAAAGGCTGTTCTATTCAGGGCGCTATCTCATGCTGGGTTCCGGCGGAGATCAATACACACAGGATCTTCTGGGAAACTGGACGGGTAATGCAGGTGCGGGCGATACGGTTTACAGGTTCACGTATTCCGTACCAGCCAAGGAAATGACCGATGCAATCACCGCAGAGTTAATGGGTGCCGGTAATGTGTCTTTGATAGCACCGGATAGCTTACACTAGCGTGAGTTTACAAGTTACGTGCCTTCACAGCCTGCGGATGGCTAATTCCCTTGGTTTTATCAGCTAAAATGTATTACCTAACTTTTATTTCTGTAATATCCTTGATAATTAGAAATA
>Ga0153928_1000017_pt1 | contig 89909 bp, 74 predicted proteins | sample TSNJ012MetaG_FD_106656 | JGI IMG/M metagenome (GOLD analysis project Ga0153928, IMG submission 106656) | Attine ant fungus gardens microbial communities from New Jersey, USA - TSNJ012 MetaG | ecosystem: Host-associated > Fungi > Mycelium > Unclassified | place: USA: New Jersey, Wharton State...
GGCGGTCCCTATCTGCGTGGGGTAATGGATTCCTATATGGCCATGTACCCCAATGTAAAACTAAATCCGGTAGAATGTTCGATGAATGATCTGTATACGACCTTGATTACCCAGGTCACCGCCGGCACCTTACCGGACATCTTTACGATGTCAGAGGCATATTCGGCAAATTGCCTGGAGATGGGAATGAGCACCGACCGTCTGGCCGAGTTATTAGGCGAGGAGTACATGAATGGCATCATTGATGCCGCTATTGAAAATGCTACGGTCGACGGAACCCTGGTATACATGCCATGGCAGAACAACACGACGGCAATGGTATACCGGAAAGACTTATTTGCGGAAAAAGGAATCGAAGCGCCAAAGACCTGGGATGAGTTTCTGACGGCGGCGAAGACGTTGACGGAAGATACCGATTCTGATGGCACCCCGGACCGGTACGGCTGTGTTTTTGCCGGAACCAGAAATGATTCAGCTGAATCCAGATTCCAGACGTTCGCACTTACCTTCGGCTGTGACTTTGTAACGGCCAATGGAGACGGTACGTATACTTCCGGATTTGGCACAGAAGAATATAAAAATGCCATGACGGCTTTTGTTAACATCGCCGCCAATGAGGGGGTTACTCCGGCCGGATTTGTTGAGACCGGATATTCAGAGGCCTATACCATGATCGCCGCTGATCGGGCTTGTATGTTTTTTAGTGCCTCCAATGTACTGGGCGGAATCTACAACGCGAACCCGGAGATGAGGGGCAAAATGGGCAGCTTCCCAATGCCGACAGCACCAGGTGTTGCGCCGGTCACCTCTTTTTCCAGCGTAGGTATGACGATCAGCAGTACCTGTAAGAATCCGGAAGTTGCGGCAGACTTCTTAAAGTATATGACCAGTGTGGAAAACAGTGTGGCCTGGAACGAGGCAACCTGCCGTCTGCCGGTAGTGCGGGACGCCCTGACCGCAATTTGTGAAAATGATGAAGCATATGCCGGGTTTGCCGCCGCATCTGAAAATGCAGTGATTTATCCTGCTTTTGCCGGACTGGCTGAGCTGCGGGACATCAGCGGTGAGTGCTGGCAGACGGTTGTTTCGGAAGGTGTATCAATAGAAGATGCGTTGGCAACAGCAGCTTCGAAGGCGGAAGAAGTGGCCAAATCGCACAGCAACTAAGGGAGGTAACATCTTGAAGGAAAAATCACGGGAGGCAAGAAACTACCGGTTGAAATCAGCGTTTACGCCCTATGGTTTTATTTTGCCGGCATCGCTGACGATTCTGTTGCTGGTGGTATATCCGATCCTTTATGGAGTCTATATCAGCTTTTTTGATACGAACCTGGTGAATAAGTGGAATTTTGTCGGTCTGCGGTACTACTTGCGGGCCCTGACAGATTCCTCGTTTCTTCACAGTTTGTGGAAAACAATGGTTTTTACAGTGACAGTAGTGGGCGGACACTTTCTGTTCGGCTTCATCTTTGCCTCGATTTTGAATCTGAAGATTAAGTTCAGGACGTTGTTTCGGGGGATTTTGATTCTCCCGTGGTTGTTTCCGGATGTAGTAATTGCTTATTTGTTCAAATGGATTCTTAATACCCAGGGCGGAATCATCAATGCGTTGTTAATGCATTATCATGTGGTCCGGGCGCCGGTGGGGTGGCTTAGCACTTCGGCGACGGCTTTGCCCTGCGTCATTCTGGTCAGTATCTGGAAGGGGTATCCATTGGTAATGGTACAGATCCTGGCGGGAATTCAGACGGTTTCCACCGAAATGTACGAGGCTGCAAAAATCGATGGAGCCAATGCGTGGCAGCGGTTCTGCTATATTACAATACCGGCGCTGAAACCGATTCTGACGACAATTTTGATTTTGGATACAGTGTGGGTATTTAAACAGTTTACGCTGATCTGGCTGATGACTTCCGGCGGTCCGGGCAGTTCGACGATGGTGTCGGCCATTGAGATTTATAAGAATGCCTTTTCCTACTTCAAGTATGGGCTGGCTTCAGCGCAGTCGGTGTATGTACTGGTGATTTGTTACCTTATCGGTGTGGTATTCAGGAGGTTGTTGCGGGATGACTAAGAAAAGCAAAGATAAGCTGGTATTAACATTGGGCTATAGTATTTTAATAATTGGCTGCCTTCTGGTACTGCTGCCGTTATCCTGGATGGTGATCACATCACTCAAATCCATGGCGGATATCACCTTGTCCAGGGGACTGGCCTTATTTCCGTCGGGACCGACGCTGGAAAACTTTGTAAATATCTGGAAGGAGTATCCGATTGCCGCTTATATTAAAAACAGTGTGATTACAGTCGGTGGCTCCACCTTGTTCAGCGTAGCCTGTGCGGCGCTTTGCGGTTATGGTGTGTCGCGGTATGAATTTAAAGGAAAAGAATTTTTATTAAGCTTTCTGCTGGTTACCCAGATGTTTCCGGCGGTTATGAAGATCATACCGTATTATAAGATTTTGTGTACCGTACATCTGAACAATACCAGGATTGGTTTGCTGATTGTCTATGCTTCTTTCAGTATTCCGTTTTGTACCTGGATGATGTATGGGTACTTTAAGAGTATTCCCACCGGACTTGATGAGGCAGCCAGGGTAGATGGCAGCAGTGCGTTCAATACCTTCTTCAGGATTGTCCTGCCGATTGCCATGCCTGGGCTGGTGGCTACGGTGATCTATGCATTTTTGCAAAACTGGAATGAGTATATGTTTGCGTCAGTGCTGATGTCAGCGGATGAAAAGAAGACGATTACTTATGCCATCAGTACAATGGCGGATGCATACAAAATTCAGTGGAATTACCTGATGTGCGCAGCTATTATATCCAGTATGCCGACGTTGGTCGTGTTTGTTGCAATGCAGAAGTATTTAATTGCCGGAATGACCGCCGGTGCGGTTAAAGAGTGAAGACAGCAAAGAGGATTTATGATATGAAAAATACATTTCACAACCCGGTCATCAAAGGCGGGTATCCGGACCCGTCCATCTGTCGGGTGGAGGACGAATACTATATGGTGACCTCTTCCTTCTCCTACTTTCCCGGACTGCCGGTTTTTAAGAGCAAGGACCTGGTCCACTGGGAGCAGATTGGCAATGCGATATCAAGGCCTGGACAGTTGGACTACCGTAACTGCGACAGTTCAGAAGGATTGTGGGCGGCGACGATCCGTTACCATGCCGGCGTGTTCTATATTGTTGATACCCTGGATGTGGAGGGGCGTACATACCGTTATAATTTTGTGATTACAACAACGGATCCGGCCGGTGAATGGTCTGATGCGGTGCTGATTGAAGGTGCCGATGGCATTGATCCTTCTTTGTTCTTTGATGAAGATGACCGGGTCTGGTACTGCGGGAATACAATTCCGGGGGAATTAAAGTTTCCTTCTCACAAAATGATTTATCTTTGTGAACTGGACCGCGAAACGTTTCAGTTTAAAGGTGAGCGGCAGATGATCTATGATGCTAATACAGATCACAGCTTATTTATGGAAGCGCCGCACATTTATCAGGTAGAGGGGATGTATTATCTGGTTACGGCCTCTGGCGGAACGCAGACGAATCATTGTGTGAATATTTGCCGGAGTGATTGCCTGACCGGACCTTATGAACCTTGTCCGCGTAATCCCGTGGTGACCAACCGAAACCTGCGTCTGGTAAACCGGCTGGGTGTGGCGGTTGCCGGGCATGGCGATTTGGTGCAGACACAGACCGGAGAGTGGTATATGGTACTGCTGGGAATTCGGCCTTATGAATGTGAGATTGAAGATTACGATTGTTTTCGGCCAAGAAAATGGATCCGTACCCCGGACCGCAACCGGGATGCCCAGTTTAACCTGGGACGGGAAGTGTTTCTGATTCCCATTGCCTGGGATTATGACGGGTGGCCACTGGTGGATAATCACAATGGCATGGTGAATCTGGTGGAACGCCGTCCGGATTTGCCGGGTTGGCGTCCGCCGCTGCACAGCCGGGTGGATAATTTCACCGAGGATACCCTGGATATGATCTGGTGTATGCGCCGTCCGGCCGCCAGACCATTTTACTCTTTAACGGAACGTCCGGGATATTTGCGTTTGTGGTTGGGACCGGTGCGAATTGAGGATCTGGAGACACCGGCTATGCTGGTCAGGAGGCAGCAGCATTATGACTTTCAGGCAGCGGTGGCGATGGAGTTTGAGCCTGCCGGGGATGGCGAGGAAGCCGGTTTGGTCATTACCCAAAATGAGAGATTCTGCTATCTTTTATTGAAGCGAAAGCAGGACAGTCAGGTGGTGATATCTTGCTATAAGGTGGTAAATGGCATACGTAAGCTCATTTCCGAGACTGAAATTGGTGCCGGGACTTGCTATTTGTTTTTGGAGGGAAGCGAAGGCGCATACCATTTTTACTATGGCCGAACGGAACGGGAAATGATTCCCCTGGTGCTGGAAGAGGATGGCTCTCTGCTCAGCACGGTGGTTGCAGATGGATTTGTGGGTGCCTATATGGGGATGTATGCGTCTTCTTGTGGCGCGGAATCTGATAACTATGCGGATTTTGACTGGTTTCGGTATGAGATTATTGAAGACTAAAGAAAAGAACCACATTCAACGGGGTTAACTTGTTTGAATGTGGTTCTTTCATAGCTGTAGGACACGGCTATTGTGTAAAGTGTAAATAACACCAAAGATGATGATTGACTTTTGGCGTTAGGCAGTATAATATGAATATTGAAGCAGTACCAATGGTACAGAAGCATGACACCGCAGTGAATAGATTTCATATGTGGATACTGAAAGAAGCGAGTGGGGGATAGTGTGTGATAATTGCAATTTGTGATGATAATAAACAAGATCAGGACGAGTGCAAAAGAAGGTTGGAGGGGTTAGCATCGGAAGATCAGACAGATGTGGAATTTGCCCTTTACCAAACCGGCGATGAGCTTTTGTTTCATCTTGAAAATGCCAGGAACCAGCCGGATATCATTTACCTGGATATGAAAATGGGGGGGACGCCGGGAGATGAAGTGGCGGAGCAGCTTAGAGTGCGGGGATGTATCAGCGAGATCGTCTTCTTCACGGTTTCCAAGGGTTTCTATCCCCGGGCGTTTGATGTGAAAGCCCTGCATTATATTGTAAAGGGAGAAACCACGGCGGAAAAATTTAAAGATATTTTTCTGCGGGCGACAGCGGCGGTCAAAGAAAAGCAGATGGAATACATCATGTGCACAGGTGCCGGTGAATTCCGCAACATAGAGATTAAAAAGATCCGGTATTTTGAGGTCAGAAAAAGAATCGTGACGGTTTATTATGGCAAGGAGGAATCTTTTAGTTTTTATTCCACAATCGGCAAGATTGAGTTAAGGCTGCGCCAGTATGGCTTTATCCGGATACACCGGGCATATCTGGCAGCGCTTTCCCGGATACAGACAATTACCTTCAAAGAGGTGATCCTGGATAGCCGGGAAGTGCTGCCGGTGGGCCGTTCGTATTATGCTGACCTGAAGCGGGAGATGACCGGCGGCATGGAGCAGGAGGGATAGTGCAGTTTGGAACAAAAAAACTGCTGTTGGTACCAAGAGCGCTGTCATTTGGCAGCAGATGTGTTATGGTGCAGAAAAACAGGAGATAATTGATTACGGTCATGAATAAGATAAAAAGAGTAATGGCCTTTCTTCTTTGTATTGCATGTTTCATGCACACTTATGAAGTTCAGGGCGCAATTGAGTTATATGCAAAAGAAGCCGGATGGGACGGCGAAGGGGTGATCTATTGGAATCCGGGGGAGGGTCTCGATCTGGCAACAATATCAAATGCGGCAAGAAAGATCCCCAAAGGTTCTGACCGTGCCAATGGCTTGTCCCCCGATACACCGGTAAAAAGTCTTGATAAGGCGATCAGCAGAGCTGAAAAACTGAGCCGGCAGATGGATATAAAGATGACGGAGGTCGTCATCTATGCAATGAATCCGATGATTATCCCGCCGGGAAAGTCCTGTGTGGTGAGTGGAAAAGAAGTAACGGTGATGCCCTGGGATGGCCGCCAGGAGGATGAAAAACCGATTTTTATCGTGGATGGCGGAACCCTGTCGTTGGATCATATGATCTTACAGCCGGAATATAACGGCTCTCAGGCAGAATCGGTATTGATTTACATTTCATCCGGCACGGTTCAATTGGGTGAACTGGCGGAGGTACATGGGATATTAGTACTTGATTATACCCAGCCGGAAGACGGCCGGAGTGCGGCCAGCCCGTCCGATGCCATCAGCCGTGTGGCCAGTCCGTCCGATACCAACAGCCAGCCAGGGGAGATCCATCAGGAACCGGTGATTGAACTGACCAACTGGTTTGATATGGTTGAAGGTAATTACACATTGGACTTACGGATACCGGAGGACCGGGAACGTGATGTGATTGCAGTCAGGACGTTGCATGGGAGCCAATTGTCGGCGGATGATTTTCTGACTGCATTTACGGTCAGCAAAACCACCGAAGATTGGGAAATCTTAGCGGAGGGCCGGGTTGATGATCCCGGCGTATCCAATGCCAGCCCGTCCAATGCGGCCCGGATGAACGAGCAAAGCATCACACATAAGTACCTGATTGCCCGCCGTATACCCGGCATTATTCCCAACAGTCAGATCAGCGGCAGATTGTGGCTGGATCAAAATACCGACGGCGTGATGGAAGGAAGTGAACAGGGCATCTCCGACTACAGCATTAGCCTGTTTGCGGCAGATGACCGAAGCACGGTGGTTCAGACCGTGAAAACCCAGGCGGACGGTACCTACCGGTTTCAAAACTTAAAACCTGGCAGCTACGTTGTGGGAATGATTTCTGAAACGGTTGATTCCCGACAGTATTTACTGCCGGCGGTGGGGATTACCAGGGATAACAAATTTGAAACAACCGAAATCAGCGGGATGTTTGCGGCAGCTATGGTTGCCGGCAGCGAAGAAACCGTTATGGCTGCTTACAGCGAAAAAGCGGCAATTACGGCGGAAGCCGCAGTGTCAGCACCGATTAATGGCGGACTGCGGCTAAGATCAAAGCGGTCACTTCCTAACCTTGATTATAAAGACCTGCCATTAGGGGGAAATGTCCTGAAGAGCGGTGACCAGAACAAGCTGGTCGTAATGGCTGCGGATGGAGACCCGGCCGCCGGCTATTATAAATCTTATGCCGCAACCCCAGCCGGCCTTAGGCTGGCGCTGTATGACTTATACAAGGAAAATGCAGCAGCGGTCGATTATATTATCTATCTGGGTGCCGATATTACCGTTGTGCCGGCAGCTGTATTTGCCGATACTACTTCCGCAACCGGCACCCGGGATGTCTCCTTTGCATCTTTACAAGGGCGGGTAAATACTTTAGTAATTACCGGACATCAGGAGGACCCTGTTGCGAACACACCGGCAGCGTCCGCACCGACGAGCTGCCGGCGGATCAGTCTGTCCGGAAGAGGGGACCGATATTTTGGCAGTAATATAATCCTCCGCAATATCCGGCATACCTTCGGTACGGGAACCTCACATGGAGTCTATATGAAAGGGTATCACCTTACTCTGGGAGGCAATTCCTGGCAGACAGAAGCTACCCGTTATTTTGGCGGAAGCACCAGCGGAACGGTAACGCCTTCCGGCGGAACAGCTTCCATCACCGTTTACTCTACCGGTTTCGGTGCCTCACACTTCATCGGCGGAATGCGGGCGGGTACCTTAAACGGAAATGCTGAAATTACAATCAATAACACCAGTGGAAATTCCATCAATGTCTGGGGCGGCGGACTGGGTCCGTCACCTGCCTTTTGTGCCTATATTACCGGCCGGGTTACCAATACCATTACCGGGATGTCAACCCGCCGCGGCGGGCTGGAACGTTTTGTGGGCGGTTTGGATTACGGTGCTGTCAACGGCCGGATTACGAATACGATCAGCGGCCGCGGCCGGTTTTCTTCAAAAAGCAGCCAGTTCGTGGGCGGTTCCCGGTATGGGAATGTGGGGAATCATGCGACGCTGGGGGGAGCTGTAGATACGGACGATCTTTCCGGCCTGGCAGATACGGATGACTATATTATCAAGAACCGCATTGACCTGGGCGGTTATACCTACGGTGCGGCAAATTATAACGGAACCAATTACAAATCCGGTATTGTGAAGGGGAATGTGGTTAATATCGTGAAAGCCGGCAGCTATAGCGGCGGCGGTTATATCACTTCTTTCTCCGGCGGAGCAGGTATTGGCGCAGTCATCGGCGGGAATTGGTCAGAGACGTTTGCAGTTGACAGTGCTGCTGCCAAGGTCACGAAAGTAGAAGCCGGTCTTGCGGCAGCCAAGAAGGCGTCTGACTATCAGCTTTATGGCAATATTTCCAATGTGATACGGGAAGGATGCATATCCTCTTTGGGAACTAACAATTACTGGTTCCGCGGTGCCGGCTGGGGATACATGGAAGGAAATGCCTATTCGGAGCTTGGAACCGAAGGCCTTGTCTATGCAAGGGACAATAACAAATATACCTATTCCACCACCAAAACGAATCAGGGGTACAGGTCGGAGTTCGATTTGGTCGGCGGCGGCGGATCGATCCATCATAATAATAGTTTTTGTATCAAAGGGAACACCACACTGGTTACCAGGAATGTCCTTGCCCGCTGGACCTACGGCGGGAGCTTTGGCGGCGTGCAGATAGGAAATTCGAAGATCAGTCATCATGGCGGCATCCTTGACACCTGTGAGGGTACCGGCTACCGCAGCTATATTCATGTCGGCGACGGACGGGCGGAGGTGCATGGCGGCCAGGTGGACTGGTTTCTTTGCGGCGGCGGCTGGAATGATTATTATCAGGACGGCAATGTCAGCGTTGAAGTTTTTGACCGGCCCAATATCATTATTAACGCTTCTATCGGCGGCACTTATGGGGCCTCTGCCAGTCATATGATCAGCGGCGATTCGACCGTCGTGGTACGTGGCGGCAATTTTTCCGGAACAGCACGTTACCCCGAGTACCGGGGGTTTTCGGCCGGACCTTCACACAAAGGGTATATTCTGGGGAATGCCAGCGTTACTCTTGATTTGCGCGGCAATCGCCATGGATTTTCCATCGAACCCAGCGACAGCATCAGCGGCGGACGAAGGTTTGGCAGCGGTACAGGCGGCAGCTATCTTGGTACGGATAAAAATAATACGATCACGCTGAATATTATGACCGACGATTCCCAGACGGATCTTCTGCGTGGACTTAATATATATGGCGACTGTGCCAATCCGGCATCCGGTATTGGCAATACAAGGGCCGGGAAGATTACGATCAATGTAAATGCCCCGGGTGCCAACATAGGAAATATTTATGCTACCGATTATCCCAATCTTTCCCTGGGCGTCCTCCGAAGAGATGTAGAGATCAATTTGGTTTCTGTAAAAACCCTCACCGGACTCCGCAGCGGTAACGGTACGGAAGATATCACAAACCTGGTTGCCCGGACAAGTGAAGCAGCCGGCAGGAGAGCAGTGATAAACGTCGGCCCGCGTTCGGCGGATCCAGACCATATTTTAAGTGAAAGGGAGACCGGTGAGACGGCCGATGGCCTGCCGCACCGGATCAATATCGCTGCCAATGGCATACTTGGCTTTACCGCCATGAATATCCAAAAGCGCCTGTTAATCGCGCAAAGCGGAAATATCAAGAATGGGGCCAATGCTACGGTTGCCAATCACGGCACAGATTACCAAAACTTTGGCACTTTGACCTTACAGGCCGGAGAAGGTATGACTGCGTCGGGACTGGGCATTTCCTCACCCCGGTCGGTTTTTATTGCCGGTGCGGCATTGATTGAAGGCAAAGGTGAGGTGTACATCCAGTCTACCGGACAGGCCAATCAAATCGTTTTAACGGATTTGGCAATCCCCGACACCAGCTGGATGACATGGCTGAAAGTGGGAACGGTAAGACCGGATACCACGCTGCGGACAAACTGGTTTGGAGTAAACAAGGGATGGCGGGTGATCACCTTAAATCCGGATAAAACGAAAGCATATAAAAGGATTACGCCGGTCAATTTCCGGGGCCTGGAGAAAGCTGCCGGAAAGGTCTTTATTGGTGACAGTGATACACATTTTCGCGGAAATCAAGGATATGTGGTTGCCATTCCCGGCTCAGTCTATCGCTGGGAAGTAGTGGAAGGACGCGGACGGGTTTCGCATAATGTTCCAGTTACGACAACGGCTCCCGCCTCAAATGCGCCAATCAAGGCATATGGCACCGTTCCTGCGGATACCCTTTCCACCCAGGGAAGCCTTGCGGTGCCAGATGCGTTCATCCCGGATCCGATTGCTTATCCGGAATTTAAATTTATTCCGGAGCCCGGATCCGGTGAGTGTGTGAACGATGTGAATATCTACGGATCCGATCGGTACAGTTCATCGGCTCCGCATAATTATCGGGTTGAAAGGGGCGAGACACACCAGACCAAAACCTGGACGGCAAAAGGTGATGACAAAGAGTACAGCTTTGATATAGCTGCAAGCTTTCACAAGGGAGATCCCCCGGTACAGGCCCGGAAGGCTGTATATGTGGACGGGATCAACGGTAATGATGAGAATGCCGGCGATGTGCCGACAGAGCCGGTGAGAACCCTTGAGAAGACTTTTCAACAATTAGAGGTGGCCGGTGCAAATGTGATCTATGTGGTCGGTACCGTTACGGTCAGTGAGAGTGCGGCGATAACCGCCGCCGGGTACACGGCTTTGGCGGGGCAGGTGCCTTTATCTGCTGCGCCGGACCATGTGTATATCAGAAGGTTTGCAACCCCGCTGGCGGGAGATCCCAATGCCGGTACTCTGTATAATAAAAAGTATCATCAGGAGGATTTCCTTGGTGCCTTATTTCAGGTCGAAAAAGGTGCGGACTTCACGATTGGTGCTGGTGTTTGTCTTGACGGACACTATTACCCCAAGACCGGAGCCGAATATGCCAATGAGTTTTCCGTGAACCGTTACCTAAAGGTATTGTCGCCGCTGATTCAGGTAGAAAGCGGTGGGGAATTAGTACTGCAGAAAGGGGCGCAGTTAAGAGACAATTTTAATACCGGAGAGCCGGCGGAGGGTGAAACCAGAATGGCGGGCGGCGCTGTTCACAATAGCGGCAAAGTGAAGCTGAGTGGAGCACACATATTAAATAACAGCGCGGCCAGGGGCGCCGGTATTTATCAGAATGGAAGCTTTGAAATCACCCTTGCCCCTGATGGGATCAAAGACCAGGAAATTTATTTAACCACGGTAAACCGGGGCAGCGCGAAAGAACCGGTGTGGGAAGACCATACGGTCACTGCCGCAGTATGGCTGCCGGCGGATCTGAAATTAAATATCAATATGGACCATGCTGTCGCCGGCCGGCCGGTAGTCAGATATACGAAGCATACGCATGCAGATCCTCAATGGGGAAATTACACTCTGGGTGAAACGGTACCGGAAACGTTGTTCCTGGTGGAAAATGATGCAGACAGCAGTTTACTGGAATTACAGGACTGGAGCATCATGGACATTTCCGTACCGGATGAGATATTCCTGGTCATTCAACAAGGCAGGGACGGGGATATTGGTGTAAAAAGAGCTGACAGCAGCGGCTTTAAGCTGGCCAGTCCGGCCTATAAGGTTAAAAATGGCGGTTCTTATCAAACAAAAGTATCCTTAACCGGCTTTGTGAATCAAAATACAAGTGTTGGAATTGATGCTTACGAAAGGATGAATCTTGTGGCTTCCCCATCGGATGCAGTGGGTGATACGGCCGGTCAGACCGATTTGTATCTGGCAATTGCGGGCACGGATGATGGGGGTGGGGGTTTTGCCAGCCTGCCGGAAACCTCTTTATATGATTTTAATGCAGAGGGGGTTAAGCAGCAGGTGGTGGGCACTTTAGGAAGGGGAGAAGAGGCCGGTTTTGTATTTACCGGAGCGGCTTCCGGCAGCTTTATGTCATACTACATGGACCGTTTGTTTCCTTCTTCCGGCTCTGGGGCAACAGTAAACAACCGAATTGCCCATTTAAGGAATAAAGATCCGGATACCGGCGAAATCAGTGGAAATCAGGCAAGAGCGATGTTTAAGATGACTTACCGTGTGGAACTGATCCGCTAAGGTTTATAAAAAAGTGGCTGGAATAAAAGGGTGGTGCAATGTATAATAAAGCATACCGGACGAAATCAGGGAAATGGGAGGAATGATTAATTATGAAAACATTGGACATTCGCTACCTGGAGATGCTTTCAGAGCTATATCCAACGGTAGCGGCAGCTTCTACGGAAGTCATCAATCTGGAGGCGATCCTAAACCTGCCAAAAGGCACGGAGCATTTTTTGACGGATATCCATGGCGAAGATGAGGCCTTTGCCCATGTCCTGAAGAATGGCTCCGGTGCGGTCCGCCGTAAGGTTAACGATGTATTTGGCAACACGTTAACACAGCAGGAAAAGCAGTCATTTGCGACGCTGATTTATTATCCCCGGGAAAAAATGGCGCAGATCTTAAAGGATGTTGGCGATAAAGAAGAGTGGTATCAGATTACCATTTACCGCCTGATCGAAATATGTAAGAAGGCAGCCAGCAAATACTCTCGCTCCAAAGTCCGCAAAGCCATGCCGCCGGAGTTTGCTTATGTGATTGACGAATTGATCACGGAAAAAGAAAACGGCCAGGATAAAAGTTCTTATTATGAGGCCATTGTGCAGACCATTGTCCGGGTGGGCCAGGCAGAAGAGTGTATTAAGGCAATTTGTCAGCTGATTCAGCGGCTGACGGTGGATCATTTACATATTGTCGGCGATATCTTTGACCGGGGGCCGGGGCCGCACCGGGTCATGGATGCGCTGATGCAGTATCATTCACTGGATGTTCAGTGGGGCAATCACGATGTGTTGTGGATGGGGGCCGCGGCCGGGCATGCCGGTTGTATTGCCAATGTAATCAGGATCTGCGCCCGTTATGGCAATCTGGATATTTTAGAAGATGGCTATGGCATTAACCTGCTGCCGCTGGCAACCTTTGCGCTGAATGTTTACGCGGATGATCCCTGTTATTGTTTTCAGCTAAAGGGGGATGGCGGCCATGATCAGTATGAGACCGAAGTGAATCTGAAGATGCACAAGGCCATTTCCATCATCCAGTTTAAGGCGGAAGGACAGTTGATTCAGGCTCGCCCCCAGTTTGGGATGGAAAAGCGTAATTTGCTGCACCGGATCGATTATGAGCAGGGCACGATTGATTTGAATGGAACCACCTATGAATTGATCGACAAACACTTTCCGACAGTTTATCCCAGTGATCCGTATTTGTTTTCTGACCAGGAGGCAGATATTATGGAGCGGCTGGGCAAGGCTTTTCAGAAATGTGAAAAGCTGCAGAAGCATATGCGCTTTCTGCTGGCGAAGGGCAGCCTGTATAAGGTTTATAATGGCAATCTGCTGTATCATGGCTGTGTTCCCCTGGCGGAAGACGGAACCTTCCGGGAGGTGGAACTGGAGGGGAAGAAGTATTGCGGCAAAGCTCTTTACGATGTTTTGGACAGTTACGTGCGCAAGGGTTTTCTGGCGGTGTCAGAAGCAGAACGTCAGATGGGGCAGGATATGATGTGGTATATCTGGCAGAATGAGAATTCACCGCTGTTTGGCAAGGATAAGATGGCTACTTTTGAACGGTATTTTTTAGCCGCCAAAGAAACCCATAAGGAGAAGAAAAATAAGTATTACGACTCGCTGGAGAATGAAGAGGTGATTGACCGGATCCTGCGGGAATTCGGGCTTTCGCCAGAAGACAGCCAGATTGTCAACGGACATGTGCCGGTGAAGAGCAAGAGCGGTGAAAACCCGGTGAAATGCGGCGGTAAGGTACTGGTTATTGACGGCGGCTTTTCCCGCGCCTATCAAAAGGAAACAGGAATTGCCGGCTATACTCTGATTTACAATTCCTATGGCTTGATTCTGGCTGCGCTGGAGCCGTTTGAATCGACGGAGGCGGCGATTGAGAAGGGGATTGATATTCATTCGGAAAGCATTATTGTAAAGCGGGTGTTTAAACGGAAGCTGGTTCGGGATACGGATACGGGGAAGGTCCTGAAGGAGAAAATAGCCGATTTGGAACAGTTATTGGCGGCTTATCATACCGGATTGCTGGTGGAGCGGTATGTGGGCAGGTAGCAGATAAATATCGGGGTTGTTGCAAAACTGAAAATCAGTGGCAACAACCCCTTATCTTGATGTGATCAGATCAATTCAAAGCGTCCGGTGAAGAAGCGCAGCTGGGCAGGCTCATAGGTCCAGCGAAGGCCTCGTATGGTGTCCCGCTTTTCGTACAGCTCAATAACGGCGTCCGCAACAACATCCATGTGTGCGTAGGTGTATACGCGGCGGGGAATCGTCAAACGGACTGTTTCCAGCTTAGGATTATGGTTATTGCCAGTAACCTTATCGCGACCCGCTGAAACCACCCCGCGCTCCATGGAACGCACCCCGGATTCTACATATAAGTGGGCGGCGAGACTTTGAGCCGGCAGATCATCCTGGGTCAGATGGGGACAGAAACGGCGCGCGTCAAGGAATACCGCATGGCCGCCAACCGGCTGAACGATGGGCACTCCCGCCTCCATCAGACGGTCACCAAGATAACGGACCTGTTTGATACGGTGTTCAATATACTCTTCCTGGATCGATTCCCGCAGGCCCCGGGCCATAGCTTCCATATCTCTGCCGGCCATACCGCCATAGGAAGGCATGCCTTCAAAGACAACCACAAGCTCCTTGGACTTTAAGAACATTTCGTCGTCGTTCATGCAAAGGAAGCCGCCGATATTTGTCAGACAGTCTTTTTTGCCGGACATAGTGCAGCCGTCGGCATAGCTGAATTCCTCATGGACAATGTCCTTAATGGAAACATTGGCGTAACCTTCCTCCCGCTCCTTGATAAAGTATGCGTTCTCGACACAACGTGTTGCGTCCATGAACATTTTTATATTGTATTTTTTACACAGCGCGGAAACTTCCCGCAGATTCTGCATAGAAACAGGCTGGCCGCCGGCCAGGTTAACGGTGATGGCGACACAGACATAAGCGATGTTCTCAGCGCCATGCTCGTCAATTACCTTTTGCAGCTTTTTCAAATCCACATTCCCTTTAAAAGGCAGTTCAATAGCAGAATCATGAGCCTCATCACAGATAATATCGGCAAAAATACCGCCGTTGGCCTCTTGATGGAAGCGCGTGGTAGTAAAATACATGTTGCCGGGAACATACTGGCCCGGTTTAATGGCGAGGCGGCTTAACAGGTTTTCCGCGCCCCGGCCCTGATGAGTAGGCACCACGTGCTTAAAGCCGAATAACTCTTTTACGGTTTCTTCAAGATGATACCAGTTGCGGCTTCCCGCATAGGCCTCATCTCCCATCATAATTCCCGCCCATTGATTATCACTCATTGCGTTGGTTCCTGAATCGGTCAAAAGGTCTATGTATACATCCTCCGAGTTGATCAGAAATGTATTGTAGCCTGCTTCCTGAATGACCTTTTCTCTTTCTTCCCGGGTTTTCATTTTGACATACTCAACTGATTTTATGCGGAAGGGCTCCGCAGGATACTTTTTGTTCATTTCATGTTCCTCCTTATATTGACATGTAATTATTTAAGATGCGTGATGCATTATGCGTAACCTGATCATAACACATTTTTTTTTTTGTGTCAATGGCTTTACATTTCATTTTTTTCAATTATAATTATTTTATAACGATTCAATGCCCCCGGGCGTATCGAAAACGTCTAAAAAAATAATATGGAAAAGGAGCTGCGTTAAATTGTGGTAATCAGAAAAAATTTAAACGAACAGATTTATGAAGAAATCAAACGGGACATTATTGAGCAGCGGATCAAATTTGGCGATAAACTTATTAATAAGGAGCTGCGAGATAAATACAATGTAAGCTCCACACCTGTGCGTGACGCAATCAACCGTTTGCATAATGACGGATTACTTGATAATATAACGAACAGCGGAGCCAGAGTAATTAACTTCGACAATAAATTCGCCACGGAAATAAATGAAATAATATCCATGCTCAGCGCTGAAGCCATTAAGCTGTCGGCAAAAAAATCCGATGTCAGTGAAGTCGCCGTAATTTTGCGAAACTGCATAAAGCTTCAGCGGGATAACATTGACAACACAAGTTATTTTGAACACGATAAAATTTTTCATATGACTTTTTTTGAATTTTGCAAAAATGAATCCTTTAAGCAGATTTACAGCCAATACCAGACCCTATGGGAAATTCTCGTAAAGTTTTATTACAAGGACGGGGAGTTCACAAGAGCCAGGGCGATTGACCAGCACCAGCATATCCTGGAAGCATATGAGCAAGTCGATATCCCTGTGGCACAAAGATATCTTGAGCAGCATTATCTGGATGCTGTACGCCCTTTAAGCAAATTGCCGAACGGGACGGATCCAGCTTTATGATTGAGATGAAAAAAGGCTTGATAAGCCTTTTTTTATTTATTTTAAACAAATTATTGACAAATAAAGACGGATAGTGTATCATTTGTACTAAAGATGCGTGATGCGTGACGCTTAATGGTTTTATATAAATATATTGTAGAAGGAGTAATAATAATGAGTGAATTCTCTTCTTCAAAGTCAAAGGCAGGTACTTCAGCCAGTTCCGTGAAATTCGGAACAAGATGGGGGTTTATTTTGTCAGCCGTCGGTTCGGCGGTTGGTATGGCAAATGTATGGGGTTTTCCTTATAAAGTAGGAACTAACGGCGGCGGCGCATTCTTGATTGCGTACCTGATATTTACCGTGATTTTTTGCTATGTCGGTCTCTCGGCAGAATATGCCATCGGCAGAAGATCCAAGACGGGTACGGTCGGTTCTTATCAGAAGGCCTGGGCCTCCGGAGGACAGGAGGGGATCGGCAAATACGTGGGCTGGCTTCCGCTTATCGGCTCAATGTGCATAGCGATTGGTTATGCTGTCATCATTTCTTATGTACTTAAGGCATTTACCAACTCGATGACCGGCACCCTTATGACAGTTGACACTAACGAATGGTTCCATTCTTTTTCCGGAACAGATTATTCTGTCATTTTTTATCATATTGTAGTTGTGATCGGCACATTGTTAACGCTCTGTCTCGGTGCCAGGAGTATTGAGACGACCAACAAAATAATGATGCCGCTATTTTTTGTCATATTTCTGATTCTGGCAGTCCGGGTAGCGTTTCTTCCGGGAGCCATGGAAGGCTATAAATTCATGTTTACACCCGTATGGTCACAGCTGCTTGACCCGATGGTATGGATCTGGGCGATGGGGCAGGCTTTTTTCTCCCTCTCGGTCACCGGCAGCGGAATGATCGTATACGGCGCTTATCTTGATGACAACGAGGATGTAATCGATGTCGCCAAGCAAACCGCCCTGTTTGATACAATTGCAGCTTTCATTGCGGCTCTTGTGATCATCCCTGCCTGCTTCGCATATAATCTTGATGTTGGCGCAGGCCCGGGGCTGTTGTTCGTAACGCTTCCGAAAATTCTGCAGGACATTCCTTTTGGTCGTTTGTTTGCGATCATCCTGTACACGGCAATGGTGTTCGCAGGGGTAAGCTCATTACAGAACATGTTTGAAGTAGTTGGCGAATCGCTGCTATATAAGTTCCCTAAATTAAAGCGCAACGCAATGCTGGCCATCCTCTGCATCATATGCCTGGGCGGGGGAATCCATATGGAGTCTATTTCCAAATGGGGACCCTGGATGGACCTGGTATCGATTTACATCATCCCCATTGGCGCGACCATAGGAGCCTTCTCCTGGTTCTGGATTATGAAAAAAGAGGACATCCTGGAGGAAATCAATAAAGGCGCTAAACACAAGCGCGGCGACCTGTGGCACAACATCGGAAAGTTTGTCTATGTCCCCCTGGCAGTCATTCTTTGTGTCGTAGCTTTGACTATGAAAATAGCGTTTTAGGCTGATTTGGTCTCTTTAAAGCATTTCCATATAGGCCAGAAGCTGATCCAGCATCCCCATGCCAATATAAATCAGAACGCCTAAAATGACAGCCGAGATAATCAAAAACAAAAGCTTGTAATACAGATAAGCCCGGGCAAAATTCCGGCGCAGGGATTTCTTCTTGTTAAAAGCCAGATAGGACAGGTAAAACCAGCCAATCACCGGAATATTCATACACATAAAGGTGAAGAACCAGGAGTGCACCGGCGCGTCTGCCATGGCGTCAGCAGTTTCATGGCTGGCGGTTGGCAAGGTTTCTTCGGTCGGCTGATCTTCCAAATCCGGTAACAACGGTAAAGCAGCAGTCTCGTCATCAACCACCGCTTCAATCGCTTTTTGAATCAGGTCGGTATCTTCAAGAGGATGTATTTCTATTTTTTCGTCATTCATCAGCATTTTCCTCCGTTTCTGAAGTGTCCGCCGGGCTGGGCATATCTGCTGCTCCGGGGCCATCTGACGGGGGGCTGCTGCCGCCGGTTTGCCAGGTGCCTTTGGCCCGGTTAAACGTAGCCTGCAGATGCCGCTGCTCCTGGGCAATCTGTTCCCCCACGGCGGCCTGCTGCCGGTCTTCTTCGGCCTGCTTTGCCGCCTGCAGCTTCTGCCACTCTTCGGCGGTTGGCAGGGTGCCGATCCGGTTGATCCCATCCTCCAGCCGCTTGCTGTAGGAGGCCGCTTCCTCATAATCAGCCACCAAAGGCAGCTTGCTGATTGCCGTTTGCACCAGTTCCTGGGCCTCCGGCGCCTGGTATTCCAGCTCCTCAACACTGATCAGGGCGGTAAGGAATTCATTCTTTCTGGTCTGGACCTCCAGGGCGGCGCGCTGTTTGACTGCATTTTCTTCCGCCCGTTTCTGGGCCGCTGCACGCTCCCGTTCCTTCTGCTGTTCATACAAGGCGATCGTCTGCTGCATTTTGTTCATGGTAACCTGGAACTCTTCATACCGGGTGAGGACACGTTCTAAAAGCTCGCCCCGTTTCGCTCCTTCATCCATCCGATTCAGCCTGTTGATCATGGATTGGTACTGTTCTTTTACCCAGTAGGTGTCTTCGACGGTTTCGATCGTCTTTGCTTCAAAGGCCGGAACTGCCACATCTAATTCAGCCTCCAGGCGGCGTTGCTCTTTATCATGCAAACTCTGCCCGGCCCGCAACTCCGAAGTAGTACTGATATAGTCGGTAATGCCGGACTTGGGATCGGTCCGCATTTCGACGGTTCCCGGCGGCTCGAAGTCCCAGGGTTCCTTTCCTTCATGGATCTGGTCCATGATCCTTTTCCAGATCCGGCCGGTATAAGTACTGCCGTAGATGCCCGGCATCGCCCGGGGGGTGTCATAACCCATCCAGATGGCAGTGGTATAGTACCGGGTGTAGCCGCAGAACCAGGTATCCTTACTGCTGTTGGTGGTACCGGTCTTGCCGGCCGCCGGCATACCGTTGTTTAAAGCCAGGCCATAGCCGGTGCCGTGGGCCTCGGTCATAGTCCCTTTTAAAATATCAGTCAGTATAAATGCCGAATCTTCCTGATAAACCTGCCGGGAATAAGCTTTCAGATTCCGGGTCAGCTCTCCCTGCTGCTCGTGCTGGATCCGGGTAATACAGGTGCGGTCGTCATAAACGCCGTTGTTGGCCAGAGTGCTGTAGCCTTTCGCCATATCCACCACCCGGACACCGTTGGTAAAACCGCCAATACTTAGAGCCGGCACATTGTTATCCACATAGGTAAGCCGTTGGAACTGCATCTGGCCCAGATAATCCAGACCAAAGTTAACGCCGATATCCTCTAAAATCTGCCAGGCCACCGTATTCAGGCTGCGGTTCAAAGCTTCCCGGACCGTCACGCTGCCATGGTAGGTGCCGCCGCTGTTGGCCGGGCCATCTTCCCACTGGTGGTCATCAACCATACGGGCGGGATAATATTCGCCCGTATCAAAAGCCGGACCGTAATCGATCAACGGCTTGATCGTACTGCCGGGCTGTCTGGCGCTTAGGTAGGCCCGGTTGAACTGGTCCCCGGTGCCCCGGCCACCGACAATGGCGACCACATAATTGGTCTGGTTGTCGATGATAACGCCGGCTCCCTGTAAAGCAAATTTGCCATTTTCCTGCAATTCGGAAAAAGAGGACAGGCCGCTGTCGATCTGGGCCTGCAGAATCTTCTGCAGACCGTCGTCCAGGGTGGTATAAATCTGATAACCACCAGCCCGGATATCCTCCGCCTTTTCACTGTAAATGGTCTGATAACGTTCCATATACCGGGTGTAGTCCTCACTGTCTTCAAAAGTATACTGAAAATCAAAGCCGTCCAGCTTCATTAATTCCAGGGCGGCACAGTGGATCGCGTAGCTGCTCTGATAGTTTTCGTTGCTTCCCTCGGCCTCTTCCTGGACAATGTTTAAGCGCTGTGCGGAAAAATTATCATAATCTTCCCTGGTCAGATACCCGACTTCATACATACTGTAAAGTACATCGTTTCGTTTTGCCAGCGAAGCTTCGGGATTCTTCACCGGATCATAAGCGGTCGGACTGTTGCTGATACCGACCAGAACTGCTGCTTCATAAGGCGTCAGCTCCGCCGCAGTTTTACCAAAGTAATAGCGGCTGGCGGCCTGTACCCCATAACAGCGGTTGCCATAAAAGTTGGTATTACAGTAAAATTCCATGATGTCAGCTTTGGAGTAGCTTTTTTCTACCTCCGGGGCCAGCAGAATTTCCACCACCTTACGGGCATAGCTTTGTTCCTGGGTCAGATATGTATTTTTGATTACCTGCTGGGTGATCGTACTGCCGCCCTGGGTAATCTCCCCCCGGTTCTTCACCAGCGCCAGCATGGCCCGGGTGGTGGCAATCCAGTCCACTCCGGTGTGGCTTTTAAATCGCCGGTCTTCCTGGGCGATATAAGCATTCTGGATATTCATGCTGATGTTCTGGATCGGCACATATTCATAGTGGCCGGCATTGATCAGGCCAATTTGACGGTGATCCTTGCCATATATCTCAGTATCCGAAAGCATCCGAAAATCCTGACGTTCCATCTGGGCTAACTTATCATAGGCAACTTCCCGGCAGTAATCCAGATCCGGTTTGACCCGGGCATAGAGCAGCAGCGCCGCCAGCGCGCCAACAATCAGGCCGGCGGTCAGAAGCTGCATAATACCTTGCAGCAGCCAGCCGAAAATACCGAACAGACTGACTAAAAAGCTGACAATTCCTTTCATCACGATACGGAGAAAACTTAAAATATCCATAAATACTCCTCTTGGCTAAGTGTTCACATGATACCATAGTTCACATTATATATCAATTCTTCACAAAGAGATAGAAAAACTTGACTTTCCCGAGAAAAAGAAGTAAAAGTAAATAAGTAATAAAGAAGATGAAATTCAAAAAGAATGGAGTAATGTTATGTATCAGATAGACTTTGCTAAACCAGAGGCGATTCACTTCATCGGTATCGGCGGTATCAGTATGAGCGGGTTGGCGGAAATCCTCCTGAAAGAAGGTTTTCGGGTAACCGGTTCCGATGCCCGCAAAAGTGAGCTGACAGACCGGTTGGAAGCGATGGGCGCAACTGTTTACTATGGCCAGCGGGCGGAGAATGTCAGCGGCGATATTGATGTGGCGGTTTATACGGCCGCTGTTCATCCGGATAACCCGGAGTATGAAGCCGTGGTCGGCCGGGGAATTCCCCTGATGAGCCGGGCGGACCTGCTGGGCCAGATGATGAAGAACTACAACCGGGCCATTGCCGTCGCCGGAACTCATGGAAAGACGACGACGACCTCGATGCTGACGGATGTCCTGCTGGCGGCAGATGCCGACCCGACCGTTTCCGTGGGGGGAATCCTGCCATCGATTGGCGGCAATATCCGGGTGGGACAGTCGGAATTGTTTGTGACCGAGGCGTGTGAGTATACTAATAGCTTTTTGTCATTTTTTCCGACGATTGAAATTATTCTGAATATTGAATCAGACCATTTGGACTTTTTTAAGGATCTGGCGGATATCCGCAACTCCTTCCGGGAGTTTACCCGCAAACTGCCGCCGGACGGCTTGCTGGTAATCAGCAGTGATATTGCGCGGTATCAGGAGATTACGGACGGCCTGACTTGCCGGGTGGTGACCGTCGGCACGGCCGGGGATAGTGATTACAGCGCCAGGGACATCGTCTATGACGATCTGGCCAGGCCGACATTTACATTGCTGCAGCATGGTCTGGAAGCAGGCCGGATGACCCTGGGAGTACCGGGCGAACATAATGTCTATAATGCCCTGGCGGCCATTGCCGTCGCCGATGCCCTGGGGATATCCCGGGCCGCGGCGGCAGCGGGTCTGCGGGGATTTACCGGCACCAACCGGCGGTTTGAGAAAAAGGGCGAGCTGGCGGGCATCACGATTATTGATGATTATGCCCATCATCCGCAGGAAATTGTTGTGACGCTGGCGGCCGCCAGGAATTATCCCCATAAGAAGCTGTGGTGTATCTTCCAGCCGCATACGTATACCCGGACCAGAGCTTTCCTGGATGAATTTGCGGAAGCTTTGTCAGCGGCTGATGAAGTGGTTCTGGCCGATGTGTATTCGGCCAGAGAGACCGATACGCTGGGGGTGAGTTCGAAAGATATTGCCATACGGCTGGAGAAATTAGGCACGAGTGTTGTTTACTTACCATCCTTTGATGAAATCGAAACATTTATTTTAAAAAATTGTTCGGGGGGCGATTTGTTGATAACTATGGGGGCTGGAGACATTGTAAAGGTGGGAGAAAGGCTGCTTGGAAGGTAGTTATCCACATTATCCACATAGTTTTCCACTTTTTATGTAAATGGGACTATGTGGATTTTTTGATTTACATAATCAAATGTCTAACAATTTCCAAAATCATGATTTTAAATGCACTGCGACCATAATCGACGAATAACGCATTATTATGTTGACTAGTTATCCACGTTATCCACATTATCCACATAACAGGTTGTGGATAACGGGGGCTATTTCCTTTTGAAATCGAATGTGTTATGATAAGGAAAGACAGGAGAGGATGGGGATTTTATGGACGTTACGTGTGCTTTTCAGGTGAATGCAACTTTAGTATCAAATGAATTTATTGATCAATATATGGCCGCAGCCAATGGCGAATATGTAAAGGTGTATTTGTATCTTTTGCGCTGCCGGCAGGAGCATCCGGATATCCTGCAGATTGCGGATGCGCTCAACCATACTGAGGCGGATGTGAAGCGGGCGCTCGTTTACTGGGAGAAGGTTGGGGCTTTGCAGATGGGAACCGCAGGGCAGGAGGCCGGGCTGGCCGGGAATCAGACGGCAGCGAGCCAGATGACCCGGCACCCGGAAGCCGAACCTCAGGATTTGAAACGGCCGGCGGCAAAGAGCGGCGGCGCGGCCGGCAAACCTCCGGTCCCGGAACCAGAATCCGGAACCAGAACTACATACAGCCAGGAGCAGGTGAACCGGCTGGCGGCGGATGAAGACTTTACCCAGCTTCTTTATATCGCCCAGAAATACCTGAACAAGGTATTTACCCCGCGGGAGTGTGAGGTGTATGCATACCTGTATGACGGTCTGCGGATGTCGGCGGAGCTGCTGGAATATCTGACCGAATATTGTGTTCAGGGCGGACATACCAGTATCCGTTATCTGGAGACCGTAGCCTTGAACTGGCATCAAAAAGGCCTGGCCACGGTGGAAGAGGCAAAGGCATATGCCACTGGTTTTACGAAGAATTCGTTTGCGGTCATGAAAGCCTTCGGCCTGACGGACCGCAAGCCCGGTGATTCGGAAAAAGAATTGATTGAACGCTGGTTCATGGAGTATGGCTTTACCAAAGAAGTGGTGCTGGAAGCGTGCAACCGGACGATGGAGACGATTCATTCGCCCAGCTTTCGTTATGCGAACAAGATTTTGAAGCAGTGGAAGCTGGCCGGCGTACGAAGCCTGAAAGATGTAAAAGTGCTGGATCAGAAGCATCAGAGCCAGTCCGGGGGACGGGAGCAGAAGCCGGCGGCCGGCAAAAAACCGGCCAACCAGTTCCATAATTTTGAACAGCGCGATACGGACTATAATTCCATGGTACTTGATCAGGTAAGCTCCTGGATCGGTGAAGCCTAAGAGAAGGAGAAAGAGCGATGGCACTAAGCAATTCCCAGTACAATGCAGTGATGCGGGAATATGGACAGCAGCAGTTTCGCAACAAGCATGAGCAGGATGAGCGGATTCAGGCAGTCTATGAACGGGTGCCCCAGATCCGGCTGCTGGATGAGACGATCGCCACTTGTGCGGCTGACTGTGCCAGGCGGGTCCTGGCAGGGGACACCGGCGCCAGAGCGTCATTGAAAGAAAAGCTGGCTGATTTAAAAGAGCAGAAGCAGGTTCTGTTAAAGTCCGCCGGTTTTCCGGCCGATCATATGGAGATGCATTATTGCTGTCCTGATTGCCAGGACACCGGCTATGCCGGCGGACAGCGCTGCCATTGCTTTGAACAGGCGCGGACGCAGCTTTTGTATCATCAGTCCAATATCCGGGAAGTGATGGAACGGGAGAATTTTGCGACCTTTTCCTTTGCCTATTTTGATGCCGGCCAGGCGGTTCCGGTTCCGGGGATGACGGAGCTGACCTATATGAAGCAGGTGGTCAGGCGCTGCCGGACCTTTGCCGAGAATTTTCGGCAGGCCGGGGGCAATCTGCTGTTTACCGGCAGCACCGGGGTGGGCAAGACTTTTTTAACCAACTGCATTGCCAAAGAACTGATTGACCGGTTTGTATCCGTGATTTATCTGTCATCCCACGATTTGTTTGAGATCTTTTCCAAATATAAATTCAGTTATGACACGGAAGAAGAGGTGGAAGACAGCTACCGCCACATTCTGGATTGTGAGATGCTGATCATCGATGATCTGGGCACCGAGGTTAATAACACCTTTGTATCGTCACAGCTTTTTTACTGTATTAATGAACGGATCAACCGGGCGAGAGGAACGATTATCTCCACCAATCTCTCCATGACGGCATTGCGTGATACCTATTCGGACCGGGTGACCTCCCGGCTGATGAGCCACTATACGACGATTCCCTTATATGGCGGGGATATCCGGATGAAAAAAAAGATGATAACTAACTCGTCCATCAAGGATTAAACTTGACTATTGCGGTATATAATGATATAAAAGATACGTTATGAGTATACGTTATGAGCGATAGTACATTTGGAGGAAAATCATGATATACGAAGAAAAGACGATAGAGACAATCCCAGTTGGGCCATTAGGGCTGATTCCCCTGACAAGCTGTGCCGATCTGGGGGCAAAAGTGAACGATTGGCTGGTGTCCTGGCGGCATGAGCGGGAAAGCGATCATAAATCCACGATTGCCTTTGCCGGTTATCAGAGAGATTCTTATATTATCCATGCGCAGACACCAAGGTTTGGTACCGGTGAAGCGAAAGGATCAATCGTGGAGTCGATCCGCGGTGACGATCTTTATATCATGGTCGATATCTGTAATTATAACCTGACATATTCCCTGTTCGGGATGACCAATCATATGTCGCCGGATGACCATTTTCAGGATTTAAAGCGGGTGATTGCCGCTGCGGCCGGAAAGGCCCGCCGGATCAATGTCATCATGCCGTTCTTATATGAAAGCCGTCAGCACAAGCGCTCCGGCCGTGAATCCCTGGACTGTGCCCTGGCCCTACATGAGATGACCAATATGGGGGTGGAGAATATCATCACCTTTGACGCCCATGACCCGCGGGTGCAGAATGCGATTCCGCTAAAAGGCTTTGAGACCGTCCAGCCGATCTATCAGTTCATCAAGTATCTGTTAAAGTACGAGACCGAACTGCAGATTGACAATGACCATATGATGGTGATCAGCCCTGATGAAGGCGGGATGAACCGGGCGGTTTACTTTGCCAACGTTCTGGGCCTGGACATGGGGATGTTCTACAAGCGCCGGGATTACACCCGCATTGTCAATGGCCGCAATCCCATCGTGGCTCATGAGTTCCTGGGCTCCAGCGTCAAGGGGAAAGATGTCCTGATTATTGATGATATGATTTCCTCCGGTGAAAGTGTTCTGGATGTGGCGAAGGAGTTAAAGCGCCGAAAAGCCAGAAAAGTATTTGTCTGTGTCACCTTTGGCCTGTTTACCAACGGTCTGGCCAAGATGGATGAATATTACCGGAACGGTTTCATAGACCGGATTCTGACGACAAACCTGGTGTATCAGACACCGGAGCTTTTATCCAGGCCATACTATATTGATGTTGATATGAGCAAATACGTTGCTCTGATCATCGATAATTTAAACCATGATGCATCCTTAAGTGAGTTGCTCAATCCCACCGGACGTATCAACAGGCTGCTCACAAAGTACCGCAATAAATAAAGGATGACAAAACATATGGAAAATAAACCAAAAATTGACTGGAAAAAAGAAATCTGGGAATGGGTCAAGATCCTTGTGTCGGCTGCCGCCATTGCGCTGGTGCTGAATACCTTCATTATCGCCAACAGCAGAGTGCCCAGTGGATCGATGGAGACCACCATTATGACGGGCGACCGTGTCATCGGCTCACGCCTTTCCTATCACTTTACAGAGCCGGAGCGCGGTGATATTGCGATTTTCCATTTTCCTGACGATGAAGCGTACTACTATGTCAAACGCATCATCGGTTTACCGGGTGATGTCATTGATATTAAGGACGGTCATGTATACCTGAATGGATCTGACACGCCGCTGGAGGAGCCCTATATCAGGGATGCGATGATTCCGGAGGCACCGATGCACTACGAGGTGCCGGAGAACTGCTACTTCATGATGGGGGACAACCGGAATTACTCAGAGGATGCCAGACGCTGGAATAATACGTACGTAAAACGCAATAAAATTGTCGCAAAGGTTTTGTTCCGTTACTATCCCAGTATCGGAAAAATCGAATAAGGATTACCGTCTGCGGCAAGTGAATCGCCCGGCCAGGCCCTATTACTGCCTGGCCGGGTGATTTACTTTTGGATAAAATTATGCTATAGTTGTAACAGGAAAAATTCAGCAACAAAAAGGAGTAAAAGGTGAAAAAAGAGACGGCACTTGTAATTATGGCAGCCGGTATCGGCAGCCGCTTTGGCGGCGGAATCAAGCAGTTGGAACCAGTTGGACCCAGTGGTGAGATTATCATGGATTATTCCATTCATGACGCTTTGGCAGCTGGTTTTGACAAAATTATATTTATTATCCGTAAGGACCTGGAAAAAGATTTTAAAGAAATCATCGGCAACCGTATCGAAAAGATCGCCAAGGTGGAATATGCCTTTCAGGAGATCGAAAACCTGCCGGCCGGCTATCAGGTACCAGAAGGCCGGATAAAACCGTGGGGCACCGGCCAGGCCGTTCTGTCCGTGAAAGGTATGACGGACGGTCCATTTATGGTAATTAATGCGGATGACTATTACGGCAAAGAGGGCTATCGCAAAATCCATGACTACATGACCAGGCAGATGGATGCCGGGTCAGAGACATACGATATATGTATGGCAGGTTTCATTCTGTCAAATACTTTAAGCGAGAACGGTGCTGTCACGCGCGGTGTCTGCACCTTGAACAGTGACGGGACTTTAAAAGAAGTAGTCGAAACATATGATATTGAAAAGAAGGGCAGCGGTTTGTCTGCTGTCGATGAGCAGGGCAATCCGGTGGTGGTCAGTCCAACGCAGCATGTCTCCATGAACATGTGGGGCCTGCCGCCGAAATTCCTGGAAGAACTGGAACACCGGTTTCCGGCCTTTTTAGACGGGTTAACACCGGAAGACAGCAAAGCCGAGTATCTGCTGCCCAGTATGATTGACCGGCTGATCAAAGAAGGCAAAGCCAAAGTAACCGTGTTGGAAACCAAAGACAAATGGTTTGGCGTGACCTATAAAGAAGATAAAGAAGCCGTAGTCGCTTCCATCCGGAAGCTGATTGCCGATGGCGCTTATCGGGAGAATTTATATGATTAAAATGATTTCCTGGAATGTAAACGGACTGCGTGCCTGTGTCGCAAAAGGGTTTCCGGAGTTTTTCAAGGAAGCAGATGCTGACATCTTCTGCCTGCAGGAGACCAAGCTGCAGGCGGGTCAGATTGAACTTGATCTGCCCGGATATCACCAGTATTGGAACTACGCCCGGAAAAAAGGCTATTCCGGAACGGCGCTGTTTACCAAAGAGGAACCCCTTGCAGTCACTTACGGAATCGACGTCCCCGAACATGATCAGGAAGGCCGGGTGATTACTGCCGAATTTCCGGATTATTATGTGGTGACCTGCTATACGCCCAATTCCCAGGCGGAACTGGCCCGGCTTTCTTACCGGCTGACCTGGGAAGACGCATGGTTTTCTCATTTAAAGAAACTGGAACAGAAAAAACCGGTTATCTTCTGCGGCGATCTGAACGTGGCCCATCAGGAGATTGACTTAAAAAATCCGAAGACCAACATTCATAATGCCGGATTTACCAGAGCAGAGCGGGACAAATTTACGCAGCTGCTGGCGGGCGGCTTTGTTGACACCTACCGTTATTTCTATCCGGAGCAGACGGGGGTGTATTCCTGGTGGTCCTACCGGTTTAAAGCCCGGGAAAAGAATGCCGGGTGGCGGATCGATTATTTTTGCGTATCCGAATGTCTGCGGGACCGACTGGCCGGAGCGGTTATTCATACGGAAGTGACGGGCTCGGATCATTGTCCGGTAGAAATGACATTGAATGAGTACCGCCCAACTTAGAAGGGAGGTGAGTGTTTCATGGAGCAATATTTAGTTGACATAAAAGATAATAACCGCTATCCAATGGGCCTCACGCCGGTGGACGGGGGAATTCATGTATCCGTTGCGGTGGCAGCAGACACCTGCAGCCTGTTGTTATTTCCGGCGGGAAGCGGCAAGACAGAGGAACCGCTTAGGATTCCCTTTCCGCCGGAAAACCGCCAGGGCGATGTCTGGGAGATGACCCTGACCGGCGCTGATCTGGCCCGGTATGATTATGCTTTTGAAGCGGACGGCACGCCATTTCCTGATCCTTATGGCCGGCAATTCCGGGGGCGGGAACAGTGGGGACAGCTGGAATCCGTGCAGGTCCTGCCCAAAACTCCGGTCAGTCAGGAAAGCTTTGACTGGGAAGAGGATAAGCCGCTGGCGCTTCCTTATGAAGACTGTGTGATTTACCGTGCCCATGTCCGGGGACTGACCCGGCATGTTTCGGCCAAAACCACAGAAAAAGGTACATTTCGTGCCGTGGCAGAAAAGATTCCCTATCTGCTGGAGCTGGGGATCACGACCCTGGAGCTGATGCCGGTGGCTGAGTTTCAGGAAGTAATGATGCAGCAAAGCATTGCTGGCAATCCATATGGAACCGTTCAGCCGACCGGCAAATTAAACTACTGGGGGTACGCACCGGCCCTCCGTTTTGCGCCGAAAGCATCCTATAGCAGCGGCCGGCCCCAGGACGGCAGGGCACCGGTAACGGAACTGAAAGAACTGGTAAAAGCATTGCACCGGGCCGGGATCGAACTGGTTCTGGAGATGTATTTCGACGGCGGGGAAAGGCCGACGGAAGTATTAGATGCAGTACGGTACTGGGTGCGGGAATATCATCTGGACGGCATCCATCTGATTGGCTGCGCCCCAACCACGCTGCTGGCGGCGGATCCGTATCTGGCCGGCACGAAGCTTTGGGCCGCCGCCTGGGAAGATATCCGGCCGACCCCCGGCCGGCCCCGACGGCTGGCCGAGTATAATGACGGCTTTTTAATCGATATGCGGCGGGTCCTGAAAGGCGACGAGGAGCAGATGAACCATCTGATCTGCCGCAGCCGCAGCAATCCGGCCGCGTGCGGCGTCATCAATTACCTGGCGGGCACCAATGGCTTTACCCTGATGGATGTGGTATCCTATGACCGTAAACACAATGAAACCAACGGCGAGAATAATCAGGACGGAACTGAGTATAATTATTCCTGGAACTGTGGCGAAGAAGGAGCGACCCGCAAAAAGAAGATTTTAGAACTGCGTAAAAAGCAGCTGCGCAATGGGGTGCTGCTGCTGATGCTAAGTCAGGGAACCCCGCTGCTGCTGGCCGGTGATGAATTTGGCAATTCCCAGAACGGCAATAACAATGCCTACTGCCAGGACAATGAGACAACCTGGCTGAATTGGAATCAGCTGCGGACCAACCGGGATATCTTTGATTTTATTAAGGATACCATTGCCTTTCGAAAAGCCCATCCGGTCTTTCACCTAAGCAGCGAACCCCGGGTGATGGATTATCTGGCCTGCGGCTATCCCGATGTCTCTTACCACGGTGTAAAAACCTGGTGTCCGGAATTTGATAATTTCCGCCGCCAGATCGGTATCATGTACTGTGGCGAATATGGCATCCGGCCCGATGGCACTGCCGATGACTATTTCTTCGTCGCCTACAACATGCACTGGGAACCCCATCCGTTTGCCCTGCCTAACCTGCCTAAAAAGAGGAAGTGGTACGTGGCCTTCAATACCGACGATAAAGCGGTGAACGGACATTATCCGCCGGGTCAGGAGTGTGAACTTGACAATCAGAAGCAATTTCTGATACCACCCCGCACCATTGTCGTATTCATCGGCAAATAGATCCGCCCGGGTTTGATTTCACCGGAAGAAAGTCTGGCTCTGTGGAATCAAATAAAAAAGCAGGAAAAAGTCAAAAAACCTTGACAAATAGCGATAAAACGGATATAAATGATAGAGTACAGACTATTTATGAATAGTAACCTGAAACGGTGCTATGACCATTCTAGGAGGAAACAATAATGAACAAAACTGAATTAGTTGCAGCAGTAGCTGAGACAGCAAACCTGTCTAAAAAAGATGCAGAAGCAGCAGTAAAGGCATTTACCGAGGTAGTGTCTGAAGAATTAAAGAAAGGTGGCAAAATCCAGTTAGTTGGCTTTGGTACTTTCGAAATATCTGAGAGAGCAGCTAGAGAAGGAAGAAACCCAAGAACCGGCGAGAACATGAAGATTGATGCTTCCAGGACTCCTAAATTCAAAGCTGGCAAAGCATTAAAAGATTTAGTAAACGAAAAATAATTTATGAGACTAGATAAGTTTTTAAAAGTATCCCGCTTAATCAAACGGCGGACGGTAGCGAATGAAGCATGTGACGCAGGACGAGTGCTGGTGAATGAAAGGCCGGCGAAAGCTTCCGTGAATGTGAAGGTCGGCGATACGATCGAGATTCAGTTTGGGACCAGTTGCGTTAAAGTGGAAGTGCTGGATGTCCAGGAGACCGTAAAGAAGGATGAGGCGAAAGAGTTGTACCGGTACTTGTAATTTATCATAAAAAGACAGACTTCTTCATATACTGAACCAGGTGTTCAGGATATCGGGAGGTCTTTTTTATGGATGAAAAGCAAAATGTCCGTCCTCATACATGTCATTTACAAAACCGTGCCTCGGTGAAGCTGACGGGGGTGCGTGAGGTGGTGTCGTTTGATGAAAACCAGGTGGTCATGGATACGGATATGGGCCTGCTGACCCTGAAAGGGAAGGATCTGCACGTCAGCCGCCTGACCGTTGAAAAGGGTGAGGTCGATATCGCCGGAACCATGGACAGTCTGGTTTACAGTTCCAATGAAGCATACCGCAAATCCGGCCAGTCGATCTTTATGAGGTTATTTCAATGAGCCAGAATATCCGTATGGAAGCAGAGCTGCTTTGTTTAAGCCTGATCACCGGAGTGGGGCTGATGGCGGCCTATGATGTGCTGCGAATCTTCCGGCTGTTGGTCCGTCATGGCTGGCTGTGGACCGGAGTGGAGGATTTTTGCTATTGGCTGACCGCCGGACTGGTGACATTTTATCTGTTGTACCGGGAAAATGACGGCAGTATCCGCTGGTATGTGATTGCAACCGTACTGTTGACGATGGTTGCCTATAACCGGATTTTCAGCTGTTTTTTATTAAAACTATTGAAAAAGGCCGGGAGATGGATTAAAATTAAGCTAATGAGGAAAAAGAAGTACTAGACCAATAGGATATCCGGTGATGATATGAAAGTGCAAAATAAGACCAGAACCAGAAGAAGAAAAAAGGACCAATGGAGCAACCGCCTGGCCATCATCGGGATTACGGTGGTGGTAGTCAGCCTGGGGGTTGTTGTGAATGTAAAGAGTGCTTCGATGCGGAAAAAAGACCTGGAGTATCAGGTCAGAGAAGAGCAGCTGCAGCGTCAGAAGGAGAAGGAAGAGAGCCGGGCCATAGAACTGGAGAATTACCGGATCTATGTTCAGACGAAGCAGTATATTGAAGAAGTGGCAAAGCAGAAATTAGGGCTGGTGATGCCTGATGAGATTCTGTTAAAACCGTCAAAAGAAAATTGAGCAGTCATATTATCCCCTCCTGCCGCATATAATGTGTAACAGTTTAGCTCTTATAGGGTACTGTTTGCTTAGGAGGGGATTTGCTGTGTTGAGACGAAATAAGCGCCGTGATATGGCGGATGTGAATGTATATACAGCCAGAAGGCTGAATGATATGGCCCAGTCCCTGGGCCTTTTGGCAAAATCCTGCACGGATGATCTTGGGGAAGAAAAAGGACTGCGCAGGGAGGATGCCCAGGCAGCGATGCAGATGTCGGCGGCGATGGTGTGTGGTGAGTGTAACCGCTGCAACCTGTACAGCGACAGTCAGAAAGAAGAAAGTTATTATTTGTATTATCTGCTGCGGGCATTTGAGCAGAAAGGCCATGTGGAGTATGAGGACATGCCCCGCTTTTTTTTAGAGACCTGTAAACGGCGGGAGGAATATATATCTCAGCTGAACCGCAACCTGGGACGGGCGACCATGAACCTGGAGTGGAAGAACCGATTTCTCGAAAGCCGTGATACCGTTATGGTTCAATTCCGGGAACTGGCCGTTATTTTAGAAGAGTTTGCCAATCAGATGGAACAGGCCGTTGATATCACCGGCTCCAAAGAGGATGCGGTAAAACGGGCTTTTCGTCTGCACCATATGCTGGTGGAAAATATGCTGCTGCTGGAATATGAAAACCACCAGCGGGAAGCTTATCTGACGGTTCGGACCACCAATGGAAAGTGTGTGACGGCGAAAGACGCTGCCGATATTCTGGGACAGGCTATGGGGAGCAAACACTGGTCGGCACCTCATGATACCCGTGCTCTGGTGACCAGACAGGCGGCTACCTTACGGTTTACCGAAGAGAGCCTGTATCGGGTCATTTATGGTGTCGCCAGACGCCCCAAAGACGGGGAAATGGTCTCCGGCGATAATTTTACTTATTCGGATAATACGCCGGGCCAGGTCATCATGAGCCTGTCTGATGGCATGGGCAGCGGTGAAACGGCCAGCCGGGAAAGCGGCCGGGTGATCGAACTGGCCCAGCAACTGTTAGAGACCGGTTTTTCCGCCCGGGCGACGCTTAAAATGGTCAATACCATTTTGTTGCTTGGCGGGGCGGAACAGCATCCGGCGACGATGGATCTGTGTCTGGTGGACTTACATACCGGCGTAATGGAGTTGATGAAGATGGGGGCGGTAGCCACCTTTATTCTTAATGAAAACGGTGTGGAGGTGCTGGAGGCCGGCGACCTTCCGGCCGGGGTGATGAATTCGGCAGAGCCGGTGTTGCTGTCAAAGAAGCTTTGGGATAACAATCGGATCATCATGGTCAGCGACGGTATCCTGGATGCCTGTCCCGGAACCGACAAAGAGCAGGTGTTAAAAGAGTATATTGAGGGGATGATCGTCAAGACACCCCAGGACATGGCGGAGCGGATTCTAGGGTTTGCCTGCCAGAACAGTACCGCCGCCCGGGATGACATGACCGTGCTGACGGCCGGGATCTGGCGGCGGACCTGAAAAATAAGATTGCATCTGTTTCCCATTGCAGGTATAGTAATGGATAAGACGGGAAAACTACAAAAGCATAGCGGAGACGGATTATGTGGAAAAAGGTACTTGATTATATCGTGGAATATCAGATGCTGCAGCCCGGTGGCCGGGTTCTGGCAGCATTGTCAGGCGGGGCGGATTCGGTCTGCCTTTTGTCTGTCTTAAAACAGATTTCTGACGAACCAGACGGCTTTTTGCTGGCCATAAAAGCAGTTCATGTCCATCATGGCCTGCGCGGCGGAGAAGCCGACCGGGATGTGCGGTTCGTGGAGGAGTTGTGTGAACATCTGAACGTGCCGCTGACGGTGTTGTACCGGGATGTCGCCGGGTATGCCAGGGAACATGGCAATTCCCTGGAAGAGGCCGGCCGTTTGCTGCGCTATGAAGCGTTACAGGCGGAAGCTGCCGGTTGGGGGGCGGCAAAGATTGCGGTTGCCCACCATCAGGATGATAATGCGGAAACGATACTGCATCATCTGGTCCGGGGAAGCGGCCTGAAAGGGCTGGCCGGAATGCTGCCGGTCCGGGAGAACCTGATCCGGCCGCTATTAGGTGTCAGCCGGCAGGAGATTTTGGGTGAACTGGCTAAAAAGAACCTTTCCTGGGTCGAGGATTCGACCAATGCGGACCTGGATTATACCAGGAACCGCATCCGGAATCAGATCTTACCGCTGCTGACGGAGCATATCAATGCCAGGGCCGTGGAAAATATCCTGCATGCCGGTGCATTGGCCGGTCAGGCGGATGTCTATCTGCAGAAAACGGCTGCCAGCCTGTGGGAGCAGTCCGGGCATCTGGCACCGGAACCGGTCATTTCCCTGAATGTACTTAAAGCGCAGGATCCCCTGATTCGCAGTTATCTGTTCCGCCGGATGATGGAGCTTACGGATTCCCGGCTGAAGGATGTGACCACCCGCCATTATGAAGGGCTGGAGGAACTGCTGTGGCGTCGGGTCGGCAGCCGGATGGATCTGCCGGGAGGCCTGGTGGCCGTCCGTGAATATGAAAAATTCCGGATTGTGAGAAAAAAGACAGGGCGGACGGCGGAAAAAATGCTGCTGACGGCCGAAAATGTGATAATGGAGACATTTTTAAGGAAAAAAGAGCAAAAAATACCCGAAAATCAGTATACTAAATGGTTCGATTATGATAAAATAGAAGGTGCGCTTTCTGTGCGCACCCGTCAGCCGGGAGATTATATCAGCTTGCCGGGAGGCGGCAAAAAGCCGGTCAACCGATATTTCATCGACCGGAAGGTTCCGGCTGCGCAGCGTGAGGAAATTTTGCTGCTGGCGGAAGGAAATCATGTGCTTTGGATTGTCGGATACCGCATTAGTGAATATTATAAGATAACGGAAGATACGAAGACCATTTTACAGGTTACAGTGAACGGAGGAAAAAATTATGGCAGATAAGATTCGGGTATTATTATCCGAAGAGGAAGTCAATCAAAGAATCAGTGAAGTCGCAGCGCAAATCAGCGAAGATTATCAGGGAAGAGAGATTCATTTGATATGTGTATTAAAGGGTGGTGTGTTCTTCACCTGTGAACTGGCAAAGCGGATTACCGTTCCGGTGACCCTGGATTTCATGTCGGTCAGCAGTTATGGGGATGATACCAAATCCAGCGGTGTGGTACGCATTATCAAGGACCTGGATGAATCACTGAAAGACAAGGAAGTGTTGATTGTCGAGGATATTATTGACTCGGGACGGACTCTGGCATATTTAATCAAGGTGCTTAAACAGCGCGGACCAAAGAGCATTCAGCTTTGTACACTGCTGGATAAACCGGAGCGCCGGGTGACAAAACAGGTAGAGGTGAATTATACCTGTTTTACCATTCCGGATGAATTTGTCGTAGGCTATGGTCTGGATTATACCCAAAAGTACCGGAATTTACCATATATTGGAGTCGTAGAGCAATAAGGAGGCAACTTTAAGTGAGACAACAGTCAATGAAATGGAGTGGTTTTTTATTTTTGATGCTGGCGCTGGTCGGGGTCTTGTGGATTGGGAAGCAGAACAACCGGGAACCAGTCACAAACCAGGATTTAACCAACATACTGGACGGCGGCACGGTTGTGAGTGCGGTTGTCCGGCAGAACCAGCAGACCCCGACCGGATCCATTACGGTTCGGACGATAGAGGGTGTGGAATACACCGTCTATCTGTCAGATGTAAAAGAGATGCAGTCTTTGTTGGAAGAAAGAGAGATTGCGTATGTTTTGGCTAATGTGCAGCAGGAAAGTTACTGGCTGACCCTGCTGCTGCCGATCATCTTGTCGGTCGGCGCCGTGGCCCTGATCATTTTCATGATGAACGCACGGGCCGGTGCCGGCGGCAATACCAATGCCAAGATGATGAATTTTGGCAAAAGCCGGGCCCGGATCGTTCATCACACCAATATCACCTTTAAAAATGTAGCAGGTCTGCAGGAAGAAAAAGAGGATTTGGAAGAGATGGTTGACTTCCTGCGCAATCCGCAGAAATACACCTAGTTAGGTGCCAGGATCCCGAAAGGAGTAATTCTGGTGGGTCCTCCCGGAACCGGTAAGACCCTGCTGGCCAAAGCGGTAGCCGGCGAGGCGGGAGTGCCGTTCTTCTCAATTTCCGGTTCGGATTTTGTCGAGATGTTTGTCGGTGTCGGTGCGTCCCGGGTCCGTGACTTGTTTGAAGAAGCCAAGAAGAATGCGCCGTGCATCGTCTTTATTGATGAGATCGATGCGGTAGCCCGCCGCCGGGGTACCGGTATGGGTGGCGGCCATGATGAGCGGGAGCAGACCTTGAACCAGCTGCTGGTGGAGATGGATGGTTTCGGTGTCAATGAAGGCATTATTGTGCTGGCAGCGACTAACCGGGTGGATATTCTGGATCCGGCGATTCTGCGTCCGGGGCGGTTTGACCGGAAGATCGCCGTCGGAAGACCGGATGTGGTTGGCCGTGAGGAGATTCTGAAGGTTCATTCCAAGGATAAACCGATGGGCGAGGATGTGGATCTGCGCCGGGTGGCCAGGACCACGTCCGGATTTACCGGTGCGGATTTAGAAAATCTGATGAATGAAGCCGCCATTATCGCCGCCAAGGATAACCGTCCTTATATCAGTCAGGCGGATATAGACGTTTCCTTTGTCAAGGTTGGGATCGGTGCGGAGAAGAAGAGCAAGATCATTTCCGATAAGGAAAAACGGATTACTGCTTATCATGAAGCCGGGCATGCCATATTATTCCATGTCCTGCCGGATGTGGGGCCGGTGCATACGGTCTCCATCATTCCAACCGGAATGGGTGCGGCCGGATATACCATGCCGCTGCCGGGAGAAGATGAGATGTTCAATACTAAGGGCCGGATGCTGCAGGATATCATGGTATATTTAGGCGGCCGGATTGCCGAGGAGATCATCTTCGAGGATGTGACTACCGGTGCTTCCCAGGATATCAAGCAGGCAACCAAGATGGCCCGGGCGATGGTGACCCGTTATGGGATGTCGGAAGAGGTGGGCATGGTCGATTACAGCAGTGATGGCGATGAAGTCTTTATCGGCCGGGACCTGGCCCATACCAGAAGCTATAGCGAAAGCATGGCCACGGCCATTGACAAGGAAGTCAAACGGATTATTGATGAAAGCTATCGGAAAGCCCAGGCGATTATTTTAGAACACCGCCTGGTACTGGAGCGCTGCAGTGATTTATTGATTGAGAAGGAAAAGATTGGGCAGCAGGAATTTGAAGCATTATTTGCCGTGTAAGCCGTGATTTACTGAAAAAAAGTAAATATGCACAAAAGAAGCCGTAAAATTTGTGCAAGTTTGTGCACACTTATTCACAAACCTGTGGTATTATAATTAATGTAACCCCCCCAATACATTATATAGTTTTTTGCTACACCCCATAAGAAACGAAATACCTTCTCCTGAAAGAGCCAGCTACCCCGCTGGCTCTTTCGCTGCCTGCAAATTGAATTGATTTGACATACTGAAAGGGGTTGTAACTTGGCGCGGAATCAGATAGAATAGAAAACAGAAAGAAAAAATAAAGGGGATTGACCCAGTAATGATAGAGAATAAAAAAAGTATAAACAGGGCGGCATTGTTTGCTGATGAAACCTCAGATTACCGGATACCGGAGGAACCGGATTCAGGGGAATGGATCACACTTCGGTTTCGTACGGCCAAAGATGATGTAGAGCGGGTTTCGTATATTGAAGAAGATAAAAATATAGAAGCAGAGATGATCAAGGTATCATCTGATCCATTGTTTGATTATTATGAGTATCGTCTGGTGGTGGGACAGGAGCCGCAGTGGTATTATTTTCAGATTGTCAAGGGGCGGGATATCTGTTACTTCAACCGTCTGGGGGTGACTGCGGATATTAAGAGCAGTTATGCGTTCCGGATTATGCCGGGATTTCATACGCCGGAATGGGCCAAAGGGGCGGTGATGTACCAGATCTTTGTCGACCGGTTCTGCCGGGGCGATGAAAGCAATGATGTCCAATCCTGCGAATATATCTATATCGGCCGGCCGGTTCACCGGATTGAAGACTGGCAGAAGAAGCCGTCTACTCTGGATGTGGGCTGTTTTTATGGCGGCGATCTGCAGGGGGTCCGGGATAAACTGGATTATCTCCAGTACCTGGGCGTTGAAGTCATTTATTTTAATCCATTGTTTGTATCACCTTCCAATCATAAATATGATTGCCAGGATTATGACCATATTGATCCTCATTGCGCTGTGATCGTAAAAGATGGCGGCAGCCTGGTAGCTGAGACAGCCACCGGCAATGCGGAAGCCACCCGTTATCGGATGCGCAGTGCGGATCCCGTTAATTTAGCGGCCAGCAATGAATTCTTTGCCTGTTTTATGCAGGAAATACATCAGCGGGGAATGCGGGTAATTATTGACGGTGTCTTCAATCACTGCGGTTCCTTCAATCAGTGGCTGGACAAGGAATTACTTTATAAAAGGCAGGGTGGTTATGCGCCGGGAGCCTATATTACAGGAGACAGTCCATACCGCTCTTTTTTCAAATTTCATCAGGATGCCTGGCCGTATAACAACAGTTATGACGGGTGGTGGGGGCATGATACCCTGCCTAAGCTAAACTATGAAGAATCACCAAAGCTGTACGAATATGCGATGAAGATTGCCCGCAAGTGGGTATCGCCGCCGTATGAAGTGGATGGCTGGCGGCTGGATGTGGCCGCTGATTTGGGGCATAGCAGTGAGTATAATCATCAGTTCTGGGGTGATTTCCGCAAGAATGTCAAGGCGGCCAATCCGGAGGCACTCATCCTTGCCGAGCATTATGGCGATCCCAGCAGCTGGCTGGTTGGCGACCAGTGGGATACGGTGATGAATTATGATGCTTTTATGGAACCGCTGAGCTGGTTTCTGACCGGGATGGAGAAGCACAGTGACGAATATAACGGTCATCTGTATGGTGACGGTGAAAGCTTTTTCCGTTCGATGTACTATCACATGAGCCGGATGCAGTCCCAGTCGGTGATGGTGGCGATGAATCAGTTGTCCAATCATGACCATAGCCGGTTCTTGACCAGGACGAATCAGATCGTTGGGCGGCTGGGGACGGCCGGTGGTGAGCTGGCGGAGTTTGATGTGAATTATGGCATTTACCGGGAAGGGGTTATGGTGCAGATGACCTGGCCGGGTGCGCCGACCTTATATTACGGCGATGAGACCGGTGTCTGCGGCTGGACCGACCCGGATAACCGGCGGACCTATCCGTGGGGGAAGGAAGACTACGAGCTGATTGAATTCCACCGTTATATGATTACCCTGCATAAACAACTGCCGGCATTGCGCCGGGGGTCCTTGAAGCAGTTGGCGGCGGACCGCCAGCTGATTGCATATGGGCGAATGCGGGGAAAGAATAAATGTGTGATTGTACTGAACAATCGCGGGGACTACCGAACCGTGGAAATTCCGGTATGGGAGTTGGGGATTACCGACGACCAGGAGCTGCGGCGGGTGATGCTGACGTATGAGAGCGGATATAATGTCGGTGAAGTAACCTGCCCGGTTAAGCAGGGGATGCTGACATTGGAGATGCCGCCGATTTCATCCGTGCTTTTGACCGTGAGAGAGTAAGTGAAGATGATACCAGGGATATTTTTTTACCGGAAGGTGGCTTATCCCTGGTTTTTTTGTAACATGTTTGCAGTGCTAAGATATTGACAAGACATTTCTGATATGCTAATATATTGGAGAATCATAAATAATGGGTACAGGTGAGTAGACATGCAGGTGAATCCGCGCAAGCCAGGTGAGGCCGCAAGGGAATATGCCTTGCGGGTAATTAAAGAAAATATTATTTCCCTGGATTTAGAACCGGGGAGCAGTCTGAATGATATGGAGATTTCGGTGCAGCTGGGGATCAGCCGGACACCGGTTCGGGAAGCGATCATGGAACTTAGTAAGAATAAGATTATTGAGATATATCCGCAGCGGGGAAGCCGGATTGCCTTGATTGACTTAGAGTTGGTGAATGAGGCGCGGTTCCTGCGGCTGGTATTGGAGCGGGCGATCGTCGAACAGGCCTGCGAGATGGCCACGGCGAAGGACATCATGCATCTGGAAGAGAATCTGCGGGTGCAGGAATTCTATGCGGCGAAAGGTATTACTCTGGAACTCCTGCGCCTGGATGATTTGTTTCATGAAATGCTGTTTCGGATTTGCAAGAAAGAATTGATTTATAGTATTACCAATGGCCTTTCGATCCATGCCGACCGGGTCCGGCATATGGCTTTGTCTGCGGTCAAGGACTTAAAAGTGGTTTCGGATCACAAGCGGCTGGTTGAGGCAATTGCGGACCGGGATAAAGAATTAGCGGTAAGTATTCTGGTGGAACATTTGACCCGCTATATTGGGGAAGAAAAGGAAGTCAGAGAAGTATATCCTCATTATTTTAAAGATAAGCGATAGGGTTTATAAAAAATGCACAAAAAAAAGTGCATTTTTTTGTTGTTTTAGCAAATGGACTGATAAAAAAAAATGTAGTATTCTAATAATATAATAGACTAATATATTAGAGTATTAATATTCAGAGGCTGAAGGGAGACAAAAAATTGAAGCAGGTAATTGTAACCAAGCCTTTTCAGTATGAGGTTATCGACGTTCCGATTCCTGAACCGGGGGCGGGAGAGGTGCTGGTACAGATGAAAGCCGCCGGTGTCTGCGGTTCGGATTTTCATCTTTTTCTGGGAGAGAATCCGCAGGCCATATTTCCCCGGGTGCCGGGACACGAGAATGCCGGTGTGGTGGCGAAGATTGGAACCGGAGTAACCAAAGTACAGGAAGGTGATCATATTGTAGTAGATTTGGTAGTGGCATGTGGCGAGTGTCCGCAGTGCCGGAGCGGACGGCCCAATGTATGTAGAACCGTGAAAGCCAGAGGTGCCGCAATTGATGGCGGATGGCGGGAGTATTTTGTCGTACCGGAGCACGAAGTGCATTTGGTGCCGGCAGAAATCAGCTTTTCGGATGCCGCTCTGGTAGAACCCTTTGCCATTGGCGGGCATTGCACCGTTCGGGGCGAAGTAACCGGGAAGGAGGTGGTTCTGGTTCTGGGGAGCGGCACGATCGGTGCGGTTATCCTGCAGACCTGTAAGGAGAAAGGCTGTAAAGTGATTTGTGCCGATATTAATGAGAGTTCACTGGAACGGGCCTTATCTTATGGCGCAGACCATGTGATCAACACCAGACAGGAGAATCTTGTGGAACGGGTTCAGGAGATTACACAGGGGCAAGGTGTTGATGTGATTTTTGATTCGGCTTGTTATCCGGGTTCCCTGACGGAAGTTATGCAGTCGGGGATCATCACCAACGGCGGGCGGATCGTTCCCCTTGGTTTTTGCACGGAACCGGAGCAGATCACACAGGCCATGATCAATGGCCGGGAACTAAAGATTATCGGCAGCCGGATGTCCTGCGGACAGTTTGTTCCGACAATTGAGAAGATGGCAGCGGGGAAACTGGTGTCAGCGGGAATGGTCAGTCACTATATTCCCTTTGACCAGATTGACCAGGTGTTTGCCAACATGACAAATTCACCAGCGGATTTGAAAAAAATGGTTATTCTGTTTGACTGAGTCAGACAATAACAAATAAAATCAAAAATAGGGAGGAATAACAATGATCAAAAAAATGAATGTATTAGCACTTTCTGCGGCAATGGTAGTGTCACTGACCGCATGTTCCGGTTCCGGAACCACCGGGACTACTGCCGCCGCGACAGCCGGTGGCGAGACCACTGCGGCCGCAGAACAGGCCGCAGCACCGGCAGGAGATACTGCCGTCGCGTCGGGAGCGGAATTTATCCTTGGTTCCCCGCAGCCGTTAACCGGCGTCAATGCCCAGGCGGCTCAGGCAACCTTAAATGGTATTATGCTGGCAGTGGAGGAGTTGAATGCTGATGGTGGCTTTACTGGACAGCCAATTAAGCTGGTTACCTATGATGATCAAGGTTCACCGGAGGAGGCAGTTAAGATCGCCAATAAGATGATTGAGGTGGATAAAGTGAATGCCGTAATCGGACCGCTGCTTAGTACCTGTCAGATGGCTCAGGGCACACTGATTAATGAAGCTAAGATTCCGACCATCGGGATCGGCCTTAGTCCGTCGTTTATGCAGAATGGCTGGGAATATGTAGTACGCTCTTCCTTAAACAGTGACTACGTCATGAAGATTCTGGCGCAGAACATGGTGGAGCTGGATGTGCATTCGCTGGCAATCTTCTCCGGGCAGGATGATTCCTCCAAAGCGGCGGCGACTGCCATGAAGCAAGAGGCAGAGGCAGCAGGAATTACGGTTACCACGACGGAAACTTATGTGGATGGTGACACTGATTTTTCCGGTCAGGCAGCTAAGATAATCAACACCAGTCCGGATGCCGTATTTGCAGCTACCTATGCCAATGTTCAGCCGATTATTGCAAAACAGCTGCGTCAGTTCGGTTTTGAAGGCCTTTGCTTTAACAAGGAACTGTTCCAGGCGGACAGCCTGAATGTTGCCGGTTCGGCTGCCAACCACTGGATATTTGCGTATCCGTATATTTCTTATGGCAGCGTGGACGAGTGTGACATTCCGAACATGAAGGAGTTTATCAGCAAATACCAGGATAAATACGGTTCTCTGCCTTCCCATGAGGGCGCTATGCGTGGATACGATGCAGTTATGGTATTAAATGAAGGCATCAAGAATGCCGCTTCTGCGGATCCGGCCGCAATCATGGATGGCATCCGGCAGATCAAGGGTCTGGAAGGTTTGGGCGGAACCTTTGATTATACCAATGGTGATGGGGAAGGTTTGCGTTCCTGCAACAGCTACATTATCGTTGATGAGAAATATACTGTGCTGAGCAAGTGGATCGAAGATGGCGGTTTTGAAGCATTTAAAACAGGCAATTAAGTAAGGATACTTTAACTGGGAAGGATGATGGGGATGTTAATACAAGTAGTGTTATCAGGACTTGTAATTGGTTGTGTATACGGACTTATTGCATTAGGATACAGTTTGATTTACAAGGCCTCGGGGCTGATGAGCTTTGCACAAGGTGACATGTTGACGTTAGGTGCATTTCTTGGCTATACCTTTTATGGGATTTTTAAGCTTCCCTTTGTTGTAGCTTTGATCTGTGTAATCTTATGTATGTTCTTTTTAGGACTTTTGCTTGAGCGGGGCATTATCCGCACATTGTTAAAGAATCATGTTCTGCCGGTATATATTGTTCTGGCGACCATTGCGGTATCCTATGTAATCCAGAATGCCGCCATGCTGATCTGGGGCACTCAGACCTTTTCGTTCCCGGCGATTTTCCCGATTCCGTTAGTCGGTGTTCTGGGCGTAAAGGTTCAGCCGGAGGCATTGTTTTGTATTTTCATGAGTTTGGTATGTATGATCGGTTTGCATGTTTTCATGAAATATACCCGTTTTGGTACTGCCATGCGGGCTGCGGCAATGGATCCAACCGCTGCCCGGGCATGTGGTATCAATGTTTCCTTCAGTACCGGAGTGACCTGGGGACTGTCTGCCGGGGTGGCGGCAACCGGGGGTATTTTGCTGGGACCGATTTACGGAGTATATACCATGCTGGGAGCAATTATTGGCCGGAAAGGATTTTCCAGTGCGGTAATCGGTGGTTTTGGCAATATGTATGGGGCAATTGTCGGTGGTATTCTTCTGGGTCTGGTTGAGACTTTTACTTCCGCTTATATCTCATCTGCTTATAAAGATATTATCTCGTATTCCATGCTGCTTCTGTTCCTGTTTGTCAAGCCGACAGGTATTTTCAATGAGCAGGCGATTACTGACTAAGGAAGGGGGAAGAATCAGATGAAGCAAAGTAAAGCTTTAAAAGCAGCATTGGCCGTGGTATTGCTGCTGGTTCCAATACTGCTGCGGAATTTTAATTATGGGATCCTGATTTGTGGATTTATCGGAATTTACATTGTTGCCATTTCCGGACTGGATCTGGTATTTGGGTATTGCGGACAGATTTCCATGGGACATGCGGCCTTTTTCGCCATTGGCGCGTATGGTTCGGCGCTTTTACATAAATATGTTCAACTGCCGATCTTATTAACGATGGTACTGGCAGCGATTATTGCGGCGGTAATTGGAGCGCTGCTGGCATATCCGGCTTCCAAGCTGGTGTTTCATTTCCTTTCACTGGCGACGGTGGCCTTTGGTGAGATTGTGTACCAGTTAGTGGCCCAGTCACCAGGCGGAATTACCGGCAACTTTACCGGGTTTTATACGGAATCCATCAATCTGCTTGGGTTTAAGATTAACACCAACTTCCGATTTTATTATTTTGCCCTGGCTTGTGTATGCGTCTTTTTGCTGATGAAGCACCGGCTGGTGAAATCACGGGAAGGACGGGCATTCCTGGCAATTCGGGAAAATGCTCATGCGGCTAACGGTATGGGAATCAATGTCCGTAATTATAAGATTGTCGCTTTTGCTACCAGTGCTTTTTACACGGCCTTTGCCGGGGCGATGTATGCTCATTATGTGCGTTTTATCAGTCCGGAGACATTTTCCAACAAGCAGTCGGTCATGTTTTTGACGATGCTGCTGTTTGGCGGAACGGCTTCTTTAAGCGGCCCGGTGCTGGGAGCGATTGCGGTGCTGCTGCTGAACGAAGGCTTGCGGTTTGCCGAGCGGTATCAGATGCTGATCTATGGAATCATGTTGCTGGTGGTAATTCTGTTGATGCCTGGAGGAATCTATGGAGTTATCAAAAAGCAGTTAGATAAAAGAAGGGTGGTAGATTGATATGCTGACAGTAAAAGATGTTACTTTACGTTTTGGTGGACTGACAGCCGTTAATAATGTATCCCTGGAGATTAAGGATGGTGCCATCTATGGTCTGATTGGACCAAACGGTGCCGGAAAGACTACTTTTTTCAACCTGATCAGCGGCGTGTATATACCAAATGAAGGTGAGATTATCTTTGACGGGGTGAAGCTCAACGGTAAGAGATGTTTTGAAATCAACCATATCGGGATGTCCAGAACTTATCAGGTCATTAACCTGTTTAAGAAAATGACAGTGGTTGAGAATGTTATGGTTGGCCTTCATCCGAAGTTAAAATCGGGATATTTTGCTGCTGTTCTGGGAACGAAAAAACAGCGGGAAGAGGAGCAGGAGGCGCTGAAAAAAGCTCTTGATTGGCTGGATTTTGTGGGCCTGCGGGAGAATGCTTATGATATGTCAGGTTCTTTGTCCTATGGTAAACAGCGGCTTTTGGAGATTGTCCGGGCGCTGGCCAGCAATCCGAAACTGCTGCTCTTGGATGAACCGGCGGCAGGTATGAACTCGACGGAGAAAGTGGAACTATATGATATCTTGCGGAAGATTCAAAAACTGGGTGTGACCATTTTGATGATTGAGCATGATATGAAACTGATGATGGGAATTACGGATTATATCTTTGTTCTTAACTATGGCAAGAAACTGGCTGAAGGAACACCGGCTGAAGTTCAGCATAATCCGGAAGTAATTGCTGCTTATTTGGGGGAGGATTAGGATATGACACCATTGCTGGAAGTAAAGAATTTAAATTATTCCTATGGAAATATCCATGTGGTAAAGGATGTGAATCTTTATATCAATGAAGGTGAAATCGTGACCCTGATCGGTGCCAACGGAGCGGGTAAAACTACTACCCTTAGAACCATTTCCGGACTTACCGATGCCTCCGGGGTCAGTGGTGAGATCATGTTTAATAATAAGCCGATCCAGAAAATACCGGGGAATAAGATTGCTGCCATGGGGATTTGTCAGGTATTGGAAGGAAGGCATATTTTCTCCAAGCTGACAGTCAGAGAAAACCTGATGGTCGGTGCTTATACCCGTAAGGATATGGACAATGTGAAGAAGGAGCTGGAGGAAATTTACCATCTGTTCCCTCGTCTGCGGGAGCGGATGGACCAGTTGGGCGGGACATTGAGCGGCGGCGAACAGCAGATGCTGGCGATTGGCCGGGCACTGCTGGGGAAACCAAAACTGCTGTTGCTGGACGAACCGTCCCTGGGACTGGCACCATTGATCATCAAAGAGATTTTTGAAGCGATTGTGCGGATTCGGAAGACCGGTATGACGATTATGTTTGTGGAGCAGAACTCGAAGATTGCACTGGAGACCGCCGACCGGGGGTATGTGGTGCAAAATGGCCAGATTATTATGGCGGATACTTGTAAGAATCTGGCCAATAATGAGGACGTGAAGAAGGCTTATTTGGGTGAGCATTGAGTTTTAGTGAATAAGGGCAGATGGAGCCTTAAGGGGGGCTCCGTTTGCTTGCGGCGAAAGCTTTAAAAATCAACTTTAACATTCTCTCTTTCTAATTCGGCAGCTTCAAAGAAGGCTTCTTTATCAAATTTAAATATGTTCGCCACGATGTTTGAAGGAAACATCTCAATTTTAGTATTAAGCTTAAAAACGGAGTCGTTGCAAAATTGTCGGGAATAAACTATTTTCTGTTCAATGTCAGACAAATCATGTTGCAAGCTTATAAAATTAGTATTAGCTTTTAATTCAGGATAACTTTCGGATAAAGCAAACAGCTTGGTAAGGGCTCCGGTCAGAGCACTGTCTGCTTCTAATGCCTGTGCTGTGTTATCACTTGCTGATACATAGCTGTTTCTCGCCTTGATAACATCTGCCAAAGCGGTTTTTTCATAATTGGCATAACCCTTAACGGTTTCTACTAAATTCGGAATCAAATCAAATCTTCTTTTCAGTTCAATATCAATTTGACTTTTTTGGTTTTGAAATTTATTCCTCAAAATAACCAAACTATTATAAGTCGTCAAAACATACAGAAAAACAAGAACTGCAATAACGCTGATTATGATATATCCCATTTCTCATCCCCTCCTTTTAAAATTATGGTAACATGGCTTTGGGCAAATGTCAATCAAGCAGATGCGGCGACGTCATCTTCATTCTTGTAATAATGGTAAAACTATTATACAATTATTAGCGGAGGATGACAGTCATGAAATTAATATCCATACCCCCCCATAAATATGATGATTACAGGCTTGATGTTATGTTCGATGGCTATAAATGGGATCCCCAATTCCTGGATCACAATACCATAGCCAGGCATGTTTTAATTATTACGGAGGAAGAACATCAGGAATTGGAAAGACTTACAGAGAAGCTGGATCAGGAAACGGTCCGGGCGGAAGAAATGTTAAATCGCAATTTAAAACTTGCCAGGCCTTTGGCATTGCCGGACAAAATAATGAAAGAGCTGATAAAAATGAAGAACTATCAAGCGGATCAACATATTCGCCTGATGCGATATGACTTTCACCCGACGGCAGAAGGTAATTGGGCCATCAGCGAGGTAAACAGTGATGTTCCCGGTGGTTTTGCAGAAGCTTCCTTAATGCCTGGAATAGCTGCTGAATTGCTTGGGGATGAACATTATTGGTATAAAAATTTTGGCGATATGACAGCAGATGCTATTGACTTCCTATAGTGATGACAGGCAGGTAATGCAGTTTTTAGGCGACAAATTAAAAAACATGGGATTTGGGATCCTATATGGCGCCGCCGATCATTTAAGATTTGAGAATAAGGAAGCGGTAAGTATTCTTGACGGCAATGCTGGTAAAATTGATGCCATCTTCCGCTTTACACCGCTGGAATGGCTTATTGATATCAAACCTGAATGCTGGCAGGGATATTTCGATACAGTCACACCGTCATGCAATCATCCCATCGCGATATTTGCACAGACAAAACGATTTCCATTTGTATGGGATTCACTTGAAAAGCTTGGGGTCAGCTTATCCACCTGGCGGGAATTGCTCCCGGAGACGATCGAAGTAAGAGATGCCAGACATAAAAGCGATTTTATATTTAAGCCGGCATGCGGCCGGGTGGGAGAAGGAATATCAATAATAGAAGCTTGCAAAGAGGATGAATATCAAACCATAATCAGGGAAGTAAAAAAACATCCGGAAAAATATTTAGCGCAGCAACGATTTAACAGCAAACCGTTGGTAAGCCCGGAGGGAGAAAGCTTTCATGTATGTCTTGGTTCCTATTGTGTTGAAGGGAAAGCGGCCGGATATTATGCAAGAATCAGTAAAACCCCACGCATCGACTCTAATGCCGCAGATATTCCGGTTTTAATCGAAGCACCCGGCGGGTATACCTGAATGCCCAAAAAGCAGGGCAGGATATAAGGAAAGGAACAAAGCATGACAGGCAGGGAGATATTTAAAATATGGGCTCCGTCAGGTGCAAGGTGGGTTGAATGGGTGCGGCCGGTTCCATTTGTGACAATGGATCATCCGGAGCAGGTATACCGTGCATCTAATTTCACCATTCCAGGGATCCCCTATATGGAGGAAAGAAAAACGGATACTGGAATCATTCTGGATCTGCCCGGTTATGGCAGTGTAGAAGAAGGACTTGCTCTTGCCAAACTTGGTTTTAGACCTATACCCCTTTATAACGGAACAAATGAGCAGCAGGGAGCGGCAGCGCTTGTGGATAACCATATGATAAGCCGTGCTTTGGTGTGGGGAGCTTTGGAACTGAAAGCTTTGCAGATAGCCGATCCTGCTCCGCCGGCGTTTTTATTAGATAGCAACCGCACCCACAGATTTAAAATGAATGTGTCTATGTTTGATAATAGCTGGGATTTATACAGTCAGGATATGCCATCTCCGGAATACTGTTTAGAAAAGGGAATAAAAAAGATGATCGTCAAAGAGCCAAAAGAAAAAGTGATAAAGAAGCCGCGTCAACGAACATGGAAAGGAATATTGGCGAATTATGGTAAAGTTTGGCGGTAAAATAATTCAATTTGGCTTTGGCGCTGTCGGCAAAAGCTTTTACGAGAAAGTGGCGAAAGAAATTAAGTTCGATGAAAATAAATATTTTGTTATAACGAAATATAAGAATGAATTTGAGGCGTACATAAATCTTGGCGGGATGGCAGCAAATTTTATTACCCACGAAGTAACAAAAGATAATTTCCGCCAGGTATTTGAAAAATATGGGGATCGTGGTGACTTGCTTTTGGATTTTGCTGATACAGTAGGAACAAAAGATATTTGTGATTGGTGTGCCGAAAAAAACATGATGTATATAAATACAGGGGATGCCGACTGGCCTGAAAACTGGCTTAATATTTTTGAACAGAATAAAAACCTGAATGATATAAAAGAAAAGCATCGTGTTAACCACTTAACCAACAAGCATCCCATTGTATTACAGCATGGCAATAATCCCGGTTTAGTGTCGCATTTTGTAAAGGCGGGTATGGAATACCTGGTAAATACTCAATATAAGAAGGATAAGCAGCTGAAAACGCTGATAAAACAAAATCGATTTAACGAAGCAGCTTATCGGTTGGGTATTAAAATAATTCATATAAACGATATCGATTTACAACAAATCAATCAAAATTGCGACAACAGCACTTTATTTAATACCTGGTGTATTGATTCTTTCCTCTTTGAAATGCTCACCGAAGCAACCATCAATCTTGGCAGCCATGAGCATATTGATTTTAAGGATGAGTGCAAATATATAGATTCCATGCACGGTTTTTTGGAACTAAAAAAACTTGCAGCCGAATATAAATGCCGTACCTATTATCCTGATGGAGCGTTTGAAGGTTTTTTGGTTCCCCATGATGAAACAGTTACAATTGCCAAGAGCCTGGAGGTTAAGCAAGACGGCAAAGTGATTTACCGTCCAACCGTTATGTTTTTGTATGCACCATGCCAGCTGGCAACGGAATATTTAAGCAAAGCAAAAGTAAATGAGTATCCCCAGCCAGATCCAGAAAAACCATCAGACTGTGAGGATGCAAACGGACCGATGATTATCAGGGGATATGAATATCCTAACTATGCTGAAATTGTTTACAAAGAAAAAATTACCTCCGGTACGGAATATGTCGGCGTGCTTCTTATGGGTGAAGATTTTGATCCGGTATGGGTTGGAAACCGCGTAGAGCTTTCATTTTTGTATAAAAGTGAAAAAAACTCCTACTGGCAGACCCCCACCATCACCCCGGTGGCAATGTCGGCATTGGCGGCAGTTTGCTGGATGATAGAAAACAAGGATCAAGGCGGCATTTATTTCCCTGATGATATAGCTGACTATAAATATATTCTGAAAATTGCCGAAAAATATATTTCAAAAACAATCTATAAAACCTTCCATCAGGAAACGTTAATGGAAGCACTTCAAATTGATTTTTCAAGTTTACATGCCAAAGATTTTTTTAACCCCTCTTAGTGGCCGCCACCGCCGCCTCCGCCACCTCGGCCACCGCCGCCATATCCGCCGTGCCCGCCGCTTCGGGAAGTGTGTGAGGCTGAACGTGTTGCCGAACGGAAAGAGTGGCGGCTGGAGTGAAAGCTTCTTGTCCGGTAATAAGAATTCCTTCTAAGGACAGGGCTTTCCTCGGCGTTTGGACAGCGAATTTCAAGCGCCTTTATTACTTTTTCTGAAATACCAAAAGCAGTTGCATAGATCAAATAGTTTTCCCATAAAGGTAATTCAACAACCGTGCGTTCTTTCATAAGTGTTTCACTGTTTAAGAAATGATACAGCCCTCGCCACTTAGCATATTCATCTTCGCCAAATTGTGTCAGTAAAACATACTTTTCAGATGATTTATTAAGAATAATCCCACTGACCATAAACCCGATGCCTAAAATAAAGAATGCACCAAACGCTAAATCCAGGCGGGTTTGATATAGTATGAAGTTGCCTGCGGTTACAAGTACAAAACCAATGGTGTTCAGTGTCAAAACCCATCCTTTGGCCTGCTCTTTTGGTTGTTTGTAGTTGGCTTTTTGGAAATATCCCTGTGATACGCCAATGCTTATGATTGCATTTTTAATATTCCTGACAAAAGAATTTGTATATTCATAGTCCACAGAAATGTTCTTTTGGAATGAGCTTAGGGATATTTCCATTTTTTCCATTTTGTTGGAGTGTCTGAGGATTAAATTAAAATAATATTCTTCGGTTGGAGTAAGTGGCTGCTCTTGTGTATCCTTAACGATAATTTTTACATTTTCAAAATCCCAGTTCCGGCTGTTATTAATCTTATCTAATTGGATATAACCTTTGCTGGTTAAACTTAACATGACAGCGGCATATCCATCTTGAATATCCTGCTTTGATTTATGCTTGCAAAAGGCCAACGCAGATGCAAAATTCGGATCAAGGGCACTTGGAATATCCCGGAAATAATCCATTTGCATGGTTGGCTGATAGAACGTGTATTTTTTCTTTATTGATTTGCAAACAGCCAAAACAAGCATTATGATGAGAAATGCACCTGCCGAGCACAGTAATAAGATCACCGTTTTGATGCTTTTCGATGCTTTTGGAAGTGCTTCATATTCTGCCTGTTCTTGCTTAAGCTCGTCCAGGACATCATCATTATAATAGGTATTTTTTGCTGCATGCTGAGTAAATATATGCTGATCTTCGCCAAATGAAACCAAAGCAAACTCAATATATTGATTGTATGGCCTGAATTTTAATTGTGATTCATCCAGTTCAAAGGAAAACGTATGATAGCCTGGATTCATAGTAGCAGATTCTGTAAAAGGAAAGGCGTGGGAATTTGTACCGTATGTATTGGCATAATAATTTCCTGTTCCCGGCATTTTTTCATTTGGAAATAATATTTGCCCTCTAAAAGACTTTAAAAAGTTAACGTCTTTTTCCGAATACAGTGAAATATATAATTCTGATGAATCAGCATAGCGTAAAGCGGCATTATACATTTCATACTGGATTTCAAACACAACTGTTTCGCGGTATAGACCGTCTACATAAAAGAAGACACATTCGTATTGCCTGCTGCCTTCATGATAAGGTCCCGGGCTATGATACCATTTGCCTGGCCCGTAACCGCCAAAGGAATTCGTATAGTCCCTATCGTCCCAATACAGCTTTGGGGATTTTGAAAATACGACAGGATCTCTGCCGTCATCAAATATTTGTTTTACATAATTAACCTTGTATGCAACCTTTACTCCGTCAATATATTCTTCTGAAAGATCTCTCCATAATTCCCAAAAGAGATTATCTTTTGACATCGCATGAATATCAAAGGTCAGCCGTTCGGTAACAATAACTTTACCGCTGGATCCAGGCTCATCCACTACTACGGCCTTATAATCAACGTCAGTTATTCTGGCATAATCAAAGGGGTTCCAAAAGTATTCGCCATCTTCATTTAGTTTTTTGACTTGGTTTTACTTAATCACTATAACACATCAATTTTTTGTTTTCAACCATATTTTGGGAACCAGAATAGGCAAAAACACGAGGAAATGAATTGATTATTGTTATATAACATTAAAAATCATTTAAATATTTGGTATCCAGCACATAGAGATTCAAACATACTCATGATAAAATATAATTATTAACTGATTTGGGATAAGAGTTCTGTAAAAAAATGGAGGTGGAGCTTTATGTCTGACAATAATCAAAGTGTAAACATCAAAGAAAGAGAACAGACCAAGATTGGATTTATTTCACTGCTTGGCATTGGAATCGGTACCACCATCGGTGCCGGTGTCGTCACCGTTACGGGGCAGGCAATAGGTGTGACCGGCCGATCGGCCTGGCTGGCATATCTGGTTGCCATTGTTTGGGGCGCTATCACAGTCCTGCCGTACGTATTTTTGTCTTCGACCTTTATCATAAAGGGCGGCACCTACACCTGCGTGGCCGGCAACCTGGGTCCTCGGATAGGCGGCATCTATTCCTGTATGTACATTCCAATGGCGCTGAATTTTGCTACCTTCTGCGTGGGCTTTGCCCAGTACGTACGATCCATTTTCCCAGGTGCAAATGCCAAGGTAACGGCAGTGGTGATTTTGCTGCTCTTTTATCTGCTGAACCTGATGGGCATCGATATTTTTGTTAAGATACAGAATATATTGACCGCATCGCTTATCACGATGCTGCTCATCTTTGGGTTCTACGGCATCACCAGGATTACACCCGAAGTATTCAACTTCTCCAGCCCCGAGTTTGCCATCAACGGTTTTAGCGGTTTTATACAGGCCGTCACGATGTTCATCTTTTCCACGGTCGCTTACCAAATTCTGCTGAACTTCAGCGCGGAGGCGGAGGATCCGAAGAAGAACATACCGAAAGCCCAGCTGGGAACCCTGCTTGTCATCTGCATCGTATATCCGCTGGTAGCTATCGTGGCGGGAGGCGTTCTTCCGCTGGAGGAAGCGGCCAACCAACCCCTCACTGTCATCGCCAGCCACATGTGGCCCACACCCATGGTCATCGCCTTTATCATCTTTGGCCCTTTGGCGGCCTTAGTAACTACGCTCAACGGAAATTACGCAGGTTATGGACGGCCGCTGCTGGGTGCCGCTAAGGACGGCTGGTTCCCGCCTGTGATGGCCAGACAAAACAAAGCCGGAGCACCCTATATGTTCTTGACGCTTGGTACTATTATAGCGCTTGTGCCCATCCTTGTGGGCTATGATATTTCGTCAATCATCCGCAACATGGTCATCCTCTTCAACGTGAACACCTTATTTATATTCCTGTCCGCCCTCGCCATGCCGAAAAAGTATCCTGAAAAATGGAAGGCATCGAAGCTGCACCTTCCGGACGGTCTGTATTATGTAATCATGTCAATCTCGGGGATTTTGATTCTCGCCTCTATTTACCTTCAGCTGCGCAATTTGAATCTCTTTGTCATCCTGTTCACAGTTGTCCTGTATGCCATCGTTATTATTTACGGGAATTATCGTTACAAAAAAGGCTATGTCAAGTTCGAGCGCGATTTTAGTTTGAAGTGACATCCTCCGCACGAGCAGTGCAATAATTCTTAGGGAGCAATCATATGAACATTTCTCTGCTTTACGGCAATGGAACGATTTCTGCACAACTGCCCAACAATAGGGAGCTCTCCATTATTTCCTGCCACCTTGATGAATACGCGGCGGGAGCGGCGGAGCTTGAGTTGGTGCAGGCATCTATGAAGAAATCCATCGGCAGCCCGCCACTCGCCCGGCTGGCAAAGGGGAAAAAAAAGGTGGTACTGCTGGCTGGCGACCACACGCGGCCGGTTCCCAGCAAAATCATTGTGCCCTGCCTGCTGGACGAGATACGGCGGGGAAATCCCAATGCGGAGATCACCATCCTGATCGCCACCGGCTGCCACCGGGGCACCACAAAAGAAGAACTAATTTTAAAATTTGGGCGGAAACTCTGCCTGCGGGAAAAAATTGTTGTCCACGATTGCATGGATGAGGCAAATTTGGTGAAAGTAGGAACGCTGCCCTCAGGCGGCGAACTTATTTTGAGCCGTCTTGCAGTAGAGGCAGATCTGCTGGTGGCGGAAGGCTTCATCGAACCGCATTTCTTTGCGGGGTTTTCCGGTGGCCGCAAAAGTGTGCTTCCAGGGGTCGCGTCGTGCTCGACCGTGTATTACAACCACAACGCGGCATTTATCGGCGATAAGCATTCCCGGTCGGGCATTCTTGACGGCAATCTCATTCACAAGGACATGATCTATGCCGCCAAAAAGGTAAACCTTGCCTACATCGTCAATGTTGTAATCAACTCCCGAAAAGAGGTCATCGCTTCTTTTGCCGGCGATTGCGACGAAGCACACCTGGCAGGATGCCGGTTTTTAGTAAACATGGTGAGTGCAGCGGCCGTCCCCGCCGATATTGTGATTACTACTAATAACGGCTTCCCGCTGGATCAGAATATTTACCAGGCCGTCAAAGGCATGAGTACGGCCGAGGCCACCTGTAAACCAGGCGGAGTAATCATAGAGGTGGCAGAATGCAGGGATGGATATGGAGGAGACGGGTTTTACAGGATGTTTCGGGACAATCCATCCGCTAAAGATATTCTGGATACCATCAGGAAAACGCAGGCAAAGGATACCGTGGAAGACCAGTGGCAGGCTCAAATTCTCGCCAGGATCCTTTCAAAGCACAAGGTTATTCTGGTGAGCGAAATGCCGCCAGACATTGTGCGAGATCTCCACATGATACCGGCAGGGACCGTGGAGGAAGCACTTTGGCTGGCTGATGGGTTCTTGAAAAGAGAAGGAACAATCTGCGTGATCCCCGAGGGGGTAACACAGATCGTCTGGTAGAATGCAGACACGGCATTGGAGGGGCAGATGAAGATTTCCAGAACAACAGCTTTAAAAATCGTTAATGAACTTAAAGACATCATCAACCATGACTTGACCTTCATGGATACCAGCGCGCATATCATTGCTTGTACGGTAAAAAGCCGTATTGGAAGCTTTCACGGAGCCACCAGGAAAATGCTGGATGAAAACCTGCCCTCTCTTATTGTGACCTCTAATGATGAATATGAGGGTACCCACAAGGGGTTAAACCTGGCCATCGAAATAGAGGGGCAGATCGTAGCCGTAGTGGGCATTACGGGAGATTACGACACGATCGAAAAATATGCGCAGATCATCAAAAGATTGACAGAGATCCTATTGTTGGACGAGGTACACAAAAGCCAGAAAAGAAACACGCAATACGCCAAAAACAGGTTTGTTTACGAGTGGATTTTCAGCCACATGGACTGGAATAATAAAAATTTCTATTTTCGCGGCCTAAATCTGGGCATCGATATTCTCGTTCCCAGAAGGGTTGTGGTAGCCGGTAGCGTGCGGCAAAACGACAAACAGAACAGCCGGTTGTTAGAGGACAAATGGGAAATGGTTGAACCCGTGGTGAAGGACTATTTTAAGGGTGACAGCCGAAATATCTGGCTCCTGAACGGTTACAAACTCATCATTCTGGTGGCCGATGCAAAAGACGGCATTATTCGTGACATGATTGAAGACCTACAGATCAAAATAAAAGAAAAATGCGGCGACGGCCTATGCTACGGCGTAGACAGTATGCCCGCCTGGTCCGAGAATACACACAAAGGGTATGCAAGAGCCGAAAAGGCGTTGTTGTCCTGCTACAATGCGCTCACCAATGAGATTGCATTTTATGGGGATATCAATGTGGAAATTTTCATCAGTGAAATATCCGATGCATCTAAACAAGAATTTATTCTGAAAGTTTTCGGGGATTGTACCAAACAGGAAATGTCGGAATGGTGTCATATCTTAAACACACTATACCAATGTAACGGTTCTATCAGTAAAACGGCAGAACGTTTGTTCCTGCACAAAAACACCCTGCAATATAAGTTGAATAAATTGAAGGGTCAAAGCGGCTATGACCCGAGGGCACTGGGAGATTCTTCCTTGTTCTACATTGCCATAGCACTTTGGAACAGCTTAAACATTTAGTTTTTAGCGTTGCCTTACAGTGGCGCTGCACAGAGAAAGGAGTTGCGATATGATTTTGAAAGTCAATACAAAATATGGGATCGTAGAAGGACAGGAAAGCGGACAGAAGGGTATCTCCGTTTTCAAGGGCATCCCTTATGCGACACCGCCCATAGGCGAGCTACGCTGGCGAGCACCTCTGCCCCCGGAAAAGTGGGAAGGTGTGCGTAAGTGCAACGCCTTTGGCAACCCCTGCATCCAACTTATGCGCCCTTCTGGAGGGTTTTATGAAAAAGAGTTTTATAAGCACTCGTTTCACTCCTATCCGCCGCCCTGGAGCGAGGACTGTTTGTATTTGAACATCTGGACTCCCGCCAAAGGCGTGGGAGAAAAACTGCCGGTGATGATGTGGATCCACGGCGGTGGATTCATACAGGGATATGGCCACGAACCCCGCTATGACGGCGAGACCTTAGCCGGCAAAGGCGTAATATTGGTAAGCATCAATTACCGCCTTACAATCTTTGGTTATTATGGACACCCCGAACTCACACAGGAGAGCGGATTTTCGGGCAATTATGGCGTGCTGGATCAGATTGCCGCGCTGCAATGGATTAGAGACAATATCGAGGGCTTTGGAGGAGATCCCGGCAATGTAACGATGTTTGGGCAGTCAGCGGGCGCTATTTCGGTACAGGCGATAGCCGCCAGTCCCCTGGCCAAGGGACTGGTGCACCATGCTATTGCACAAAGCGGCGCGGGTTTATCGGTACCGCAGATGAGGTTCGGCCTTCCCTTTCTGGAGCAAAGAGGTGTGGAATTTATGGAAGACGCCGGTGCGAAATCCATCGCTGCGCTACGCGCCCTTCCGGCCGAGAAAGTGTTGGATATCATTGTAAAAACAAAGCGCGACAGTTTCGGCGCTTTCCCTATTGTGGCAGACGGGTATGTGCTGCCGATGGATAAGGGAACTACTTTCCTGGCCGGTAAACAGCTCGATATCGACTACCTGGTTGGCTCCACCATAGACGAAAGCCAGATATTCCCGTCCTTCCAACCCGAAGCGGTGACGAAGGAGAGTTTCCGTAAGACGATGGTGGAAAAACGTGGCATCTGGTTTAAGCTGCTGGCCGACTGTTGTGACCCGAAGGACGATTACGAGGCGTGGGTGCTGCTCAACAAGGCGCATGGTATGCAGTGGATGGCTGAGCACCGGGCTTTGGCTTATGCGTTGGATACTATGCGTAAAAAGCCGGTTTACTCCTATACATTCACCCGAAAGGTGCCCGGAGATGATAATCCGGGGGCATTCCATTCCAGTTGTATCTGGTATGCAATGGGAACCCATCGCAATTGCTGGCGCACGTTCACGCCAGAGGACGAAAAGCTCTCCGAAACCATGGTGAGCTATTGGACGAACTTCGCCAAAAGCGGCAACCCCAACGGAGAAGGCCTGCCGGTATGGAATCCTTTTACAACGGGCAGTCAACTTGAAATGAAGTTGGATCTCACCTGTGAGATGTACGATTTTGCACATGAAAATTCAGAAATGATAAAACTGCAAAAATTGCTGGCAGAAGAAAAGGTATAACGGCAATCGCACTGTAATTCTCTTTGGTTTGCGCTGCTACGACGAATTTCCTTTACAAATATGACGCCCGACACGGACTTGGCACGGTTGGGTGTCTTTGTTTTTGGTCTGAAACTTATTTCAAAAACAGATTGACAAAAGCTAATTATAGAAATAAAATAAAACTAAATTAAGTTAATGAACAGGCTAAAAGTGGGGTGAAAAGGTGGCTAAATCAGTTACGCTTGCAGATATCGGAAAAAAAATGAATGTCAGTACGGTGACTGTCTCAAAAGCGCTTTCCGGTCAGAAGGGTGTCAGTGAGGAATTGCGGAAGCAGATTATAGAGGTTGCAGATCAACTGGGTTATGCAAGGACAAAAAAGACGGAACGGCGAGATAAGAGCTATACCATTGGTGTGATTGTTGCAGAGCGTTATCTTCAGGAGAATCAATCCTTCTACTGGCTTTTATATCAGGAGATTTCCCAGAAGGCGATTGCCGGCAACTGTTTTACCATGCTTGAAGTAATCAGCCATAAGGCGGAGAAAAGGGGAGAGCTTCCGAAGATTATTACGGAGAAACGGGTGGAAGGCATGATTGTCATGGGGGCATTTAAGACGGATTATGCCGGGATGCTGGTAAAGCAGGCGGATGTTGCCCTGGTGAGCCTGGATACGACCAATACCGGGGATGGCTGCGATGCGGTGGTATCTAATAACCTGATGGGCGGATATCGGATGACGAATTATTTGTTTGAACTGGGACACCAAATGATTGGATTTGTCGGAACACGGCTGACCACGACAAGTATTGACGACAGATACCTTGGATATTTAAAATCAATGATGGAACATGGGATTGAGTGGAAGGAAGACTGGGTCATTGATGATCGGGACAGAGAGTATGGAAAGGTTGATTACAATGATAAATTTCAGCTTCCCCGGGCGGATATGCCCACTGCCTTCTTTTGCAACTGCGATCTATCCGCAAGCCTTCTGATCAGAAAGCTCACGGAGGCGGGCTATCGGGTTCCGGAGGATATTTCGGTGGTCGGGTTTGACAACTATGTGACGGATCAGTTGGGAACCATCGGCATTACCACCTACGAGATCGACACGAAGGAGATGGCAAGAAAAGCGGTTCACATTATGCTTCGCAAGCTGGAGGAAAGGGATTACACCACCGGTATGTTTATGCTGCCCGGTCAGTTTATTGAAAGGGAGAGCGCAAGACAGGTGGGACCTGCTGTGCCTTTTGTCTGAATCCTTTTGGTGTGTATCCCGTATCCTTCTTAAATAAATTAATAAAATGATTTACATTTTCATATCCGGCACTGCTGCTTATTTCCTGAACGTTGAGTTCGGTGGTAAGCAGCAGTTCTTTTGCTGTTTCCAGGCGTTTCTGATTGATATATTTCAGCGGTGAGATACCAAAGGTATTTGAAAATTCACGGCATAGACGGTATTTATTCAGCTTTAGAAGCTCTTCATAAAAAGAGAGGGAAAAGCTCTCCGTGTAGTGGGCATCCATGTGGCGTTTCATTTTGGCAAGATAGACCGGAAGCGGGCCGGCACCGGAAGCGGAGGTTTTGCCGGCATCGTTCTTTGGCTGGGCAAACAGGCAGAAAAGATGCGTAAGTGACTGATGCATTTGCAAAAGAGCGGAAGCATCGACGGTTTCAGGAATGGCGGACAGGTGGTTTAGCTGTGAGATGACCGGCGGATAATCCGCCTCTTGCAAAAGTGCAGCCGGCTGTTTTTTAAAAAAGGGGGAAAATAGCTTTGTGCCGTCGCCGCAAATAAAAAAGATTTCAAAATTCCATGGCAGCAGCACTGACTGAAGGGTAAAAGGATGGCAGCAGTCAAATAAAAGCAGTGTATTTTCCGTGACAGATATGGAATTATTCTGAAAAGACAGCCGTCCGCCGCCCATCGTAATATAAATCAGCAAAAAACAGTCAAGAGGCTGAAAGCTGAACGAAAAGGGCAGTGAAGCTTCTACATTCCCGCCGCCGGCAAGGAAAAGATAATTGGATAAGGTAACTTCAGGCGGGAACAACTCCTGCTTATACTGGTAGATACGGGGGAGGAGCAGGCGGGGATCTACATCCATATTTACCATCCGCCTGGAAGTAACAGCCTGTCGAAAGCTAGAAGAAAAGTCCATATGCTTCTCCTTCTTTAAACGAATAGCTAAAATTAAGCTAATTAATAAGTTGTTTTAATTTTAATCAAGGATTGGAATAAAATCTATAGGCAATCTATAGCAAAATGCATAAAAATTTCGTTTCTATTTGTGCTGATTTAACAAAGTAGATATTGAAAGCAAGAATGGATGATAAAAAACAAGAATAATTAATGAGTTTATAAAGAAATTGTGTATAATGGAATTAAGTAAATTAGCTTAAATTATCAAAAAATTAGGTAAAAAAACAAGGAGGACGTATTATGGATTGGAAAAAGTTCACAAGGATAGGTGTATTGGCGATCGTAGGTATATCAACGGCGGCCTGCGGCACAAAAGAAGCAAATGAGCCGGCGGCAGCAAAAGAAGAGGTATCCCGGATTAGCTATGCGGACATTAAGCTGGGAGAAACAGGAAAAGATATCAGCACATCCATAAAAGTTTTAAATCAGAGGACGGACATGCTAAAAGAGGATTATCCGGGAACCTCCTGGAATACATATGTCCAGCGCTTTCATGAGATGTATCCGGATATTCAGGTTAATATAGAAGGCATAACGGATTATGCCGAGGATTCGCTGCTGCGTCTGCAGGGCGGTGACTGGGGTGATATTATGATGATTCCGGAAGTAGATAAATCTGATTTACCTGCCTATTTTCTTTCCTATGGCAGCCAGGAAGAGGTGGGGAAAGAAACCAACTACATAACAAGGTGGTTGTTTGACAATCAGGTATATGGAATTCCTTCAACCGCAGTGGGAAGAGGAATTGTCTATAATAAAAAGGTGTTTGAGCAGGCGGGGATAACAACCCTTCCAACCTCTCCGGAAGCATTTATCGAAGCACTTTCGGCGATTAAGGAAAAGACCGATGCGATTCCTCTGTATACCAACTATGCGGCCGGCTGGACGATGGTAGCCTGGGATGATTATATCAGTGGAACGGCAACCGGCAATGCAAAGTATATAAATCAGATTCTGCTGCATACAAAGGCGCCATTCAGTGACCCGGGTGACGGGACTCATGGGTATCAGGTTTATAAACTGCTCTATGATGCGGTAAAGCTTGGGCTGACCGAAGAAGATTTTACGACGACCGACTGGGAAGGCAGTAAAGGGATGCTCAATTCCGGAGAGATTGGCTGTATGGTACTTGGATCATGGGCCTATTCCCAGATGCAGCAGGCCGGACCGAATCCACAGGACATCGGATATATGCCGTTTCCTTTGACCGTTAACGGAAAGCAGTACTCTTCTGCTTCACCTGATTACAATTTCGGCATCAATATAAACAGCTCTCCAGAGAACCAGACGGCGGCAATGATTTTTGTCAAATGGATGTCTGAGGAGTCTGGTTTTTCCTATCATGAAGGCGGGCTTCCGATTAAAGCCGGAGATCTGGAATATCCGGAAGTATACCAGTCATTCCTGGAGAACAACGTGGAATTTGTTGAGGATGAGCCGGCATTGGAAGGCGAGGAAGACCTTCTGAATATACTGAATGCCGATTCGGAACTGATGCTTTTTTCAGGCGGAAATGAGAAGATTCAGACTCTGATCGAGCATGCGGCCAACGGTGATATGGAATTTGATGCAATTATGGAAGAGTGGAACCAGAGATGGTCGGATGCACAGGAAGCGAATGGTGTAGAAGCGAAATAAATGGAGGGATTCGATGAAACAGGTGGCAGTAGCCGGACGCAGCCGGAAGACATTTACCCAATGGCTGAAGAGCCGGAAAGGGCAGCAGGCAATCATTATTTTGGCATTTACATTTATTCCGCTGTTGCTGTTATTCACTTTTACCTATCTGCCCTTTGGGGAGATGGTAAAGTTCAGCTTCTATAAGATGAAGTATGTCGGCAAACGGGAATTTGTCGGCTGGGACAATTATGCGGCTCTGTTTCAACGCAAGGGCGTTGTCAGTGCGCTGAAGCTAAGTCTCTACTATATGCTTGGTGCCGTCATCCAGATTCTGCTGGCCCTGTATCTGGCAACGATATTAAGCATGAAGGTAAGAGGTGGCAATCTGTTTAAAGGATTGATGTTTTTTCCATATTTGATTAACGGAATTGCCATTGGCTTTATCTTTAAATTTTTCTACACCAGAGGATTTGTGCTGGACACTGTGCTGCAGTGGTGCGGGTTCAGCCTGGAGAATCTGCCGTTCTGGCTGCGGGATCAGTCGATCAACAACTGGTCCCTGGTAGCTTCATCGGTGTGGCGGTATTTCGGACAGAACATGGTTTTATTTGTTGGTGCGATTATGTCTGTGGATGACACCTTATATGAAGCGGCTGAACTTGACGGCGCCAATAAATTTCAGCAGTTTAAGTACATTATTCTGCCCAGCATCAAAACCATCGTTACTTTGAATATTATTCTGTCGATTACCGGGTCGCTGAGCGCCTTTGAAGCGCCTTACGTAATCACCGGCGGAGCCAATGGCACCGGGACTTATTTTGTGGTAATGAATACTATTGCCCACACCAATCAGAAGGTGGGGCTGGCATCGGCAATGGCAGTATTTCTATTGGTTATTATTTTTGCCTGCACGATTTTGCAGAAGGTGTTGTTTCATTTTATCTTCCGCAATGCATCGGCCGACGATGAATCTTATGCGGCAAAGAAACGGGGGCGAAGAGCCGGAAAGGAGAAACTGGTATGAGTAAAACAAGAGAAACGAGAAAACGCTGCAGCCCGGCTGCCGTCATGTGGGGAACTGTGAAATATGCATCGCTGCTGCTTTGTTCCCTTATTTCCGTATTGCCTATCGCTTCCTGTGTGATTACTGCGTTTAAAACAGATGCGGAATATAAGACGACCAGTGTTATGACCCTGCCGCAGAACTGGCTGAATTTTGATAACTTTATTCAGGCATTCCAGAAAGCCAATATGCTGACTGCTTTTAAAAATTCCGGGATTATATTATTCTTTGTGCTGGTGGGTTCGATTATCATCGGAACTCAGCTTGCCTATATTTTAAACCGGTTTACCTTTCCGGGAAATAGCCTGATCCGCAACCTGTTTATGTTTGCGGCGCTGCTGCCGGCGATTGCCATGCAGGTGGCGGTGTATGAGATTATGGTGAAACTGCATTTTGTCAATACGCTGCACGGATATATTGTGATGATGATGGGGACGGATGTTATCTCAATCTACATCTTTATTCAGTTTTTTGAAAACCTGCCGGTGTCTTTAGATGAGTCCGCAGTTATTGACGGTGCGTCGTATTTTACCATTTACACCAAAATCTTGCTTCCGCTGCTGAAACCGGCGATTATTACCTGTATGATTCTGAAAGGTGCGGGAACTTACAATGAGTATTACTGCGCCCAGCTTTATCTTCAGGATAAGACGAAATACAGTACGGTTGCCACGTCTTTGTATACTTTTACCGGGCCGCTGGGCAGCCAGTACAACCTGATTTGTGCCGGTGTTATTATATCGCTGCTGCCGGCGCTCATACTGTTTATTATCTGCCAGAAACAGATTTATAGCGGAATTGCGGCGGGATCTGTTAAGGGGTGATTTGAGGATGATTGATGAGATAAAAGAACATTTGCAGCAGGTGATCATTCCCTTCTGGCTGTCACTGCGGGATGATACATACGGCGGATATTACGGATATATGGATTTTGCCCGGAGAATTGATAAACAGGCGGTGAAAGGCTGCATATTGAACAGCCGGATTCTGTGGTTTTTTGCTAATGCCTATCTGCTGCTGGGGGATAAAAAGCTCCTGGACGCAGCCCGGCATGGGTATGAGTTTATGAAGCAGCATTGCCTGGACGGGGAGAAGGGTGGTGTGTTCTGGTCGGTTTTATATGACGGGGCACCGGAGGATACGTCTAAGCATACATACAATCAGGCGTTTGCCATCTATGCCCTGTCAGCTTATTATGAAGCCTCCGGAGATGAGGAAAGTATCACAACGGCTAATGCTATATTTGAGATTATCGAGACAAAATGCCGTGATGAAGGCGGTTATCTGGAGGCATTTGACCGGGATTTTCAATTGGTGGAAAACGATAAGCTTTCGGAAAACGGAGTAATGGCGGGTCGCACCATGAATACCTTGCTCCATGTCTTTGAGGCGTATACCGAATTTTACCGGGTGACGAAGCAGGTGCGGGTGAAGGTGCGGCTGGAGTGGATTCTTGATACGATTGAGAAACGGGTATACAATCCAGTGCTGAAACGGCAGGAGGTATTTTTTGACAGCGGGTACCGGCCACTTATGGATCTCCATTCCTACGGCCACGATATTGAGGCGGCATGGCTGATTGACCGCGGGCTTGCAGTGCTGGGTAACCCCTTGTATCAGGAACGGCTGGGAAGGATTACCGCCGCCCTGACAAAACAGGTTTTTGAGACGGCCTTTGACGGACATTCGCTAAGCAATGAGTGCGAGAACGGTGTGGTGGATACAAACCGCATCTGGTGGGTCCAGGCCGAGGGCGTGGTGGGATTTTTAAATGCTTATGAAAAGGACCGCAGCCATACGGAATATCTGGCGGCGGCAGCAGCTGTCTGGAATTATATCGGCAGGTATATGGTCGATTCGAGAGATGGCGGCGAGTGGTATTGGCGGCTGGACCAAAATGGTGTCCCGGATCAGGACAAACCGATTGTCGAGCCGTGGAAATGTCCTTACCATAATGGGAGGATGTGTATGGAAGTGATAAGGAGAAAGATCGATGTTGCATGAGAATTATGATATAGAGCTGGCGAAGCAGGAAAAAACAATCAGCCGCCGCAATGAAAAAGATGACAATTATAACGGTATCTATGACAGATACCGCCGCCCGGTTTTGACCAGAGCGCATATTCCCTTAAGCTGGCGTTATGACCTTAATGTGGAAACCAACCCTTATTTTATGGAGCGCCTGGGAATTAATGCAGTCATGAATTCAGGGGCAATCGAATTAAATGGCAAATATTATCTGGTTGCCAGGATTGAAGGAAATGACAGAAAATCATTTTTCGGGGTAGCGGAAAGTGAAAATGGAATTGACGGTTTCCGCTTCTGGGATTATCCGGTTCTGCTGGAAGATACCTGTCCGGGCGAGACCAATGTGTACGATATGCGCCTGACTAAGCATGAGGACGGATATATCTACGGGGTGTTTTGTTCGGAGAGCAAGGATACGTCCGTATCTGATCTGTCGGCGGCGGTGGCAGCGGCCGGAATCGTAAGGACGAGGGATTTAAAGACATGGGAGCGCCTGGATAACCTGCACACCCTGCGCTCGCCCCAGCAGCGCAATGTCCTCCTGCATCCGGAATTTGTCGAAGGTAAATATGCATTTTTCACCAGACCGATGGATGGTTTTATCGAAACCGGTTCAGGGGGCGGTATTGGCTTTGGTTTGGCGGAATCCATCGAGCATGCGGTGATTGACGAGGAGCGCATGACCAGCCTTAGAAAGTATCATACGATCACGGAAGCCAAAAATGGCGCGGGGGCAGTACCCATAAAGACGGACCGGGGCTGGATTCACATTGCCCACGGTGTGCGAAATACGGCGGCCGGGCTGCGCTACGTTATCTATGCTTTTGCCACTGATTTAAAGGATCCCGGAAAGGTGATTGCGGAACCTTCCGGCATGTTGATTGGCCCGCGGGATTATGAACGGGTGGGCGATGTGTCTAACGTTGTTTTTACCAATGGAGCGATTGTGAAGGATAATGGTGAGGTGTGTATTTATTATGCCTCCAGCGATACCCGGATGCACGTGGCGGTGACGACGCTGGAAAAGCTGGTTGATTATGTGTTTGAGACACCGGAGGACCCGGGACGTTCGGTGGAATGTGTCCGCCAGAGGTGTGAGCTTATTCGGAGAAATCTGGATTATTTAGTGAAGGAAGGACGGAGGGAGAGATAATGGGGCGCTATCAGATGATCAGCCCGCCTGTGCCGAATGTGCCGTGGCAGGAAAAAACGGAAGCTTTAAAGGGAGTGCCGTTGTGGCGGTATTCGCGAAATCCCATCATCGGGAGAAATCCGGTCGAGGGAGTTGCCAGGATTTTTAACAGTGCCGTCATCCCTTATGAGGGAGCTTTTATCGGTGTCTTCCGCGGGGAGCAGACCAACGGGATTCCATATATTTATATTGGCCGCAGTGAGAACGCAATTGACTGGACGTTTGAAACGGAAAAGATTTGTTTTACTGATGAGGATGGCAAGGAATTTATGCCGGTCTATGCCTATGACCCAAGGCTTGTCAGGGTGGAGGATACCTATTATATGATCTGGTGCCAGGATTTTTATGGGGCGGCCATTGGTATGGCAAAAACCACGGATTTTAAGACATTTACCAGAATTGAAAATCCGTTTCTGCCGTTTAACCGCAATGCCGTGCTGTTTCCAAGGAAAATAAACGGAAACTATGTGATGATGTCCCGGCCGTCGGACAGCGGGCACACACCGTTTGGCGATATTTTTATCAGTGAAAGTCCGGATCTGGTGTACTGGGGCAGACACCGTCATATGATGGGAAAAAACTCCGCGTGGTGGCAGTCGCTGAAGATTGGTGGCGGCGCGGCACCGATTGAAACCAGTGAAGGATGGCTGTTATTCTATCACGGTGTCAGCGGCACCTGCAACGGTTATGTGTATTCTATTGGCGGAGCGATCCTGGACCTGGAACAGCCGTCCAGGGTGAAATACCGCTGTGAGAACTTTCTCCTGACTCCGGAGGAATGGTATGAGGAACGCGGATTTGTACCTAATGTCTGCTTTCCATGCGCCACGATCCATGATTCGGAAAGCGGAAAAATTGCAGTCTATTATGGGGCTGCCGACAGTTATGTCGGTCTTGCTTTTACAACCCTGGATGAGATTGTGGATTACATCAAGGCAAACAGTGTGGTCATAGAAGCTGATACGGAGGTCGGCAGAAGATAATTTAACCCTGCGGAGGCTGAATATGAAAATGGAAATGATGCTTTATCAAAAATGGTGTGAGGATCCTTATTTTGATCAGGAAACAAAGGCGGAGCTGAAATCAATTGCCGGTGATGAGGCGGAGATCAGGGAGCGGTTTTACCGCCGCCTGGAATTTGGAACCGGCGGCCTGCGGGGAATTATCGGAGCCGGAACCAACCGGATGAATATCTACACGGTGCGCCAGGCGACTCAGGGACTCGCCAATTATATCCTGATTCAGCAGGGACAGGACAGGGGGGTGGCGATTGCCTGTGACTCCCGCCGGATGTCGCCGGAATTTGCCGACGAGGCAGCCCGTTGTCTTAATGCAAATGGGATAAAAACATATCTGTTTGATTCTTTAAGACCGACCCCGGAGCTGTCCTTTGCAGTACGGGAGTCTGGCTGTATTGCCGGAATCGTCATTACGGCCAGCCATAATCCGGGAGAGTATAACGGATATAAGGTGTATTGGGAGGACGGCGCCCAGATCACGGCGCCCCATGACCGGAACATTATGAATGAGGTGGCAAAGGTAACGGATTTTTCAGCGGTTAAGACCATGAATCGGGAAACGGCCAAGGCGAAAGGCCTTTATCACATGCTAAGTACAGAGATGGATGATGCTTATCTGACGGAGATGAAAAAGCAGATTATTCATCCGGAGGTCATCCGTGAAATGGCAAAGGACATCCGCATTGTGTATACGCCGCTGCACGGTGCCGGCAATCTCATGGTGCGCCGGGTGCTGGCGGAGCTTGGCTTTGAGCAGGTTTATGTGGTGGCGGAGCAGGCGGAACCTGACGGCGCATTCCCAACTGTGGCAAGTCCCAATCCGGAGGAAAAAAGTGCCTGGGAGCTGGCATTAAAGTTTGCCCGTGAGGTGGATGCGGATATTGTCCTGGCAACGGATCCGGATGCGGATCGTCTGGGGATGTATGCAAAAGACAGGAAATCCGACAGTTATATCGGTTTTAATGGAAATATGTCAGGAGTGCTGATCGCGGAATATCTCCTTAGAGAACGCCGGAATACGGGGCGGATGCCGGAACATCCGGCACTGGTAAAAACCATAGTGACAACGGAAATGCTTAAGCCTCTTGTGGCGGAATATGGAGTGGAGGTTTTTGATGTGCTGACCGGATTTAAGTATATCGGAGAGAAGATCCGGCAGTTTCAGGAAGAAAAGAGCTATGAGTTTCTCTTTGGCATGGAGGAGAGTTATGGCTGTCTGGCCGGAACTTACGCGCGGGATAAAGATGCCTGTGTTGCGGTCATGATGCTTTGCGAGGCGGCTGCGTTTTATAAGAAACAGAATCAGACCTTGTGGGATGCAATGTGTGTCTTGTATGAGCGTTATGGATATTATCTGGAAGGCCTTTCTGCTTTGACCCGGAAAGGGATGGACGGGGCGGATCAGATCAGCAGGATGATGCAGACCTTCAGAACCTGTCCGCCGGATACCCTGGGCGGATACCAGGTGCTGGCGATGCGGGATTATCAGGCCGGAGTCAGAAAAGATTTGCTGACCGGAGAAGTGTCATCTGCCGGGCTTCCGGTGTCCGATGTTTTATATTATGAATTGCAGGATGATGCGTGGTGCTGTGTCAGACCGTCGGGGACAGAGCCTAAGATTAAATTTTACTGCGGTGTGAAGGGAAATTCGCGGGAAGATGCGGCTAAGCGGCTGGAAGGATTGCAGGCGGCTCTGGTGAAGTCACCGCAATGATAAAGCGGATACGCCTGTGAGTTTTTCTTATTCGGCCAGGCCGTGAACGGTAACTTTAAAATATGACGTGTGTTGTCATATTTTCTGTGCTACAATAAGTACGGGGTGAAAATGTTGCAGGAGAGCCGTTTGTTTAAGATACTTTATTATTTATTGAATAATGGAAAGGCAACAGCTTCCGAATTAGCTGAAATGTCGGAGGTGTCGGTAAGAACGATTTATCGGGATATAGATGCTTTAAGCAGTGCGGGTATACCTGTTTATGCCAATAATGGCAGAAAAGGCGGTATTCAGTTACTTGACGGATTTGTATTGAGTAAGTCAGTATTATCATTATTAGCAGAAAAACCTGACATACGGTGTCGGGTTTTTTCTTTTATAATGGGAAGCAGATAATGACGGAGGAGTTCCTATGCAAAAGCTGTTTACACGAAATTTTATCTTCATAACAATTGGTCAGGCGGTATCTATGTTTGGTACGGCCATTCTGAAATTTACAGTATCCTTATATATTTTAGACCTTACCGGCTCGGCGGCGATCTTTGGAACGATAACAGCTATTTCTTCAATCCCACCGATTTTTTTATCTCCGCTTGGCGGCGTATTGGTTGATCGGAAAAACAAGCGTAATATGATGGTTGCGCTGGATTTTTCCTATGGCATAATAGCCGTTGTTCTTGGCAGTATGTTGGCAATCGGCCATACGGTGGTACTTTTGGGAATTATGATGATATTGCTTTCGGTGATATCATCATTTGAAGGTCCTGTTGTCCAATCCAGTATTCCGATCATACAGTCGAAAGACAACCTCGTAAAAGCCAATGCCGTTGTAAATCAGATCAATATGCTGGCGGGTTTAGCCGGGCCGCTTCTGGCGGGGATGTTCTATGGCATTATGGGCTTTTCAAAAGTAAAATTAATCATTTACGGCAGTGGATTATGCTTTTTTCTTGCGGCGATTTTAGAGACATTTATCCATATACCCTGTCAAAAGCCGGAAAGTACGGGTAATGCAATGGAAATCCTAAAAAAAGATATTGCTGACGGAGTACATTTTGTAGTCAAAGAGCGCCCTTTTGTTTTTAAGGCCATTTTGCTTAACGCTCTTTTTATACTGCTGATACAGCCTTTCATAACTGTTGGTGCGCCTTACATGATACAGGTTTCGTTGGGGCTTGGTTCCGTTTTGAACGGGATTTCACAAGCCGCAATGGGCGTCGCCGGCCTGTTGGGTGGATTTTTAACTGGTGTTATGGCAAATCGGTTCAGGGTGCGCAAACTATATATGTTGTTTATTTCAATGGGTGCTTCTATGATTCCCCTGGGAATGGCTTTCCTTTTCGGACTGCCACCGGTAACGGTGTATGTTATCTTAGTAATATGTTGTGTGTCGATCTTTCTTGCGGCAAGCATAGCGGGAATATTTCTCATGTCTGCTATACAAAAGAAAGTTCCTGAACATATGCTTGGCCGGGTAATGTCCTTTTATATGACGCTTGCTAATTGTGCACTGCCGATTGGAATGGCCTTGTACGGATTAATGTATGAAAAATTATCAGACTCGATTTATCTGATTATGTTTGTTACGGCATTGTTAATCGTATTGATTGGCTTTTCTGGTAAACGAACCTATTATGAGTTGGGTTCTTGAATAAAATTGGCGGCGTGACAGAGATATATTTCAAATTGGATGTTTTTTATAATTCAATTCTAATGTATAATAAAATTGGATGAATCCAATGAGGAGGTGTGTGATATGAAATATGCTAAAAGAATGTCAGAAATAAAGGCGTCAGAAATAAGAGAAATATTAAAAGTAACAGAAAGGTCGGAAGTGATCTCTTTTGCGGGCGGATTACCCGCCCCCGAGCTTTTTCCTATTGATGAAATTATAGAAGTGAATCGGATTGTACTTGAAAGCGACGGTCAAAAAGCATTGCAATATACTACTACGGAGGGATTTGCACCGTTGAGGGAATGGATTGCAAAGCGTATGAATCATCGGCTTGGCACTTCATTTGATCGCGATCATATTCTTATCACACATGGCTCACAGCAGGCACTTGATCTTTCGGGCAAAGTTTTTTTAGACGAGGGAGATATTGTGTTTTGTGAGAGTCCTACCTATCTTGCCGCGATTAGTGCTTTTAGGGCATATGGATGCCGGTTTGTTGAAATACCCACTGATGACAATGGCATGATTATTTCTGAACTTGAGAAGCAGCTGCAGCGATATCCTGAGGCCAAATTCATTTACGTCATACCAGACTTCCAAAATCCGACTGGCCGGACATGGAGTCTTGATCGTCGGCATCAGTTAGCAGGAGTATCGGCTCAGTATGGCATAGCTGTGGTTGAGGACAACCCTTATGGGGAACTGCGTTTTGAAGGGGAATTTCTCCCTTCTGTAAAATCGTTTGATATGCTTGGAAATATAATCTGCACGGGTACATTTTCAAAAATCTTTTGCCCGGGTTATAGAATCGGCTGGCTTGCCGGGGAAAAAGATCTTATCCAAAAATATGTACTTGTTAAACAAGGTGCTGATTTGCAATGCAATACAATTGCTCAGATGGTAATTGCAAAATTTCTAGAGTTATATGATATTGATCAGCATATTGATAAAATTCGGGAAACGTATAAAAGAAGGCGAGATTTGGCAGTGGAGACAATGAGCAAGAAGTTTCCGGCTGAGGTTTTGTTTACAAGACCAGATGGCGGACTTTTTAGCTGGATTGAGCTGCCAGACTATATAAATGCAAGGGATGTACTTGAAATATGTCTTACAAAAAATGTTGCGTTTGTTCCGGGAGGTTCTTTCTTTCCTAACGGTGGCAGGGAAAATACATTTAGAATTAACTTTTCAAATATGCCTGAGGATAGAATTGTAGAAGGGCTTAATCAAATAGGTATTGTTCTAAATGATGTGATTGACAGTTATCATAAGCATGAGAGTGGAGCATATTATGGGCAAAAAATCAAGTAAAGATAAATTATTGGAACAGAAAACAAATGTAATGCGATTATTGGAACAGGCAAAAATTCCGTATCAGCACCATAGTTATGCATATACGGATGCTGTCAGCGGACAGGATGTTGCGGCGGCGATGGAGCAAGACCCTAAGCAAGTTTTTAAGACCCTGGTTACGATAGGAAAATCTGGCGATCATTATGTGTTTGTGATACCAGTTGACAGTGAATTGAATTTGAAAAAGGCTGCAGATGCTGTTGGTGATAAGTCGGTAGAAATGATAAAATCGAAAGAACTTTTGCCATTGACAGGCTATGTTCATGGTGGTTGTTCGCCAATTGGAATGAAGAAGAGCTTTGTGACGGTCATTCACAAGAGTGCATTAGAACTTGATACAATCATTTTTAGTGCAGGCAGAATTGGTTATCAGGTGGAGTTGACGCTTGACAATTTAAAAAAGGTCATATCATTTTCGATTGCTGATGTAGCAGGATTTGCATAAATTATGGGGGTTGACACGAGTAAATGAATTGATTATAATTTTGATAATAAATAAGGATTATACAAAGGGATTACGTGTAAATAAGATGATATGCAATGAGCTGAATAAATTTGATTATGAAGAGATGAATTACTGCCTTTTTGCCATCATGGATATAGGGGAGCTTCTTCTTATGCATGGGGCGGAGGTGAGCCGCGTGGAGGATACGATCATGCGTCTCTGCTGTGCATATGGTTTTGCCCGTTCCGATGTGTTTACCATTACATCCAGTATCGTAGTGACGGTGATGAATGCCGACGGAAAGGCGATTACACAGACCAGGCGGATTAGAGAACGGGATACGGACCTTGGCAAGGTGGCAAAGATCAATGCGCTGTCCCGAAGGATATGTGCAGAGCCAGTTGCGCTGGAAGATTTCCGAAAAAAAATACAAGAAATTCAAAACATGAAACAGGCACCGGTACTGCTTCATCTGGGAATGTACATGATGATTTCGGCATCACTTTCTGTTTTCTTCGGCGGAACGTGGATGGACGGCTTTGCCGCAGCTCTTTCAGGTGTTGTTCTGTTTGCAGCATTGCGAGGAAGCACAGCTCTGAAGCTGAATAGTATCATTCAGAGCATGATCTGCAGTGGCATCACAGCGGCCGCTGTGCTTCTGCTCGTGGGGGCAGGAGTCGGTGTACATCCGGATAAAATTATGATTGGCAACATCATGCTGGTAATTCCGGGAATACAGTTTACGACTTCACTTCGGGATATGATCAATGGAGACACCATCAGCGGGCTTCTGAATATGAGTGAAGCACTGCTGAAGGCGATAGCGGTAGCAATGGGATTTACGATTATATTGCTTATCGGAGGTGGCGGATGCAGCCTTATATAATTCAGACAATCATGGGAATTTTTGGTTCGGTTGGCTTTGCTGTTTTGTTTGGTATTTATGATTGGAAATTGGCCGTGATTGCTCCTTGCAGCGGTGTGGGCTGGATCGTTTATCTTGTGTGTGTGGCGGCCGGATATGGTGTGTTTACCGGACTTTTTGTGGCTAGCCTGTTTGTGGCGGCCGTCAGCGAGATTTTGGCACGGATACTCAAAACACCGGTGATTCTTTGGCTTGTGCCGATGCTTATTCCGGAAATCCCCGGAGGCGACCTTTACGATACCATGTACTATCTGGTTCAGGGCCGCTATACGGAATTCGGCATTTCTTCAAATCAAGTATTGGTGGAAGCCGGAGCAATTGCACTTGGAATCATACTTGCATCCTACATCGTGAAAATTACCGAAAGTATCGTTCGTTGGCAGGAAAAACAAAGGAAACGTAGGCAAATAAAGGATTAGAAAGAGAGATGTGTAAACAGTGGCTAAAAAAGTTACCCGAAATGATGTGGCAAAGTTGGCAGGTGTTTCGCCTGCAGTGGTTTCGTATGTAATTAATCAGACCAGATTTGTCAGTGAAGAGAAGACAAATGCTGTCAGAAAAGCAATTGAGGATTTACAATACCGGCCCAATCTGCATGCACGGAGTTTAAAGACCAACCGATCGATGCAAATTGCGTTTGTCTGTGATAATCTCCGCAATGACTGGCTGGAAATCGCAGAGAAGAAGTTTTTTGATAAGGGATACTTTGTATCTCACTGCTATAGCCGTGACAGCGATGATTTTATTCATATGTTGATCGAGGGCCGATTTGACGGTGTGTTTATGTTGTCCAACCGATACACGGCCACACAGTTGAACGAGATTACCGGTGCGGGGATACCGATTGTTTTATACAAGACAAGAGATTATAGCTTCCTGGAACCTGATATTGTGACTGTAGCCCCGGATATCTATGGCGGTGTGATGAAAACGGTCAACTATCTGGCGGTCAGAGGACATCAGAAAATGATTCTTGTTCCTCCGGTCAGATACAACATGAATCTCCAGAAAGGTTTTCGGGAGCGGGCATACAAAGAAGCGCTTGAAGCCAATGGCCTGATATACCAGGAATCACTGATCTGCAGAAATACGGAATCCAGGGAAGCGATCTGTTCCACGATCTTTGACCTTGTCTTTGCCAGCGATCCCAGGGAGCGTCCAACCGCGATCATTGCCGGAGATGATTATCTCGCCGGACATATTATGCAGTATCTGAAAAAGCTTGGAGTCCGAATACCGGAAGAGTTGGCAATTGTGGGTATGGATAACACATATCTGGCGGAGATGGTATCACCTCGGCTTTCCAGTGTTGACTTCTCAAAGGAGGATTTTTCGGAAAAGTTGGTTGATACGATGCTTAAACTGATCAATGGAGAACATCCGGAGGATGAATTTATCAATGTTTCCCTCATGGTGCGTGAAAGCGCCTGAGAGATTTTTAAAGGGGTACAAATATTGTTGGTTTCAGAACAACCATGTCGGTGAGGCGAACAAATTGCCAGTGAAGGTCTTTCACGAATTTAGTGGATATGGTACAATGGAGTCAATTAGGAAACAATTTATTAAAAACGGAAGGAGTTGCTTAGCCATGCGAGAAAGAATAAGTATAAAAGATATTGTGCTAATGTCAGAAGACGAAGATGAGGACTTATTATTTGGTCAGTTTTTAGATGATTTTTATCATGCAGAAGACAAGTATTCTCTGATAGAAGAAGAACCACCATACAGGGAAGATAAGAAAATACTTTTATGTGATTTAGCAGGAACAGCTCATAAATTGGCGAATGACTATCAGTTATCAATTCCAGATTGGGTTTTTAAAAAAAGGTATACTTCCAATGTGATATACTATGCTTTCAATACAAAAAATCCTGAATTTCAGCAGCATTTAGAAAGGACTACGCCGTTAGAGTATAAACAAAGAAACCTTATGGTTGGAAACACATCGTTGGAGAGGTGTTAAAATGTTGTCAAAAAAAGATATTGATAATTACTTTCTAGAGATCAATGATAGATTAAACGAAATTGGTAAACATGGTGAAATAGTCATGGCTGGTGGGGCGGCATTAAAGTGTTTATGATGCCGCACAAATTTGGGTTTCAAATGGAGAAGATGAAGATTACACTTTCGGGTACTCTGAAGAAGAGTTAGAGGATGCTCTATAAAATGTTACATATGTTAGCGTTCAGATATTAGTTCGGTGCGCCACAAATTAAATAACGACGCAAATTATTGAAATGTGGTGGAGGTATCCATGCAAAAAACAATAGAACAGCTTCAAGCTGCACTTGAGAGTGTCAATTACCTGCGGATTGAACATGCCAAATATCATTTGCTGCAATCGGAACAGAAGATGGAGGAGATCGCCAGGCGGTCAGGCTTCGGAACTGCCAAGAGTTTTTTCCGCAGCTTTAAGCAGGCGGAAGGGACTTCGCCGGGGGCTTGGAGGAAGATCCACAAAGGGCAGGAAATATCAGATTGACACGTGAGGTAAAAATTTAAAAAAAGATATTTACACGAGTAGATGCGTGTGGTATTATATGCTCATGGAAAACAACAATGTGTATACATAAACAATTACCTAAATACAATAAATAACTAAAATACTCAAAAAAAGATAGAATATGGCGATAATATTTTTTTTAAAACATATTTACACGTGTAACCAAGGCCAAAGGCCTCTGTTATAGAAAAACATGATCAAACAAAAACCATGAAGCAAAGGGAAGGAGTTTCAAAATGGCAAAGAAAAAAATTTACGAAGCATGCAGACGTCTTTTGACCGTTTGCGGTAACTGCCAGCCGGAGGAGAATATCCTGATTGTTACCGATACGGATAGTCTTGAGATTGGCATGGCACTCTGGGATGCGGCAGAGGAATTTCCCAACAAGACAATGGTCATGATGGAGCCAAGGAAAATGCATGGAGAGGAGCCAACCGCGCTTGTTGCTGCTGCAATGCTGAAAGCGGACGTCATATTTCGTGCCACAAAGTTTTCGCTTTCACATAGTCATGCACGGCGGGATGCGTGTGCTGCCGGTGCCAGAGATTTAAACTGCTGTGATTACAGTATGGAAATGCTTGAACGGGGAGGTCTTTACACGGATTTCGAAGCAAACAGAAAGTATGTTGATCAGATGCTAAAGCACATGAAAGACGGTGATCAGATCCACATTACCTCGAAAGCCGGTACGGATTACTATGCAAGTATCAAGGGGCATAAGCTCTTTCCCCAGTATGGCATGGTCAGAAATCCGGGCGAGACATGTTCGCCGCCTGATATCGAGATGGCATCAGGAGCAATTCCCGGAACCGCACATGGCAAGATTGTTGTTGACGGAAGCATCACACATCCGGCCATCGGTCTGCTGAAGGAGCCGATCACCATTTATGTTGAGAACAGCTTCGTTACCAGGATCGAAGGCGGCGAGGAAGCGGAAATTTTGGCAGCAGAGCTGGCTGCGGTCTATGATCCGAGAATGTACCGGGTCGGTGAGATTGGTATTGGCCTGAATCAGAATGCTTCTCTTTGCGGCAGAATGCTTGAGGACGAGGGCTGCAGCGGATATGTGCACTGTGCGATTGGAAACAACGAGACGGATAACCAGGATTTCATCCTGCACATCGATATGATGTTCAAGGATCCGACCATCGAGCTTGATGGAAAAGTTATTTTTGATCAAGGCAAGGTGGTTTTTGACTAATACTCTAATACATAGCAAAGGTGAGGATTGAAAAATGAGTGACATAATTAAAAACGGCGAGCTGATGCCGGCTGAGTTAACAGCAAAGATTCGTGACAAATACTATTTTGTTGAAGAGGATCCGTTTACAAAAAGTAAAAGGTTGTTCTTTGACAACTCCGGCGGTTCCTTCCGGCTGAAGGCTGCCAGTGCCGCCTTTCAGAATACGGATCATCTTCCCAACTGCGGCGGACACGGCGGCGCTGCTTCCGACTTTCTGGATTCCCTCCGCGGCCAGGCCTGTCGGGATATCTCCATGATGTTCAATGCCGAGGGCGGATGCATTGCCACTTCCATGACGGCATCCATTGTTTTATTCGATGTGTCGGAAGTGATTATCGCCAATGTGCCGGGAACCAATGTTGTGACAACCGAACTTGAACATCCGTCGGCGTTTGACGGCTGCGCGATTCCGGCTGAAAAGTATGGCAAGGAACTGCGGGTGGCCAAGACCAACCCCAGAACCGGAACGGTTGATCCGGAAACGGTTGTCAAACTGATTGATCAGGATACCTGCCTGCTGAGTGTGATTATGACTTCCAATATCACCGGCGCGGTTCTGGATATCGAGACGATTGCACGGGAGGCCAGAAAGATCAAACCGGATTTGTTTATCATCTGTGACTCGGTTCAGCATACACCTCATGGATTGACAGATATGAAGAACTGGGGGCTTGACTGTGTGAACTTTGCCCCGTATAAGTTTGGCGGAGTCAGAGGTCTTGGGGTCGGCTGGCTCTCCGGGCGGGTGATGAATCTTCCCCACCGGAAGCTGATCCGGGAAAAGCAGAGCAACTGGGAGATGGGCGGCTGTGCACCGGGGATGTATGCGATGCTGAGCGCTATCTTTGACTATGTGTGCTGGATTGGTGAACAGTTTATCGAAACAGAAGACAGAAGGGCATTGTATGTCGAAGGAATGAATAAGATCATGCTTCATGAGCGGGCGCTGCTGTACCGGCTGCTGCATGGATCGGACGAGGTCAAAGGCCTGCTTGACATGGAGGGGGTCAACGTGGCGGTTGAGATGGACGATCTCACCGAGCGTGACCTGATTGTTCCGATTGTATTTGACAAGCTGTCATGTGAGCAGGCAGCCAGAGTCTATGAGGAGAAGGGCGTTGTTGTTCATGAACGTACCGACGCCAGCCTCTATTCTGCGCGTCAGGTAAATTCCATTAACCATCATGGAATTGTCAGAGTATCGCCGCTGCATTGCCATACCTATGCAGATATTGATGAATTTCTGAGGATTACAGCAGAAATGGCCAAATAAACCAGGAAATATTACAAACTATGTCGCACGGGGGGTGCGGACAGTGCACTCCGTGTCCAGTAAAATAGGAGGAGAATCACAATGAAGAAGATATTATTATGGGGAATGGCATTATTGGCAGCAGGGACATTGGCAGGATGCGGCAGCACCGGATCCACGGCACCGGCGGGTACGGCAGCAGGCGCAGCTGAAACAACAAGCGGTACAACCGCGGGGACAACGGCGGATACGGCAGCAGCAGGGGCGCCGGCATCGGGGGACACATTTACTTTAGGGCTGATTTGTCCGCTTTCCGGTTCATCGGCAGTATCCGGTCAGATTCTGAAAAATGCAACGGAGATGGCAGTCAATGAAATCAATGAAGCTGGCGGTATTAACGGAAATATCAGGATTGTGATGGCCGAGGTTGATGATGAAGGGGTTCCGGCAACCTCTGTTACGGCAATGCAGAAGCTGGTTGAGCAGGATAAGGTTCAGGCGGTGATCGGTGCCCAGGCCTCTTCCTGTACGCTGGCGAACATGGAGATCACAAAGGCGGCAAAGATTCCGCAGATTACGCCGGCATCTTCCAATGTCGCGGTAACTCAGAGCGGAAATCCATATATCTATCAGATGACGGCGACCGATGAGCTGCATATGAGAAACATTATGAAGTATATGGCCGAAGAAAAGGGCGCAAAGACATTTGCCATCCTCTATGAGTCTTCTGACTTTGGTACCGGCGGATATAAGATTGCCGGCAATCTTTGCGGCAGCTATCATCTGGAGATGACTGCCAATGAAGTTTACAATTCCGGTGACACTGACTTTTCCGTTGTACTGGGCAAGATGCAGAAGGCGGATCCGGATTTCTTCATCTTCTGGGGCTATCACACGGAGGTCGCGATGATCTGCAAGCAGATGCAGCAGTACGGTATCAGTTACCCGGTCATCGGGCAGGGATACAATTCTCCGGAACTGACAAACCTGGGCGGTGCCGCGGTTGAGGGAATCATGATCGATACTGCATTCGATGCGGCAAATCCGGACGCGAAGGTTCAGGAATTTGACAAGAAGTATACGGATATTTACGGCAAAGGCTATGACCAGAATGCACCCCAGTCCTATGACGCGGTATATGTGATTAAAGACGCAGTGGAACGCTGTATCGCCGCCGGCAAGGATTATACGGATGGAGAGACCCTGAACGAATATATTGCTTCTACCAGCTGGGATGGGGTAACCGGAGTCACGGCATTTGATGAGAATGGACGTATGGATAAGGATCTGCTGATTATCACCATTGAGAACGGCGAACATAAGATTGTCAAAAACTGACATAGGAGGTAGCACAGATGCTTTTCCAACAGGTGTTAAACGGATTAACAAATGGCAGCTTGTATGCATTGATGGCCGTTGGCGTTACGATGGTATATAAATCACTGGGAATGCTGAATTTTGCCCATGGCGATACGATGATGGTCGGCACCTTCATTACCTTGACCTTTATCAAGGCGGGTGTTCCTTTCTATATTGCCATACTGCTTGGCATTGCCTGCGCCGGCGTGCTTGGATTTATGCTTGAAAGAGTGATCCTTCGCAAGGTTAAGTTTTCCTCGTTTGTCAATCTGCTGATTGCAACGGTTGGCGTGTCTTACGTTCTCCGCAACACCGCCATGGTGATCTGGGGAACCAGTCCGCAGCTGTTTCCCAGCATGTTTCCGCAAACGCTGATTAAGATCGGCAGCTTTAATGTGACACCCCAGAGTATCGGGATCATCCTGATTACCCTGGCGATCATCACCGGCCTGCACCTCTTCTTTACCCGGGTGAAAATCGGAAAGTGCATGCAGCTGGCCAGTTCCGACCCGGAAGGGGCGGCCATGATGGGAATCAATGTAACTTACATGCGTTTTCTGACCTTTGGAATCAGTGCCGGGCTGGCGGCGATTGCCGGCATCATGATCGCCCCGCTTACCTATGCCAGAGTCGATATGAGCGCAACCATCGGGATGAAAGCATTTGCTGCCGCGATCCTCGGCGGTATCGGAAACCTGTGGGGAGCCCTTCTTGGCGGTGTGATTCTCGGTATCGTGGAAGCAGTCGGCGCGGCTTATATCTCGACCGCTTACAGAGATGCATTTTCCTTTATCATTTTGTTCATAGTTCTTTTCGTCAAACCGACCGGACTTTTGAATAAAAAGATCGAGAATAAACTGTAAAGGGGGCGGGACTATGGCAAAGACTAAGATACTGTTTATGGCAGCAATTATCATCATAATTCCGATTCTGACGCCGAACATGTATATCATGCAGATCGTCAATATGATTTGTATCTATATCATTCTTGGCACAAGTATCAATGTGCTGACCGGATTTACCGGGCAGCTTTCCCTGGGGCAGGCGGCATTCTTTGGTGTTGGCGCATATACGACCGCGCTGTTGAACACAAGAGCGGGACTGCAGTTTATCCCCTGTATGATCGGTTCGGTGCTGATCACAGCCTTGTTCGGCATCGTCCTGGCGGTACCGGCACTGAAGGTAAAGGGGTCCTACCTGGCGCTTCTGACGATGGGATTTGGCGAGGTGGTCAGAATCGTTATGATCAACTGGACACCAGTTACCAATGGAACTGCCGGTATCCTTGGCATCGAGAGCCCGGTGCTCTTTGGCTTCGCTTTCGACAGCCTGAAGAAGTATTATTTCCTGATCGTGGCATTTGTCATCCTGGGGCTTGCGTATCAGAATATGATCATCCATACCAGAACCGGCCGCGCATTTGTCGCGATCCGGGAAGATAACGAGGCGGCGGAACTCACCGGGATCAATGTCACCGGCTATAAGATCAGAGCCTTTGTCCTCAGCGCAATTTACTGCGGTATGGCAGGTTGTCTGTATGCCATGATGATCCGGTATATCAGCCCGGATACATTTACAAACAATATTTCCAGTGTCATCCTCTGGACAGCTATCGTCGGCGGCTTCGGAACCGTCGCAGGGCCGGTGCTTGGCGGCATTATCATGCAGGTACTGCCGGAAGCACTGCGGTTTCTTGGCGACTGGCGGCTGGTGGTATACGGTGTCATTCTCCTGATTGTTATCCTGCGGTTCCCGGGCGGTCTATATCCGTACGTGCAGAAACTCCTGGAAACTGTGAATAAAAAGAAAGCGGCAGCGGATGCGGCAGAAGAGGGGTAAGGTCAATGGCGATTCTGGAATTAAAAGAGATAACAAAAAAATTTGGCGGTCTGACTGCGGTTGATGGCGTCAGCCTTAAGGTTGAGGACGGTCAGATCTGTGCCTTGATCGGCCCCAACGGTGCCGGAAAAACAACGGTTTTTAATATGATCACCGGTGCCTATCAGGTATCGGGCGGGGATATTGTATTTAATGGTGAAAGTATCTGCGGCAGGAAATCCCATCAGATCGTGGAAAAGGGGATTGCCAGAACGTTTCAGAATATCCGCCTGTTTAAGTCGGCTACGGTTCTTGAAAATGTCATGACCGGATTCCACTGCAAGACTAAGACCGGTATGTTGAATGTGATTTTCAAGCCGGGCATGTGCCGTAAAGAAGAGGCCAAGACGCGGGAAAAGAGTATCGAGATCCTTCGTTTCCTGGGGCTGGCGGAGGTCAGGGACCTGGAAGCCCGCAACATTCCTTATGGACATCAGCGGCTGCTGGAAATCGGGCGGGCACTGGCAACCTCGCCAAAGCTTCTGCTTCTTGATGAGCCGGCGGCGGGCATGAATTCCCAGGAAAAAGAGGAGCTCGTCAAGACGATCCGCAAAATCAGGGATGCCTATCATCTGGCGATTCTTTTGGTCGAGCATGATATGGAGTTGATTATGGGAATTTCGGAACAGATCACCGTGATCAACTTCGGCCGCAAGATTGCCAGTGGTACGGCGAACGAAATTCAGCGCAACAATGACGTGATTGAGGCGTATCTGGGAAGGAGCGATGATTAATATGGCGGAATCAATGTTAAAAATCACCGATCTGGTCTCTTCCTATGGAAATATTAAGGCCCTCAAAGGCATCAGCCTGGAGATCAACAAGGGCGAAATCGTGTCCCTTCTTGGCGCAAACGGTGCCGGCAAATCTACGCTGATGAAGTCCATTCTGGGAATGGTGACCATCGAGAGCGGCAGCATTCAGTTCAAGGACCTGGAATTGGTGGGAAAGAAAAGCCATGAGATTGTACCGAGGGGCATCTCCCTGGTTCCGGAAGGAAGAAAGATTTTTGTGGAAGTATCAGTGGAGCAGAACCTGGATATCGGCACCTTCTTCCGCAAGCGGGAGAAATCCCGGGATAAAGAGCTGCTGGAGATGGTTTACGAGATATTCCCAAGGCTGTATGAGCGCAGAACGCAGCTTGGCGGAACGCTATCCGGCGGGGAGCAGCAGATGCTGGCGGTAGGGCGTGCCATCATGTCTGATCCGGAATTGCTGATGCTGGATGAGCCGTCGATGGGACTGGCTCCGCTGGTGGTTGCGGAAGTATTTAATGTCATTAAGCGGGTCCATGATATGGGCGTAACCGTATTGCTGGTGGAACAGAACGCGAAAATGGCGCTGAAAATCAGTGACCGGGCATATCTGATGAATACAGGGACGATCGTTGTCAGCGGCACAGGCAGTGAACTCTTGCAAAGCGATGTGCTCACCAATGTTTATCTGGGTGGGGCAAAGAAAGGATAACTGCAAATGTTGAATCTTAATCATGTAAAACTGAATCTTGAAACAGAACTGGTATTAAATGTCGGTGATCCGATTGACAAGACCAATGCGCCGCGGTGTTATAATAAGCTATTTGAACGTTTGGACATGAATGCTATTATGCTCCCCTGTGAGATCAAAAAGGGGCAGCTTCCGGAGTTTATCAAAGCCTGCCATTTGCTGGGGATTCATTATGTGTGTCCGACGATGCCGCATAAGGGCGATTTTGTGGACCTTCTGGATGATGTAGATGAGACTTCCAGACTGTTTCATTCGGTCAACGCGATCCGCTTTGATGAGCATGGCAGCCATGGCGCCGGAATGGACGGTAAAGGTGCTGTCCGGGCGCTGCTGGGCGGCGGTGCGAAGCTGGATGGCGTGAATGCATTGATATACGGTTCCGGAGGCATCAGCGGAGTTGTCGCCTATGAACTGTCCCGGCAGAATGTGAAAAAGCTGTATATCGCCAACCGTACGGCGGAGAAGGCGGAGGGGATCGCCAGGATTCTCAGAGAAAACAGTGCCATGGAAGTGGACGTCATCGGCACTGATCCGGCATCTCTTGACCGGGTGGCAAAGAAGTGCGAATTGTTTGCGAATCTGACCCCACTGGGAATGAGCGGTTTTCCATATCGTCACGATTATCTGGGGTTTATAGAGCGGATGCCGAAAACGGCGACGGTATTTGACTGCATTATTAATCCGCCGGTGTCGGAGACGATTGAAATGGCACAGCAGAGTGGTCTGAATGTGGTGCCGGGGATGCAGATGCTGGTGTCGCAGATGGATGTCATTTTTGATTTTTTGTTTAATAGAAGCATTACGGAGGCGGATAAGGAAGCTTGTATTGAGGAACTTTGTGCGTTTTTGAATGTGTGAACGCGCAGAACGGAAATCGCAGGAGCGAAAGCGGAGAAATGGAACCGCAGAGAAAAGAAGAGAACGAGGTGTGCAAAATGGCAAGAGTTTCCTATCAGGAGTTGTCAGATGAGTTTAAACGGGTGCTCATCAGCAGAGGATTTAATGAAAAGCTGGCGGCGGATGCCGCCGCCGTGTTTGCCCAAAACAGCCTGGACGGCATCTACAGTCACGGTATCAACCGTTTCCCGCGGGTGGTCTCTTATCTGGATAAGGGTGAGATCAAGCCGGACAGCGTTGCCGAATGCATCGACGCCCAAGGCGCGATAGAACGGTGGGAGGGGCACCGGGGCTTTGGTCCGCTGAATGCCAGAATCGCTATGGATCGTGCCTGTGAACTGACGAAACAATACGGTGTCGGCGTTGTGGCACTTGGCAATAACAATCACTGGATGCGCGGCGGTACTTATGGCTGGCAGGCGGCGGATAACGGCTGCATCGGTATCTGCTGGTCCAATACCCAGCCGAACATGCCGGCCTGGGGCGGCAAGGATCAGAAGATTGGAAACAACCCCTTTATCTTTGCGGTACCGAAGTCGAATGGTGAGCATGTAGTGGTAGATTGTGCTGTGTCGCAGTTCTCATACGGCAAGATCGAAGAGGCAAAGCTTCAGGGCAAACAGCTGCCGGTTCCGGGCGGATATGATGAGGACGGCAATCTGACGACGGATCCGGCGGCGATTGAAAAGAGCTGGCGAGTGCTGCCGATGGGATATTGGAAGGGCAGCGGCATATCGATTCTGCTGGATCTGATTTCCACGGTATTGACGAATGCCAATTCGGTACAGAAAATCGGCACATTTGGCAATGAGGTCGGCCTTTCCCAAATCATGATCGCAATTGATCCGGGCCGGTTTCAGAGTGCGGAGGTCACGGACGGGATTGTGGATGAGTTAATTGCCGACCTTCATGCCTCGTTACCGGCACAGGAAGGCGGTCGGGTGTTCTACCCTGGCGAAATTGAGATAGAAACCAGAAAAGACAACATGGTGAACGGCATTCCGGTGAATGACGAGGTGTGGGCGCAGATTAAGGCGTTTTGATGATGCATCATAAGAGGTGAAAAATGAAAGCGATAAAGATTGAAATCCCGGGGAGTGCAGCCTGTGTTGACATTGCCAAGCCAGTTCCCGGGGTGGGAGAGGCACTGATCAGGATTGTGACAGCGGGTATCTGCGGCAGCGATATCGGCGCGTTTTGCGGGACGAACGGGCTGGTCACCTATCCGCGGGTAATTGGGCATGAGCTGGCAGGCATTGTTGAGGAAATTCCGGAGAACAACAAAAACGGCATCAAGGCGGGCGACCGGGTGGTTGTTGATCCTTATATCTACTGCGGCGACTGCTATCCGTGCCGGATTGGCAGAACCAACTGCTGCACCAGCCTGCAGGTACTGGGCGTGCATGTGGACGGCGGTATGGCGGAGTATTTCACCCATCCGGCTGATCTTCTGGTTAAGATTCCGGAAGGCATGACCTGGGCGGAGGCGGCGATGGCAGAACCGCTGACCATCTCGCTTCATGGGATTCACAGAGGTGGTTTCCGGTCCGGTGAGTATTGTGCGATCATCGGAGCCGGTCCGATCGGTCTGGTTGCCGGCCTGATCGCCCAGGCTTATGGCGGACATGCGATTTTGCTCGATTTAGTGCAGGAGCGGTTGGATTTCGCAAAGTCTATCGGTATCGAGTATGCGGTTCATTCCGGACAGGAAGATGCGGCTGCAAGGATAGCCGAGATAACGGACGGCGATATGGCGCAGCTGGTGATGGAATGCTCGGGGGCGAATGCGGCAATCAGAAGTGCGCTGGACTATGTGTCAAATGCCGGGCGCATTACCTTGACGGGGTGGCCGAAGAATGAGACTTTGTTTCCTACGGATATCATTACGAAGAAGGAAATCGATATCTGTGGTGCGAGGACCAGCGCGAAGGAGTTTGATGAGGCATTGGAGCTGATTCATACGAAGCGGGTTGATATGAATAAGATTCTGACCAAGGTGGTGCCGCTTGAGGAAGTGCCGGAAACGATCACTGACATTGAAAGGAATCCGGGGGAATATATGAAGGTGGTTGTCAAAGTCGCTGATTAGCGGGACTTGAATAGAGTATTGATTATCATTAAAACGAATTTTTCCAATTCACCTGGCTTGCTTTTGCGTGGGAATTGCGGTATACTATCACTACTAGAGAAGCAAAGGCGCTTATCCGAATATCCGGAGGGTGCTTTTGCTTCTTTAACTTGTGGGAAGATTCCTGTCCGAATCAACGAAAATAGCGCGTTATGCGGACAGGCTGGAAGAAATGGAAAAAATAAGCGTGGAATAACGTGCGAGAACAATTTTCAAAAAGGGGGAACGTAAATATGACAATCGGCAACAAGGTAAGCACCGGGCTTCCCGGACTTGATGAGGCTATCGACATGCTGCGGCTGGGCGACAACGTGGTCTGGCAGGTGCGGTCTATCGAAGATTACAGGCAGATTGTAACCCCATATATCCAGCAGGTAAAGAAGGACGGTCGCAGGCTCATTTACTTCCGGTTCGGAAGCCATGAACCACTGATGGCGGAGGACGAGCCCTCCGCGCTGTACAGGATGGACGCCTCCGAGGGGTTTGAGAGCTTTGCTGTGAAAATCCATAACATCATTGAGCGGGAGGGATTCAAAGCCTTCTATGTCTTCGACTGTTTGAGCGACCTCCTTCAATTCTGGTACTCGGATTTAATGATCGGGAACTTTTTCCGCGTTACCTGTCCGTTCCTTTTCCAGCTTGATACGATCGCCTACTTCGCGCTTATACGCGGTGTTCACACCCATGCCACCATTGCCCGTATCAGGGAGACAACCCAGCTTCTGCTCGATCTTTACGGAATTGACGGAAAAGTTTATGTCCATCCGCTAAAGGTATGGGAGAGGTATTCGCCCACCATGTTTTTCCCGCATCTGATAGAAAGAGATGAAGCCATATCTATTACATCGAGCGCCGACGCAGCCACATTATTTTCCCGCCTGGGGCAGAGCGGGCACCCGCGGGATCATTGGGAGGTCACGCTAGAGCGCGCACATGATGCCTTGGCGGAAGATGAGGAAAGCCAGGCGCGGATGAAAAATCTCCTGATCGGCCTGATGATCGGCAGGGAGCCGCGCGCCGCCGCGCTTGCCGGCAGATATTTCACTTTGAGGGATATCCTGGATATCGCATCGCGGGAAATCGGAACCGGTTTCATCGGTGGGAAAAGCGTCGGTATGCTTCTGGGCCGGAAAATCCTTGAGAAAGACGCATGGGATACCATGCAAAATTGCTGGGAGCCGCACGACTCTTACTACCTTGGTTCGGACATTTTTTATACCTATATCGTGCAAAACGGATGGTGGGAGCTGCGTACCAGACAAAAGACTCCCGAGGGTTATTTTGCTCTTGCGCCGGAGCTGCGGGAAAAACTCCTGCGGGGAAAATTTACCGATATGATTCGGGAACAGTTTCTCCAGATGCTGGAGCACTACGGGCAATCGCCGATCATAGTCAGGTCAAGCTCGCTGCTGGAGGACAATTTCGGAAACGCGTTCGCCGGGAAGTATGAAAGCGTCTTTTGCGCCAATCAGGGTTCCCCGGACGACCGCTTCGAGGCGTTTGAGCAGGCGGTACGGACGGTCTATGCCAGCACAATGAGCAACGACGCGCTGGCCTACCGCCAAAACCGCGGACTTGCCGGCATGGACGAGCAAATGGCCATCCTTGTGCAGCGGGTCTCCGGCGACCATTACGGTGATTTGTTTTTCCCGCATATCGCGGGAGTGGGAAACTCCTTCAACCTGTATGTGTGGAACAAGGATATAAACCCGAACGCGGGCATGCTGCGGCTGGTGTTCGGTTTGGGAACTCGAGCGGTAGACCGCGCCTCCGGCGATTACGCCAGAATTGTTCCGCTGGATCGGCCGGCGGAGGCTCCTCCTGTCAGCTACGGCGATGAAAAGAAGTTTTCCCAGCGCAGGGCGGACGTCCTCAACCTGCGGGAAAACCGACTGACGGAAGAGCCGCTGGACAGCTTGCCGGATTATGACCTGAAAACGGATAAAAGGTTATTTTCCAGCGTTGATTATGCCGCGCTGACGCGTTTGCGGGAGATGGGCCGACAATATGGCCCCACGCCTCAGATTTTTGATTTCAATGGGCTGTTGACCGAAACGTCGTTTCCCAGTCTCGTAAGTATGGTACTCGCAACGTTGAAAGCGGCTTATCATTATCCCGTGGATATTGAGTTTGCCGCAAATTTCAGCCCGAACCGCAGCTTCAGGTTCAATCTGCTTCAATGCCGGCCATTACAGACAAAAGGGATCGGCAAAGCCGTTGAAATCCCGGAGCCGGAGCAAGAGGATATTTTCTTTTCCTCCATGGGAAATTTTATGGGCGGCAATGCCAGGTTAGCGTTGGACTATGTGGTCTTTGTAAAGGCGAAAGAATACCTGGAGCTTCCGGAGCGGGATAAATATCAGGTTGCCCGTCTGATTGGCGCACTGAATCAAAAACTAAAAGGAAAGAACATCCTGCTGATTGGACCGGGAAGATGGGGAACGACCACTCCGTCTTTGGGTGTGCCGGTTCATTTCAGCGAGCTGTGCAACATGACCGCCCTGTGCGAGGTGTCTTACCGCTTGGCGGGCCTAATGCCGGAGATCTCTTTTGGCAGCCATTTTTTTCAGGATATTGTGGAATCGGGTATATTTTACGCCGCGATTTTTGAAGGGGAAGAAGGCGTATTGCTCCGGCCGGAGCGAGTTTTGAACCGGCAAAATCTGCTCGGCGATATTCTGCCGGGGGAAAAGGAATGGGAACGCGCGGTGCATCTTGCTCAAACACCCGGACTGACCCTGTTCTCCGATATCACAAGTCAAAAGCTTCTGTGCGGTGGTTAACATATACTTAACGGCCGACTGGATCAGCATAAAGAAAAAGACGTCCGCTTTGTTTGCCAAGCGGGCGCCTTTTTCTTCGTGTGAATGAAAGATAATCTTATTCGTCGCCGGGAGCCATGTCCTGCAAAGCGGCGTTTTTTCTGTTTGGCTTCATGAAGGATCTGATAAAACTAATGGATCCTAAGTACATCGAGGTATGGGGCGAATTTACACCAAGAGGCGGGATTTCCATCGATCCTTATTGTAATTATGGAAAACCAGGGACACCTTGGGAGGCCGTTGCTTTTGAGCGTTTAACCCATCATGAAAGGAGGTCGAAGCGGCCAGAAAGATTCTTGATTTTTATGGAATGGAGGGAATGGAGCTGAATGTTACAAATATTTCTCCAGTATCGACTTATGTACCTTTCCGCAACGGCCTTTTTCTGTCGGCAGCAGCCAGTGTGGCACTGGCTAAAAAATGTGCTTATATTTATTATGGAGCTCACTGTGACGATGCTGTTGGCAGTGCCTACCCCTGACAGCAGTGTCTGTGCACTGTTTTACCAATCTTTTTGCATAAATTCATCAATTGTTTTACATTTTGCTGCATATCTATGCAGTTTACTTAGTACGTCAATATTATTTTCTTTATTGATTTTTTCCTTTAGCGCTATGGGGATTTCACCCAATTCGCCTAATAAATCGAGTATATCTTCAATCTTACCTTCAATCTTACCTTCGGCCTTACCATCTTCTCTTAACATTTGTCCTAATA
>Ga0153928_1000018_pt1 | contig 87419 bp, 82 predicted proteins | sample TSNJ012MetaG_FD_106656 | JGI IMG/M metagenome (GOLD analysis project Ga0153928, IMG submission 106656) | Attine ant fungus gardens microbial communities from New Jersey, USA - TSNJ012 MetaG | ecosystem: Host-associated > Fungi > Mycelium > Unclassified | place: USA: New Jersey, Wharton State...
AAAAGCAGCACCAAAAGCAGCACCTCAGGCAGCGCCAAAAGCAGCTCAGGCTGCAGGAGCCGGCACGATCAAAATAAATTCATCGGTACCTGGTAAAGTGCTCAAAGTGGAAGCAAATGTCGGACAGGCAGTAAAAGCGGGCGACAGTATTGTTATATTGGAAGCAATGAAAATGGAAATCCCTGTGGTAGCTCCTCAGGACGGCACAATTGCAAGCATCGATGTAGCAGTAGGCGATGCTGTTGAATCAGGTGATTCTTTAGCAACGATGAACTGAAAGTGGAGGTAGAAAAATGTCATACGTTTTAGATACGTTGTCAAATCTGCTTCACCAAACGGCATTTTTTAATCTGACATGGGGCAACTATTTAATGGTTTTAGTTGCCTGTGTGTTCTTATATCTTGCAATCAGAAAAGGGTTTGAACCACTCTTGCTGGTGCCGATTGCATTTGGAATGCTGCTGGTGAATATCTATCCTGATATTATGATAACCGCAGAAGAAAGTTCGAATGGAGTAGCAGGACTTCTCCGGATCTTTTATATTTTAGATGAGTGGAGTGTACTGCCATCTCTCATCTTTCTGGGGGTTGGTGCAATGACAGACTTTGGTCCGCTGATTGCAAACCCAATAAGTTTTATCATGGGAGCGGCAGCCCAACTTGGAATATATGTAGCTTATTTCCTGGCAATATTATTGGGATTCAATGGAAAAGCTGCTGCAGCGATTTCCATTATCGGCGGTGCGGATGGTCCTACTTCGATCTTTCTTGCCAGTAAACTGGGACAGGGAGCTCTGATGGGACCGATTGCGGTAGCGGCATATTCCTATATGTCTCTGGTACCGATTATACAGCCACCGATCATGAAACTTTTCACAACGGAAAAAGAAAGAAAAATTAAAATGGAACAGCTTCGTCCCGTTTCTAAATTAGAGAAAATTTTATTTCCAATTATAATTACGATTGTAGTATGTTTGATTTTGCCATCAGTAGCGCCATTAGTGGGCATGCTGATGCTCGGAAATTTATTCCGGGAAAGCGGTGTTGTAAAGCAGCTGACAGAAACAGCCTCAAATGCAATGATGTACATTGTAGTAATTCTACTGGGCACCTCAGTAGGCGCATCCACCAGTGCGGAGGCATTCTTGAATTTAGACACACTGAAAATCGTATTATTAGGATTGATAGCCTTTGCGTTTGGCACTGCGGGCGGTGTTTTATTAGGTAAACTGCTGTGCAAATTAACGGGTGGCAAGATTAACCCTCTGATTGGTTCGGCAGGAGTGTCTGCCGTTCCTATGGCAGCCAGAGTATCCCAGAAGGTGGGAGCGGAAGCGGATCCGTCAAACTTCCTTTTAATGCACGCAATGGGACCAAATGTAGCAGGAGTTATCGGTACGGCAGTAGCAGCCGGTACATTTATGGCCATATTTGGAGTATAACATGGTGTTTCGGTGAATCTATGGACGGAATTTTCTTAAAGGTAACAAGATAGGAGGAAAATAATGACAAATGTGGAAAAAAAGCCAATTAAAATAACAGAAACAATTTTACGTGACGCACACCAGTCACTGATAGCAACCCGTATGACTACTGAGCAGATGCTCCCAATCGTAGAAAAAATGGATCAGGTGGGATATCATTCGGTAGAATGCTGGGGAGGAGCGACCTTTGATGCATCTTTGCGTTTTCTGAAAGAAGACCCATGGGAAAGGCTTCGTAAATTCCGTGACGGTTTTAAGAAAACAAAATTGCAGATGCTGTTTCGTGGGCAGAATATTCTTGGATACCGTCCTTATGCAGACGATGTGGTAGAATATTTTGTACAGAAATCAATTGCAAATGGAATTGACATTATCCGAATATTTGATTGTATGAATGATATGCGTAATTTAAAGACTGCCGTATCTGCGGCAAACAAAGAAAACGGACATGCCCAGGTAGCACTTTCTTATACATTGGGTGATGCTTATACCATGAAATACTGGATTGACATCGCAAAGAGAATCGAAGGCATGGGCGCTAATTCCATCTGCTTCAAGGATATGGCAGGTCTTTTGGTACCCTATGAGGCCTCTAAGCTTATATCTGCCATTAAAGAAGCCGTGAGTATTCCGGTACAGCTGCATACGCACTACACATCCGGTGTTGCTTCCATGACTTATTTAAAAGCGGTAGAAGCAGGTGTGGATGTAATTGACACTGCCATGTCTCCGTTTGCGCTTGGAACCTCTCAGCCGGCAACGGAAGTTATGGTGGAAACGTTCAAAGGAACGCCATATGACACCGGTTTAGACCAGAAATTATTAGCTGAGATTGCTGATTATTTCAGACCAATCCGAGATGAAGCCCTGGAAAGCGGGCAGTTAAATCCCAAAAATATGGGAGTAGACATCAAGACGCTTTTATATCAGGTTCCGGGCGGAATGCTTTCCAACCTTACTTCACAGTTGAAAGAACAGCATGCGGAAGATAAATACTATGAGGTGCTGGCAGAAGTACCAAGAGTACGTGAAGATCTGGGAGAGTGTCCTCTTGTTACACCGTCTTCACAAATCGTTGGTACACAAGCCGTGTTTAATGTCATCATGGGAGAACGTTATAAGATGGTGACGAAAGAAACCAAAGCGGTACTTTCAGGAGAATATGGTGCGACTATCAAGCCATTTAATAAAGAAGTACAGAAAAAGTGTATCGGTGACAAGAAGCCGATTACCTGCCGACCGGCAGATCTGATTCCGGCCGAGCTGGATACCCTGAGAGCAGAGATGGCTCAGTGGTCACAGCAGGAGGAAGACGTATTGTCATATGCGCTTTTCCCACAGGTAGCTGTAGAATTTTTCAAATACAGAGAGGCGCAGAAAACAAAAGTAGATCCTTCTATTGCCGATACAAAGAATGGAGCATATCCGGTATAGGGAAGTGCCGCATTAGGAGCTGCCGTTATAGGAATGTGCACACTGGAAACTGCCGGTCTTACGATGAATAGTCGTTAGGCCGGCAGCTTTTTGTTGTTCTCTGCTTTAATATATGCTATACTTTATTCACTACGCCTGCGTTTTCCTGCCTTGCATCTGAAAATCCATCCTCAGCAATTGGTCTAGGTAATTCGAGAACGCTGTACTAAGAAAGAGAAGGAAACAGTCCATGAGTAAAGTACTGATTATCGGCGGCGGAGCTGCCGGTATGTTCGCAGCAATTGCAGCTGCAGAACAGGGTCACGAGGTGCATGTCTATGAAAAAAATGAAAAGCTTGGTAAAAAGCTGTATATCACCGGGAAAGGCAGATGCAACTTGACGAATGCCTGTGATATGGAAGAACTTTTTTTGAACGTTTGTACAAACAGTAAATTTCTATATAGCGCATTTTATGGTTATACGAATCAGGATGTGATTCGGTTCTTCGAAAATTGCGGGATGAAAACGAAAACGGAACGTGGAAACCGCATATTTCCATTTTCAGATCATTCCTGGGATGTTATAGATTCCCTGAGAGGTAAAATGAAAAAGTCAGGTGTTTTTGTTCACCTGAATCAAGTGATTGAAGCAGTGATAGAAAAAGACCATTCATTTATGGCCATTCGTACAAAAGAGGGTAATCAGATTTATGGAGATGCGGTCATCATAGCAACAGGTGGTTTGTCCTATCAAAGTACAGGCTCCACAGGAGATGGCTATCGTTTTGCAAAAGCTTTGGGGCATAGGGTTACAGAATTATATCCATCTCTGGTTCCGTTAAATACAAAAGAAGACTATGTAAAGCAACTGCAGGGATTATCTTTAAGAAATGTCCGCATAGGTATTTATGATGAAAAAAAACGCCTGTTTGAAGATTTTGGTGAAATGATGTTTACCCATTTTGGCGTAACTGGTCCTCTGATACTCAGTGCCAGCTGTTATATACAGAAGAAACTAAAAGATAAGAATCTGATTCTTCGTATTGATTTAAAACCGGCACTCTCTATAGAGCAATTGGATCGGCGGATATTGCGTGATTTCGAGGAAAATAAGAACAAGCAGTTTAAAAATACATTAGGAAATCTTTTTCCTGTCAAGATGATTCCGGTTATGCTGGAACTTTCCAAAATACCAGCGGAAAAGAAAATAAATGAAATTTCTAAAGAAGAGCGTCAGTATTTTATACAGCAGATAAAGAATCTTGAGTTGACCATAACGGGTCTTAGAGATTATAATGAAGCTATCATTACAAAAGGCGGGGTCCATACAAAAGAAATCAATCCCGCAACCATGGAATCCAAACTGGTATCCGGAGTATATTTTGCCGGAGAAGTAATGGATCTGGATGCGGTGACAGGCGGGTTTAATTTACAAATTGCATGGTCGACAGGTTATGCCGCCGGAACTGGGATCCGGTAAAAGCGGATGGAATTATAAATATCAGGAGGAACTACATGAGCTTTAATATTGCCATTGACGGACCGGCAGGTGCGGGTAAGAGTACAATTGCAAAGAAAATTGCAAGAGAACTGAATTTTATATATGTGGATACCGGGGCGATGTATCGGGCCGTTACGCTTTATCTTATGAGACAAAAGATACCTTTAGAAGATAAGACAGGGATAAGAGAAGCGTGTCATCAGATTCGTATCCGTATTGAATATCAAAATGGGGAACAGCAGGTAATATTAAATGATGAAAATGTGACAGGCCGTCTGAGAACAGAGGAAGTAGGGAAAATGACTTCCGCATTTGCGGCAAATGCCCACGTCCGGGCAGCACTTCTGGATATACAGCGTGATATGGCATCCAAAGAAAACATCGTTATGGATGGACGTGATATTGGGACCCACGTATTGCCGGATGCCCAGTTAAAAATATATTTAACGGCAAGCCCGGATGCAAGAGCTATGAGGCGCTATTTGGAACTTCAGAAAAAAGGTATCGACTGCAGCCTGGATATAATAAAAAAAGATATTATCCAAAGGGATAAACAGGATATGAATAGAGAAATCGCACCACTGAAAAAAGCAGAAGATGCCGTACTGGTGGATTCCTCTAATATGGACATTGATCAGGTGGTTGCCCATATAACTGCTTTATATCAGGATGCTAAGATTATTGTTGCAAAAACAGCAGGTTTTTGCTTTGGGGTAAAGCGTGCCGTTGAAAAAGTATATCAACAAGTGGAATCTTCCAAGTCGCCTATTTATACATTCGGACCAATTATTCATAATGAAGAGGTGGTAAAAGACCTGGAATCAAAAGGCGTGAAGGTGATTCACTGCATGGAAGAATTAAGAAAATTAAAAAATGGGACAGTGATCATCCGCTCTCACGGCGTACCTGAAAACGTCTGCCGTCTGATCCGGGAAAAAGGATTGGAACTAATAGATGCCACCTGCCCTTATGTTAAAAAAATCCATAGCATAGTGAAACGGGAAAGCAATGCAGGCTCACATATATTGATTATAGGAAATGCAGACCATCCTGAAGTGGAAGGAATTAAGGGATGGTGTAATGCCAAAGTGGATGTAATAGGCACTAACCGGGAGGCAGAAAATTTTGTTATGGATTGCAATACTCCCCTTTGCATTGTGTCGCAGACGACATTTAATTACAATAAATTTAATAAATTAGTTGAAATTATTTCTAAAAAGGGTTATGATATACTTGTTTTAAATACGATTTGCAATGCCACGGAAAAAAGACAAACCGAAGCAAGGGCAATTGCAGCTGAGGTGAACGGTATGATTGTCATAGGCGGCAGTCATAGTTCCAATACTCAGAGGCTATTTGAAATATGTAAAGAAGAATGTGAAAATACTTACTATATACAGACACTTGATGATTTGGATGTACAAGAGCTGCACTCCATGAGTTGCGTAGGTATTACCGCAGGGGCATCGACCCCAAATAATATTATTGAGGAGGTTCAAAAGAATGTCAGAAATGAGTTTTGAACAAATGCTGGAAGAATCATTTAAAACAATTCATAATGGAGAGGTAGTTGAAGGTACAGTCATTGATGTAAAAGAAGATGAAATCATCTTGAATATAGGTTACAAGGCTGATGGTATCATTACGAAGAATGAATATTCAAATGATCAGAGTGTAGTTCTTTGTGATGTTGTACATGTAAACGATGTTATGGAAGCAAAAGTATTAAAAGTAAACGATGGTGAAGGACAGGTTCTGCTGACTTATAAGAGACTTGCAGCAGAAAAAGGAAATAAGCGTCTGGAAGAGGCTTTCGAATCAAAAGAAGTATTGAAAGCTCAGGTGGCTCAGGTATTAGATGGTGGATTGAGCGTTGTAGTGGATGAAGCAAGAGTATTCATTCCGGCAAGCCTGGTTTCCGATATGTACGAAAAGAACCTGGCTAAATATGCAGGACAGGAAATTGAATTTGTCATCAGTGAATTCAATCCCCGCAGAAGACGTATCATTGGAGATCGCAAACAGCTTCTGGTTGCAAAGAAAGCAGAAATGCAGAAAGCGCTTTTTGAGAGAATTGCAATTGGAGATATTGTAGAAGGCGTCATCAAAAATGTGACGGACTTCGGTGCATTTATTGATTTAGGTGGTGCCGACGGACTGCTGCATATTTCTGAGATGTCTTGGGGACGTGTAGATAATCCTAAGAAATTATTTAAAGTTGGTGAAGTGCTTTCCGTTTTGATAAAAGACATCAGCGGTGATAAAATTGCATTGAGCTTGAAATTTGCAGATCAGAATCCCTGGTTAGCAGCAAGCGAAAAGTATGCGGTAGGAAATCTGGTTGATGGTAGGGTTGCCAGAATGACGGATTTTGGGGCATTTGTTGAGTTGGAAGCTGGCGTAGATGCGTTGCTGCATGTATCCCAGATTTCAAAAGAACATGTAGAAAAACCGGCTGATGTACTTAGTATTGGGGAAGAAATTACTGCTAAGGTTGTAGATTTCAATGAAGCGGATAGAAAAATCAGTCTGAGTATTAAAGCACTGGAAACGGTGACTGCAATGGAGGAAACAGAGGCGGAAGAAGCAGAAGCAGAGGAAGCCGAGACTGATATACCGGAAGAACCATCAGTAGATGAGACAGCAGCAGATGAGTCGACAGTAGATGAGACAGCAGCAGATGAGCCGACAGTAGATGAGACAGCAGCAGATGAGCCGACAGCAGATGAGCCGACAGCAGATGAGACAGCAGCGGAAGTAAGCACAGAAGAATAAATAAAAAGTATAAAGCCTGAAATCTTTCAGGCTTTTTCATCTATTTATAAAAGAAATAAAAATAATACTAAAAAGATTCGTGTAATTGATTTATTACATATTGACGAACAGCCTCTGCCTTATCTATAATATTAGGTGAGAATTCAAAGTATGAAATGTTATCCGAGTATTCTCTCTTAAATGCCGGAGAAAATTGTATTTTTTTCTGAGGAAAGAAAACGCCTTCTTTTTTACAATAACAGGTGGATGCTTTTGCCTGAACCCTGTGTTCTTTATCTACGTAAGATGCCACACTTTTGTGAACAGCAGTATCTTCTGAAGTGAGATAATAATAATCCCGATAATTGGTAAAAAAATATTTCAGTGTATCGTAGACTCCTTCTACGATAATGGAGAAGTTAAGACCCTGTCCGTTAAGGCTTACATTCTTCAGGGACCAGAAGAGGGGCAGAGGAAGCGGAACTTCAAGGATCAGGCGGATGGAAAGCAGTGGAGTGGTCTGGCAGACAGTTGCTTGATGATTAGTGGGATTCATCAGAGTAACTTCAGATATATGGAATTTGCCTTCCATGAAATCACAATAAGAAAGTATGGGAAGCAATTGCAGTATTCCCAGCAAATCGTCGTGGTTATGTAAAAGGAGGCATGCGGACAAAAGATCAGATGCCGTTTTTACATACTCATAATAGAAAGGAATTAACTGACCGCCGTCATACGTATCCTTTCGTGAAATACCAAAGAATGCTTCTAAAGCAGTTTGATTCATTTTTGTGAGTTTTAACATTTTTTTATATGGACGTGCCAGCCGGTATAAGTCAATACTGATCAGGTTATCCGGTATAAATGCAAACCGGTACATTCCGGATTTATGGCGCAGAAATGGAATATCAAATGTATCACCGTTAAAATGGATCAGATAGTTATATGAAGCAGCAAAATTTAAAAATTCTCCCAGAATCAGCTTCTCTTCGACCGGCTTTTGGGCGAACCATTGAATCATCTCCCAAGTGGTACCGGAATGATAAACAGCACCTATCAGATAGACTGAAGAGTGACGGGAAGAAAGACCGGTGGTTTCAATATCAAAAAATAAAACCTGAGACAGCGGATATCGCAGATGCAAAGGATAAGCAAGTTTTAAATGGATTGGAGTAATTTTTCTTATCATCATTGAGTCCTTTCAATAATTTTTCGCAGAAGTATATATTTATATAAAGTATATCATAAAATTTTAGAATAATCTTGTAAGGATAGGAATGTTTAGTATTTTTTAAGGAGCAGAAATACGTATGTGGGAATTTGAGATTTTAGGCGTAAGTTTTTACCATATTGCTGCCTGGCTGTATGCATATAGTTTTTTGGGATGGGCCTGGGAAAGCGGTTTTGTATCTGTCAGGCAAAAAAAATTAGTAAACCGGGGATTTGTTACCGGACCACTCTGTACGATTTATGGAGTTGGAGCCATCAGTGTATATTTAATTTTGAAGCCTCTGGCAGATAATTGGGTACTGCTTTATTTTGGAGGAGTCCTGACTGCGACTGCGCTGGAATATATTACGGCTGTGATTATGGAAAAGCTGTTTCATACCGGTTGGTGGGATTATAGTGAAAAAAAATTTAATTTCCAGGGAAGAATCTGTCTTGGAAGTTCAATTGCATGGGGCTTTTTTACGATCATTATGTTTACAGTGCTGCAGCCTTTTGTAGAACTGGTCGTAGATCTGGTTTCGGAAGAAGCAGGGCATATTGTTATCATATGCATAACTGTTTTATACGCAGTTGATTTTACGTTTTCTATGATGGCTGCACTGCAGTTGGGTAAAAAATTGGAGCAGATGGAACATTCCATGGCAGAACTGGCGGAATATTTTCAAAAGACAAAAATATATATATCAGCAGAAGAATTTATTGAAAAGCTGGAGCCTTACAGACGCAGCTTTAACAGGGAGAATGTAAAGGAGAAGATGGAGCAATATCAGGAAGCAGTTATGAAACAACTGGAGAAACTTGATCTTGCGGAGTATAAGGAAACAGTGGCGGCAAAGATGAAACAGGTAAGTGAGAAATATCGTCTTTTTGCAGTAAAGGAGGGGTGGAACAGCAGACGTTTCTTAAGATCATATCCAAATCTGAGTAAGGCGAGCAGACTGCGCAGGCTCAGTGAAAAGTCAGCGAATAAAAGAGAGGATGATGGAAAGGAAGAGAAACACTGAAAAGATGTTTACTATAAATGGGATTTTATAATAAGGAGTTATTGATTATGAAGAAAAAAATGAGTATTTGTATAATTATGTTTTTATTTTTATTTCTGGCGGTGTCTACGACTGCTTTAGCGGCAAATAATGAGAGCTGGAAAAAGGACAGTAAAGGAATATGGTATGACACCGGTAACGGCGTTTCTTACAAAAGTACCTGGAAAACCATAGAAGGCAAGCGCTATTATTTTAATAAGAGTGGATATGTAGTGACCGGATGGAAAAAGATAAAAAATAATTGGTATTATTTTAACAAAAAAGGAGTCATGGCCAGGAAAAAATGGATCAAATCCGGAAAAAACAAGTACTATGTAGGCGCAAACGGTAAGAGGGCTGTAAACAAATGGATCGGAAATAAGTATGTAGGTAAAACTGGTAAATATATCATAGGATACCGGGATGACACGCGTAACAGTAAAACGAAAACAGGATGGGTTGGTTATGGAAGCACCTGGCGTTATTATAAAAAAGGAAAGCTGGTAACCGGTTGGCAGAAAATCAAGGGTAAAAAATATTACTTCAAACGAAGCGGATACATGAAGACAGGCTGGCATAAAGCAGGTTCTGATTATTATTTTCTGGATACCAGGCCGGCAACCATAGGCATCATGTATAAAGGATGGCTGAAAATTAACGGCAATTATTATTATTTCTTTCCAAGCGGAAAAATGGCCCGGAAAGTAACCTTAGAAGCGGGAGGCAAAAAATATCATTTCAATTCAAAAGGTGTATGTACAAACTTTGATTAGCGGTATTTGAAATTATAAATAAGAGGAGGTGCTTATGCAATACAAATTATTAGGCAATATTATGCCTGCAGTTGAGGTGACTCTTAACAGGAGTGAAAAGATGTATACACAATCCGGTGGTATGGCATGGATGAGTGATGGGATCGGTATGGATACCAATGCAAAAGGCGGTATCATGAAAGGGTTTGGCAGGATGTTTTCCGGTGAAAGCTTTTTTATGACAACGTATACGGCGCAGAGAGACAATGCAGTTATTGGGTTTTCCTCTACGGTAGCGGGAGAAATTCTTCCGATAGACTTGAGAAGCTATGGCAGTTTAATTTGTCAAAAAGGTGCTTTTCTCTGCGCCCAGGAAAGTGTAAATACCAAAGTAATTTTTACAAAGAAATTTTCCGCAGGCTTATTCGGCGGTGAGGGCTTTATTTTGCAGGAGATGTCAGGTAATGGAATGGTATTTCTTGAGATTGATGGAAATAAGGTGGAAAAGGATCTGCAGCCGGGAGAAGTAATAAAAGTAGATACCGGAAATGTAGTTGCCTTTGAAAATACGGTAAACTATGATATTGAAACCATCAAAGGCGGTATGAATATATTCCTCGGTGGTGAAGGACTCTTTTTAACAAAACTCACCGGACCGGGCAGGGTCATTTTGCAGACTCAGAATTTCAAAGAGTTTGTGGGTAGAATTCGTCAATATATTCCAACGCAAAGCTCATAATTGGCTTACTTATAAAACAGACTGAAAAAATACTAGACTATTTTGGAGATTTATGAGAAAATGACTAGGAGTATAGCACTAGATGGATTTCTGCAAAACGCATTATCCTGTTAGTGTGTACATACATTAAGTAATTTACATTTGAAAGGAGTCTTACAATGATTTATTCACATGAAGTCGAAACAATGTGTAAAGTGAAACAAGGCGTTGCTCATGGCGCTGCTCCAATCCCGGAAGAAGCAAAATGGGTAAAGGCAAAAGAAGTGAAAGACATTTCAGGTTTGACACACGGTATAGGCTGGTGTGCACCACAGCAGGGGACCTGCAAATTAACTCTGAATGTGAAAGATGGCATTATTCAGGAAGCACTGGTGGAAACGGTAGGATGTTCAGGAATGACACATTCAGCGGCTATGGCTTCTGAAATACTTCCGGGCAGGACACTTCTTGAAGCTTTAAATACAGACCTGGTTTGTGATGCGATTAATACGGCGATGAGAGAATTATTCTTACAGATCGTTTATGGCCGTACGCAAAGTGCATTTTCAGAAGATGGTCTTCCAATTGGTGCGGGTCTGGAAGATCTGGGTAAAGGTCTGCGTTCTCAGGTTGGTACAATGTACGGAACACTTGCAAAAGGTCCTCGTTACCTTGAAATGGCAGAAGGCTATGTTACGGGAGTCGCATTGAGTGAAGATGACGAAATCATCGGCTATCAGTTTGTAAGCTTTGGTAAGATGATGGATTTCATTAAAGCAGGCGATGATGCCAACACAGCATATGAAAAAGCAAAAGGTCAGTATGGAAGAGTTGCAGATGCAGCCAAAATCATTGACCCAAGACATGAATAGTCAGCTGTTTATCATTATAAATAAGGAGGATGAAAGATAATGGCTTTATTTGAATCATATGAAAGACGTGAAAAACAAATTTTGGCTGTATTAGGACAATACGGAATAAATTCCATCGAAGAAGCGGCAGAAGTAACCAAAGCTGCAGGTTTGGATGTATACAATCAGGTGGAAGGCATCCAGCCGATTTGTTTTGAGAATGCGAAGTGGGCTTACACAGTAGGTGCAGCGATTGCAATCAAAAAAGGCTGCAAAAAAGCTGCAGATGCAGCGGCAGCAATCGGTGAAGGTCTTCAGGCCTTCTGTATTCCGGGTTCTGTTGCAGACCAGCGTAAAGTAGGACTTGGACATGGTAATCTGGGTAAAATGCTATTGGAAGAAGAGACGAAATGTTTTGCATTCTTAGCAGGGCATGAGTCCTTTGCAGCAGCAGAAGGTGCTATCGGTATTGCCGAAAAAGCAAACAAAGTCCGTAAAGACACATTACGTGTTATTTTGAACGGTCTTGGAAAAGACGCAGCTCAGATCATTGCACGTATCAATGGATTTACATATGTTGAGACAGAAATGGACTACTATACCGGTGAAGTAAAGGAAGTATTCCGTAAATCATATTCAGACGGTCTTCGTGCCAAAGTAAATTGTTATGGTGCAAATGATGTAACAGAAGGTGTCGCTATCATGCACAAAGAAGGCGTGGACGTTTCCATTACCGGTAACTCAACAAACCCAACCCGTTTCCAGCATCCGGTAGCAGGTACATACAAAAAAGAATGTATGGAGCAGGGTAAGAAGTACTTCTCCGTAGCGTCAGGCGGCGGTACAGGCCGTACGCTTCATCCGGATAACATGGCAGCAGGCCCGGCATCTTATGGTATGACAGATACTATGGGACGTATGCATTCAGATGCACAGTTTGCCGGTTCCTCATCTGTACCGGCTCATGTTGAGATGATGGGATTGATTGGTATGGGCAACAATCCGATGGTTGGTGCTACTGTGGCGGTGGCTGTTAGTATCGAGGAAGCTGCGAAGGCTGGTAAATTTTAAGAATCCCCATTTTATAAGGGTTGTAGATGTTGTGGGATTTCGTGAAACAGGGTGAAATGTATTGAATAGCTCACATACAACTCACATGTAACTCACACGAACAACTCACAAATTTTAGATTGAATAGAAGTAGTATTTTAGAGGTGTATCAATTTCGGTTGGTACATCTCTTTATCTATTGATTTTCTTCATTTCGGAATGTAATTGCTCCATGGTACGGTGGGTGGAAAGGGATAAAAGAAGCCTTAGAGCATGGAAAATGATTTGCCTGGAGCGGGATAAACTGTATGAGGAGCAGCAGGAGTTGAAACATCAACTATGGCAACTTGAACGGGACTTATTGTAGAAGGAATTCTATTGTTTGAAGCAGGAACAGATATACTTCGTTGACTACTATATTACATGGTGCTAGCACCATGTGAATACAAATAATCAAGGAAAGCGGGAATTTAATCGTCGTCCAAAAATTCCATGATGTCCGGTACCGTGCAATTCAGAATTTTGCATAGCTGGTTTACAGTATGGGTGGTGATGCTTTTTCCCGTTTTCATTGCAGAATATGTAGATCGTGAAAACCCCCTTTTGGCAAGTTCATAGGAACTGATATTCATTTTTTTCATAGTTTCAAATAATGGCTGATAGCTAATCATATTGTCACCTCATGTTCTAAGTATATGTCTATACTCGGATATTGAATATGTACGAAAATAAGAGTATAGACATTGTCACTTAGTCATCAAGGTATTCAATTACATCAGAGACAGAACATTTTAGCAGCTTGCAAAGCTGATTAAGGGTGTTGGTACTGATACTATTGCCTTGCTGAATGGAATAGTATGTTGATCTCGCAAAGCCTTTTTTGAATAAAGCATATGAGGTAATGTTTTTTTGCTCCATTGTTTTAAAAAGTGGTTTATAACTAATCATAACGCACCTCCTTAAATACTATTATAAATTCATACTCGGATATTGAATATGTACGAATAATCGAGTATAATATATGTGTTAATATACGAGTATATTGATTTGCAACAAGAAAGGAGTTAAGGATGTCATATTTAAAGGAATCATTGAAAAGGGCAAGTGTGCAATCGTTAAGAGAGTATCTTCTGTATGGAGTTGATGGAGATAGTTTCACGACGACAAGTTATGAGGTGCGGATTAAAAAGGCTTATGAAAAGTGGATCAATATGGTCAAGGAGTATGAGGAAGAGTGGGAGAGTTCAAAATTATTTAAATGTATTAGTGAAGTTATAACAGAACATGAGCATATTTATATGGAAGTGGGAATACAGTCGGGTTTTCTACTGGCCAGAGACATTGAACTGAGCGGAGAAGAGGAGGGGCTTTGTGAGAAGTATAAGGATATGTATAGTTCCTTGTTTCAGGATGTGACTGTGGTGATTGAGGCATTGCAGAAGGCACAGAAGGATGCAGAGGAGATATTTATATCTAATTTAAAAAAATGACAGAAAATACATAGCGAATATCCAACAGAATTTCCTGAATATTTTCGAGTGGTAGATCTGAGAAGCGGGAAGCAAATTGATGATGGATACCGGGCGATTCATTTATATTATCAAAGGGACAATATGGCTTATCCGATTGAGGTTCGATTATGGTGTGGTAAAGATTATCAGTTTAATATTTGGAGTCATAGATGGGCATATAAATATGAGAATCCAAAACTGGGGGAACATTTATATGATTTATATATACAGGAAAAAATTGAATCGGAAGATCAATTTATAACAATGTTGAAAAAAGTAGAGGTGAAATGGATGCTTGATAAAAACATATATGTTATTGCCAAAATATTTGATGAACAAGGTTGTATCGCATACAGGTGTAAAACAGCAAATGAAGCGAGATGTCTTCCCGGAACGCTTGAAGCGTTACGGGGAGAAGGGGTACAAATTGTAATTTTAGACAGCCCGGAAATCTATGCAGAATATGAACCTTATAATTATGTTGAAGATATGAAAGAATTTATTGACAAAGTTTCGGTATTAAATAAAATAGCTTAATGGTGTCCTGCGTTGCCGTCAGATGTGGATAGCAGCACACATGTAACTCACAAATGGCCCTAAAACCCTTGAAAAACCAACTCTCGCAGTATCGATCGAGGAATGTTTTAAGAAATAGAAAAGTGTTACAAATGACTTGAAATAAATGTTTTTAAAGACTGCATCAACTTTTCATGGTTGGTGCAGTTTTTTTGAATGATATGTATTTACAATGTCAATACTATGTATTATAATAAAGGTAATGGAGGTGAAAGAGATGGAAAAAACATTTTTGCAGGTGAGAACTGATAAATCTGACAAGGAAAAAGCTAGTGATATTCTTGAAAGTTTAGGAACAAACCTATCATCTGTAGTGAATATGTTGTTAAAACAGATTATCATGACCAAAAGCATTCCGTTTGAAGTGAAAATGTCACCCAATTATTCAATAAATGAAATAACAGAAGAAGTTCAGGCTTCTATGACTATGGAAAATATGCCGCTTACAGAAGATGATATCCACTTACTAAGGACATATCAGGCATCAACGGAATCTGAAAAAGAGAATATTAGGAAACAGTTAATAGTTGAATATACGGAGGATTAAATGAGCGATAGAGTTTATTGCTATCCAGAATCAGATGTTCTGATTAATAATTTGAATATAAATAATTTGAATAGACTAAACGAAGCGGAACGAAAACTAACGCAGCTTCGACTGAATGATCTGGTAACCACGCCAGTACAAGGCGATTTCGACTTATGGCACCTACAGAAGATTCATAAATATCTTTTTCAAGACTTGTATTCATGGGCAGGGCAAATTAGAATTGTGGATATTGCTAAATCAAATATGTTTTGTAAGGTCCAGTTTATCAGAACGCAAGCCGATGAAATATTCCGGAAATTAAAAGCTGATAATTATCTAGCTACCTTACCCAAAGATATATTCGTTAAGAAGATTTCTTATTACTTTTCAGAGATTAATGCACTGCATCCATTTAGAGAGGGGAACGGGCGCAGCCAAAGAGAATTTATTCGTGAATTAGCTATGCAACAAGGATATGCTGTGCATTTTGCAGGAATTACTGCTGAAGAAATGCTGGAAGCTAGCTCGGATTCTTTTGTCTGTAGGTATAATAAAATGGAAGCATTATTTGAAAAAGTTTTGCGATAAACAGTTACTTCAGTAATCTGTGATTGTTGCACTGAGTTGCCGTCAGAAGTGGACAGTAGCACACAAATGCCCTCTACACCATTGAAAAATCAACCCTCACAGTTTCGATCGAGATGTCCAAGGCAGAAGGAAAGTTTTAAGAATAGCGTAAATAAAAAACTTTATAAGTAAGTAGGGGTGGTTAAATGCATGAAAATGTGGGCCACTCCTATATTATTTCTACACTACTTCTACAATGCGTTCCTATAATCAATTCTTTTCTATGCTAACATAATTTTTCGTCACCTACGTACGGAAAATTATGTTAGCATAGGAAAGAATTGATTATATAATTTCACCGTGCTCGAATCGATTGCATTTCACAAGAAAAATTGTTATATTAATATTTTAAAGGAAGATTATTATTCTTAGAATATCAAATATATAAATATTATTTTATGGTGGTGTATTTTGAACAGGAGGATTAAATGGGGGCATATTCCAGATTTCAAATTGGCATGTATAATTTTGGAGATATCAAATATACATTTGATGATAAAACGATGTCTGTTTTTACTAAAGATAGTTTTTGTAAAGAGGAAGAGGATGAAGTAATTAACTATTTTTATAAAATGAAAGTTTCACGTTATAAATATAGACTTGATTTGATGGGATATACATTAATACGAGCTAGAAAGGAATTTGATGCACTTTTTAAGTTCGAAGAGTATTTTGAAGATTTAGATGATGAATACATGCCAAAAGATGTTGTTAATTTTAATTTTTTTATTGAAAAACTAAACTTATTTCTTTCAGATGAGCAAGTGACGGAACCTACATGCGCCTTACTTGAATATATGTTTAATAATGAATGGCCAAATAAATATATCTACGGTATTCCTGTTTCTGATATCAGATTGGTAGTACGTATTGTTTTAGAATTTTGTGATGAAGATGAAGATGTAATTTATTACTTGACGGATCTTATTGCTTCCGGTTTCTTTGTAGAAGAATATGATTTCGTAGGGCAAGCATGTAAAAATCTGTCAAGTACAGGGCAATTTTATGATAAAACAATAATCGTAACAGAAGGCAAAGCAGATATTGCTATTTTAAGAAAAGCTTTTGAATTACACTATACTGGAGAAAAGGATTTTTTTGAGTTTTTTGATTATGGGTATAAAAAATTACGTGGAGGAACAGACGAGGTTTTAAAATTAGCAAAAACATTTGAAACAATTGGTATCAGAAATAGAATAATTTTTCTTTTTGATAATGATACAGCGGGACGAAATGAATTGGCTCGTTTTAATAAAGAGAATTTTTCTGATAACATGAAAGCTTTTTGCTATCCAGATATTGAAATTGCTAATTTGTATCCAGCGTATAAAAATTCGAAATTATCGATAGAGAATATTAATGGAAAAGCAGTTAGTATTGAATTATTTCTTGGCTCTAACATCTTAAAAGACAAGGGGAAATATATACCAATAGAATGGAAAGATAATGATCAAGGGGTTATACAAAAGAAAGAGGCTGTTAAAAATAGATTTTACAAAATGTGTAAAGAAAATCCGAATGATATAGATTGGAAAGATCTTGATAAGATTTTTAAAATTTTATTTAATGCGTCTATATCCTAATACAGTTATTAGCTTTTGTGATAGTAGAATCTGATTAAATGAAAATTTACACAGATCAAGGCAGATATGTGTAAATAGCTAAATAAAGCGGAGTCATAATTGGCTCGTAGTTTACGTCTACATTAACCTACACCACATACTCCTAAATTGAAGCAATGCAGGCTAATATAGATGTTATAAAACAAGTAGTAACTGAGCATAGTGAAAAACTTCAGAAGTTGGCGTAAATAGGATTCGTATATTTAAAAAAAACAGAATTGAAGACATTTTTGGTAAGATAAAAAGAGTAATACAGCGTATTAAAAAGTGTAGAAACGCCGTTTGTTCCTGTGCTATTCCTATATTTGGAGACGAAGAATAGGGTATTTCCGGGGTTTCGCGTTTTGATCGAGGAATGTTCAAATAAGTAGTTAAACTGCTGTAAGCGGCATGAAATAAGGCTTTATAGAGACTGCACTGACTTTCCATGGTTGGTGCAGTTTTTTGATATATAAAAGTGTACAAAAATTTCTGAATAGATTATAATATAATTAATTACTTATCAAATAGAGGAGGAATACCGATACGAATATTTCAGATGCTGTTTTAGAATTTGTTACAGAATTGAAAGAGATTTTTGGGGAAAAGTTATCAAAGGTTATTCTATATGGCTCATATGCCAGAGGAGATTACCATGTAACATCGGATGTTGATATTATGATACTTGTGACACTTTCAGATGAAGAAATTAAAATGATTGAGAATCAAGTCTTTGATTGTGCTTTTGATTTCGAAATGAAATATGGAGTAGATATTTCTCCAATTATTAAAAACAAAACACATTATGAGTATTGGGTGGACACATTGCCTTTCTATCGTAATATCCAGCAGGAGGGAGTGATTGTTGCGTGACAGAAAAAGAAAAGAGTCTCGCTGTGTAGCGTTCTATGGAAGCAAAAGAAACCTTGCCAGTTCTAGATTATGTTTTGAAAATAAGCTATATAAGGATTCGATTAATCGGTCATTCTATGTTGTGTTTTATGTGATTAAATCAATATTGGCAAACATCAGTTTAAAAAATAATAAAGAAGGATAGAAGATATGAGAATAAATATATTTCTTAACCACATGCCTATCCTGTAATAGTGCAATGAACCTTGATGACTATTGCAGGTAGGTAAATAAAGATCATGGTATGCTATCTAAAGGAAAAATTCACTGCAGTTGTGGCTTGTGTGCCTTTAGCGGCAAATCAGCATCGGATTCGAGAAAAGAAGAAAATGACCCTTAAACCCTTGAAAAACCAACTCTCACAGTTCTGTTGAATAGTAGAAAGGTCATGGAAATGGCTTGATATAAGGATTTGCAAGGACTGCGCCAATCTTTCATGGTTGGGGTAGTTTTTGCATAATAAAAATAAATTGTATTTCAGTATTAAAGTCTGCTATAATAAAGCTATTAAATCAAGCTTTAGTTGAGTAGTTGTAACTATAGGTTATTTGTATTTTAATAGTCCAGGACGATCATACCAGGAGGAAATAAAGACATGCCAGACTTAATCAAAAATATATACAATTACGAATCACTCCGCAAACTCGCCTTGGATATTCAATCAGTCTATGGCGCATTTCAGGTAGACGAGTTTTTAAAATCGACAATGGACGAAACGTGGAAGGATTTAGAGTTAAAAGACAGGATTGTACAAATAAGTGTGAATCTGGGAAAATACTTACCAACAGATTATAAAACGGCTATTAGTATTATTGATAAAGTGGTAATGAACTATGGCACTTGGTTGGATGGATTTGTTGGCTTCTTTCCAGTTTTTGTTGAGATTTACGGCCAAGATGAAGTGAATTGGGATGTTTCTATGGCTGCCTTCGCGAGATATACGCAGTACGCATCTTCGGAACTTGCAGTAAGGTCGTTTATCATTAATCATGAAGAGCGTATGATGGCACAGATGAATGCCTGGTCTAAGGATGAAAATGAGCTTGTCCGAAGACTTGCCAGTGAAGGTTGTCGCCCTCAGCTGCCGTGGGGGCAGGCACTCACTAGTTTAAAAAAAGACCCGGCACCTATTCTCCCAATATTGGAGCGGCTAAAGACCGACCCATCAATACATGTACGAAAGAGTGTTGCAAATAATCTGAACGACATTTCCAAAACGCACCCTGACTTAGTGGTTAAGCTTGCAAAGGATTGGTATGGGAAAAATGAATACACCGATTGGATTGTAAAGCATGGATGCAGAACACTACTTAAAAAGGGTAATCGTGATGTGCTGGCTATTTTTGGATACCATGATGTTACTTCTATAGATATTGATGACTTTGCTTTAGGAGCAACATCTATTTCGCTTGGAGAGGATATTACTTTTTCATTTGCAATTTTAACAAAGGAAGCGGCAAAAGTAAGATTAGAATATGGAATAGATTATGTTAAATCGAACGGAAAAAGGAATAGAAAGATATTCAAAATATCAGAAGTTTCATTAAAAGAAAACGTGAGGAAGCCTTACACAAAAAAACATTCTTTCGCAGATGTAAGTACAAGGAAGCATTATCCGGGAACCCATTCGATTACTCTTATTGTCAATGGTGTAGAGCGAAGCAAACTGGATTTCGAGTTAGGTGCGTAATTTTACTTGACTAAGAAATTGATTGAAAATTTATGGCTACTGGTGAACAGTATAAGTAGAGCATAATATGAAGCTAATAAATATTAATTAGTTGAGGAATCAAAATATGCCAAGGAGAGAGACAAACTGTGGAAGAAAATAAAAATAGAAAGGATGCTCAAGATAAAGAATCTTTCACAGGATATGATTTCATATCATTTATTTGAGCAATATCACAAGACGGATTGTGATATAGAGGAAATGCAAATGGAACTATATAATTATTTAAGGCAATATCCAAATGAAAAGGGCTATTATGAAAAGTATGGAGGAAGTTTTTTACCTGATGAATTAATACCTGCATTTGAAGAAATAACGGTAGCATATCAGGCTATTTGCCATTCTGCACAATTTATTGCAGAGCTGCGCAGAATTCGAAAAGAATTTCAAGGGCGCCCTACACCGGTTTATCACTGCGAACGTCTTTCAAAATCTATTGGTGACGGTACCTGCCAGATATATCTGAAACGTGAAGATTTAAATCATACAGGCGCACATAAATTAAACCACTGTATGGGCGAAGGTCTGTTGGCAAAATATATGGGCAAAAAGAAGTTGATTGCGGAGACAGGGGCAGGGCAGCATGGTGTGGCGCTGGCTACCGCAGCTGCTTATTTTGGTCTGAAATGCGAGATTCATATGGGCGAAGTAGATATAGAAAAACAGGCACCCAATGTCACCAGAATGAAAATACTTGGGGCTGATGTTGTTCCGGTTACTCATGGGCTGAAGACCTTAAAGGAAGCAGTAGATTCTGCTTTTGAAGCATATGCAAGAGATTACAGGGAAGCGATTTACTGTATTGGGTCTGCAGTGGGGCCGCATCCATTCCCCTTGATGGTACGTGACTTTCAGATGTGTATTGGACAAGAAGCCCGGGAACAATTTTTAGATATGACCGGTATACTTCCGGATGCAGTTGTTGCATGCGTTGGCGGCGGAAGTAATTCGATTGGTACTTTTGTACCGTTTATTGGTGATCCGGTAGATATTTATGGTGTAGAGCCGATGGGAAAAGGACCGGAAGCAGGAAATAATGCAGCAACTATTACCTACGGTAAGAAAGGTATTCTGCATGGCTTTGAAAGTTATCTTCTTCAGGATGAAAATGGAGAGGCGGCTCCTGTATATTCCATAGCCAGCGGATTGGATTATCCGGCAGTTGGACCGGAACATGCCATGCTGCATGATATGAAGCGAATAAATTATAGTTCTGTGACCGATGAAGAAGCGATAGAGGCATTCTTTAAATTATCCAGACTTGAAGGAATCATTCCGGCTATTGAAAGTGCCCATGCCTTAGCTTTTGCAATGAAACTTGCCAAAAAAGGCAAAGAAGGTGCGATTCTTGTGAATTTAAGCGGGCGGGGAGATAAAGATATTGATTTCGTTGTAGAAAAGTATGGTTATGGGGACAAGTAGACTTATGAACCAGTTTAGATATTCGCTCCATTAACGCTGCTTGCCTGGATAAAGCTCCGGGGGTTCAAGAGTGAATAGGCGCATATGCTAAATTTTGATATGCATTAAAGGGGTGAAAAGTTATGCCGGAACTACCGGAAGTAGAAACCGTTCGTAAAACGTTAAAGAACTTTATCATTGGAAAAAAAATCAGGGAAATCAGTGTTCATTATGATAAAATCATAGTAGGGGATACAGAGATATTTGAGAAGTCATTAAAAGGACAAACAATTCGAGATATTGATAGGATAGGGAAATATTTAATCTTTATTTTGGATAGTGATGCGTTTATCTCTCATTTGCGCATGGAAGGGAAGTATAATATTGTAGAAGCTTCTAAGCCGCTGAATAAACATGAACATATCACCTTTTATTTTAGTGACGGCACTGAATTACGCTATCAGGACACACGGAAATTTGGGCGTTTAGAACTGGCAAATAAAGAAACATATTATCAGGATTTACCTCTTTGTAAACTTGGACCGGAACCATGGGACGCAAATCCTAAAGATATATACTCAAAAATACATAAGAGCAGTCTGCCTGTTAAAACATTGTTATTAGATCAAAGTATTATGACCGGAATCGGAAATATATACGCTAATGAAATCTGCTTTTGTATGAAAATGCATCCTAAAACACCAGGGAAACGTGTTAGTAAAAAACGTGTTGAAGAATTAGTAGAAGTATCGAAAGAAATATTGGAAAAGGCCATTGCCCAGGGAGGAACGACTATTCACTCTTTTGACGCCAATGGAATAACAGGGTTGTTTCAAGTACAGTTACAAGTACATATGCAAAAAGTTTGTCCTGTATGTAATGAGGAAATGACTAAGGAGAAGATTTACGGCAGAGGAACATATTATTGTAAAGGGTGTCAAAAAAAGAGGGGATAAGATAGGGTTGCTGAAAAGGAACCAAATTTATACATTGCTTTTAGAAAGGAAACCTTGTATACTTAAGTACATTAAATAAGTGTAATTTCACAGGAATGGCATTAAAAAGTAAGCAAGCAAATACAACTGCCCAATATAAGTTATCAGACGGATTGCAAACTAAATTTATTTAAAGGAAGTTCTTAAACATGGATATAAAAAACATATGGAAAAGTTTTGAATTGAAAATAGCTCTGATTATTTTGTTCATTACTTTGGCATTATCTTTTAGTTTTTATTTTCTGATATATAATCAATATAACGATTTGACAATTAAAGATCTGAAAGAAGATGCAATGGTTGTTTATGAATATGTTGAAGAAATCATTGATGAAAACAGCTTTAAGGAGCTTAATACCATTAACGATGAGGAAAAAGAGGTTTATTTGTCTACTCATGAGCAAATGGATCAGATCAGACGTATTGCCAACATTCGTTATCTTTACACCGCAAAACAAAATGCAAATGACGAGTATATTTATGTTTTAGACGGACTTGACCGGGATGCGGAGGATTTTCGTCATGTGGGAGATCCTATCGAGGAAGAAATTATACCCGAACTTAAAAAAAGCCTTAATGATGAAGTTGTTATGGGTGATAACATTATGGACACAGAATGGGGTGCGGTTTATGTTACGTATTTCCCCGTGCATGACAGTGACGGAAATGTTATCGGGGCAATCGGTATGGAATTTGATTGCGAGAGCTTATATAACTCCTTCGTACAGGTAAGAATACTTACTATTGTGATTGCTCTTATTTTAATGATTATCTTTTCCTCTGTTGCAGTTTTTGTTTTGAAAAAGTTAGTAAGAAAGACAGAATCCGAGTTGTTAAAAAAGGATCAGCTGCTAATTGCGGCAAAGGAAGAGGCGCTGAAAAACAGCAGGGCAAAGAGTGAATTCCTCTCACGCATGAGCCATGAAATCCGCACACCGATGAATGCAATAATTGGTGTGACAAAAATAGCGGACAATACAAGCGATATAAGTAAACTCAGATATTGCCTGGATATAATTGGAACATCCTCCGCTCAATTGCTCAACCTGATTAATGATATACTGGATATGTCAAAAATAGAGGCGGGTAAATTTGAGCTTGATTTTGTTCCCGTTAATATTGAGAAAATGCTTATGAAGGTATGTAATTTAATTATTGATAAAACCGAGCAAAAGGGTCAAAAGCTTAACATAAATTTAGACAAAAATATGAGCATGCATTACATTGGCGATGAACTCAGACTTTCCCAGGTTATTACAAATTTGTTGTCGAATGCGGTTAAGTTTACACCCGAAAAGGGAGTTATCACTATGACCGTGGAGGAAAGACAAAAAGAGGATGAGTACAGCGTTCTGCGTTTTACGGTTGCCGATACAGGCATTGGCATGACAAAAGAACAGATTGGCAGATTATTTACATCTTTTGAGCAGGCAGACGGAAGCATTACACGAAGGTTCGGCGGAACGGGACTCGGGCTCGCTATATCCAAAAGTATAGTAAAAAAAATGAACGGGAAGATATGGGGTGAGTCGGAACCAGATAAAGGATCCGTATTTACTTTTGAGGTTAAGCTTGAACGCTCACAGAAACAAGGCGGAACCGTTATTTTTGACGGTATAACCCCCTCGGATTTGAAGTTGCTCATCGTGGATAATGACAATGATATTCGCCGGCACATTACTTCTGTCGTGGATAACTTCGGCATTCATACCGATGAAGCGGAAAATGGAGAAACTGCTGTCCGGCTTGTTAAAATGGCAAAAGAAATCCAAAAGCCGTATGATGTTGTTTTCATTGATTATGATTTGCCGGATATGAACGGCATAGAAACGGCAAATGTGATGGGCAGGATGATAGATAAAAATACTGTAATTGTCATGACCTCATTTTCCAAATGGAACGAAATTCAAGATTTGGCAGGAAACGCAGGTATCCATCGATTTATATCAAAACCTTTATTCCCGTCGTCAATTTTGGATGTAATCAACGAGATTGTGGGAAACACAATTAAAAATCTCGAATTGGAAACAGGGGCGAAAGAAGAAGTTCCGGATTTTTCCGATATTTCATTACTTCTTGCCGAGGATGTTGAAATTAACAGGGAAATTTTTATAACTTTACTGGAGAACACAAATGTTAAGATTGATATTGCGGAAAATGGGCTGATAACTGTTCAAAAATTTAAGGAAAATCCTGAGAAATACGATATAATTATTATGGACGTTCAAATGCCCGAAATGGACGGTTATGAGGCCACAAGAGTCATCCGTGCGTTTGATAATCCAAAGGCAAAATCAATCCCTATTATTGCAATGACAGCAAACGTATTCAAGGAAGATGTTGAAAAATGCATCGCATGCGGCATGAACGACCACCTTGCAAAACCGATTGATGTAAAGGCAGTTGTTGAAAAAATTTCATTATATTTGAATATTTAGATTAACAAAATCAAAGCCAGATCGTATATCAGAACAAAGCCCTTATAGGAACTGCCTTAATCATTCGTGGTTGAGGCAGTTTTTAGTAGATTATTTAATTCACTGATGATTATTCAGGAAAAGTTTGCTATAATCATTATAGTTATATATTAAACAGCAAGGGAGAGGATCATATGTATTTGGACCAGGCAAATGGTTTTGTACTGTATCTGGTGGTGGGTGTTATTCTGTTTTTTATTTTATGTATGTGCACAGTGTTTATGATTAAAAGTTATCGGGCGGGTATTGCCATAGGTATGGATAAGAAAATTCTAAAACGGGCAATTACATCCAGTATTACTTTTACGGCAGTACCTAGCATTAGTATTTTACTGGGAGTTCTTGCATTAAGCGGTTCTTTGGGGATTCCGTTGTCCTGGCTCCGGCTGTCGGTTATTGGTGCTCTGCAGTATGAGCTTAATGTAGCGGAAATTGCCGCAACAGCAATCGGACTTGGCGGATTAAAAGCGAGTGAAATGAATATGCAGGCTTTCAGCACCATATCTTTGGTAATGACGGCAGGGATTTTAGGCGGACCTCTTTGCTGTATATTTTTTTCAAAGAAATATATGAAAAAAGTGCAGAAAAACCCGAAACAAATCCAAACAGGCAAACCATCCTATAGTACGGTTGCAGTAACTGCAATGTTTATTGGTTTGTGCAGTGCTTATATTGCCTCTTATATCGGGACGTTTGTGTCTACCGGTGATTTCATACCGCTGCTTACAGCTCTTTGTGCAGCGGCAGTTATGGCAGTATTTGAATATTTTACAGTTGTGAAAAAACAGGTCTGGCTGGATAATTTCAGTGTTGCAACCAGTATGCTGCTGGCAATGGCGGCGGCAGTATTGATAAGTGGGATTGGGAGGTAACTATGACAGAGCAGGAAAAAATTCAATATTTTGATAAAATCAATAAACAGTTTCATTTCATAGGAAAAATAATGACCATTCTTTCTATTGCTGCACTGTTATCATTTTCCTTTATTGCTGCAGCAGCATATGGTGTATGGCCTTCTTTGAAAGGATTTCTTGCCGGTTTTGCGAATGTAGCAGTTATTTATTATCCTGTTGCAATTGCTGAATTCCTGATTTTTGCTCCGATGCTTGGAACAGGAGGCAGTTACCTTGCATTTTTGACAGGTAACCTGACGAATTTAAAAATACCATGTGCCATGAATGCCAGGGATATAGCGAAAGTGGAGACAGGAACACCGGAAAATGAAATCATTTCTTCTTTAAGTATTTCCGCAAGTGCAATCACAACGATGCTTATCATTTTTGCAGGCGTGCTTTTACTGACGCCGCTGCGTCCTATCCTGGAAAAACCGGAACTGGCGCCGGCTTTTGATAATGTGGTAGCGGCATTGTTTGGGGCACTGGGCTTGAAGTATTTCGTAAAGCAGCCTAAGATTGCAGTTGTTCCGCTGATCATGATGACTTTGCTTTGTATTCTGGTACCTTCCATGATCAGTCAAACCAGCATCTTGATTATTCCTGCAGGACTGCTGGCACTGGGGATTGGGTATATACTGTTCAAGAAGGAAAAAATCAATGTATGACCATGGTATTGCTGACAATGTAAACCCTACAGGAGAATTGGAGGTCAAAGATGAACATAGCAGCAGTTTGCGTTTTAGTTGTTCTTATCATCCTTATTCTTATTCTATGCATTTGTCTGATTCGCGCCCTGGCCTTAAAGCCCACACCGGCAATGGATGTAAAAATTGCAGAAGAAGTGGATGAGCGGGCTTTATTATATGGGAAACGACTTGGAGACATGATTCGCTGCGAAACAGTTTCCAATGATATGGATAAGGATACAAGTAAATTCTATAAATTTCATAAGGTATTGGAAGAATTATTTCCGGACTTTCATACTGTCTGTGAAAAAAATGATTTTAATGGCAGTCTGCTTTATAAATGGAAAGGTAATAAAGGAAAAGAGTCTGTTCTGCTTATGAGCCACATGGATGTGGTGGAAGCCAGCGGGAAATGGGATCATGATCCCTTTGGCGGGGAACTTGCTGATGGGAAAGTATGGGGACGTGGGACGGTTGATACGAAAGGGAATTTATTCTGTATCATGCAGGCGGTAGAGGAATTAATAAAGGAAGGATATCAGCCGGAGTGTGACGTTTATATTGCAAGCAGCTGTACGGAGGAAATTGTCGGGGAAGGGGCGGCAATAATTGCACAATATTTAAAGGAGCATGGAATATGGCTTAAGTTGTTACTGGATGAAGGCGGTATGATAATGGAAAATCCATTAGGCGGTCTGAAAGGGACCTATGGCATGGTCGGCGTATTGGAAAAAGGCTATGGAGATGTGAAGTTTACAGCCGGAAGCAAAGGCGGTCATGCCAGTGCGCCATCGAAAAATACCCCCATTGCCCGTCTGGCTGCTTTTATTTGTAAGATAGAAAAGAAAAGTCCGTTTAAAGCCCAGCTGAACCCTACTATTTTAGAAATGTTCCGTTGCTATGCGCCAAATATGGTTTTTCCAATGAAGTTGGTTTTTGCCAATCTTTGGCTGTTTAAGCCTGTACTGGCGGTGGTGTTATCCCTTATGAATCCATTAGCCGGTGCCATGATTAAAACCACATTGGCTTTTACAACGGCAAAAGGTTCAAAAGGTTATAATGTATTGCCGGAGGAAGCTTATGTTACGGGGAATATGCGTTTTATTCACCATCAGGGTACAAAGGAAAGTATTCGTCTGGTAAAGGAAATTGCGGAAAAATATGATATTACGACAGAAATAATAAGTACTTATGAACCATGTCCTGAGGTGGATTATAAAGGGGAGGCATTCAAATTAGTAGAGAAAACTGCAAATGTCATTTATCCGGGAGTGGGGATTACCCCTTATGTTATGACCGGTACGACAGATTGTAAATTTTATAGTGAGGTCTGCGATAATGCCCTGCGGTTCGCCCCTCTTTATATCAATAAACAACAGCATGCATCCATACATGGGCTAAATGAGAATATTGATGCGGCTTCATTGAAAAAGGGAGTGGATTACTTTAAATTGTTGATTAAGAGCCTTTAAATCCAAGGCAATAACTGCAATTGTATCGAAAGTTATTAAAATTAAAATATCAAAATTTGAAAAGATTACCGATAAAAACGATTAGAGAAGATAAGTACGCCAAGGTATACTTAAATAAAGATAGAGCGAAACAATGGAAGGAAAATTATAAATTATGGGACATTTAACGACACGGGATGCATATAAAAATCTGGGTGACCGTATTAACTGGTTTACGCAGGGGGCACCAACTTCAAAGACACTGTATCAAATTTTACAGGTACTCTACACAGAAAAAGAAGCGAAATGGGCTGCGCTGCTTCCGGTACGCCCATTTAGCATTAAGAAAGCGGCACGTATATGGGGGACAAGCGAGGCTAAAGCAGAGAAATTATTGAATCATCTCTGCGGAAAAGCTCTTTTAGTAGATTCTTATCATAATGGAGAGCGAAGATTTGTGATGCCGCCTCCAATGGCAGGTTTTATTGAGTTCGCACTTATGCGGACACGAGGTGATATTGACCAAAAATATCTAAGTGAACTCTATTATCAATACATGAATGTGGAAGAAGATTTTGTAAAAGATCTATTCTTTGCGACGGAAACACGGCTTGGACGAGTCTATGTCCAGGAACCCGTGCTTACGAATGAAAATACGAACTTTATTTTGGATTATGAAAGAGCAACACATATTGTAGAAGAAGCGGAATATATTGGACTTGGCGTTTGCTACTGCAGGCATAAGATGATGCATGCGGGTCATCCCTGTGAAATAGATGCACCTTTGGATGTGTGCCTGACGTTTGATAATGTGGCTCGATCTTTAGCGCAGAATGGTGAGTATGCAAGACTGATATCTAAAGAAGAGGCAAAGGATGCATTAGAGCGTTCTTATGTTCATAATCTAGTTCAGATCGGAGAAAATGTCAGAGAGCATCCGGCATTTATCTGTAATTGCTGTGGCTGCTGCTGTGAGGCACTGCAGGCCGCGCGAAAATTCAGCCCTGTGCAGCCCGTGGCTACAACGAACTATATACCCAAAGTATCTATGGAAAAATGCATTGGGTGCGGTAAATGCGCAAAGGTCTGTCCTGTTTTAGCAATTGGCATGAAAGAAAAGGAAGCAGGGAAAAAGAAGGCCGTTATAAGTGAAGAAATTTGTCTTGGATGTGGAATCTGTGCAAGAAATTGCAGTCCAAAAGCGATTGAACTAAAGCGCCGTCCAGTCCAGGTGATTACTCCGGTAAACAGTACGCATCGATTCGTAATGCAGGCGATTGAAAAAGGTACGCTGCAGAACTTGATATTTGATAATCAGGCTTTTGCAAATCATAGAGCAATGGCGGCTGTCTTTAGCGTAATACTAAAATTACCGCCGATAAAACAGGCCCTGGCAAGTAAACAACTTAAATCTGTTTATCTTGATAAACTGCTTGGCAGTGTTGGGAAGAACAAGGATAAGACGAGCAGATAATAGTTTTCGAGGTTCGCAAAAAGTTTTCTGCCATAATTGGATGACGAAAAGTCATTGACAAATGATATGCTAAGGAGGGGTTTTATGCAGGAAAATGTAATAAGGTGTGCCTGGGCGGGAAGTGATGAATTATATCAAAGGTATCATGATAATGAATGGGGGCGACCGGTACATGATGACAACAGACTATTTGAAATGCTTATTTTGGAAGGGATGCAGGCCGGATTAAGTTGGATTACCATTCTAAGAAAAAGAGAGAACTTATCCAAAGCCTTTGATAACTTTGACATTGATAAAATTCTGCAATATGATAATAAAAAGGTTGAAGAACTGCTGCAGGATCCGGGTATTATAAGAAACCGGTTGAAAGTCCGGGCGGTTATAACGAATGCAGGGGCCTTTCGGAATATACAGAAAGAATATGGAAGTTTCGATGCATTTCTATGGTCATTTGTAAATAACGAACCAATACAAAATTGCTGGGAAACCATATCCGAGGTACCGGCTAAAACTGAATTATCTGATGAAATCAGTAAAATCATGAAAAAGCGTGGTTTTAAATTTACCGGCTCCACAATTATGTATTCGTTTATGCAGGCTGTTGGTCTGGTAAATGATCATACAACGGATTGTTTCGTATATCAGGATATCAAATCAAATAAGAAGAATACAAAAAATGGTTAGCGTAGATAAAAGGAACAGCAGGAAAATCAATTCCTGCTGCATTCGTTTAATACCTGGAAATGTCAGTACTTGTTATAGCACCAAAACCAGTCTTTACAGTTAAGGTTTAGAGACTGTGGATTCTGCTGTCTTTCTATGAGCTGATTAAAAGTTTTTGGAGGAGGTACCATTGTTGCCTGACCTGGCTGCCAGTTGGCAGGTGTGACAACTTTATACTGATCCGAGGTCTGAAGTGCGGTAAGCAATCGCAGTATTTCAGGAACACTGCGGCCGTTTGTCATGGGATAGACAAGGATTGCCCGTATGATTTGCTGGGGATCAATAAAAAACACATTGCGCACCGTTTCATGATTGCTGACATCCGGAGCAATCATGCCATATAGTTTAGCCACTTCGCCCATTCTGTCTGCAATCACAGGAAATGGTATCCGAATTCCGGTAGTCCTGTATATTTCATTTATCCAGGCAAGATGTGATGGATTACTATCAATGCTTAACCCAATAAGCTGTGTGTTTCTTTCAATAAATTCTGTGGCTGCTTCAGCAAAAGCAATAAACTCAGTGGTACAGACCGGTGTGAAATCTCCCGGATGTGAAAATAAAATTACCCATCTACCTTTAAAATCAGACATTCTAATTTGTCCTGACGTAGTGTCAGAGGTAAAGTCCGGGGCCTTCATTCCTATATGCAATTGATTTGTTTCCAAAACGATCCAACTCCTATTTACATTTGTTCCATTATATGTTCGTTTTTCGGAAAAGTGAAAAATTGCACGATTTGTGGGGATAGATTATGGATTTCTAAAAGATGCGATTAAGATTCGCCATATATATTATAACATGCCACATTTATATTAACAAGACTGTCATTTTGGGTATACATATGTTAGGATGAACTCATAATATATTTGAATGGATAAAGATGGTGTGAGGTGGTTTTAGCAATGAAAAATTATCAACAGGAACTGGGCATTGAGAACAGGCATTTGGAGCAAATGATATCAATGGCTAAAGAACAGTTATCTACAGCCAAAATCAGTATTGGAAAAAAAGAGGCTGATATTATTTCGTCAAAGAAGGAAATGTGGGAGGATAGTACCCATTCTTTTTCAAATCTTTATTCTTTTCAGGGATTTCATGAGCTTGTATCATTTAATCAATTTGCCAATCCATTATCTGATAATATTTCCGAACAAGAAAGATTAGCTGATAAGATATGGTCATTAGAGAATGTAATAAAATCTCCATATTTCGCACGCATAAATTTTAAATTCGATGATGAAGATACGTATGAGAAAATTTATATAGGACGCATCTCTTTAACCGGAGAAAAAGCCTATGATATCTATATCTATGACTGGAGATCACCCATAGCAAGCGTCTTTTATCGGTTTGGGACTGGAAAAGCATTTTATGAAGTACCCGGAGGAAAAGTAACGGGGGAGGTCAATCTAAAACGGCAGTATGAAATAAATGATGGAACCCTGGAGTATTTTTTTGACTCAGATATTCAAATTGTAGATGAGTTTTTGAGAAAACTGCTGTCCGGGAATACCTCTGCAAAGATGAAAACAATAGTTGAAACGATACAAAAAGATCAGGATCTGGTCATCAGGGACATGGAAAATGATTTAATGATGGTGCAGGGAGCCGCAGGAAGCGGAAAAACTTCAATCGGTCTGCATAGAGCTGCATATCTTATGTATAAAGGGCTGACGTCAAAATTATCGTCTAATAATATTATCATTATTTCGCCGAATACGTTGTTTGAAGAATATATTTCAAATGTACTGCCCGAACTGGGAGAAAGAAATGTGGGGTCCGTCATATTTGAAGATTTGTTCAGGAGGATCTTACAGAATACACAGATACAGACAAGAAATCAGCTTTTAGAAAGTCTGATTTCGTCGAATGATAATAAACGCAGATTTATTATGAAAAGCAGCATGGAGTTCAAAGCATCTTTTGAATTTAAAGAGATCCTTAACCGTTTTATTCAAGACCTGCCACGCAATTGGATAGATTTTAACGATATATATTATGACGGTAAAATCATTGCAGACAGGCAGCTAATGAAAGCCAGGATATTGGCCGGTGATAAAACGACTCTTTTAGGCTTGCGTTTGCAAAAATTAGAATATTCTATTTTAGAAATAGTACATGAATTACGAAAAAGCCGTATAAAGAAGTTAGAGGAATTTATAGCAAAAAACACAGATCATTCCTTTGACGCAAAAGAATTTGCACGTTTGCTTTCTATTGATGAAAGTACTGTGCTTATAAATGGGATTAGAAAATTCACCAGATTAAATATTATGAAACTCTATAAAAGACTGTTTCATGATAAAAAATATTTTTACCGTTTAGCTCAGGGGATAAAATTACCGGAATGCATAGAAATTATTATTGATGAAACAAGCAAAAATCTGAAAGGGGATCACTTATCCTATGAAGATGCCCTGGCACTTGCATTTTTAAACGTCAAAACTAACGGTTGTGATGTGGATAAGAACATAAAGCAGGTTGTAATTGATGAAGCTCAGGATTATTATCCCCTTCACTTCGAAATTTTGAAGGACTTGTTTCCAGTCGCACGATACACAATTTTAGGAGATATCAATCAAACGATTGAAAAACAGGAAGATTTATCTTTGTATGATCAAATATGCAAAATACTTTGTAAAGAAAAATCGGTTCTTATTACTTTGGATAAAAGCTATCGCTGTACGAATGAAATCCTGGAATACAGCACTAAATTTATTTCAGGTGGTTCTAAAATCAAAAGCTTCAGCCGTAAAGGAGAGGTACCAGGCGTCTATGAAGCGTTCAGTTCCTCAGAGCTTACTAATATGCTGGTAAAGGAGATTCAATTATGCAATAAGACAGGATACCGGTCAGTCGGATTGATTTGTAAAACTGAGAAAGATGCAATACGTCTGTATGATCAATTGAAAGACAGAATTCATATCAGGCTGGTAAAAGGCGATAGCGTAGAAGATTTAAATGGCACGTTTATCATACCGGTATGTATGTCAAAAGGACTGGAATTTGACGCTGTTCTGATATGCAATGCCAATAAAAAGCATTTTAATACTGAGGACGATAAAAATCTTTTGTATATCGCATGCACCAGGGCGCTTCACCGTCTGAATTTATTTTATTTCGGTGAAATCAGCCCTTTGTTATAAGAACTACGTTCGTAACCCAGGGAGAATAATATTATAAATAAGGAGTGATACTTTTGGTTTCTGAATCGGTAGCGAAAATACTTGCAGATATAATAGAGGCTGACTATGAAGAAGTTAATCCGGAGACAGAATTGACGAATGACAATGGAATAGAGCGGATAGATGTGGCAAAACTGATGATTGAATGTGAAAAGAAGTATAAAATAACTATTTTTGATGAAGATGTCCATACCTTCAAATGTGTAGGTGATATTGCAAAGTATATAGAGGAGATATTGTCTGAGGATGCTAAATCAGCGGTATCTTCTGATGAAGAGCGTGAAGGGTGGTATTATAAATAGAATAAAGAAGTGCCTGAATAGTTTCATAAAGATCGATAGGGTAGGGGATATTGCAACCAGATTGATAAACTAGATTGAAAATTCCATGAAGATATAGTAAAATTGTTTTACTGGAAAAATTTAATACACAGGAGGAACAAAAATGGATTTTCTTTTGGAAGGGATTACCAGCATTACATGGCAGCAATGTATTATGTATGTAATAGGCGTGATTCTTATTTATCTTGCGATCAACAAAGATTTTGAGCCGGCCCTGCTTATGCCAATGGGGTTTGGTGCTATTCTGGTAAATCTGCCGCTTTCCGGAGTGATAAATCAAACCGTTGCGGGAATTGGCGAAACGGAAGGTATTATTCAATGGATGTTTGAGGTAGGGATTGAGGCTTCGGAAGCATTGCCGCTTTTACTGTTTATCGGTATTGGGGCGATGATTGATTTTGGTCCGCTGCTTTCAAACCCAAAAATGTTTTTGTTTGGTGCTGCTGCTCAGTTTGGCATTTTCGCCACTATCTGCATTGCTGTACTTCTTGGCTTTGACTTAAAGGATGCTGCTTCCATTGGAATCATTGGCGCGGCAGACGGACCTACATCCATCCTTGTTTCGCAAAGCTTAAAATCGTTGTACGTAGGTCCGATAGCGGTTGCAGCTTATTCCTACATGGCATTGGTACCGATCATTCAGCCAATGGCAATCAAAGCAGTCACCACCAAAAAAGAAAGAATGATACGGATGTCTTATAATCCGAAAAACGTCTCTAAAACGACACGGATTCTATTCCCTGTTATTGTGACATTCATTGCGGGACTGGTAGCGCCGATGTCCATATCCTTAGTTGGATTCTTGATGTTTGGCAATCTGCTTCGTGAATGCGGCGTTTTGGACAACCTTTCCGATACGGCTCAAAATGTGCTTGCAAACCTGGTTACCCTGCTTCTGGGGATTACCATTTCTTACAGCATGGTTGCAGAACAGTTTGTTACTGTTCAAACACTGCTGATTATGGTTTTAGGTTTATTTGCGTTTATATTTGATTCAATCGCAGGAGTCTTGTTTGCGAAATTATTAAACCTGTTTACAAAGAACAAGATTAATCCAATGATAGGTGCGGCGGGTATCTCCGCATTTCCCATGTCCTCCAGAGTCATTCAAAAAATGGCGATGAAGGAGGATCCGTCAAATATTATTTTGATGCATGCCGCCGGAGCAAATGTGGCAGGGCAAATCGCTTCCGTAGTGGCAGGTGGGCTGATATTGAACCTTATTTCAAAATTGATTTAACCTCCAAAGCAAGTCCTCCGCTTTTATGCGAAGTGAAAGCGGTGGGTGGAACTTGCTTGTTTCAGTAAGAGTTCAGGCTCTTACTGAAATAACAGCAAAGCTGCCAGGAGGTTACGAGTAAGTAGCGAAGCGGAGCACCCTTCGGGTATCCCTCTATGCCATACGGCAAGAAAGAGGAAATACGAGCATCCGCTTTGACTAAAAAGGAGAATCTAATATGAGTATTAATATGACGGATTTAATAAATTCCTTCCGCATTATGGGACAAGGTATGGCTGGTATATTTGTGGTGTTGATAGTGATCGCTCTCATTGTCACTCTGCTTACAAAGCTCACCAACCGATCCGGCAGGTAAAGTAGAGGGGTCAAAATACCTTTTGACCCCAACATCATGACATGATCAATACCAGAGTCTGACAAGTCAGACTCTTATTTTATTGTTCTGAAACGATAAAAATTCTAATAGTTGTTATTTTCTTGAAATTTTTTGAAATAATAGCATTGACAATAAAAAAAATTATGTTATACTATAGTTAGTAATAATTACTTACTAACCGAGATGGGGGAGGTCTTACATGAATGAAAAGCAGAGTACATCAAAGTAATAAAATAATTCAAGTTGCAGATAGATCGTTAAGCAGAGTAATTAATCAAAAAGCAATTATAGATAAAATTTATCAGTGTGAAGGCATATCAAGAGCACAATTAGCAAAGGATTTAGGAATAAGTAAACCGGCCGTTGCCAGTAATGTTGAAAATCTGATTGAGATTGGTCTGGTTGAAGAAAGGGGGGAAGGTAAGGCTGCAAAAAAAGGTGGAAGAAAGCCTGTCATGCTCTATTTTAATAAAGATCACAGATACGTTGGAGCACTTGATTTAGCTTACAGTCGGCCGGTATGTGCTATATCTGATTTAAATAATCATGTTATCGGATTGAAAAAGGTTGATGATTTGAAAGAGGTTCCGGAGGATATACGTAGAGAACAAGTTAAAAATACTTTTTTGGATATTATGAAAGAGCACCGCATCTCACCATCGAAACTGGATACAATCATAATTTCTCAACCGGGTATTATTGAGGATGACCGTGATAAGCACTATTCCGAAAAACGGCATCATTACTGGACTGAAATTGGTCTGAAAAATTACTTAAAAGACCAGATGGGAGTAAACGTATCCATCAGAAATGACGTTAATTTAGCAGCTATCGGAGAAATAAATTTTGATTGTGATCAAAAGGTTGAGAATCTTATTTATGTAAGCTGTGGTGTGGGACTTGGAGCAGGCATTATTTTAAATGGAAAGCTTTATAATGGAGAACATAATGCTGCCGGAGAAATTGGTTCACTTATTATGGAAAATGGTCAAAGTTATGAAGAATATATAGCAATGGAAGGCTTAATTAAAAAAATAGAACAAAAGTATAAAGAGAATGGGGAGTCAAAGAAAGTATCTTTTTCTGAGATTGTTTCACTGGCTAAACAGGGTGATCCGCTTGTGAATGAAGCCGTTTTTGAAATTGGGAGACATTTAGGGTATGCAATTAATAATTGTTGTGCGGTATTAGGTATAACGACTGTAAAATTTGGTGGTGAATATCTGGAACTGGGAGATAAGCTGTTTGAAGGGATTGAAGATGTTCTAAAGACAAAAGCAATGTTTAAACCGGAAGTAATGCCTAGCGGCTTGAGACAAATAGCAGGTATATTTGGCTGCTTTGTAGTAGGAAAAGACAAAATAATTGAACGATTTACAAATGTATGAATTAGATGACTATAAGTTGTTTAAGATAAAAGTAAGAATAAAAAAATAAAGGAGGTGAAAATGATGAAAGTTATGTTTGTATGTTGTGCAGGAATGTCAACAAGTCTTCTTGTTGAAAAAGTCAACAAGGCAGCTGCGAGTAAGGGGATTGAAATGGAAGTATACGCTCTCGCAGAAGCAGAGGCAAGAAAAGATCTTTCTCAGGCCGATATTCTTCTTTTGGGTCCACAGGTCAGATATTTGGAAAAAAGTTTTGGAGAAGCGATCAAGGGAACCAACACAAAGCTTGGCGTAGTGGATATGATGGCTTACGGAAGAATGGACGGAGAAAAAGTATTGCAGCAGATCCTGGATATCAGCAATGGGTAAATAACAAAAAAAGTAAATAACAAGAAAAGAGTAAAGAAAAGAAATTAGAGGAGGTATTTTTTATGGGTAGTAAGAATAATACCGTAATGGAGAAACTATTAGCAACAGCAGGTAAAATAGGACAGCAGCGTCACTTAGGAGCAATTCGTGATGGATTTGTTACATTAATGCCACTTATGATCGTAGGATCGGTTGTAACCTTGATCAACAATTTCCCGATTGGTACAGGAGATAATCCGGACAGACAGTTTTTAAAACAAATTTTGGCTGAGACGAAATGGCTGAGCTGGATTACGGATATAAACGGCAATGTTTGGTGGGGAACATTCGGCATGCTTTCTATCCTGGCTGTAGTCACAATTGCGTACTTTCTTGCAAAGTCTTATGAAGCGGATAGTCTTTCCGCAGCGATTATTTCGCTGGCATCATTTTTGACCGCAGTACCGCAGATGGCTTTTATTACTCTTGAAGATGGTACGGAGGCAGCCGGATGGGGATTTATCAATTTTAATTATGTAAATGCAACCGGGCTGTTTGTTGCGATTGCCGTTGCATTGATTGCAACTGAAATTTTTGTAAGATTATCCCGCTCCGGAAAACTGGTAATTAAAATGCCGGAAGGGGTACCCCCGGCAGTATCCCGTTCCTTTGCAGCGCTGTTACCGGGTGTTTTGACAGTTTTAGCGGTTAGTTTTATTACCGTAATGATTAATCTTATAGCGAGCAAAAATGTATTTGATTTGATTACAGAGACGATTATGAATCCTTTAACAAAATCATCCGGTTCTCTGGTATTTGGTTTGATTATTGTTTTCCTTACCCACTTATTATGGGCATTCGGTATTCACGGACCAAACATTTTTGAAGGTATCCTTCAGCCGTTAAATGCTAATGCGATAGCAACAAATACAGCACTATTGGAAACAGGCGCAACAGCGGGATTCGTTATTTTTAATAAATCTTTCCTGGATGCATTTGTATATATGGGAGGATCCGGCGTTGGCTTGGGATTAGTCATTGCCATACTCTTAGTATCAAAATCAAAACAAAACAGAATGGTTGCACGATTAGGTGCGGCACCGGCATTCTTTAACATTAATGAGCCGATGCTTTTCGGATTGCCGATTGTATTGAATCCTATATTTGTGATACCTTTCATTCTGGGACCGATTATATGTTTAGTGATTGCTTATTTTGCAACAGTGATCGGATTTTTACCAATCGTCAGAGCAGTCATTCCCTGGACGACACCGCCAATTTTATCCGGTTTGTTTGCAACCGGCTTCGCATGGCAGGGTCCGGTTATCCAGATTATAAATCTTGCATTGTCGATTCTAATTTATATTCCGTTTGTTAAGATTGCGGATAGAGCAGAAATGAAAAAAGAAGCATAAAAATAAAAATTAGAAGAGACAGAAAGGAGAAAATATGGATAGCGAAAAAGAGATGCTCGTAATGAATCTGATTGTAGATGCAGGCAGCGCAAGAAGTTATGCAATGCAGGCAATCCAACTTGCAAAAGAAGGGAATTTTGATGAGGCTTTAGAAGCCCTGGAAAATGCAGATAAAGATATGTCGAAAGCCCATGGCATGCAGACGGATCTGATCCAGAATGAGGCAAAAGGAAACAAAACGGAGATCGATTTGTTTATGGTACACGCTCAGGATCACATCATGACGGCGATGCTTGCACGTGATTTGGCAAAAGAACTGGTAGAACTTTATAAGAAGCTGGGTTAAAAAGGTATATAAAGCATGAAAATAATATTTAATGCAGATGACTTTGGTCATTCAAAAGGTATCAATTTAGGTATCATTGAAGCACACAAAAATGGAGTGGTACGTTCTACTACCATGATGGCGGGCATGGCCGGGTTTGACCATGCCGCAGTCCTTTCAAAAGAAAATCCGGAGTTAAAAATAGGTGTACATCTTACGCTTACTGCCGGAAAAAGTGTTGGCGGGGTTTATGAAACGATCACTGACGAAAACGGAAATTTTCTAAAATTAAATACGTTGACGGATAAGATAAATGAGATAAACCTGGATGAAGTAGAAAAAGAATATGAAGCGCAGATTCAAAAAGTTCTTATGGCCGGAATTGAAATTGATCATTTTGACAGCCATCATCATACACACAATTTAGATGGCATTGTAGATATATTTTTAAAACTGGCAAAAAAGTACAGGAAAAAAGTAAGGCTTTATAAGAAAGATCTTTTATGCGAAGAATTTGCAGATATTGCAACGACTGATAATTTCGTTGACAGTTTCTATAATGAAAATGCTACAACAGATTATCTGAAGCAGATTATTTCTGAGCAGAAGGGTAATTCTCTGGAGATCATGTGTCATCCGGCATATGTGGATTATGCGCTTTATAAGAGCAGTTCTTATAATATCAAAAGAATTTTTGAACTTCATGTGCTGACCGATGATGAACTGAAAGATTATTTGAAGCAAAATAATATACAGGTATGTTCATTTTCAGACTTGTAATTTAAATTGAAAGGAGTGAATGCTGTCATGAAAACTTTGAAAATCGTAACGATTGGTGGTGGTTCAAGTTACACTCCGGAATTAATAGAGGGATTTATTAAACGCTATGATACGCTTCCGGTCAGGGAGATTTGGCTTGTAGATGTGGAAGAAGGCCGGGAAAAACTTGAAACGATTGGAGCTTTGGCGAAGCGAATGGTAAAAAAATCAGGGCTTCCCATAGACATTCATTTATCCTATGACAGAAGAAAGGCATTATATGGTGCGGATTTTGTTACAACGCAGATTCGTGTAGGACAGCTGGACGCCCGGGCTCTGGATGAGCAAATTCCTTTAAGATATGGTCTTCTGGGGCAGGAAACAAATGGAGCCGGTGGTATGTTCAAAGCATTTCGCACGATTCCGGTAATTCTGGATATAGCTAAGGATATTAGTGAACTTTGCCCCGATGCCTGGTTTATCAATTTCAGTAATCCTGCCGGAATGGTTACGGAAGCCTGTTTTCGCTATAGTCCGTTAAAAAAAGTAATAGGACTTTGCAATGTACCAATTCACATGGAAAAAGATATTGCCAAATTACTGAATGTAGATGAAAACAGAGTATGGGTAAAATTCGGCGGATTGAATCATATGGTATATGCACTAAACGTCTATCTTGACGGAGAGGATGTAACTCAAAAAGTGCTGGAACTTTCTACTGATCCGGTAAAAGGCATGGCAATTACAATGAAAAATATTATGCCGGTAAGTTATGAGAGAGAATTTATTAAGGCACTGGGTGTGCTTCCCTGCCCATATCACAGTTATTATTACCGGAAAGAAGAGCAGTTGAATGAAGAATTAAAACAGCTGAAAACAGGTGATGTAAGGGCTTTGCAAGTACAAAAAATTGAAAAGGAATTATTCGAAATTTATAAAGATGAAAGCCTTGATATCAAGCCTCCAAAGCTGGAACAAAGAGGCGGTGCCTATTATTCGGATGCAGCCTGCAGCCTGATTGAATCTATTTATACGGACCGAAAGGATATACAGACGGTTGACACAAGAAACAATGGTGCAATCACCGGTATCGACTCAGAAAGTACCGTAGAAGTCAGCAGCATCATTACAAAGGAAGGGCCAATCCCTCTTACGATTGGACAGCTTCCTCTCTCGGTAAATGGTCTTATACAGCAAATAAAATCTTTTGAAAGAATTACAATTGAAGCTGCAGTTGAGGGCGATATGGATAAAGCCTTGTTAGCATTGACGATAAATCCGTTAACGCCTTCAGATAAAGTGGCAAAGAGCGTAATCCGTGATCTTATGGAGGCACATAAAAAGTATCTTCCGCAGTTTAACCTCCCGGGAGGTACGAGTAAGTAGCTAAGCGGATTACGAGTGTCCGCTGGTTTAATCATCCGGATGTAGGGAGTGAGTGCATTGAAATATTTTATCGGAATCGATGGAGGAGGTACAAATAGCAGACTATTGGCCGTAGACCAAAGCTATAACTTCATTGGCAATGCATTTGGCGGCAGTACAAATTTAGCCTCAAATTCAAAAGAGTTTGTTTATAATAATCTAAAGAATATCGTTGATAAATTTTTAAAAAAGAGTAATATGAAAATTGAGGATTGCGTTGGAATTTGTATTGGAAGTGCAGGGATTGATTCGGTAAGCAGTAGTCTGGCTATGGAACAAATACTTAAAGTTATCGGTTTTACATGCCGGATTATTGCTGTTAATGACAGTTTACTGGCATTGGCCGCAGTGACAAAAGGCGGGCCGGGAGTTGTTGTTATTTCAGGAACAGGTTCGATTGCTTATGGTATGGATTCAAATGGAAAATCCGTTCGTTGCGGAGGATGGGGACACATTTTGGACGATTGCGGTTCTGCGTATTGGATGGGTAAAGAAGCGCTGAAATGTGCTCTTCGTTCCTATGATGGCAGAGGTGAAAAGACAATATTAGAAGAAATTTTTCAAGAAGAGTTTCAAATTGAAAACGTATCTGATTGTATGGAACGGGTGTATTACAGATTTGATAAAGCTGAAATTGCCGGTTATGCATTATATGTAAAAGAAGGCGCAGCAAGAAAAGATAACGTGTGTATGAAAATTATTGATACAGCATCAAAGGAGCTATTCATACTTGCCGATACGGTGATTAAAAAAATAAAGGAAGATTCTCCGGTTGTTATAGTGAGTGGCGGAGCCATATTAAATAATGATATATTGTTTTCGTCATTTCGGATGCATATGGACAAACATTATCCAGGTATCAAAGTTATAAAAATAAACAAAGAACCTGTTATGGGAGCCATACATCTCATTGTTTCACAGGTAGAAGAATTAATTTGTTAAACAAAGGAATCGTTATAATTGCGATTAATAAAAGATGATAAGGAGGACAGCGTTATGTTAAATCAAAAAATTACAGTTAAGAATCCTTCAGGACTTCATATGCGTCCGGCAGGAATTTTTGTGAAAGAAGTGGGGCGGTTTAAGTCTGAAGTAATGATTTATTTTAAAGGTAATGAATATAATGCCAAAAGCATGTTGAATCTTCTAAGCGCTGCAATTAAATGCGGCGACGAAATTGAACTTAGAATCAATGGTACAGATGAAGAAGAATGTATGAAATCAGTCGTTGCTGCCATCGAAAGCGGATTGGGTGAATAGCAGCAGCAGTAAGAGAGGTGCTGATATGGAGTTAAAAGGATTAGGCGTTTCGGACGGGATCGGAATCGGGAAAGCAGTCGTTCTGGAAAATGAGGAGTTCGATACATCTAAATACGAAGTGGATTCCAATGAGGAAAAGATACGTTTATCAAATGCGGTAGACACCCTATTGAAAACACTTGAAGAAAAAGCAGAACAGGCGTCAGGTGAACAGGCGGAGATTTTAGGAAGCCATGTCAATATGCTGCAAGATCCGATTTTGATGTCTGATATAGTTAAGTTAATAAAAAATGAGAATTGTAATAGTGAATATGCGTCTGCAGCAGTATTTGATCAATACATTCAAATATTTTTATCCAGTGGAGATGAACTCTTAGAATTGAGAGCTTCCGATTTAAAAGATATTAAAAATAATCTGCTTGCCACTCTTTTAGGAAAGCCCTTGATGGATGTCAGCCGGTTACCGGCAGGTACGATATTAGTGGCGGAGGAACTTACTACATCAATTGCTGCCGGGATCAACCCTGAAAATATAAGTGCAATCGTTACAATGATGGGTGGAAAGACTTCACACATGGCAATCATAGCCCGTTCCATAGGAATTCCGGCAGTCGTTGGCATATCAATTGAACAGATAGAAAATGGCACATCCATGATTGCAGACGGCAGCCATGGAATATTACATTTAAATCCCTCAGAAGCCCAAATAAAGGAATATAAAGAAAAGCAGGATGTTTTGGAGCAAAATAAACTTGCATTGGAAAAATTCAGAGGCATGAAGAGTATCACCCCGGACGATAGAGAGATAGAACTGTGTGCCAATATCGGTTTAGAACTTGATATTGATTTAGCAGTAAAATCAGATGCAGAAGGTGTTGGCTTGTTTCGAACTGAATTTTTATACATGAACCGGAACTTTGCACCCGGTGAAGAGGAACAGTTTAGCGCATATAAAAAAGCGGCAGTTGCTTTTAAAGAAGGGTCTGTAATTATCCGAACGCTGGATATTGGCGGTGATAAAGAGATTCCATATATGGAATTAGAAAAAGAAGAAAATCCATTCCTGGGATGGCGGGCAATTCGGTATTGTTTAGATAAAAATGAAATATTTTTAACACAGATCAGGGCCATATTAAGAGCATCTGCTTTTGGTTCCATAAAAATCATGATTCCGATGATTTCAACAGTAACAGAAATAAAAAGAACGAAAAAGCTGATTCAACAGGTAAAAGCAGAACTTACAAAAGAAAATATTGCATTTAACAAGGAAATTCCGGTGGGAATTATGGTTGAGACACCGGCGGCAGCGATTTTAGCAGACCAATTTGCAAAAGAGGTGGATTTCTTTAGTATTGGAACAAATGACCTGACACAGTATACAATGGCTGTAGACAGAGGTAATAAGAAGGTAGCTGATTTATATTCTACTTACAACCCGGCAGTGTTGAGACTGATCTACCATACTGCACAGGCAGCAGAAAAAAATGGAATTATGTGCGGCGTATGCGGAGAATCTGCGGCGGATCCGCTGTTGATAAAGTTTTTGATCGGCAGTGGTATCAATGAGTTGAGTATGTCCGGAGTCAGCATACTGAAGGCTCGGGAAATCGTTAGAAGTTCTTCTTATCTTGAATTAAAAGAAAAAGTGAAAGAAAATGTGGAGCAGCTTCAGGATGTGGAAGATGCAGTGGTCTTTTTACAAACATTATAGAATCTAGACTGACCTTGCACTTTTGAAATATGCAACCTTATTCCTATATCTTTATTGACATAAAGGTATAGGGATATTATAATGATACAAGAAGTAAGTAACTAATAATTATAAATAAGCTTTTTGTGGTCATGCTGCGTTGACGGTATGACTGAACAAGGGAATTGGGTGTGAATCCCAAACGGTACCGCCGCTGTATGCGTGGAGTCTGTTGCTCGTTGATGAAATTCAGTCATTGGGGAAACCTGAGAAGGCAGAGGACAGATGAAGAAGTTTTACTTCGCAAACGTGAGTCAGAAGACCTACAAAAAGAGAACGCTGATATGTGGAATATATGACAGTCAACGTACATACACAGAAAATACGGCTGTGACAATGATTATTGTCACAGCCGTATTTTTGGGAAATTCACACTCTTTTTGAGAAAGCAAATAGCTGTCACCTTAGGAGGGATTTGTTATGGCAAAATGGACACAGAAAGAAAAAAGCATCATATTTTTAGTAGTGATAGTCACTTTATTACTGGCATTCCCCCAGAATGTTTTTGCAATGCATATTATGGAGGGATATCTTCCTGCCGTTCATTGCGTTTCATGGGGAGTGATCTGCTTACCATTTCTGGCAGCAGGGGTAATCAACATTCGTCGTACGATTAAAGAGAAACCGCGCGCATTGATTTTATTGGCAATGTCCGGTGCCTTTATTTTTGTTATATCGTCTCTAAAGATACCATCCGTAACAGGAAGCTGCAGCCACATGACAGGGACAGGTTTGGGAGCGATTTTATTTGGTACGGCGTCCACCAGTATTCTTGGTATCATCATACTTGTTTTTCAGGCGATCTTATTGGCACATGGTGGATTAACAACGCTTGGCGCAAATACATTCAGTATGGCGATTGCAGGGCCTGTTTTCACAGTATTACTGTATAAGCTGGGTAAAAAATGTAATTGGAACAGGAAAGTAAATATATTTATTGCAGCGGCCATGGGAGATATCTTTACATACTGTGTCACCAGCGTACAGCTTGCTTTGGCATATCCGGGAGAATCAGGCGGAATTATTACAAGTTTATTGAAATTTCTTGGAGTATTTGCACCTACACAATTACCACTTGCTGTGATTGAAGGTATTATGACGGTATTGATTATCATGGGATTGGAAAGCTTTGCAGCAACTGAATTAAAAGAAATAGGTTTTTATAAAGGAGGTAAGTGAGATGACAAAGAATAAAAAAATTGTAATTGTATTGATAATTGTTGTGTTACTCATTGCCATAGTTCCTTTGTTCGTGTTAAAAGGTGCTGAATTCGGAGGGAGTGATGACGCAGGGAGTCAGGTGGTGGAAGAAATTGAGGGAGAGTATGAACCCTGGGCAATGCCTGTCCTGGAAAAGATAATTGGTCAGGAGATTCCGGGCGAAGTAGAAAGTCTTATATTCTGTCTACAAACCGGAATCGGTGTTGGAATTCTTGCCTATTGTTTTGGTTATTTAGCCGCACGAAAAAAATACTCTGCATTACAATGTGAAAACAGGAGTGAGTAATAGGAAAACGGGAGTGAGTAACAGGAAAACAGGAGTGAGTAACAGGAGAACGGTATGATAATAACTGCGGTTTTAACAGTGATAGTGCTTTGGTGTCTTTTCTATGGCAGTATTCCAGGCCAGGTTTTAATATTCTTTTGTCTTATAATGGGCGGGACGATAGCAGTATTTGGGCGTCATAAAAAGGAAGGCTTTTTGATAATAGATATATTAGCCCGGAAGTCCCGTTTATATCATGTAAATGCTTCGCTTAAGTTTTGGACCACAATCATATTGATGATATTATGCATTTCCTCAAACTCTGCTGTTATTGGTATATTTTTAGCTATAGTAATGCTGTTTTTAACGGTAATTGTGGGCGGACTTAAAATACATGATTATATGTCCATGCTGGTATTACCTGTTTCTTTTCTATTATTAAGCGGGTTGGCTCTTCTTATTGAATATGGGGGTTCGCCTGCAGGAGTTCTGAATCTGCCTTTTTTCCATGGATATTTATCAGTCATGCGAACCGACCAGATACGGACGGCTCTTGTGATGTCAAAAGCGTTTGGTGCAATCAGCTGTTTGTATATGCTCAGTCTATCCACACCGATGTCAGATATCATCGAAGTTTTGAAAAGAGCACATGTTCCGGACGTGATAGTGGAATTGATGTATTTGATTTACCGCTATACATTTCTGCTAATTGAAATGTATTATTCCATGAAAAGTGCTGCGAAAAGCAGATTAGGAGATATAGATTATCGTACCAGTCTGCGTACCACCGGAAGTATATATTCAAATTTGCTTGCACGCAGCTACCGGCAGGCAAACAACATGTTTGATGCTATGGAAAGCCGCTGCTTTGAAGGGGAGATCCGTTTTTTGGAGAGCAGAAAAAATATGACCCTTATACAGGTAATTACTGCGGCGGGAATCATGTTGATTACTTTGGGCTTACGATTATGTTAGTGGAGGTGGAATGTTTGGAAGAAATACTTCGTTTAGAGGGAATAAGCTTCTGTTATGAAGAAGAACGTAAGGCGTTAAACAATTTGTCGGTTTCTTTGTATGGTTCTGAAAAAGTTGCGGTAATTGGAAATAATGGAGCGGGAAAAAGTACATTTTTTTTATGCTGTAATGGAGTTCGAAAATTCAACGATGGAAAATTATTTTTAAGAGGAAAAGAAATAGGAGATTCAAAAAAAGAACGTTCGCTGCTGCGTCAAACTGTCGGGCTTGTATTTCAGGATCCGGATAGTCAGATTATTGCAGGAACAGTAGAATCGGAAATCAGTTTTGGACCAATGAATTTAAAGCTCACCAAAGAAGCAGTCCGAAAACAGGTTGACGATGCGATTGCGAATATGGAGTTAGAGGCATTTCGTAATAGAGCGCCGCATTATTTGTCCGGCGGAGAAAAAAAGCGTGTAAGCATTGCAGATATTCTGGCTATGAATCCGCAGTTGTTACTTTTTGATGAACCGGCTGAAAGTCTTGATCCGGACAACAAAAGACTATTTGAGCAAAATTTAGATATACTTGGTAAAAAGGGTCTGGGTATTATAATAGCAACTCATGATATGGATTTTGTGTGGAGGTGGGCGGACAGAGTATTGGTACTCCATAAAGGGGGACTGGCTGCGGATGCAAAACCGGAAGATGTGTTTTCCGATGAAATACTGCTTGACACCTGTGGACTGGTTCAGCCTGTTCTGTTTCAGGTTGGAAAGATATATGATATGAAACCTCTTCCACGGACTGTTTCTGATATTCATAAGTTGAGGTTATAAAAGAGGTTTTGGAAGAGGGACGCCAGAATCTCTGCCAACTTTCTTACGCAAACCGGGCTCCTTCGGCGGTCGTTCGGAGCCCGGTTCGCGTAAGAAGTTTGGCGGCGGTTTCCGGCGTCCTGTTTTCATATGCGTATATTATAACAACTTTTCGTATTTAACAGATAGGGTTGATATCTGCTGCATTTACTTGAGGAGGATTTCCCATTGTAATCACATCATATCTTACAACAATTCGCTGTCCGACACAGAAATGGTGGGCATGCGGCGTATTGACACGTATTTGTCTGTTATCTCTGGTATCTCTAACTAATAGAGAATTACGGTTTCTTTGAAGTACGACAGCTCTTATCTCGGGCATTTCGGGTGGTCTGGGTTCCGGCCTTGGGAAAGATTGTATTCTTTGAATGGAAGTTGCGGTGATCTGGGGAGGAATACTATGCGTCATAGCTCCGCTGAACGTGATTCTGATGCGGTCACCCGTCCGAAATCGATTAGCCTGGCGATAAAAGACCCGTACCTCCATGTTTGTTTCAAAATCTCTGACTAACAAGCTTCCGGGACTTGTTGAAATTACCGTTGCATACATGGTCATATTTTGCCCCTCCGATGTTTAACCTTTTCTATGCATAATATGCATAAAAAAAGTTTCGGTTCTAATTTGGAGGGTGGTTTCTCTCTTCTCCTGTCAATTTCCTCATATTTGGATATATTTTCTGCATACGTTCATCGGTATAATGTTCATCTAAAAAAATTTCATAGGTATTTGCAGGAGGTTGTTTTTCAATTCGCAATGACCAGCGGTAAAGTGCTGAGACAGTAAGAGACAGATCTATTATTAGTAAAACCTTTAATACGCTTGAAAAGAAACGTCCCTGTCGAATTGGCATACGCTCAATCAGGTCGGAAAGCTTTGGATAAATAATTTTCATAAATACAATGCTTAAAATGCCCCAGAAAAACATATAGGTCAGGCTGGTCCTGCCGCCTCCGATGGAAAAAACCTGTTTACTATAATTCCAGGAAACAGTGCCGAATGCAAATTCTTGAAAAACACTGGCTATGTATTCAAATGCGCCTCCTACCAGGGCACCGCCAATAAACAGCCAACGGTCATCTTTTTTTAATAGCGGTTCAAGAATCATAATCATTACCACGGCACCAAAACCATAGATTTGACTGAAGGGGCCATATAAAAGTCCCTGCCTGCTTTCTAATACCCCTCGCTGAATCAGACAGTAAATGGTTTCTACTACATATCCAAAAACACCTCCTATTACAAATACCCAAAAGAGCTTATAGGGATTCAATCCTGACACAAAAGTTTTTAAGGCATTTTTCACGTTAACCGCCAATTTCTTTGAAATGCGTTTAACAGACTTCCATACTTGCCTATACCATGATTCGCTGGGATTTATTTGATATTGCTCCCAGAAGCTTCTCCAGGAATCCAACCAATTATCAAAAGCCTTAACGCTTAAGCCGGGAAAGGAACGAACAAGCCTTGCACGCTTCTGCATGTTTGAATATTCCTGCAATTTTTCAATAAGGGTCTCTGACTTTTTCAATTCCGGAACCAGATTTTCGTCCGACTGGCTTTCATCGCAGATCTTTTTTAAATGGAAATAATTACTTTTGAAATCATCTTTCTGAAACCAGGAATATTTCTCACTATATTGATCCAGTTTTACAAGACAGTCCTGTATTGTTTTCAAAAGATCCGTAAGTTTCAGCAACTCCGAAAGAGTAATCAATAAATCTATAAAGACGAAGGCTATAATCACAGACGTGATCGCACGGTAGTTATTCTTTGGTATCTGTTCAATTATCCGGATCGCCAGGGGGTGCAGTATATAAATGGATATCATTCCCAAAAAACCAAAAAGCAGGGAATTTTGCAGGCATATCCGCCCATGCAGATGAAACCTTTTTTTAGAATAGTCCCACCATCTTATCTGAAAAATAAATTCCATCAGCCATCCTGTTATGTATTCCAATACGGCGACCATAAATACGGAGAGTAATAATATCAGAATGGGATAGGATTGAAACGGTTTTGTTACCGTTATAATTAGCACGACTCCCATACCGTAAACCGGACAATAAGGTCCTCTTAAAAATCCTTTGTTAATAAATCTTTTCTCTGGTATGGAGCAATAAAAACATGCGCAGATCCATCCGATAACGCTATATAACCCCAGATATAATATAGCTTCTGAAACTTCTATATTCCACATCTTATTTAGCCCCCATGTTAGTACAGCATTGCGTAAATATCATTAAATAAAATATTCGCTATTTACGCAACGCGGTACCAGTATTAATACATTTGATTTTAACATATAAAAAGTCACTTATCAAGTTTTGACTTTTTTCGACTTCTCGGTTATTAACAGTGAAACAAAAATACTTAATATATTTAGAACTTTTTTATGCTTCTGCCATATTATATATTATTCCAAAAAGATATTAAAATGAATAGGAGATATTGTATGGATCTTAATGAATTTGCCAGTAATTATCCGGAATATTATAGTATGTTAAATGAAAATGTCAAATATATTATAAGAAGTAATAACATGACCGGAGCAGAGTCTCTTAGGGATTGGGACAATATGGTTGATGATATTTTGAGAAATTGTGATCAGGATAACTATAATAATGAATATGATATGTGGTCAGTTCAGTATCAGCAAATGCCTTTCGGAAATTTTAGAGACAGAGATCGAGATAGAGACAGAGACAGAGACAGAGACAGAGATAGAGACAGAGACAGGGATCGTTTTCGACGCTTCAATCAAAGAGACATAATCAGACTTTTGTTTTTAAGAAACTTATTTGACAGAGATCGTCGCCATGACAGACGATAAATCAGCAGTTAAAAAACAGCAGTGAAAAAATAGCTCGATATTGCATCAACTTTTAATGGTTGATGCAATTTTTTATCTTCAACCAGGATACATTTGGATAATTAATTGCATATAATAACTTGAGCCGTGAAGGCTTAATAAACTTTGGAGGTAATATAAATGTTAGATAGAAGACGTGATTGTTCTTGTAATCCTTCGCAGCGCCATGTTCACGAGTTTGAAGGCAGCGTGCGGCTGGCGGAGTTAAATGAAGATCCTCATAACCATCGATTTGCTGGAGTATCAGGACAGGCAATACAGCTCAAGGGTGGGAACCATATCCATGAAATATGTACAAAAACTGATTTTTATGAAGAACATTTCCATTTGATAGATGTGAAATCCGGCCCTGGAATCCCGGTTGGCGGTGGAAGACACGTCCACTTTGTGTCTGCCATGACCAATGTTGAAGATGGACATGACCATGAATTCATTGTTGCTACTTTGATTGAAAATCCAATTGGTGATTAAAGTAGTCTGTTGGTGAGTTGACTGTAAGGAGGACCCCGGGAACCACTGCCTAACTTCTTATGTGAGAAGGGTGCATATAAAGTGTGAGTTTATATATTGGCAGTCAGGACGCCACTATGGGAGGCAAGATGCTTCACGCAAACAGGGCAACGCTCTGGCGAACCAACTGCCAACTCCGACCAGGTCAGCGCCCAGGAAAGCCTGGACGCCGAGGTCTGCGTAAGCAGTTGTTTCGCCGCCGCTAAGGGCGTCCTTTGATTGTTTGCGTGAAGCATCTTGCCTCCCATAGTGGCTGGTCTTTGGCAGTTTGTAAGTTTGCAAACGCATGGCTCATCCGGTAACGGTGGCTACGGCGATTGACGATAACGCCGCAGATGGATATTCAGACCAGTAATTTGCATAGGAATTTAGAGAACATTGTACTAGGTTATGAGAAGGCGTCTTTTTTGTAAATTACTTGAAAAAACAGCGGCAGGAGGGCAAGGGACAGCTTACGTAAACAATTGGCAGGCGGTTTTAGCGTCGGCGGAATCCACCATTTACGAAAACCCGGCGCGACGGTTTTCCGGAGCGTCGTTGGTTGTAGTTAATGGTTAGTCCGACAGAGCGTTGCCTGCGTTTACGTAGGCTGTCCCTTGCCCTCCTGCTGCGTCCTACTGTAAATACTCACCTCGCACTATGCCGTATGCCGCTCTTCAATGACAAGACTTTGCACACCTTCCCATAACATATCCCCGTTTTTACCCTACTCCTATAAAACAGTGGAAGAATCAATATTAATTGAACATAATTCACTGCTGCACTCCCCGGCTAATGCCAGCCTCTGAAATTCTTTACGTTTTTCCTTCAACGCTCTCATATCCTGCTGAAAAGCATTACCTATAATCCCATTATCATCATACCCGCAAACTCTCACTCCGCCATCCCTGTCTATCCAATAAGAAAAACACGGAATAGAGCAGCTTTGCTTTTTTATATTATTTTTCTGTATACTAATTTCAGATTTTAATTCTTCAGAAATATTTTCCGGTAGCTCTTCTCCTATATCTTCTCCAAATGCAGCAGGGAGAATCACTTCTTTTCCAATTGCCTGCAGTTGACGCGCTGTATCTTTTATCTTTGAAGTAATTTGCTTATATTCTTCCGGTGAAATGTTGGAGATTAATTCTTTCTTTACTTCCTGTGGATCGTTTTGTCCTTCAAGAAGCATTAATTCCCTGAATTGTATTGTATCTATATCATTTTCCAACAGGAATTGAAACATACTCTCAAAATTTAACAGATTAGATTTTAATAAAATAGTATTTAGTCGTATATGCGGTTTTACTGTATTTTTAATTTTTTTATACTCAACAAGTGCTTTTATATTAGCACAGACACGATGAAAATCAGAACCTTTCATAATACGATTGTAATCTTCCTCACAAAAACCATTAAAGGAAATAATGACTTCATCAATCTGGTGATCAACCAGACAGGAAATGATCTCATCATTCATCAGAAGGGCATTTGTGCAAAAAGAAATTTGTGGGATCCTTTTTGCCCCGGCATATTTTAAATATTCTGTAAAGTGAGGTGTTATCAGAGGTTCATAAGCACAAGACAAATACAACATTCTGGTGGTTGGTGCAAACATATCAATAATGGATCTAAACTGATCCAGGGCCATAAATTGCTTTTTCTCACATGACCTTACCTGGCTGCACATAATACAGTGAATGTTGCAATAGCCGTTCGTATCCAGACGAACGATGTCTTTTGGGAAATGAAAGCGCTCGGCGGTGCCTAAAAGTATACTTCTTATATGATCATTATCCAATGCATCATATGCCTTTTTTAATATTTTTAAACTACTCATGAAAATTCCTTTCGCCCAAACAGGTATTCTAATGGTAGTATGCACATCTCATAATGAAATATTCTATTGACTAAATCCAGGAAAATTAGCACATACTACTAAAAAATCGAAAGGATAAAGAAAAAAATGGAAAGCCCAAAGAAAGATACTTTTCCGCCACAGCATCAAGACAGACAGCCGGGAAGGGAATCGGAAATGGATCCCCGTCCTCAGTTTGACAACCCGGCTTATAAAGCAGCCGGTAAACTGCAGGATAAAGTAGCTGTCATTACAGGCGGAGACAGCGGAATCGGACGTGCCGTAGCCGTAGCATATGCGAAAGAAGGCGCCGATATTGCAATTTTCTATTTAAATGAAAATGATGACGCAAATGAAACAGAACAGGCGGTAACTCATATCGGCCGCAGATGTTTGAAAATTCAAGTTGATTTAAAACAGGAACCGGATGTGACCTGCGCAGTTGAACAAGTGGTAAAAGAGTTTGGTAAAATTGATATTTTAGTTAATAATGCCGGTGTACAATATCCTCAGAACAGCGTTTCAGACATTAGTAAAGATCAGTTGTATCATACATTTGAAAGTAATATTTTTTCCTGTCTTTATATGGTAAAAGCAGTTTTGCCCCATCTGGGAAAAGGAAGTTCTATTATCAATACTACCTCAATTACCGCATTTGAAGGGCACCCGACATTGATTGACTATTCAGCTACAAAAGGTGCCATTCTTTCTTTTACCAGATCCTTGTCTCTGTCACTGACAAAGCAGGAGATACGTGTAAATGCCATAGCACCGGGACCGGTATGGACCCCGCTTATTGTATCCAGTTTCTCAGAGACGGAAGTGAAGACCTTTGGCTCCACGACACCTATGACAAGAGCCGGACAGCCTTCTGAGCTGGCCCCTGCTTATGTATTTCTGGCATGTGAGGATTCCATTTATATGTCTGGCCAGGTGCTTCATATCAATGGCGGTATGATTATCAATTAATAATCTTCTGAAATAGCTTTCTATGATAACGAAAATTCATAGAGAGCTATTTTAATATTTAATAAAATTCATATAAGTTTCTGTTCCTTTTTGTAGAAAAATAGCTTGGGTTATGTTAGAATAAGGCAATAGAAAAAAATCAGATAAGGAGTGGAACAATTTGACAAAAAAACAATTACTGAAAATAGCAGCCCTAAATGGTTTTATTGTAATTGTAAACATCCTGTTATTATCAGAAGGGTTTCTAAATTTATTATCAAGTGATAATATTATTCTAAAGGCAATTGGAATCGCTGTCATAGTTATGAGTGTTTTACTTTTCGGCTATGGAAATTACAGCCTGTTGAAACCCCAGGAAACAAAAATATATAAAAACAGTGACTTGTTAACCGGTGATGATTATATTGATGCTCTGGAAAACTGCCCAAATCAAAAAATATTCAGAAATGAGCTGGACAAAGGAATAAAGCAGATGGAAAAAATCCGCAAAAAGTCCGAGTTATTGAAAGTGATTCTTTTGCAGTATTTCACAGAAGGTGAAATGACATATCATAGATTTCAGAACGTGATTGCCGGGGTCGAAACGGTGTTCTTTAGAAATATCAAAAAAGTAATTAACCGGATTACTATTTTTGATGCTCAGACATATAAGGAACAGAAAAAAGGACAGGATGTATCAGCAGATTATGATATCTGCCGGCAGCATATGGAATATATCAATCAATCCCTTATTCAGAACGACCTGCTGCTCAGGAAAGTAGATGATTTGATATTGGAAGTGTCTAAATTGGATGAAATGAAAGAATCAGCATTGGAAGAATTGCCTGCAATTCAGGAAATCGACCAATTGATAGAAGAAACAAAGTATTATCAATAGAATAAGAGGAGGAACTATTATGAAAGTGAAAAATATCGTCATTATTGCTGCAATTGGAGTAGTCGTAGCGCTGCTGATTATTGGGGGAACTTTGCTCACACAAAATATTGGAAAGTCAGATGATGTAATATCCGAAGAAAGTGCAAACAAAAAGATGGAGAAGATGATAAATAAAATCAGCCCCAAAAGTGTAGCACCCCAAAAAGAAGCAGTAGAATTGGAGACCACGGCACCGGAAGATGAATTGCCGGACATTAATACCTATCCGTTAGGTGTGACCGGCAATACCGAATTGAATATAGAAATCTTATCGTCACCGGAGAAAGCCGGAGATGGCACAGATGGATGGTTAATCGAAGTGGCAGAGAGTTTTAACAAGGAAGGCTATGAGATAGACGGAAAAAAAGCGTCCATATCAATCCGCAAATTTGACTCCGGAACCATGGTAGAATACATTTCTTCAGGAAAATACATACCGGATGCCATTTCGCCGTCAAATGTATATTGGGGCAAAATGCTGGAAGCAGACGGCATCCAGATGGAACAAATGACAGACCGGATTGCAGGAAATGTACCTGGTGTAATGCTATCGGAAGACAAATATAAAGAGCTTACGGAAAAGTACGGCACCATAAATATGAAAACCATAACACAGGCAACGGTAGACGGAGAATTAAGCATGGGATATACGAATCCACTGGCCAGTTCCACCGGATTAAACTTCCTCGTCCAGACATTATATACGTATGATTCTGATAATATTCTAAGTGATACGGCAAAAGAAGGATTTAATTCTTTTCAGACGAATGTGCCATTTGTTTCATTTACTACCATGCAAATGCGTACGGCAGCAGAATCCGGTTCATTGGATGGATTTATCATGGAGTATCAAAGTTATGAAAACGACAGCGACTTGAAGCGTGATTATAAGTTTACACCTTTTGGAATCCGGCATGACAATCCGGTATATGCAGTAGGCAGCCTGGAAGCTGATAAAAAAGAGCTTTTGAAACAGTTTGTGGAATATTGCTTAAATGATGAAAATCAGGCCCTGGCAGAAAAGTATGGATTTAATAGACAAAATGAATATAAAGCCGAAAGCCCTGAGTTTGATGGAGATACACTCTTAAAGGCACAGAAATTATGGAAGGAAAACAAAGACGTCGGGACTCCGATTCTCGCAGTGTTTGTAACGGACGTTTCCGGCAGTATGGAAGGGGAACCCATCAATATGCTGAAAAATTCCCTTATCAATAGTATGCAGTACATAAACACGGATAATTATGTTGGTTTGATATCTTATAATGATAGTGTTTATATTAATCTTCCGGTTGGCCAATTTGATCTGAATCAGCAGGCATATTTTAAGGGAACCGTAAACAGCTTGATGGCATCCGGCGGAACCGCAACTTATGACGCAGTCACCGCAGGAGTCAATATGCTTCTGGAAGCAATGAATACATATCCAAATGCAAAACCTATGCTTTTCCTGTTAAGTGACGGCGATTGCAATGTCGGCTATTCCTTGAATGATGTAAGAGAGATATTAACCGCTTACCGTATTCCGGTTTATACGATTGGTTACAATGCAGAAATCAAAGCATTGGAACAGATTTCAGCGATTAATGAAGCCGCAAGTATCAATGCGGATACGGAAGATGTTACTTACAAATTGAAAAATTTATTTAATGCTCAGATGTAATATACCGACAATGTTGACAAGGAGGAATTTAGTATGGCATTTACGATGGAAATAGCAGATAAGAAAGTAATTGAGGAAGAAATAGCGGCAGAGTTACAGCCGGAAAAGGAAGAACAGACAGCCATTAAAGAAACGGCTGACAATAACGCCGCGGAATTGTTTAAAATCAATCTGGATTCGCTGGCTGAAAGAAAAGAGGTCGTTGATTCCATTGAAGGTTTTGGAATGGATGTTGTAGAAAAGTCCAGAAAGAAAAACGAATTACTCCAGGTCAGAGTCGGTGATTTAAGTAAAATGGGCAGTGAGAATGGACAAGTAGTCAGCGGTTTGACAGAACTTCAGCAGAAAATGAAGGAATTGGATCCCTCAATCATTGAGTTTGGCAAAGGGGGCATACTGGGTAAGCTTATAAATCCGGTACGGAACTATTTTGCAAAATATCAGAAAGCGGATGCGGTAATAGACGATATTATGAAATCGCTGGAAAAAGGGAAAAATATTTTAAAAAGAGATAACACGACCCTGGAAAGTGAACAGGTTTCCATGCGTGTATTGACGAAAAAATTAAACAGTAATATTGAACTGGGATTGCAGATGGATGAATCCATGTCGGCAGCCATTGCTCAGGCGAAAGTGGAGGGCATAGATGAGGAGCGTATTAAATTTGTGGAAGAAGAAATCCAGTATCCGCTTCGTCAGCGTATTATGGATTTTCAACAGCTCCTTGCAGTTAACCAGCAGGGTATCGTTGCAATGGAAATTTTGATACGGAATAATAAGGAGTTGATTCGCGCAGTTGAAAGAGCACAGAATGTCACCATTTCTGCATTGCGTGTAGCCGTTACTGTGGCCTCCGCTCTTTACAATCAGAAAATTGTATTGGAAAAAGTTGAGGCATTGAATAAAACCACAAGTTCGATGATCAGCAGTACAGCGAGAATGCTGAAAGAGCAAGGTGCACAGATTCACCAGCAATCGTCTTCTGCGAATATTTCAATAGAAGATTTGAAAGCAGCATTTACCGATACTTTTGAGGCTTTTGACCAGATATCCACATTTAAACAGGAAGCATTACCACAGATGAGGATTGCCATTGATGAACTGAAAGAATTGACAACCGATGGGGAAAAGAAATTACGGCAATTGGAGAAAGCGCCAAATATCTGAGAAGATTTAAGAATTCTGCTTATAATGAGAATTTAACAAAAGAAAGACGAAAGGGATATATAAATGAACGTTTTGTTTTTTTTAACGCCGAAAAGTGATGTGGCGTATTTGTACGAAGATTATTCTCTTCGTCAGGCACTGGAAAAAATGAAGCATTATCGCTATAGTGCCATACCGATTATCAATCGCCAGGGAAATTATATTGGAACGATTACGGAAGGTGATTTGCTTTGGAGTATTAAAGATGAATATTCATTAAATATACATAATGCTGAGGAGATATTTTTAAAACAGATTGAGCGTCACCGCAACAACAATCCTGTTAATGTGAATTGTGAAATTGAAGATTTGATTTTGACATCCATGAATCAGAATTTTGTGCCTGTGATTGATGATAATAATATTTTTATTGGAATTATAACAAGAAAAGATATCATTCAATATTGTTATAATCGATGTAAAAAAACATTAGAGTAAGGCAGTTAAGAAAATTGTAATAGTGAGATGACTTATTGACAAAAAATATAATTATTGATAGAATGTTTTTAATTCTTATAGAAAGCAGGAAAAGTTACTATGAAAAAAAGAGTATTGTCTATGCTGGTGGACAACACATCGGGTGTTCTAAGCCGTGTATCAGGTTTATTCAGCAGGCGCGGTTACAATATTGACAGCTTAACGGTAGGCGTTACTACGGATCCCCGATATTCCAGGATGACGGTTGTAGTCAACGGTGATGACCTGATTCTGGATCAGATTACGAAACAGTTGGAAAAGCTTGTGGATGTAGTAGATATCAAGACGCTGCTGGAAGGCGAAAGTGTGGAACGTGAACTGATTCTGTTAAAAGTACGTGCGGATGCGGAAGACCGGCAGGCAATTATCGCAGTTTCAGATGTTTTCAGAGCGAAAATCGTGGATGTGGCAATTGATTCCCTGATCATTGAATTAACCGGAAATCAGACAAAGCTGGATGCATATATCAGACTGCTGGAAGGTTATGAGATCCTGGAACTTGCCCGGACAGGAATAACAGGGTTATCACGTGGTGCGGAAGATGTCCGGTATCTTTAATGAATGTGTATTTGTGTTTAGAACAAATAAATACATAGGTACGCTAGAGGCTTTTAAACCTTTAACATAATAAAAAACTTTGGAGGAATTTAGAATGGCAGCAAAAATTTATTATCAGGAAGATTGTAACCTTTCATTATTAGAAGGGAAAACCATTGCCGTAATCGGATATGGAAGTCAGGGACACGCACATGCTTTAAACGCAAAAGAATCCGGATGCAATGTAGTCATCGGTCTCTATGAAGGAAGTAAATCATGGAAAAAGGCCGAGGAACAGGGATTTGAAGTTTATACTGCAGCAGATGCAGCAAAGAAAGCCGATATTATCATGATTTTGATCAACGATGAGAAGCAGGCAGCAATGTACAAAGAATCCATCGAGCCAAATCTGGAAGAAGGCAATATGCTCATGTTTGCTCATGGGTTTGCAATTCACTTCGGACAGATCGTTGCTCCGAAAGGCGTGGATGTAACGATGATCGCACCAAAAGGACCCGGACATACCGTAAGGGGTCAGTATCAGGAAGGCAAAGGCGTTCCATGTCTGGTTGCCGTACATCAGGACGAGAGCGGCAAAGCATTGGATAAGGCATTGGCTTACGCATTGGCCATTGGCGGAGCAAGAGCAGGCGTTCTTCAGACTACGTTCCGTGAAGAGACCGAGACAGACTTGTTTGGTGAGCAGGCAGTTCTTTGCGGTGGTGTAACCGCTCTGATGAAGGCTGGCTTTGAGACTCTGGTAGAAGCCGGATATGAGCCGGAAAGTGCTTACTTTGAGTGTATCCATGAAATGAAATTAATCGTTGATTTGATTTTCCAGAGCGGTTTTGAAGGAATGAGATATTCTATCTCCAATACTGCTGAATATGGAGATTATATTACCGGCCCTAAAATTATCACGGATGAAACAAAGAAAGCCATGAAACAAGTACTCAAAGACATTCAGGAAGGTGTGTTTGCACGTAACTGGTTATTAGAGAATCAGGTTGGATGCCCGAGTTTTAAGGCTAAGAGAAAACAGGAAGCTTCTCATCAGCTGGAAGAGGTGGGCGCAGAGCTTCGTAAGTTATATAGCTGGAATAATGAAAATAAATTATTAGATAATTAATGAATACTAGATAATTAAATGGAAACCTGCGCGATATCAATGAAATCTTGATTGGTATCAGCAGGTTTTTTTGGCATTAAGGATAAATTGTAGACTCATAAAGCGCTATAAATTTTTTCACAGCATCATTTTGCTGACCTGCAAGTTGATAAGCAAAGCCAACTTCGCGCTTATGAATCGGCACATTTAAAGGTATTTCCAGAAGCTCACCGCTCTCCAGTTCATTTTTCACGAATTCCCTGATGACGCATGCAATTCCAAGGCTGATTTTAGAGAATTCAATTAACAGGTCCATCGTTGTAATTTCCAATAGATTGTTTGAACTGATATGATTTTCCTGAAGATAATCATCAATATATTGACGCGTAATATTTCCTTTATCCAGAAGCATTAAAGTTGCTGAATGAAAAATATTCTGATTTGATGTATTAGAACGCAGGTTCAGATTATCAATATAGTCTTTAGTTGCTACGAATATATCTTCGATTTCACCAAGAGAATGGAACACAAGTGTACCAAGGCTTTCGGGTTTTCCGATAAGTCCAATATCGACCTGTCCGTTTTTCAAAAGCTGCAGTGTATGATTGGTGGACTGGCATTCGATGGAAATGCGGATATGAGGATGCTGCCTGATAAATTTTTGAAGATAAGGCAGCAATAAATATTTACATAAAGCAGTACTCACTCCGATGCGTATATGTCCTATACCCAGCTCTGTAATTTGACGCAACCGTTCTTCGCCAAGCGAGAGAGAATCAAAGGCCGTTTTTACATAAGCATAGAGCAAGCTGCCCTCCTCCGTCAACTGTACTCCTCTGGAGTTTCTATAAAACAAGATTATCCCCAATGCGTCTTCCAGTTTTTTTATTGCCTTACTGATGGCAGGCTGGCTGATATAAAGCCGGTCTGCCGCTTTTGAGATATTACCTTCTTCGGCTACGGTATAGAAAATTTTATATTGTGATAAATTGTGTTCCATATAATTTCCTCCATAACTATAAGTTATTTTAAATATGATTAATATGTATTTCTATTATATCTGGTCCTGTGATATAATGCAAATATTAAATGGTATTGGAGGAATGAAAATGAAAGGAATGACAATGACACAAAAGATCCTGGCAGCCCATGCGGGACTTCCATATGTGGAGGCAGGACAGCTTATTGAAGCGGATTTGGATCTGGTGCTTGGAAATGATATTACCTCACCGGTGGCGATTCACGAAATGGAAAAAATAAATGGAGAAACAGTATTTGACAAGGATAAAATTGCCCTGGTAATGGATCATTTTATTCCAAATAAAGATATCAAATCAGCAGAGCATTGTAAATGTGTACGTCAGTTTGCATGTAAGCATGACATTACAAATTATTTTGATGTGGGTGATATGGGAATCGAACATGCGCTGCTCCCGGAAAAAGGTCTGACGGTGGCGGGTGACGTTATTATTGGTGCAGATTCTCATACTTGTACTTATGGTGCATTAGGTGCATTTTCAACCGGTGTGGGAAGCACAGATATGGCCGCCGGTATGGCTACGGGTAAGGCATGGTTCAAAGTTCCTTCCGCAATAAAATTCAATATCATTGGCAAACCTTCGAAGTGGGTAAGCGGCAAAGATGTCATTCTTCATATTATTGGTATGATTGGCGTGGATGGTGCACTTTATAAGTCTATGGAATTTGTAGGAGAAGGTATTGCGAATCTATCCATGGATGACCGGTTTACCATTGCGAATATGGCAATTGAAGCGGGCGGTAAGAATGGGATTTTCCCGGTGGATGATTTGACCGCAGCTTATATGAAGGAGCATTCCGCAAGGCCTTTTGTTATATGGGAGGCAGATGAGGATGCGCAGTACGATGAAGAATACACAATTGACCTGAGTAATTTAAAATCCGTTGTTGCATTCCCGCATTTACCTGAGAATACAAAGACGATGGATGAAATTACCGATGAGGTAGTCATTGATCAGGTGGTAATTGGCTCCTGTACCAATGGCCATATTGAAGACCTTCGCTGTGCTGCGGCGATCCTGAAAGATAGAAAAGTGAAAAAAGGTATACGCTGTATCGTAATTCCTGCAACTCAAAATATTTATCTGCAGGCAATTGAGGAAGGTTTGGTTCAGACGTTTATTCAGTCCGGGGCAGTAGTCAGTACACCGACCTGTGGCCCGTGCCTTGGCGGGTATATGGGTATCCTTGCAGCAGGTGAGCGTTGTGTATCCACGACAAACCGAAATTTTGTGGGACGCATGGGGCATGTAGAATCAGAAGTATATCTGGCAAGCCCGGCGGTAGCAGCTGCCAGCGCTGTAACAGGAAAAATTTCAGCACCGGCTGATCTTGGATTATAGGAGGATAAATAGAATGAAAGCGAATGGAACAGTATTCAAATATGGCGACAATGTAGATACAGATGTAATCATTCCTGCAAGGTATCTGAATTCGTCAGACCCGGCAGAACTGGCCACACATTGTATGGAAGATATTGATCAGGGATTTATAAACAAAGTGCAAAAGGGAGATATCATTGTTGCAGAGAAAAACTTTGGCTGTGGTTCCTCCAGAGAGCATGCCCCGATTGCCATCAAAGCAGCCGGTATAAGCTGCGTAATCGCAGAGACTTTTGCACGTATCTTTTACCGCAATGCAATTAATATTGGCTTACCGATTATAGAATGTAAAGAGGCAGCAGCCAGAATCGAAGCAGGAGATCAGGTTGAAGTAGACTTTGACAGCGGAATGATTTACAACAAGACAAAGGAGACTGAGTTTAAAGGACAGGCGTTTCCGGAATTTATGCAGAAAATTATAAAAGCAGAGGGTTTGATAAACTATATTAACCAGAAATAGGTCAAAAAACCCTCCGATGGATGCACATGATGCGCAAAGGAAAATGTCACTAAAGTGCCAGCGCATCAGTGCGCAAGAGTCTGACAAGTCAGACTCTTATTTTATTTCCAATATTCGATGAATAAAAGTATGGTATCTATTTGTCAATAAATGTTGTATAATGGAAGCATAATATAAAGTGGAAAAGAAATTAATCAAGAGGGAAACAAAATGCAAACGAAGAATCAAAAAATAATTTTAGTTATTTCAGGGGTATCCATATTATTTCTTTTGTTTTTTGCTTTTCAGGTTCCATTATGTCATGATGAATGGAAGTGGGGAAGTGAAATGCGATGGGAATTGTTTAGAAATGGTTTTCAAAATTATAACGGAAGATATCTGGGCAATTTAATAGTGATTTTTGCAGTGAGGAACACTTTAGTTAAAGTACTGGTAATAGTCTCCTGTATATTTGCAACTATATGGATGCTATTTAAAAATGTGGACAAATATACCGAAGACAAGTATAAACCAATATTATATTTGATAATTATATTCATGGCACTTACAATTCCCAAATCATTATTCAGGCAATCCTATGCCTGGGTGGCTGCATTAATAAATTTTGCTCCGCCGGTAATATTAATCTTATTATATTTTAAAATTATAGAGCATGTTTTTCAGGATGAAAAACCGGTATATTCTAAATCACAGTGTATTCTTGCGATACCTCTTGGTATTTGTACGCAATTATTCAGCGAGCATACAACGATATATCTGGTGGTATTATCATTTGCCGTTATGTTGTATTCTTTTATAAAGCATAAAAAAATGTGTCTGTTTCATGTATTATATTTTACGGCAACTGTTATAGGGGCAATAGTGATGTTTTCAAATGAAGCTTATTGGTCAATGACAGATGAAACATACAAACAGTTAATAACAACGTTTATAGATATAATAAATGTATATGCTGTACGAATATCCGGATTTTTATTTTTAGATAATTGGATATTAAATGGGTTTATCACTATTAATCTTGGTATACTGGTTATAAAAAACTCTGAAACAAAAAACAAGAAGTTAATTAATATTACTGCGCTGTTAATATGTGTTTTTTATACGATAGTAAGTACTATTACAAAATTAAACAGTGATTGGACTATTTTACAAAACGTTAAGATCAATAGTGTTATCTATACTTTTTTGTCTGTTGCTTTTTTTATAAGTACTATAATTTTAATAATGTTTAATATTGATGATAAAAGTAGTAGATACAGTATTTCTTTTTATTATATCTCAGGAGCAGCAATATCCATTCCTTTATTAATAGCTTCACCAATTGGAGAAAGATGTTTTTTTGCATCCTATATGTTTATGGTTCTAGCCGGGGTAAGGATGATATCATATAGTATAAATAAATATCAGCCGGTATTTGATTACAAGAAAATAAACCTTGTATGCGGATGTGTAGTTTTGAGTATTATGTTTTTCTATACTACTATGTTTAGAAGTATAGGAAGAATTGACAGATATAGGCAGAAACTGATAAAAGAAAATGTTTCAATGGGGGCTGAAGTGATTGATATACCTGAATTACCATATAGAGAGTATATTTGGCTGACAACTCCACCTGATAAATCCTGGGAAAAATATTATAAAGAATTTTACAATATTCCTAAAGATACCCGGCTGAATTTTTATTAGATTGGGGATATTGATGGCTGTCAGGACGCCGCTGTGAGCAATGACCAAGCGCGGGAATGTTTTTCTCCTGCATATGGCGAGACTTCCCATGTCCTCTGCTGCGTACGTCATACAATCTAAAGTTGGCGGTGAATAGTAATGTAAAATTTAATAATAGGAGAAATTTAACTTGCCTTTTCAAAAAAATGTTGATATAATGACATTCGACGGAGTGTGGCGTAGCTTGGTAGCGCGCTCGGCTGGGGGCCGAGAGGTCGCAAGTTCAAATCTTGTCACTCCGATTATGAATGAAATCTGATTTATGCGGCCAGAGCGTGTTGGCCGCATTTTTAGTGTTATTACTCGCCACTTATAGAAGTGGGAGTCTTATCTTGAACTGAGATAAAAATGGAGGACCAGATGGAATATATACCGGCAAAAACGATTGTAACAAAAACTAAAACTGCGGATGCATGGTTTGGGATTGATTATAATATGAACATCTACAAGGGATGCTGTCATGGATGTATCTATTGTGACAGCCGTTCCGACTGTTATCATATTGATGACTTTGACCGGGTACGTGCGAAAGAAAATGCGCTGCAGATTATCAGGGATGACTTGCGAAGAAAGATAAGGACAGGCGTAGTTGGGACGGGAGCTATGAGTGACCCATATAACCCCTTTGAAAAGGAACTACAGCTCACAAGACATGCCCTGGAGCTATTGGATGCATTTGGATTTGGTGCTGCAATTGCAACAAAGAGTAACCTGATGATCAGAGATATTGATATCTTAACCAGTATAATGGAACATTCACCGGTACTCTGTAAGATAACGGTCACAACAGCAGATGATGAATTGAGTAAAAAGATAGAGCCGGGGGCACCGCCTTCCGGGAAGCGTTTTGAAATGATAGGACAGTTGGCGGAACACGGGATTTTTTCCGGAGTGCTATTGATGCCGGTATTGCCTTTTATAGAAGACAGTGAGGAAAATGTAATAGAAATTGTACGGCAGACGGCGAAAGCAGGCGGTAAATTTATTTATCCTGCTTTCGGTATGACACTTCGCCAAAATCAAAGAGAGTGGTATTTTACCAAACTGGGTGAGTTGTTTCCGGATCAGGCACTGGTAGAACGATATATCAAACATTATGGAAATTATTATGAATGCCGCAGTCCGAAAGCAAAAAAGCTTTGGACCGTTTTTTCAAAGGAATGCATGGAATATGGAATCTATTATAAGATGAAAGATATTGTCAGCGCTTACCGCAGAAAATATCATATTTCACAAATAAGTTTATTTGATTGATAAAAACCACTGGAATCTACAATACTTATGATATATAATAACTATATAAAACGAAAAACAATTTGAAAAGCAAAAGGAGAAAACGGATGGAAATGATATCATTAGAACAGGATTTGAAGCAAAATTCTTATCCCGGAAGAGGTATAATCATTGGTAAGTCAAAGGACGGAAAGAAAGCGGTGACCGCTTATTTTATTATGGGAAGAAGCGAAAACAGCAGAAACCGTATTTTTGCAGAAGAAGGAAGAGGAATTCGTACTCAGGCATTTGATCCTTCCAAACTAACAGACCCCAGTTTGATCATTTATGCACCTGTCCGTGTACTGGGCAACAAAACCATTGTAACAAATGGCGATCAGACCGATACGATCTACGAAGCAATGGACAAACAGCAGACATTTGAACAGTCGCTTCGCAGTCGTGAATTTGAGCCGGACGCTCCGAATTATACGCCGAGAATATCCGGAATCCTGCATATTGAAAATGGAAACTACAATTATGCACTGTCTATTTTAAAGACTGCCAATGGAAATAAAGAATCCTGCAATCGTTATACCTTTGCATATGAAAATTGCCCGGCAGGAGAAGGACATTTTATACACACCTATCGGTGCGATGGTAATCCTCTCCCTAGTTATGAAGGCGAACCCAAACAGGTTAAAATTCCGGACAATATTGATGCATTTACCGAAATGCTCTGGGAAAGCCTGAATGAAGAAAATAAAGTTTCTTTATTTGTTCGTTATATAGACATTGCAACTGGTGAAGAAATTACGAAAATTGTTAATAAGAATCAATAGATAACTTATCGAATAACAGATAGCCAAGTGCTCTTTTACTAAATCGCTTGAAAAAACAGCAGCAGAGGGCGTGAGACTTCCCATGCCCTCTGTTGCGTATGTCATACAATCTAAAGTTAGCTGTGAATAATAACTATTATGCACCCCGACGTGAGAATTTTATGCACCCCGACGTGAGAATTTTACTTGACAAGTTTGCCATAAGGTGTTATTTTAGTAGCAGTTGATAATAATAAATGCAATGAAGAGGAATAGTACAGTTATTCTTGAATTCAGAAAGCTGCCGGTTGATGTGAGGCAGTGGAGAGAAGGATTGGAACTCACCTCGGAGCGGCTGCCCCAAATTCTATAGATATTTTAGAAGAGTAGATGCAGACGGATCCCAACCGTTATCTGGGCAGGATATAAGATTCTGACACCTTAATCCTTCTAATACCCTAAAGGGCACGAGAGGGCAAAAGGACACAAGTAAGAATCCGTATCTGATAAGAGTATGAATAAAATTCATGAAATAGAGTGGTACCGCGTAAGGTAAATAATAGCCTTTCGTCTCTATATGACTATTAGATGTCATAGAGATGGAAGTTTTTTTTATGCAATAGAAAATTGTATACTATTGTATAAGCAGGAATTGTTTCCTAATACCAAATTACAGGTCATAAACCCTGAGGGAAAAGAAATTGCAGCGATTATCAACAGCAGCGGAACATATTATTATAGAAGAAAAGGAGATTGAACAATGAAGAATGCAAAGAAATATGTAAGGCAATATTTTATGCCGCCGGTTCCATCTATGAAATGGACCCAAAATGATCATGTTGAAAAAGCACCGATCTGGTGCAGCGTAGATTTAAGAGATGGAAACCAGGCATTGATTGTACCCATGACATTGAAACAAAAGGTTGATTTTTTCAAACTACTGGTGAAAATTGGATTCAAAGAGATTGAAGTAGGATTTCCGGCAGCTTCAGATACGGAATATCAATTTTTAAGAACTTTAATTGAAGAACAATTGATTCCGGACGATGTGACGATTCAGGTATTGACACAGGCAAGAGAACATATTATACGCAAAACCTTTGAAGCGCTGAAAGGTGCTAAAAAGGCAGTTGTACATGTATATAATTCTACTTCTCTGGCACAGAGAGAACAGGCCTTTAAGAAAACAAAAGAAGAAATCAAGCAGATCGCAGTAGATGGAGCAAAACTTTTGAAAAAATTGGCGGCAGAAACGAAAGGAAATTTCTCTTTTGAATACAGTCCGGAAAGTTTTACCGGGACGGAAGTAGAATATTCTTTAGAAGTATGCAATGCGGTCCTGGATGTATGGCAGCCAACGCCGGAGAATAAGGTGATTATCAACTTGCCCAGCACGGTGCAGCATTCCATGCCTCATATCTATGCAAGCCAGATTGAATACATGTGTGAGAATATGAAATACCGTGAGAATGTAATTGTGTCATTACACCCTCATAATGACAGGGGAAGCGGAGTATCGGATGCAGAGATGGGTATCCTGGCCGGAGCAGACAGAATCGAAGGTACACTGTTTGGGAATGGAGAAAGGACCGGAAATGTGGATATCGTGACTTTGGCCATGAACATGTATTCTCAGGGAATCGATCCGGAGCTTGATTTTTCTGATATACCAATGATTTGCGAAGAATATGAAAAATTTACCGGTATGACTATCGATGCCAGAAGTCCATACAGCGGCGCTCTTGTATTTGCCGCATTTTCGGGTTCGCATCAGGATGCAATTGCAAAGGGTATGAAGTACAGAGAAGAAAATGAGTGCATGCATTGGACAGTACCATATCTGCCCATTGATCCAAGTGATGTGGGCAGACAATACGAATCAGATGTGATACGAATCAACAGTCAGTCCGGTAAAGGCGGTGTGGGTTATATTCTGGAGCACAACTATGGATTGAACCTGCCGGCAAAAATGCGTGAAGCTTTTGGGTATGTCATTAAAGCGGTTTCAGATGATCTGAAGAAGGAGTTGATGCCGGAAGAAATTTTTGGTTTATTTAAAGAAAAATTTGAAGACATTACAACACCGTTTAATATAGAAGAAGTACACTTTAAACAGCATAACGGTATCATAGCAGAAGTAACGGTGCAGTATAATGGAGAAACTAAAGTCGCTATAGCAGCCGGAAATGGACGATTAAATGCGGTAAGTAACGCATTGAAAAAACAATTCCGCTTGGAATATGACCTGGTTACCTATCAGGAACATGCATTGGAGCAAAGTTCCAGTTCCAGAGCAATTGCTTATGTTGGAATACGGGATAAAGAAGGGAAACTTTACTGGGGAGCAGGATTGGATCAGGATATAATAACTGCTTCGATCAATGCATTATTGACGGCTATAAACAACAAAGAATTGAGTGAATAGTCAAGTATTACGAAAATATTAAATTGGTAATTATGCAACATAAACTTTGGGTTATTTTGTTGTAATTTGTAAAAATGTAGTAAAATGTAGAAAAATGTCTTAGACAAAATGCCTAGATCGTCTTTTTTGGTCTAGGCATTTTGTATATGAAATAAAGAATAATACAAATTTATTTATGCATAATAAACACCATCATAATAAGCGAAAATATTAATTATATAAAATGTTACAAAGTTATGAAATAGTGCTTGACACATAAATTGATTTTAAATATAATGCAGACATAAGTATTTAGAAATAATTTAAAACAGAAAAGGAAAACATATATGCAACTGTTACAGGGAATTTTAAGAAAATCATACAATTTCATATTGTCATTGACCAAACGTAATTATCGTGATTGTGCCGTTTTAATGGTTGGAATTGTGATAATAGCGGTAGTGGTGATGGGAGCAGTTGGTTTTTCCGGCAGTGGAAAGAATAAAGTATATGCAGTTCAGAATAGAGAGGCAAAAACTTCAAATGCCGAAGAAGAAGATGAACTGGACAATGAACTGCAGGCCGGACTGATGGGGATCGTCAGCAGCGTAAACAGATTAGAAGAGTATTCTCAGACAGTCTCCTCTATCAGTGTAGCAAATGCTTATGAGGATATACTGGTAGGAACCACAAAACTAAACCGCAATGAAATGACCAGACTCACCGTAGAAAGGGCGGCTCAGTCAGTCGGAGGAATTGGCTATTATGCCCGTCAGACGGTGAGAAATCATCATATGCCAAAGCAAGATTACGATTCACTTCTTCAGATTGTGGAAGCTGAGGCAACAGGCGGTGATATGAAGAGTAAGATATTAGTTGCCAATGTTGTATTAAACAGAGTGAAAGACGATCGCTTTCCGAATACAATATATAATGTTATTTGGGAACGGGTTGCAGGCTCACCACAGTTTTCACCGACTGCAGATGGCAGAATCTATAGTGTGGCAATTACGAATGAAACTTATGATGCGGTAGACCGTGCTCTGGCCGGAGAAGATTATTCAGAAGGTGCTTTATTTTTTGTAGCCAGGGACAGTGCAGATTGCTTTAACGTAATGTGGTTTGATGAGACACTGCTGAGAATATTTGAATACGGCGGACACGAGTACTATACTTTTGCAGAATAACGTAAGCTATAAAATTTTTATAAATAATATAAACCATAATATTTTCATCTTGTGAACTGAGTAAAGGTATGCTATAATTTTTTCTTGAGAGTTTATCTGTAACAACAATCAGTAAAGGATGAGGATTATTATGGATTTGTTATACAAAAGTACAAGAAGTAATGGGGCAGCCGTAACTGCTTCACAGGCTATTTTGAAAGGATTGGCAGACGACGGAGGATTGTTTGTACCAACCGGCATACCGTTACTGGACATAGATTTTGATACGTTGGCGAAGATGTCTTATCAGGAAACGGCATATGCGGTCATGAAGCAGTTTTTAACAGATTTTACTGAAGAAGAACTTAAGAAATGTATTGCAAATGCCTATGATGATAAATTTGATGCTGCAGAGATTGCGCCGCTGAAAAAAAAGGACGGAGCATATTATCTGGAGCTGTTTCATGGTTCTACGATTGCGTTTAAAGATATGGCATTGTCAATTTTGCCCCATCTGCTGACTACTTCGGCAAAGAAAAATCAGGTGGAAAATGAAATTGTGATTTTGGCAGCAACATCCGGCGATACCGGAAAAGCTGCTTTAGCAGGATTTGCCGATGTCCCCGGAACCAGGATCGTTGTGTTTTATCCGAAAGACGGTGTCAGCCCGATTCAGGAAAAACAAATGGTTACCCAAAAAGGTGACAATACATTTGTAGTAGGGATTAAAGGAAACTTTGATGATGCACAGACCGGGGTAAAGAATATCTTTGGAGATAATGAACTGAAAGCAGATATGAATGAAGCAGGGTTTCAATTTTCTTCTGCAAATTCTATCAATATCGGCAGGCTGGTTCCTCAGATTGTTTATTATGTATATGCTTATGCAAAATTATATGACAGCAGGGAAATCCGGAAGGATGAAAAAATCAATGTGGTAGTGCCCACTGGAAATTTTGGAAATATACTTGCTGCTTATTATGCAAAAAATATGGGAGTGCCCATTGACAAACTGATTTGTGCTTCCAACGAGAATAAGGTGTTATATGATTTCTTTGCAACCGGTATATATGACCGGAACAGAGAATTTGTTTTGACCTCATCACCGTCTATGGATATTTTGATTTCCAGTAATTTAGAGCGTTTGATTTACAGGATTGCTGATTCAGATCCAAAAAAGGATAATGCTTTCATGAATTTGCTTATTGAAGATGGCAGATATATAATTACAGACGAAATGAAATTGCAGTTATCGGATTTTTATGGAAATTATGCTACTGAGAGTGAAACAGCACAGGAAATTGCAGAAGTATATGAAAAGGAACGGTATGTCCTGGACACTCATACAGCGGTAGCCTCCTGTGTTGCTAAAAAATACAAAAGAGAAACCAAAGATCATACCAAATCTATGATTGTATCCACTGCAAGTCCTTATAAGTTTACACGGAATGTCATGGAGGCAATTGATACAAAATATAACAACATGTCAGATTTTGAATTGATTGATGAATTGAATAAGATATCCGGTGTAGCTGTACCGGCAGCAATTGAAGAGATACGTACCGCACAGGTACTGCATCAGACGGTTGTGGAAGTAAACGATATGAAAAACACGGTAAAACAGTTTCTTAACATTTAAAGAATAGGTGCGGGGTGAAAAATGGATAACATGTTTGTACTAATGGATGTACTCATAGCCGGCTATGGGTTCTATATGATATACGCTTATGTTTTGATGAAAACCAAAGGTGAGGTAAAGGAAAATATGCTTCTTTCCGCTGAGGTTAAGATGGAAAAATGTAAAGATAAGGAAGCCTATATACTTTACATAGCCCCCAAATTATTGCTATTTGGAATATGTATAGCTATTTGCGGCTGTCTGGGGATGCTGAACAATTATATGGGTTTTCTGGGCAATGTATATGGGGTTGTGCCAATTATAAGTCTTGCTTTAATAATCTGGTTTGTTGTAACTGTGAAAAAATCGGTTAAATTGTTTTGGTAAAAAAAAGACAAAGGCAGGAGAACGCTTGCGTTCTCCTGCCTTTGTCTTTGAAAATTTGTATGGCTGATTCATTACAGTTCAGCCATAAGCTCGATTTCGCTGCATCTCGCTTTGGCAGAGCGCCAAATAAATTCCCAACAACATATGCATACGAAAGCGAGCTTTCGTATGCATATGTTGTTGAAAATTTGTATGGCTGAACTGTAATAAAAATTGTAAACTTATTTTGTTAAATACTTGACATTTATAAAAAAAGATGAGATAATGAAGCAAATTTTGAAATTTAAGGAGGATTTAAAATGTCAACAAAGGCTTATTTTCCCAGAACTGAGATTGGTGCTAACAACCCAATTTTCACACAAACCCGTGCAATCATAGAAACACCATTTTATGGAAACAATGTTATTAAAGTAAATACTTTAAAAGAAGCATATGAATTAGCCAAGAATTCCCCTGGTACCGTAGTTACTGATATGCCGGTCTACAGGGCTGAAGAAATAGGATTGGAACAAGATGCGAAAATATTAATGTTTAATGACGGCAATGTAAGCGGAAGAGCAGCAGCAGCCCGTAAGATTACCGGAGAACCGGGTGTAAACTGTGCGGATCTAGATGGCAAGGTAAAGGAAGCTATTTACCAGACCCGTGATACATTAATGTATCATGCGGAAGTTTATATTGGACTCCATGAAGATTTTATGGTAAAAGCACACTTACTTCTTCCGGAAGGTGAAGAAAACATCCTTTATTCATGGATGCTTAATTTTCAATATATGTCAGACTCTTATGTGAAAATGTACAAAAATTCCAAGCCAATTGACGGAGAAGCAGATATTTATATCTTCTCTAACCCACAATGGTCTCATCCGGATCATCCCATGGGATTGACATATTTTAACACTGCTAATAACTGTGCAGCTCTTTTAGGAATGAGATATTTTGGAGAACATAAAAAAGGCACTCTTACAATAGGATGGGCAATTGCCAACAGACATGGATATGCTTCCTGCCATGGTGGACAAAAGAGATATAACCTTGCAGAAGGTAATTCTTTCGTAGCAGGTGTTTTTGGACTTTCCGGTTCAGGTAAATCAACGATTACACATGCTGCTCATGATGGGAAATATGATATCACAGTCCTTCATGATGATGCATTTATCATCTCCACGGAAGATGGTTCTTCAATTGCATTAGAACCGGCATACTTTGACAAAACTCAGGATTATCCGCTTAGCTGTGATGATAACAAATATCTTGTTACTGTTCAGAACTGTGGTGCAACATTAGATGAAAATGGTCATAAAGTAATTGTAACAGAAGATATCAGAAACGGTAACGGACGTGCGGTGAAGTCAAAATTATGGTCGCCGAACAGAGTGGACAAGTTTAACGAGCCGGTAAATGCCATATTCTGGATCATGAAAGATCCTACAATTCCACCGGTAGTAAAATTAAATGGTGCTTCTCTGGCTTCTGTAATGGGTGCTACATTGGCAACGAAAAGAACATCTGCAGAAAGACTTGCGCCTGGAGTAGATCCGAACGCATTAGTTGTTGAGCCATATGCAAACCCATTTAGAACTTACCCATTAGCAAATGACTATGAAAAATTCAAAGCATTAGTGGCAGATAGAAATGTAGATTGTTACATCATTAACACAGGTGATTTTATGGGCAAAAAAGTACAACCCAAAGATACTTTAGGCATCCTTGAAACCATTGTAGAAGGAAAAGCCGTTTTCAAAAAATGGGGAACATTCTCAGATATTGAAATTATGGAATGGGAAGGATTTGTTCCGGATCTTAATGATTCAGAATATACCGCTCAATTAAAAGCCAGAATGTTAGATCGTGTTGAATTCGTGAAATCAAGAGATACTGAAAAAGGCGGATTTGATAAACTTCCATCAGATGCTTTAGAAGCGTTAGAGAAAGTTGTTTCTGAATTAGCATAATAACAGAGTCTGACTGTTCAGATTCAAATACTGTTAATATAGAAGGTGTTGTTTTCGGACGGCACCTTTTATGTTTGTATGCCTTGCTTGTTGCAGTAAGAATTCAATCCTTAGCTAATACATTGATTGCTGAACTGTAACAGCTAAATTTGCCAATTCATGCAAATTAAGAATTATATATTGAAAATCAGCGTATACTAGGGTATAATTAGTATGAACAAAGAAATGAGTCCTGAAGTGCTCGACAATCCTATTATTTTGAACCTACATTTATTTTTTGGGGATTCTTATATTGCCATATGCAATGTCAGGCCGCCGATTGCAGCGGAAGGCAGCGTATGTGGCTGCGGTTACCCACCTAGCTTTGCTAGGAGTCAAAATATAGGAAACGGCATTTTGGGATTTATAAAAATAAAAGAAATTATGAGAACAGTTAATACCACCTCATATATATCAGCATGACAACATGTGGGGATATACGGGGTGGTTTTTCTTATAAAATTATATATAAAACAAAAGGAAGCATATGAAAAATAGAACAATACTATTTACGGTATTCATAAGTCTTTTGGTCGTCATAATTACAGTGATTACAGTGATAGTCATCTATAATCATCAGCTGCAAAATGCAGGTTTAAAGGAAGTAGAGAGTTTTAATAACTATGAAGATCATTATGCATTTATTTCTGAAGAACAGGATAGTCCCTTCTGGGACTCCATTTACAGAGGGGCGTTGGAATGTGGATTAAAGAATAATATTTATGTAGAAAATTTTGGAGAGAATTTATCGCAGAAATACACACCTTTGGAACTGATGGAAATTGCTATTGAAGCAGATGTGGATGGAATCATTATAAAAGGGGATAGTACGAAAGAGCGTCAGACAATCATTGATAAGGCGGTAGAAAAGGGCATCAATGTTGTGACGGTTATTGAAGAATCCATGGAAAGCAAACAATGCAGTTATGTTGGCATTAACGGATATAAACTGGGTGAAATGTATGCGGAGCAGATTCAAAAATATGCAAAAGATGAAAGCGACAATGTTATTGTAATTATAGATTCTCTGACCGCAGGACCAAGCCAGAAAATGGTATACTCAGGAATCACCAATACATTGAAAGAAAAAGTACCTAAGATGAAAGTGAAGGCTAAAAATATTGATTATACTTCTTCCTTTGGAGCAGAAGAGGAAATACGGAATCTGATTATAGATTCTTCTGTGGAAAAAGATATGATTGTTTGCTTAAACCTGACGAATACTTTATGCGCCTATCAATCCATTGTGGATTTGAATCTGGTCGGACAAATTAAAATACTGGGTTATTATTCTTCTGATATAATATTGGAAGCGATTGCACAAAATGTAATATCTGCCGTGACCGTCATAGATACGGAAAAAATCGGTGAGAATGCAGTTAATATATTAAATGAATACATAAAACATGGACAGGCAAACAAATATGTAATTGTGGATACCGAGGTGATAAATAGTGAAAACGTGGAAGAATATATGGATTCATATCAAGCGGAATAGTTTTTTTCTGCGAACGAAACTTATCTTGCTTTTTGCATTTGTCAGTATTGTGGCATTTGTGGTAATGGTAGGCACCAATCTGTATATCAACCATACGCTGTCAGAAATAGATAAAGTATATGTAACAAATGTAAATATGAATGAGCTTTCCAATACACTGTATCAGATGCAAAGCAGTATGGAATCCTACTTAACCACAAAAGGTTCAACGGATTTGACTGATTATTACCGTTATGAACAAATATATCGTGATATGATGCAGGAGATGAATAATGTAGTTAGTGATAATAATTTATTAATAATGGAAAGAAATATCCGAAATATGTCAAAACATTATCTGGAATATTCAGATGCTGCCGTTCAGGCAAAACGTGGGAGAAATGTGGAGAACTACAAGGTGAATTTTGAATCTGCCGAAAACCTATATAATTACATCAATGCTTACATATATAGTCTGAATAATGAACTGTTTAAAAGTAATTCTCAAAATTATCAAGTATTAATGGTTTCTCTGCGTTATCTGGAAAGTTTCAGTACCATTATTTATCTGATTGTTGGCTTTTTCAATATTACTCTTTTGATTGTTGTGACCGGAAATATAACGAAACCATTGAAGGAACTAACGCTTGCAGCCAATGAGGTGGGAGCGGGAAATTTTGATATTGCATTGATTGAGGTGCAAACGAAGGATGAAGTTGCAGTAGTTTCCCGCGCTTTTAATAAAATGATTGTAAGCATACGTGAATATATAAAAAAAGTAAAAGAAAGTATGGAATTGGAAAGTAAAATGAAGGAAAAGGAGCTTTTGATGGATAGTCATCTAAAAGAGGCCCAATTGAAGTATCTTCAGGCACAGATTAATCCACATTTTCTTTTTAATACCTTAAATGCCGGCGCCCAGCTTGCAATGATGGAAAATAGTGAAAAAACGTACATATTCCTCCAGAAAGTTTCAGAGTTTTATCGATACAATTTAAAAAATCATGAAGATGCTACTCTGGAAGAAGAAATTGAATTGGTCGAGAATTATCTGTATATATTAAACGTACGCTTTTCCGGTGAGATCCATTATGAAAAACATCTGGAATGTGATATATCTGATATTCGGCTGCCAAGTATGATTTTGCAGCCGGTAGTGGAAAATGCAGTATCTCACGGAATACGCAGCATGGAGGGAGAGGGATTGATTACCATGACGGTAAAGGAAACGGAAGCAGGTTATTCGATTAGCATTAAAGATAATGGAACCGGTATAACGAAAGAGCGGATCGATGAGGTATTGCAGGGAAAGGTATGGGAATCAGATGCGACGCAGAATTCGAATGGGATCGGTCTTGGTAATGTAATCAGCCGATTGAAACTCTGTTACAATATGGATAATTTATTTGAGCTGAAAAGCGATGGGATAAATCAGGGGACCGAGGTATTCATTTACATTCCCTGTGAAAAGAAAGCAGGAATAGGATATGTACAAAATTTTATTGGCAGATGATGAAGGGATCATGTTAGACTCCCTGAAAATGATTATTGAGAAAAACTTCGGGAATTCCTGTGAGATACGTTCTGTGAAAACAGGAAGAGCTGCCATTGAGGTATCAGAAGAATTTCGACCGGATATTGCATTTATGGATATCCAGATGCCTGGAATTAATGGTATCGAAGCAATGAAAGAGATGCGCGGCAGAAATCAAAATCTCATTTTTATTGTGATGACGGCTTATGACAAATTTACATTTGCAAAAGAAGCAATCAATCTGGGTGTATTAGATTATCTGACAAAACCCGCAAATCAGACACGCATTGTAGAAACGCTTGAGCGGGCAATGAGAAGGGTAGATGAAGAGCGGGAAAAACGCAGTGAAGATCTGGTAATAAAAGAAAAACTGGAAATTGTAGTACCTATTATAGAAAGTGGCTTCATCTATACTATTTTGCTTCAGGAAAATTACAGTGAAGGATTACAGAGCTTCAGGCAGCTTCTTGAGATACGGGAGGATTATGGATTTATCGTGGTCATGCAGTTTGGGGATGAAAAAAAGCGGGGCAATCTGACAAACCCGGTAGGTGCTGCGGTAAAGGCACAGGGATTTTATCCCGAGCTTCGGGAAATCGCAAAAGAGTTTTTTGATTGTGTCATTGGTCCGATCATGGCAAATAAGATTGTATTATTTGTTCCCTGGAGGAATGCTGAGATAGATTATGAAGAACGGATCCTTATTATTGAGAAAGCAAGAAATATGGTACGTAAACTAATGAAACGTATTGAAGTACAGTTTCAGGTGGGTATTGGGGCGGTATATGGATTAAATGAATTGTTCGTATCCTACCGGGAGGCAATAAAAGCAATGCAGTTGAATGAGAGCAGGGTTATCCACGTGAATGATCTTCCGATTGTGGGGGAATACGACGGGGATTATCCGGCGGAGCTGGAAAAGGAGCTTTTCCAAAACATTGAAAGGGCAGATACTACTGCGGCAGTCCGTACAGCCAATCGTTTTTTTGATTGGATGGTAGAGAATTTTTCAGACTGCCAATCAGATATTCAGGTGAAGGTGTTGGAGTTTGTTATACGGGCCGAGTATATTGCGTTTCGCAACGGTGGTATGAATTATGGGTTTCATTATCGAAATGATTATTTGCAAAAAGTGACGGGAGCAAAGGATTATAGCGAGTTGCATGATTGGTTCACTGTAAAAATAACGGATGCCTGCCAGAATGTAGAATCCAAGAAGGAAGAGCAGACGAATGACATTGTATCAAAGGCGAAATTTTATATAACGGACCATTACAATAAGGATATTTCTCTTGATGACGTATCAAGGAGTGTAAATATCAGCCCGTATTATTTCAGCAAGTTGTTTAAAGATGAAACAGGAGAAAATTTTATAGAGTTTTTAACAAATATTCGAATGGAGAAAGCAAAAGAGCTTTTAAATCATAGTGATTACAGTATTAAGGAGATCTGCATTTTAGTGGGATATAGTGACCCGAATTATTTCAGCCGTATTTTCAAAAAAAATATTGGCAATACTCCGACCGAATATAGAGAAGGAGGGCGCTTATGAGACACGTATGGAAATGTTTCTTATTGGTGATGGCATGTGTTTGCCTTACCGGTTGTATTTCTAATAAAGAATCTGTTAAAACGGCAGCATCAAAAAAAGAAGAAAAAATTAAGATAGGTATGTCTTTTGATTCGATGGTAATTGAACGATGGCAGAAAGACAGAGATATTTTTGTATTAACTGCAGAAGAAATGGGGGCGGAAGTAAATGTTCAAAATGCCAATGGGGACAGCAAAGAACAGATTGACCAGATTGAGTATTTAATAGAGAAAAAGATGGATGTTATCGTAATCATTGCGGTAGACGCTGAGGAGTTAAAACCCGTGGTAAAGAAAGCAAAGGATGAGGGAATATATGTGATAGCTTATGACAGACTTCTGGCAGATGCGGATGCAGATCTCTATATCACGTTTGATAATGCCCAGGTTGGTCGTTTGATGGCGGCAAGTTTAATTGAAAACGTGGGTGATGATGGCAGAATTGCAGCTATCTATGGCTCGCCGACGGATAATAATGTAGAATTGGTACAGGAAAGCTTTGAGGAGGAAATTGCGAAAACCAATATTCAGATCCTCTATAGGACCTATGCGGAGGGGTGGCTTGCAGAAACCGGTTACCTTTCTATGAGTGAGTGGTTAAGTAAGGATCGGGCAATTGATGGAGTACTGTGTGGTAATGATGATGTTGCCAGAGAGGTCATCCGGGCCCTGTCTGTCTATCGCCTTGCCGGAAGGGTAGCGGTCGTGGGTCAGGATGCGGATGCCGCAGCATGTCAGAAAGTCGTTGAAGGCATTCAGACGATGACCGTATACAAGCCGGTATCGGAACTTGCCAAAAAGGCAGCGAAATATTCCGTAATGCTGGCCAAAGGAGAAACCCTGGATATAAAGGATACTTTCGATGATGGCACATATCAAATTCCATATTGTGCTTTGGAACCGATCGCGGTAACGAAAGAGAATATGGACGATACGGTGATTGCAGATCGTTTTCATAGTCCGGATGAAGTTTATTTGAATGTTGAATAGTAAAATACAAGTTATATTGAATAGTAAAATTTTAAGATATAGCATAAAATCATGGCAAAAAAATCCTATTTTTCTTGTCATGATTTTTTCATCTTAAAATATTAAAGTTCTTCGTAAAACAATCCTGCTCTCTTTATGGTATATTTTTTAATGTAAACAAAACTAAAAAGGGAGGATTTATTCAATGAAGAAAAAAATGTTAAGTGTTATATTATGTGCAGCTATGGCAGTAACTATGCTGGCCGGATGCGGAAGCAGTACGCCTGCTACGGCAACAGATGCAGCAGAAACAGATGCGCAAACCGCAGGGGCACCGGATGATACGCAGGCAGCGGAAACGCAGACAACATCAGGTGACAATTCGGGAGTCATTGGCGTTGTCATGCCGACTAAGGATTTACAGCGTTGGAATCAGGACGGCGAAAACATGAAAGCACAGCTGGAAGCAGCAGGGTATACCGTTGATTTACAGTTTTCCAATGATGATGTTAATACACAGATAGGCCAGATTGAGACAATGGTTGCAGCAAATGTATCAATTTTGGTTATTGCTTCCATTAATGGTGAATCACTTGGAGTACCTTTATCACAGGCAAAGGAAGCGGGAATTCCGGTAATTGCATATGACCGTTTGTTGATGAATTCAGATGCGGTTACCTATTATGCTACATTTGACAACTACATGGTTGGTACAAAGCAGGGTGAATATATTGAATCAGCATTGGATCTGGCAAATGCGGAAGGACCTTTCAATTTGGAAATCTTTGCAGGTGACCCTGGTGACAATAATGCGACATATTTCTATAACGGAGCAATGGATGTATTAAAGCCGTATGTTGATGAAGGCAAGCTGGTTGTAAAATCCGGATCTGAAGACTTTGCAGATGTGGCAACGGCAGGCTGGTCTACAGAAACCGCACAGTCCAGAATGGAAGCTGTCATTGCTTCTTATTATGCGGACGGAACAGTATTAGATGCAGTGCTTTGCTCCAATGACTCAACATCGCTTGGCGTACAAAATGCACTTGATGCTTCTTATACAGGCGAATGGCCGGTTATAACAGGTCAGGATTGTGATATCGCAAATGTGAAAAATATGATTGCCGGTAAACAGTCCATGTCTGTTTTCAAAGATACACGTACGCTGGCTTCCAAAACGGTAGAAATGGTAGACGCTATCTTAAAGGGTGGTGAAGCACCTGTAAATGATACATCGTCTTATGATAACGGTACAGGTATTATCCCAACCTACCTTTGCGAACCGGTATTTGCAGATGCTGATAATTACACAGAATTGTTGATTGATTCCGGATATTATACAGAGGCAGACTTACAGTAATCATTATACAGGCGGGTAAATTGCCCGCCTGTACTATTCTGACAGGGAGGGAATTACATTGGCAAAAATACTACTGGAAATGGAAAATATCACCAAAACTTTCCCAGGTGTCAAAGCGCTTGACAATGTGAATTTGAAAGTAGAAGAGGGAGAAATTCATGCACTTGTAGGTGAAAACGGGGCAGGAAAATCCACGCTTATGAATGTCTTAAGCGGTATTTATCCCTACGGAAGTTACGAAGGCGATATTCACTATAATGGTGAAAAATGTAAGTTTAAGAAAATCATGGATAGTGAAGAAAAAGGAATTGTAATCATTCATCAGGAATTGGCATTGATTCCATATATGACCATTGGTGAAAATATGTATCTGGGTAATGAACGTGGGAAAAAGATGGCAATCGACTGGAATGAGACATATGGGAAAGCAGACGAATATTTAAAGGTAGTAGGACTTCAGGAGTCTTCAAGAACATTAATCAAAGATATTGGAGTTGGAAAACAACAGTTGGTAGAAATAGCAAAAGCCCTTGCAAAAAATGCAGAGCTTTTAATTTTGGATGAACCCACGGCATCTCTGAATGAAGCTGAATCAAAGGCCTTACTGGATTTATTGCTGAAATTCAAAAAAGAAGGTATGACTTCGATCATGATTTCTCATAAATTAAATGAGATTTCATATGTAGCAGATAAAATAACAATATTAAGAGATGGTTCTACCATAGAGACATTAGATAAAAATACAGATGAGATTTCTGAAGACCGCATTATAAAAGGAATGGTTGGACGTGACCTGACAGACCGCTTCCCCAAAAGAAAAGAAGTAAAAATAGGGGAAATCAGTCTGGAGGTGAAGGACTGGAATGTTTATCATCCTGTTTACAGTGAGCGGAAAATGGTAGACAACGTATCTTTTAAAGTACATAAAGGCGAAGTGGTGGGTATCTCCGGGCTTATGGGTGCAGGCAGAACAGAACTTGCCATGAGTATATTTGGAAAAAGTTATGGAACGAACATAAGTGGACAACTGATCATCAATGGGAAAGAGGTTCATTTACATTCGGTAAGAGATGCAATTAATAATAAACTGGCTTATGTAACTGAAGATCGAAAAGGTAACGGGTTGATTTTATCAAATCCTATTAAAGTCAATACAACATTGGCAAATATGAACGCAGTCAGCAGCCGGGGAATCATTGATAAAGATCAAGAATACCATGTGGCAGTTGAATATAAGGATAAACTAAATACAAAATGTCCTTCCGTGGAGCAAAATGTAGGAAATTTAAGTGGTGGGAATCAGCAAAAGGTATTGCTGGCAAAATGGATGTTTGCAAAGCCGGATATTTTGATATTGGATGAACCTACCCGCGGTATTGATGTAGGTGCAAAGTATGAGATATATGGAATCATCAATCAACTGGTTGAAGAGGGGAAATCTGTGATTATGATTTCTTCCGAGCTGCCTGAAATACTTGGTATGTCTGACCGGATTTATATTATGAATGAAGGAAAAATGGTTGGCGAATTGAATCGCGAGGAGGCAACACAGGAATCAATAATGTCATACATTTTGAAATCTAGCGTAAGGAGAATAGAGGAATGAATAAAGCAAAAGTTTCAAATATAGTTGGAAAGTATACCATGATTTTAGCATTAGTAATTGTGACCTTATTCTTTACCTGGGCAACAGATGGCAAAATGCTGCTACCGCAAAATGTGAATAATCTGATTGCACAAAATGCATATGTATTTATATTGGCAACCGGTATGCTGTTATGTATCTTAACCGGTGGAAATATTGACCTGTCTGTTGGCTCCATTATATGTTTTGTAGGCGCAATCGGAGGAAAATTCTTAGTTAGCAATAATATGAACCCAATACCGGCAATTCTCATTATGTTAGTGGTTGGGCTTGTAATCGGTGCATGGCAGGGATTTTGGATTGCCTATGTACGTATTCCGCCGTTTATTGTGACCCTTGCAGGTATGTTGATTTTCCGGGGACTGTCGAATGTTATTTTAAATGGGCAGACGATAGCACCCATGCCTGACAATTATCTGGCCTTATTTAATAATTATGTACCTGATATCATTGGCAGCGGCAGCTTCAATCTAACTTGTATGCTGGCAGGAGTCCTGGCATGTATTGTGTACATTTTTATACAGGCAAGGAGTCGCACAAATAAAATTAAAAAGGGCTATGAAACGGAATCCCTGGGCGGTATGATTGTGAAAATGACAGTGATATGTGCGGTTGTACTTGCAATGTCGATTAGATTATCACAGTATAAAGGAATTCCCAATGTACTGATATGGGTAGCAGTTGTAGTTGTGATTTATGCTTATATCACATCAAAAACAACAATCGGTCGTTATTTTTATGCAGTTGGAGGCAATGAAAAGGCGACAAAATTATCCGGAATCAATACAAATAGAGTATACTTTATCGCATATGCCAATATGGGATTTCTGTCGGCAGTCGCAGCACTTGTCACGATTGCACGTTTAAACTCCGCAAATCCTACGGCAGGAAACAGCTATGAAATGGATGCAATTGGATCCTGTTTTATCGGCGGAGCTTCTGCATATGGCGGTATCGGTACCGTGCCTGGAGTCATTGTCGGTGCCACATTGATGGGCGTCATCAATCTTGGCATGAACATTATGGGTGTGGATGCCAATTATCAGAAAGTGGTAAAAGGCGGCGTGCTTTTGGCAGCGGTTATATTTGATGTAGTTTCAAAGAGAAAAAAATCATAAAAAGATTGAAAAGATGGCTATAAATGGTTATAATTACATAAGAAACAAAAGCCGCCGGCAATGATTCTGTTCGGCGGCTTTTTAACTTACTCTTACTGAAATGGCAGCAAAGCTGTCAGGAGGTTACGAGTAAGCAGCAAAGCGGAGCACCCTTCGGGTATCCCTCTATGCCATACGGCAAGAAAGAGGAAATACGGGTATCCGCTTTGACTATAGGAACAGGAGAAGAGCAAAGCATATGGGTATTCAAGTAAGTGATTTTGGAAAAACAGCAGATGGAACGACTGCGAAGATTGTAACCGTGGTAAATGAGCGGGGAATGGGAATGGAGGTTACAGATTTTGGCGCTGCTTTGGTGGCAGTTACTGTGACTGATAAGAATAATGCATTAGCCGATGTGGTATTAGGCTACGAAGATGTGATGGATTATATAAGAAACACTGGCTTTTATCTTGGCGCAACGATTGGCAGAAATGGAAACCGCATCGGCGGTGCCTGCGTGACAATCAATGGTCAGGACTATCCGATGGATGATAATGAAAATGGAAATAACCTGCACAGTGGTTTCGAGGGATTTGACCGGAAAATATGGGACATGGAAATTTTGGAAGATGAACTGACCGTTAAATTCCACTATCACAGCCCGGATGGTGAGCAGGGGCTTCCGGGAAATTTTGATGTGACTGTGGCGTATACACTGACCAATGAAAATGAAATACGCATTCATTATACCGGAACATCCGATGCAGATACGATTGCGAATATGACAAATCACAGCTATTTTAACCTGGCAGGACATGCATATGGCAGTATAGCGGAACATATTTTATGGCTGGACGCAGATGCTTATACGCCGGTTGATGAAAAACTGATACCTACCGGTGAATTGAGAACAGTTCAGGGAACCCCTTTTGATTTCAGAACCCCTAAAAAAATGGGACTGGATATAGATGCGGATGATGAGCAGCTGAAACTGGCTTCCGGATATGATCACAATTATGTGCTGAATCATCAGGATGGACAGGTCAGGAAAGTTGCAGAAGTATCGGAACCTGTTACAGGGCGTGTAATGGAAGTTTATACGGACTGTGTCGGCGTACAGTTTTATGCAGGAAACTTTATGAATTCTACTCTGATCGGCAAGGGGGGAGCAGCATACCAAAGAAGGGGCGGCTTCTGTCTTGAGACCCAATATTACCCGGATGCGAACCATCATAACCATTTCCCCACATCAATCCTGAAGGCCGGTCAGCTCTATGATACAACAACAATCTATAAGTTTACCGTCAGATAGCTAGTATAGTCGATCATAAATAACTATACTAGTTTAAACGAATGTTTTTCTGTTAATGTGATATACTTAGAAGAGGAGAGTATCTAAGATAGGAGATTACCTGTGGACAGTCAAACGGAAAAACAATTAAAACTGCTGGGGGCAGTACTGCTGATTCTTGCTCTGATTGTCCTTTATGGACCCGGGGATAAACGAAAGCAGGATGACGATAACAGCATTGTACAGAGTATGCAGGAAATACAGACAGAAGAAATGACATCAGCACCAGAACCTGAAACTTCTGAAAATGCTGCTGCGAAGTTTCAGAATAAAGAACGGATACGTGTTCTGATTTGTTCTGATAACTATCAGAGTGAATACCATTCAGATATTGTCATGCAGTGCACCGGTGATTACGTAGTTAAGTATGGAGACAAAGAAGAGACCTGTTCGAGTGAAGATATGATTCATATAACGGCGGATAGTCCGTGGCTTTCGGAAGGGATCGTTTACATCAACCCGGTGGCTGAAGATGGGGAGTTTCAGATGCCGGTGCTGATTCGTTCTCAGCCTTCTCCATCTTACGCAGGCAGCTTTGAGATCGTGAAACGCGAAGAGGGGCTGCTGCTGATTAATGAGCTGCCGCTTGAGACTTATTTATGCAGTGTCGTGCCCAGTGAAATGCCGGCGAAATATCCGATAGAGGCTTTGAAGGCACAGGCGATATGTGCAAGGACTTATGCCATAGAACAAATGAACAATAACCGAGGGGATGAATTCGGTGTGGATGTGGATGACAGCGTATCTTACCAGGTATATAATAATATTGCCCAAAACGAACAAACCACCAAGGCAGTCAGAGAGACGGCCGGGCAGATAATGACGAAAGACGATATGCTGGTGAATGCATTATATTTTTCTACATCCTGTGGAATAAATATATCCCAGGACATGTCAGAGGAAGCAGTTTTCTGCGCATTCATTTCAAATAGTGATGAGAAGACGTATGAAAAAGAGGAACCCTGGTATCGCTGGTCAACTGTGTTTACCTTAGAGGAAATCACACGTCTGGTAAATGCAAGACAGCAGGCCGGTTTTGGAAATGTCACCGGACTTGAAATTGAATCAAGAGAAAGCAACGGTTCGGTAAAGACATTGGTGGTGCAGGGGGAGAATAACAGTCTGAAAATCGATGGAGAATATAAGATACGGAAATTACTGCAGACAGACGGTACATCCGTTACTTTACAGGACGGCAACAATGCACCCAATCTCGGGATGCTGCCAAGTGCTTTTTTTTATCTGACCCCCAACCATGAAGGAGAAGCACTGGTAAGCTATACTTTGACCGGCGGCGGCTATGGACATGGAAAAGGAATGAGTCAGAACGGTGCGAAGCATATGGCAGAAGCCGGAAAAGACTGTGAAGAGATATTAAAGTATTATTATGGTGAAGTACAAATTGGAAAGTCTTGAATATGAAGTAAAGGATTTAGGATTTATGAGTAATATTATAAAGGCAGTAAAATGGGTGTTGAATTTTTCGGGTAAAATGAAAAGAGACCGTGTGGATGCGTATTCCGCACAGTCTGCTTTTTATGTTATCATGTGCTTTATTCCCTTTATTATGCTGTTATTGACCTTGCTGCAGTATACGCCGCTAAACAAAGAAGATCTTATAAATCTACTGATGGCTTCCTTGCCGAAGGTATTCGGGGAAGTCGTATCAGATGTGGTAAGCTCTGTCTATACCACGTCTTCGGTGTTTGTTTCAGGTACCATCATTGCAGCGATCTGGGCTTCCGGAAAAGCGATTCTGGCAATTACCAATGGATTGAATTCGGTGTTTGATGTAAATGAAACCAGAAATTATATATTTATGCGGGTTCGGTCTGCTTTTTATATTGTACTTATGATTATATCATTGGTTTTGGCAATGGTGCTATTGGTGTTCGGCAATCAATTGCACGATGTTCTGTTAGAACACATGCCTTTATTAAAACAGTTTTCCGGATTTTTGATAAATATTCGTACGATCGTGACCATGATTCTATTAACAGTTCTATTTGCTGCCATGTTTACAGTGCTTCCTGACAGAAAGCAGAAATTCTTCACGCAGCTACCGGGTGCGGCGGCGACGGCGGTATCCTGGTCTGCTTTTTCTTTTGGATTTTCGATATACTTAAACTATGCCAAAAACATGTCGGCAATTTACGGCAGCCTTACCACAATCGTTATGATTATGCTTTGGCTGTATTCCTGTATGTGGTTGATCTTCATGGGAGCGGAAATTAACTGTTATATGGATGATCCTTCAAGTTTTTAGCTATATGGATGATCTTTCGTTTCGGCTTATTCCTTCCTGATGTTTAATTCAATTAAAGCAGCGGACTTTAAAAGGTTTGCTGCTTTTTTTTGTCTTAATCTTTAGAAGGGTAGGGGGGACTGGGGGTTTGAGTTTGAGTTAAAAGTGCTGGCATGTTTTTACAAAAAAATATCGCCATCTTTTTAAAATGACGAAAAATTATATAAAATACAGTTAACTGATGTATTATAGAGTAAGTATAATTGAAATGGAAAATATTGTCAACAGTAATTATTAGAGATTTTTTGTCGATTTTTTGTCAAAGTTCGGTTTTATGCATAAGAAGGAG
>Ga0153928_1000019_pt1 | contig 86829 bp, 75 predicted proteins | sample TSNJ012MetaG_FD_106656 | JGI IMG/M metagenome (GOLD analysis project Ga0153928, IMG submission 106656) | Attine ant fungus gardens microbial communities from New Jersey, USA - TSNJ012 MetaG | ecosystem: Host-associated > Fungi > Mycelium > Unclassified | place: USA: New Jersey, Wharton State...
CAGCTGCATGTCGGTTCCCGTATTCGCGAATACTACGGCCATGATGCCCGCGCCGATGAAGGCGCACACCGACGTGATCTTGCGGCCCCATCTGTCGAGCGAATACATCATGAAGATGCTGGCGCACGGCACGGCAAGGTTCATGCCGAGCGTGTAGGTCAGCGACTTGGTGATGGTGAAGCCCTTCTCGACCATGATGCTGGGCAGCCACGAGCCGAGCCCGATGGCCACGCCGAAGAACGCCGAGAAACAGATCATGCCGGCGATCACGCGGCGCGGGAACATACGGAAGACGACGCCGAACGGATCGCTCTTGGTGTCGCTGGCCGCGCTGGTGGTCAGCGGCTCCGTCGGGCCGGCAATGCCGAGCCGGCCGAGCACGTCGAGGGCATCCTTCCCCCGACCGTGCGTCGCCAGATAGCGCGGCGACTCCGGCAGGGTGAAGCGGAGCACCCAGACGATCAGCGCGCCGATGCCGATGACGATCCACACGCCGCGCCACCCAATGACGTCGCGGAACGCGAGGGTGAACAAAGTGCCGATCGGCCACACGCAGGCGCCGCCGATGAAATGGATTATCGCCAGGATGCGGCCGCGAATGCGCTTGGGCGAATATTCGCCCGCATAGGCGAAGCAAAGCGGCTGTTCGGCACCGAGGCCCAAGCCGGCGATGAAGCGGCAGATGACCAGCGTCTCGATGTTCGGCGCGAGCGCGCCAAGGATCGTGAACGTGCCGAACAGCAGCAGGTTGAACTGGTAAACGAACCTTCGCCCGAACCGGTCGGTGAATTCGCCCTGCCCGGCCGTGCCGATGAACATCCCGAGGGTGGTTGCGCTGACGATGGCGGCCGCGCCGGCATTGGTGGTGAAACCGGATGCCGTCATGTCCGGAAACAGCGAGCCCTGCACGATGTAATCAATGACGTCGAAGAAATATCCCGCGGCAATGAGTGCGACGATCCGCACGTGGAGCGGCGATATTTTCGCGTCGTCGAGCGAGCGTCCGACGAATCCTTCGATGGTCTCGGCCACGGCGTTCTCCCCCGGTGTTTTCGTTGCGCAAGTATGGGCCGGATTCCCGGCGTGGAACAAGGCCCCGCCGAGCGGGCGCAGGAACATTATGCAGGCATCCCACGATGAAACGGGTCACCCCAGCTGCCGGATTTGCTCCTCGCGCTGGCGAATGAGCCAGAGCGGCTCCGCCGGGCCGGGGATGTAGACCGGCTTGCCATCTCGGCCGAAGCGGAACTCGACGTCACATGCGGCCGGGTCCACGTCGCCGAATATTTGCTCCACGATTGCGAAGTCGCGATGCGGTGCAAAGCCCTTCGAATGTGCCCAGGCTGCCGCGTCGCGCAGCAGCTTGCGGGCGTAGCTCGGGTCAACGGCTTTCAGAGGGATGTCCTCTGCCACACTGTCCATATAGAACGCGAACTCTTCCCCGTTGGTCGACCGGACGAAAGCATCCTTGATCCCGAGGCAAAGCGGGTCGACCAGAAACGACGCGACGATCAACTGATGGGGCGTTGCTCCGCGTGCCAAGTGGAGGGTTCCGATCCCGACCTCGAACAATCCCGCGGTGGCGATGCATCGTTGGATGGGCATTCCCGCCGCCCGGCGCACCTGCGCCGCCAAGCCTGTGTCGACCAGTTCCAGCCGTCGCTTCTCGGCTACGACTTGCTTGCGCCGTTGCGCCTTTTTGGCGCGTTTGAGTGCCATGTTCGCTGCCATCGGCGACCCTCGTGGTGATTCGGATTGCGCGATCATGCCATGAGTCGGGGCGCTCTCGATTTGGCACGGGGAACTATTCTGGGGACAGACGCCTGGAGACGATAGTACACCCAGCTATTCACAGAAGAGGAGCCGGCATCGTGATCACGCTTTATACCTTCGGGCCGATGTTCGGGTTGCCCGACCCGAGCCCGTTCGTCACGAAGGGCGAAACCCTGTTGAAAATGGCGCAGCTGCCCTACCGCATCGACACCCATGGTTTCTCCAAGGCACCCAAGGGCAAGCTGCCGTACATCGTCGACGACGGCGTGGTGATCGCCGACTCGACCTTTATCCGCTGGCACCTCGAGAAGAAATACGGGGTCGACTTCGACCGTGGGCTCGATGCCGTTCAAAGGGCCATCGCCTGGGCCTTCGAAAAGATGATCGAAGACAATCTCTATTGGGTCCTGGTGCACGATCGTTGGGTCGACGATGCCAACTTTCGCAACGGCCCGATGCGATTTTTCGACCGGGTGCCGGCGCCGATCCGGCTGCTCGTCGCCCCCATGATCCGGCGCAAGGTGCGCGGCGCGCTGCACGGGCACGGGCTGGGCCGCCATTCCAACGAGGAAATTCGCGCGCTCGGCGAGAAGTCGGTCAACGCGATCGCCGATTTCCTGGGCGAAAAGCCGTTCTTCTTCGGCGCCGAGCCGACCGGCGTCGATGCAACCGTCTTCGCCTTCGTGTGCGGATTACTGTGTCCGCACTTCACGACGCCGACGCGAACCGCCACCGAAGGGCACGAGAACCTGCGCCGCTACGTCGGCCGCATGACCGCGCGGTTCTATCCCGACCTGAAGGAGCTCGCCGGCTGCAAAGCGGCCGCGTGAGGGGGTAGGCGAGGCAGTCAGGCTGCCACCCTTTTGGCCGCGCGCCGTGCGCGCTTGGGCGGCGGAATGAGAACGTCGGCTGGAACCCGGAAACGGGTACGCAGCCGCTGCACCATCGCCATGCTGAGCGTCTTCTTGCCGCGGAGGACTTCGCTGACTCGGCTCGGGGTGCCGAGAATCGGCACCATATCGGCGCGGGTAAGGCCGTGCTGATCCATGAGATATCGGATCGTGTCCGCCGTGCTGGACGCTCGACGTGGCCACTTGCGTTCCTCATAGGCAGCGATCAGGCGGGCCTGCGCCTCCAACCGTGCGATGTCAGCCGGATCATTCGAGTCCCAAAGCCGATGGACCAGAGTACGCGCACGATCGAGCTCGACGTCGCTGTCGATCAAGATCAGAGTTGCGTCCATCACACAGTCTCCGCATCTATTCTGTCATACTCGGCGTGAGTTCCAAAGAACCGGATCAGCAAGACGCCAGCCTGATATTGAACGCTAAATACGACACGACCGATTGAGAATGCTCACCTTCGGATGCCATGTCTTCCCGTCTTCGGATTTTGCGATTTCGTGCGGGTGGCATCTCTTGCCAAGCATCGTATTGCGACCGCGCAGCCTTGATCCCCCTGTCGCCTGCGTGGTCCGTGAATAGCGTTCGACCACGTTCACGCCGATGATGATCATTGATCAAGAAATAACATTAAAATTCCAAAAATTGGAAGGTCCGAAGCGCAAACGCTGGCGCAATTGGCGCGCCCGACAAGATTCGAACTTGTGACCTCTGCCTTCGGAGGGCCATCCTCCGGTACTTATTGTTGCTTACACGAGCTTACCCGAGCTTAACTACATGTTGATTTTACTATGGTTTTTCGCCCGCGCAAGGGCTACGGTCATTATCGGAAATTAGCCGAACTTAACACGCGCTGCTTACATAGTGCTTACATGGCGCCCGGCCGTTCCATGTAAGCAAAGCGGACAAATAGGACCCCCATGCCGAAAATCACCAAACAAACCGTCGACGCCATCACGCCGCCGAGCACCGGCCAGCTCATTCTATGGGATGAAGGCGACGGCGCGCTCAAGGGCTTCGGCGTGCGCGTGACCGCCTCCGGGGTTGCCGCATTCATCGTGCAGTATCGCAACGCCAGCGGCCAGTCGCGCCGGCTGACGATCGGACGCACGAATCTGATGACGCCGACCAAGGCGCGGGAGGAGGCCAAAACCAAGCTCGCCATCGTCGCGGCCGGCGGCGATCCCGCCGAAGCCAAGGCCGCCGCCCGCGCCGAAATGAAGGTCGGCGAGCTGTGCGATTGGTACTTGACCGAAGCGCGCGCCGGTCGCCTGTTGGGCCGCCGCGGCAAGCCGATCAAAGCTTCCACCTTGGACAGTGACGGCTCGCGGATCGAAGCCCACGTGAAGCCCCTGATCGGCGGAAAGCCGGTGTCGTGGCTGACTATCCCCCATCTTGGTCAGTTTCAAAACGACGTGGCCGAAGGTAAGAGCGCGGCGCCGCGCAAGCCCGGCCGCGGTGGCATCACCAAAGGCGGCAAAGGCACGGCCTCGCGCACCACGCGCATGTTGCGCGCGATTGTCGAGCACGGCCGGCGCGCCGGCAAAGTACCGGCGAACGTGAGCGTGCGCGGCATTCGCTGCTTTGCGGACAACAAGAACGAAGTGTTTTTGACCGTCGACGATCTGCGCATCCTCGGTGAGACCATGCGCCAAGCTTTGGCCGAAGGCTGGTCGCGCACCGGGATTGCCGCCGTGCGCGGGCTTTTGCTCACCGGCACCCGCAAGAGCGAATTGATCGCCTCGCCGCGCCGCTGGTTCGACCTGAAGGCCCGCGCCCTGCGCTTAGGTGACGCCAAGAATGACGCCGCGCCTGCCCGCCTGCGCCCGCTCGGCCGCGCCGCGGTCGAGCATTTCGCCGCACAGCCGGACGTCGGCGAGTATATGTTCCCGTCCGATCGCGGCGAGGGCCATTTCGTCAACGTGTATGGGCTGACGAAGCGCCTCGTGGCCCGCGCCGGGATCAACAAGCACGTCACGCCGCATATCTTCCGTCATACCTACGGCTCGGTCGCGACCGAACTCGGCTATAGCGAGTTGACCGTGAAAGGGCTTATCGGCCACGCCAAGGTCGGCACCACGCAACTGTACATGCACATGCCCGACCCGGCCTTGCTATCGGCGGCCGACCGTGTCGCGGGACGGATCGCCGCGGCACTCGATGGCGGCGCGGAGGTGATCACGCTTCCACAGGCCGCGTAAGACGCCGGCCCACGCTGCCACGCAGTTCGGATGTAGACGCAACCGGCTCGGATTTGATCCCTTCAGCCCACGCGTCGAGCGCCAACGCGTCATAGATTACGGCGCGTCCAGCCTTGCGGAACACCGGGCCGCCTCCGCGGCAACGAAGCACCATAAGCGTTCCTGGCGTGCGGCGAATGCCGTGCACGCGTTCGAGATAAGCGCTCGCCTCTTTGCCTGTCATCGCCCGGATTGCTCTCCGGCAACCTTTTGCGCCAGGTCGCGCACAGCCGACTCGGTCACATGCCAACGGCCATTGCGGCGCTCGGCAGGTAAGGTCCCGTCGAGCACGCGGGCATACAGCACGCGATAAGTGGGCACCGGGACCGTGCCACCGATGATCTCGCGCAGCCTGCGCGGCAAGTCGGTCAGAGAGATGCTGTTGTCGTTCATGACGAGGCAGCCGCTTTCTTTTGCGATTTCTTCTCTCCTGCCGACCACCCGGGATACGGCTCGGCCCAAAAGTGATCGAGATTGATCTCGTGCTTCATGGCTCGATTGCTAACGAGGTACGCGACACGCGTGATGCTGATCGCGATGATGCTCATTGGCGTGGTGTGCTCGATATTGAAGTCGGCGGCGATCTTTTTCTTAAGGATATCCATCTCGGCGACAATGTCTTTCAACGTGCCGAATACGTGCCTGGGGCCACCGCCCCGCGATGGCAGATCCGGAAATGTCACGCGGCCGAACAGGATGTCGTCTTTTTTTGCTTCGCGACGTTCTTCCCGCGCGCAGTGTGCTGCAAAGGGCGGCCCGGTTTCGCGAAATTCGTTCCAGTGCGCCGCTAAAATCCCCATGCCCTCCCCTGAGCAGATACTGGCAGCATAGCTCCGGGAAATACGGTGTTGTTCTACCATCACTTCATAGATCGCGAGCACGAGCGTCTCGAGCGGCCCGAAGGGCTTCTCGGGTTTGAATGCCGTTGGGAATACCGGCAGGCGCCCGTATTGCTGAAGCGTTTTGAATGCTCCGACCTCTATGCCAGCGAGGGCACAATGAAGTTCGCGGGATATGTGGAACACGGCCTAGCCTCCGCTTGAAGAAGGGAGAGAGGTAACCATTGACATAATGCGGGCATTATGTCAATGCCCGACGCGGCATTATGTTGATCCCTATGACTTGGACGAGACCGGAGGGGGGTGTGGACACGGGGGACGTAATCGCGCTGCCCGCCGGCATCGTCGCGTGGGGCGACAAGTGGGGGCCGGCGTTTGCGCACGCTGCCGGTTCCGAGTGTCGCGAGCACTTGCGCAAGGCGGCGGCCGATGGCTGGCGCGTCCTCGAAGTCAATCGCGCCGTCTATCCCGGTAGTGACGCCGTCGCGCAGCAAGCGGTCGTTGACCGACTGCATAATTGGGGGGTGATCGCCGGCCTCGGTGCTGATGAGGTCCAACTAATACTCGTCGAAGCAAAGGCCTTCGCCAGCATCCTCGGCGCCGCAGATGATGATGCCGCGGATGACGACGCACGCGCACCCGAGTGTTCGGACGAGGCGATTGCGCTGGAATTGGCCGAACTCCACTCCGTGCGGTTGCGCTATGTGAAGGCATGGGCCACGTGGCTTATTTGGACCGGCACGCAATGGCTGATCGATCAAACATTATTTGCTGTCGATTTGGTCCGGCGTCATTGCCGCAACGTCGCGCAAAGATATGAGGCAGATAACCCGAGGATCGCCGTGGCCATCGCCAGCGCAAAGACGGTTGCCAACGTCGAGCGCCTAGCGCGCGCCGATCGTCGCCTCGCCGCGACGGTCGAACAATGGGACCGCGATCCGATGGCCTTCAACACGCCGGGTGGGATCGTCATTTTGGACACGGGTAAACTTGGCCCGCACCGCGCCGATGCGTACCTGACCAAAATTGCCGGCGCCGCGCCGGATTGGTCATGTCCCACTCCACAATGGGCCGCGTTTTTGATACGCATAATGGGCGGCGATCGCGAGCTGATCGCCTACCTGCAGCGAATGGCCGGCTATGCGCTAACAGGACTGATTAGAGAACATAAAATATTCTTTCTGTATGGCACTGGCTCAAATGGCAAAGACACGTTTCTAAACGCTTTGATTGGCTGTTGGGGTGACTACCATCGCACGGCACCAATTGAGGTGTTCACGGCAACCCAGGGCAATAGGCATCCGACCGAGCTTGCGGGATTGCGCGGCGCCCGCCTAGTCACTTCGGTAGAAACTGAGGAGGGCCGTCGTTGGGCGGAAGCAAAGATCAAAGCACTTACTGGCGGCGGCCAGATAACGGCGCGGTTCATGCGCGCCGATTTCTTTGATTTCTACCCGGTGTTCAAGCCGCTGATCGCCGGCAATCATAAACCGGGACTGCGTTCGGTCGACGAGGCGATCCGTCGCCGCATGAACCTTATACCGTTCACCGTCACTATTCCGAAAGAGGAACAGGACCCGACGCTCGGCGAGCGGCTCAAGGCTGAGTGGCCTGGCATCCTGGCGTGGGCGATCGATGGTTGTCTGCAATGGCAAAAGCACGGCCTCGCGCCGCCGGCTGCCGTGCAGAACGCGACCGAAAGTTATTTAGAAGCCGAAGACTCGCTTGCGGCATGGATCGAGGACGCATGCGAGCGCGATGCGCAGGCATGGGAAGGCTCCGCGGCGTTGTACGGCTCGTGGAAGGCGCATGCGGATCGCACGGGCGAATTCGCCGGCAGCCTCAAGCGCTTCGTCCAGCGAATCGAGGAGCGCGCCGGCGGGCTCGGCGTGCACAAGGCGCGCGGTCCTAACGATCGGCAAGGCTTCGTCGGGCTGCGGCTCAAGCGGCCTGACGCTGCCGCTACCGAGGCGACCAGCGAGCCCGGTGTCGGCGCGAGTGAGGTTGGCACCGGCGGCGAGGCCGATGCTGATCGGGAGGTCGCCATATGAGAGGCGGTATCGCGATGTGGTGCACGGCATCCGCCGAAGCATCCGAACGGACGATCCGATCCCCCTCTCACGCGCGCGCGTACATGCGTGTGCGCGTAGCCCGCCAACAGATCGTCGCTTCGGATGCTTCGGAACCTCGCAAATCCCGAACCGGTGGTGAATCATGATCAGACATGAACACGGCGATGAAATCCCGCCGACCAATGAGCAGCTGTGGATTATTGAGTGGATGTCGAGAGGCCCTGGCGAACCGAAGCCAACTAGCAAGACGGTGATGGTCCCGCCGGGCATGGGCGTACGCGAGGGCCTGCGCGGGGAGTATTGGTGCGCTCGCAAGATGCACGAGGAGTTCGCGGCGGTGTGCCGCCGCGCCAAGGTTGCTCTGCCGAAGCTGTTCATGATCATGACCTCGAATACACTGGTCGGCTACGGCAGTTATGCGAACGAGGACGCGCACTATCGCGCCTTCATCGATTGCATGATCCGTGAGGCTGAGTGGGAGTACCGCGGTCGCAACGAGCTGCCAATGATCGGCATGGACCTTGCGAGAGCGGGCGTACCCAAGGCCGAGCTGACCGCGCTGAGCCAACGCACCGGCGCGCCGGCGATGGGAATCGGTTGAATTGGGTGAAAACAAACAAAGGGGAGCGAAGGTCGAGTTAAAGGTATTTCCAGAGCGACCAAAGCACGCGGGTGCTCCCCGCCGAATGATCAGAGTCGGAACCCGACCTACGCGCAAAAATGCAGCGGGTGACTTCGGCGAAGCTTTGCCCAGCACCACGTCAGGGCCTCCCCACTTTCGCGGGAGAGCCCAGACGTTTCCTGCTCACCGAAAATCGCGGGTCCTCCCGGCGGCAAAATCGTACGCGGGAACACTTGGCGCTCGCCTTCGCTAGTTTGGAGAGCTTGAAAATTAGGTTGACAGGTTGACACTTTGGTTGACGCGGTTGACGAAAATTTGCTTGTGATTTCGCGCGTTTAGGATCGGCAAAACCTTTCGGAGGTTGGCTAACGCTCCGGTTGACACGTGGCTGACAGAGTTGGTCAGCCTGCTCAGCTGCGTCGCCATTTGCGGATACGACGGTCTCGGCCAGCTGTCGGTGTTCACGGCCGGGCGCGGACGTTTGCTGCTCGTGTCCGATCGGTCATTGTTAAGCAGCCCCATTTCTGTTCAGACGTTCAGACGTGTTCAGTGTTCAGCTAATTTTTTGGCCAGCTGGCTGGCGAAGGCGAGCGCCAAGTCCTCCCGCGTCGATTTTTGTCGCCGGAAGGACCCGCGATTTTCAGTAAGCAATAAAAATGCGACTGGCGATGGCGCAAGGGCGCGGCGCCTTGATACTTTGGGATAGCGTTGGGATCGTACAGCATGCCGGTTGAGCACATAGACAGCTTGAGGGTAGCCCCATGGATAAATGGGAAGCCACTGATAAAAACGCCGGCAAGATCAGCCGCATCAGGCGAACGACCGCTCCACCACATCCGTAACGTCCGCGAAGGGCGGGAAGACACTCTCGCGAAGTACGCCTGCTCCGCACGCTTTACGATAGCGAAAGAGTTCGCTAACGTTTAACTCTAAGGCGCGACAGTTATATCTGTTGACGCTCTTACGAGACAGAGAAATGGCAAATCCGTTCTCCCAACTCTCTCGCTACGACTACGACCATCTCATCACCCATTTAATCGCATCGACTAGACACGATGACCTTCATAGGCTGCTCCGGCTTGAGACAGAGTCCGGGCGAAATGCGTGGTTTGACTCTAAAAGTGCCCATGCCGACCTCGCTGTGTTTATGACCGACGTTCACCGCGCGCGCACCACAGTAACGCAATCCATTGCGAGCGAGGTCGATCCGGCGGGTATCGCTCGCGCCGTTCGCTACGCGGCAATGCTCTCGTCAGCAAGAAGCATTGGCAACCAACTCCCTCCACCGATCTTCCCCACCGCCGTGAGCAAAGGGGTATGGACGATCGAAACCGCGTGGAAGTACGCGACACTTGTCGATGATTTGAAGCAGCGATCCGAAATTGTCGTGATTCTTGCGCCCTATTTGACTCATAATCTCATGATCGAGGCTCTCGACGCCTGGACCATCCCTAATCCCGCGCCGGGCTGGGTCAATGTTATTGTGGCCCTTGCACCCCATCTACCACCTGATCGCCTCGGATCATCTGTCTCGCCTCTCCTAGAGCGTCTCTACAGCACGGGCGATGTGGAGGCCTTCGCGCGCCTCGCTCCCCATGTTGGAGAAAGGACGTTTGAAAACATCCTGTCTGTTCTTGCCGCCGAATTCTGGGCCAGCGGTCGAATTTCCGATATCATAGCGGCAGTTGCTGCGCATCTCCCGGCCCGACTCCTGCGTTACGCGATCGGCCTGCTGAGAAGAGATTTTCCGGAATATGGGCCTCACGCTTGGAAGGCGCTCGCGCCTCGCCTCGGAACTAAGTTACTCGATGCCGCAATCGAAGAGGTGAAGGGAACGCTTAGGGGGTGCGCGGCCATCATTGCCTATTCTGGCCTTCTTCCACAGCTCGCGCGGCTAGGCGATCCGGATCGAGCCCTACGGGCGGCTTTTGACACAGACGAAGGGGTTGGCCGATCCGAGTTGATCATAAGCCTCTTACCCTGCCTGATCGACTCGAGACGGAGCGACCAAGCGATGCAACTCGCTGAGTCCCTACCAAGTGATTATTTCAAAGGACAGGCAATAGCATCTATGGCCGCGGCGTTGCCCCTGCGCCTAATCGATCGCGCTTTGGTCCTGGCCCGGTCACTGGAGAGGCCGCGATCCCGACACCGAGCGCTACAGGCCCTTGCACCTCGCCTTTCGGGAGCCAAGCGAAATCGCGTCCTCGAAGGAGCGCTTGCCGCGGCAAAAGAGATCCGAGATAGGAGCTTCAACGATTCCAACGTCGTGGAGAGTGATGCACTTAGCCGATCCATAGCGTTCGCCGAGCTTCTGACCCTATTTATCGAAGGCAGGAACGTTGTGCGTGCACTGGAGATGGTGGATCTAATTTTCGACATCCCGGTCCACGAACTTGACGATCACTTCGACGTAAGGACAAAAGAATCGGAAGCAGCTCAGTACGAGAAACTGAGGGCGAGAGCACTGGGGTCTGTCTTCCGAATCTTGAGCAAGAAACTCGCGGCTAAACAATTAGCAAGAGTCAAAAAATTACAACGAGACCAAGACCGAGGTTTGGCTCTTTCTCTGGCCGCCCAGTATTTGAGTGAGAGCCTGCTCCAGAATGCTCTCGACGCCGCCCGATCTGTCGACGAGATCGTCGCGTTGGCGCCCCATCTACCCCAGGCATGCCTCAGGACGGTCCTGCGGAAAACCAGGAAGAAATTCTTACGAGACGTCCATGGCGAACTCATCGGGGGACTGGCCCCGTGGCTTACTGAGGCGCTCCTTGAAGAAGCGATCGAAACATCGCAGTCCATCGAGGACTCGCTCGGTCAAGCCGTCGCTATCGCTAGCCTCTCATCATTCCTCCCAAATGGCAACAGAGAGGCGGTCGCTGAACTGGCGCTCGCAGCAGCTCAAGCAACAGGTCCCCTCAACGATGGAGGGCGTGCTCAGGCGCTCAGTGATATCGCGGAATTTCTACCCGTTCGCGTCCTTCGACTTGCCATAGGCGATGCGAAATCGATGGCTTACGATTTCTTGTCTAGCAGAGCTCTGGCCGCCCTACTGCCGGCACTTGGCGTTTGCGGTCAAGTAGAGGAGGCTTGGGCCGAGAGCCGGAGCTTGGAATCAATCGATCAGGTGTCCACAATTGCCAGGCTGATCCCCCTAGCTTCTGACGAGTTACTGTCCCAACTTCCTGACATACTGCCGTCCCTTGTCCCTGGGCCCGAGACTGAAGCGCTGCTCTCGACAGCGGTAAAGCGCCTATCTCGCCTACAGACATCGCGCCCTTGTGCGCGCCATCTTAGACCTTACCGACAACTACCATCGGACTCGGTTATTGGCGTACCTGGCAAGCGCCGTCCCTACGGAACTCCAGGAAAGTGTCCAGCGCGCAACGCGGCGGAGCGGATACCGTTTCCTGTGCGCAGTGACCCTCGCCGGCCTAGCAAGAGATGCTAAGCCTAGGAAGCAGCGCCAATTGCTGACGGAGGCGATGGCGCAGTTGAAGTCACCATACGATCAGCAAGAGTTTCCCGAATCTGTTGGCGCCATCGCGGGCTCCGCGACGTCCGATAAGACCATCGATGAGCTTCTGACGAAGATCGAACAATGCCCTGATGAGTTCGCTCAGCGAACAGCCTTAGCCTACATCGCGCCACATCTCTCACTCCGACAGGTCTTGCGCGTTTTAGCTATGCTTGGCGAGCCAAAAAAAGGAGCGGAGGCGCTTTTGGCCCTGATTCCGCAACTTGGGAAACATGGCTCCGTGGACAAAGCATTCACGTGGTATCGCTTGCTACCGGACTGGGCGAAAGGAAAGACGATTGAGGGGCTTGCACCGTACCTGTCCGCCAAACAACTTGAGGAGACGATCGACGACGCAACACATGTAGACGACGCCCACCAAGCAAGGGCGCGACTCCTGTCCAGCCTGAGCCCTCATCTCTCCTGCAAACTCACAGGACGAGGGTTGGTTGCAGCGCTTGCAATCAGCAACAAGTTCCATCGTCGAGTTCCGCTTCGCACAATAATGGCGCGCCTTCGTCAATGTCCTAAGATGAACCAGCTTCAGGCCCTGAGTGGTGCCCTGGAAACGGCTTCCTCTCGGCACCGGCAAGATTTTCTATACGACCTCGGAAGCTTAGCGCCGCTCGCGGTAAGCCTTGGCGGAACAGAGACGGTCGAAGCTTCGATTACCGCCATACTTGATTGCATGCGCTGGTGGAAATGATTGTGATGCACGGCGCCGACCCGTTGAAAGGTCTGACCGATTACGAGCTCCGGCACCTGCCCGCCCACCTCGGTGAAGGCGGTCAGTGGGCTGCACTTAACCACCTACTTGAGCTCACCTTCACCGCCGAGGAACTTGATGGCGGTTCCCGTCGGCACCCGCAGAACGCGTGGTACGTGGCCAAGGATTCGCGCGGCGATCTGGCCGGCTACCTGGCCGATGTGATCAGGGCTTGGAATTTGGCAGAAGCCAGGCTGCAGTCAGGCGAGCTGGCGGCCGAAGCCGCCGAGCTGCAAGCGAGATATGCGCTTATCACCGCAACGCTGAACCATATCAGCAGCAACATCGAACCGACGCTGCTGGCGGCGCTGGTGGAGAATGGGCTGTGGACGGCGGAGAGGGGGCTCGCATCCGTCGGGGGAATAGTCAAGGAAAGCCAGCGGGCCGACGCACTCGTCGCGCTCGCGCCACATTTGACAACCCCGCTGCTGGAGGAGGCGGTGCTTCGCGCAAGACAACTTCACAACCGACTTCACCGCGTCTCTGCGCTCGCCCGTTTGGCCAAACACCTCAACACTCGGCCCAGACTCGTTCTGCAGTTGGACGCCCTTGATATCGTCAAGACGATCGACGACGACGCGGAACGCGAGGCGGCCCTAGTCGAAGTGCTCAATCAGGTCAATCCGTCGGCCGCAACCAACGCCGTCGTGCAGAAGATCCTCGAAGTCTGGTCGACCATTGAATCCACCTGGGCTCCGGTCGCGGCTCTATGTGCCGTAGCTCCCTATCTGCAGCTGGATGCAAGGATTGCTGCTTGCCGAAAGGTTTTCCGCAATATGTTTGTGTGGCTGGATCCGGTCCGATCACTGATTGCGATCGTTCCTGAAGAACTAATCGAGGAGGTACTGGATGATCTCATTGCGCGTCTCGAGGATTTGCAAAGCAGAGCCGAATCGTTTCGCGACCTCGCACTTCGCTTTCCAGCATTGGTCGAAAATCAGCGTTGGAAGGACATACTTGCGGAGATTAGCGCGATCGACAGCGACTGGGATCGCATCGAGGCGTTGGTGACCCTGTTTCCCTTCTTGTCCGAGGACCTCAAGGAGCGCACCGTGCGCGAGGCGCTGACCACCGGCGCATCCCGGGACTATCCAACGGGCGGCAGCACGCAATGGCCGCAGTGGCCGCAACAGCTTGGAAAACTTGGAGCGCAGCTTTCGGGCGAGGCGCGCTCGCAAGTCCTCCTTCACGCCCTCGCCACGACCAAAGCCATCCATGACGCAAATTACCGCGATTCCGCCCTCCTCTTCCTGATGCCGCAGGTCGCGAATCTCTGGCCGTTGCGCGCGCTGAAAGAGAGCGAAAGGATCGGGAGCTCCGTGACACGTGCGCAAGCACTCGCGGCGATTGCCCCCTCATTGCCGGAGCCAGATAAAGCACGTGCGCTCGATCTCGCTTTGCAAGGCGCGCGCGACGTCGAAGCCGAGTTCAGCGGCATCTTGTGGGTGATGCAACACCGGGCGGACCTGTTAGTTAGCATTGCCTCTCAGCTGGACGCGGAGCGGCGGCGGGACATTCTCAAGGAAGTGGCCGAGATCGCTGCCGGCGTCGACGATGCGAAGCTGCGGACCGAAACGCTGGTCTCACTCGCGCTGGGCATTTCTGGCGAGGGCCGACAAGACCTGCTCGCACTTGCACTCGGGTCGGCGCAGAACATCGAAGATTCCTTGCAACGCGCCGAGGCCCTGGAGAAGATGCTGCCCGCTTTGACAGGACGATTGCGTCGGAACGCCTACCGGCTGGCGATCGAAGCGGTGAGGATGAGGAGGGCGGGCGGCCGCGAGGCGTCGATCCAAGCGCTGCTGGCGATACAGGGCGGCCGGCGAACGAAGCCTAAGAAGGTGCGGGAGGCCTTCGCGGCTACGTCTCGCATCGTCTACCTCGCTGAGCGTACGCGCGTTCGCCTCCTGCTTGCCCCGCATCTGGACGAACGGTCGCTGGGGGACGCGCTCGAAGCCGTGCGGGAGAAGCCCGAATGGGAGGGCTTGAGCCTGCTGGCCGGGCTTGCGCCGAGGCTGCCGCAGGCCTTGATCCAGCATGCATTGGACTTGGCGCATGAATTCCACGAAACATGGAGACAAGCGGCTGGCCTGGCCGCTCTGGCGCCGCGGGAGCCAGATGTCGCCAAGCGAGTATTTCTTCTCGATGAGGCTCTCCGGCTCGCAGCGCGGGCGTACAATGAGCACGGACAGGCGACCGCCTTGGCGGTCGTGTCATCCCAACTCGAGTACCCGCGACGACTGGAGGTGCTTCAACAAATCATTGCACTCGAGCTTGCCGAATTCTCCTCCTCTCATGACGAGGACAACCCACCGCCCGATGCGGACCTCCTCGTTTCGATAATCCCGATGCTGACTGAGGAACTGCGTCACACCTTGCTCGAGCGGATATCCGAAATACACTATTTCGGAATCCGGGCCGATGTCCTTCTGGCGCTGGTCCCTTATTTGTCGGAACCAGAGCTTTGGGATGTATTTTGGGCGCTGCCGCGAGCCCGCTATGTCGGCGCTCACGAGGCGCGCCTTGTGGCCGCCCTTGCTCCGCGCGCATCGACCGAGCTGTTGCGCGCGATCCGCTCTGAAGTGCGACGAATGCAAGACCACGCGGCGCGCGCAATAATCCTGACCGCACTCGTCCCGGTCAGTTCCGCAGCGACGCGGTGGAGAACGATGCAAGCCGCTCACCGGGCCGCGCACCGAATCGCCGAGCAAGCCGAACGCGCAAGCGCGCTGACCGCACTTGCGTCCGTGCTGGACGAAACCCAGAGGCCAGGTGTGCTCGAGGAGGCGCTTGCGGCCGCAGTCGAAGTCAGTGACGAAGAAAAGAGGAAAGAATTACTGGCCGCGGTGGCCGATCAATGGCTTAGATTCGATCACCCCTATATTGCGAAGCAATGGTCCAAAACGCTGCGCGCCCTTTCGACGCGGAATCGACCTGCTCTCTTGCACGCCTTGGAGATCCTAGTCCCGGTCATGCAGGCAATCGGCCAAGGCGCCGCCATTCATCGCGTCGCCGGTTCGATAGTCCAGGTCAGCACTTGGTGGCCCTGACGAATGCGAGCTTCGGAACGTCACGCGAAGCGCCATGGCATCAGCTTACTGAGTGAGCGAAGGACCTCTAACGGCTCGCTTCGATGCGATAGGTCAACCTCGCCGCTATGGCGACCCTCCAACGGCGAACATGGCCAGCAGTCATGGCTTCGCGAAGAAGCCCGGGATCTTCCTGAGAGCCGTTTCGGCGATCATATTATGAAACGGCTTCAAGCCCATTCCTTCTTGCGCCAGAAAGTCCTGAAAGCTCGTATGATAAATGCGAAATTCGGGTTCATCCGCCTCCGAACGCACCTCGTTGAGGAACGGCCGCCAATCCTCGATGACCTCACGAATGCGCGCGGGCTCGATCTTGGTCCATTCCTCGATTGCTGCAACCGGGACCGGCTCCCGCACAGTCGCGAGGAGGCGAAGTACGGGCTCGTAGATGCGCTCAAAGCGCCTCCGATCTTGCTTCCGCATGATGCGCCAGTGGCGCTGATAATATGCCCTCAGTCCCTTGGGCAGCTTGTCGACCCGATCGACGGTCTCGCTCGATAACCGCCCGACCTTAATGTCCTCGAGAACGTGAACCAAGTACATGAAATTTCCTTGGCTCTTATCGGCAATCAGTTCGATGAAATCGTCAACCTCGACCTTCCACGGCTTGAGTCGTTGCAACATTTCCGATTCGTGGGAATCGATGAAGCCGCGCACGTAGCGACGCACGTCGTCGATATTCTGGGGATCGTCGTCGCGCAGGTAAATGTCCTCGCTGCGCGCGACCTCGAGCCGGTAATCGATCTGCTCTCGCGAGCTGACAATGAAAAAGACTCCGTCAGGGACTTCGCGCGGAAGATACAGTCGATTGGCCGAGGCCGATAGGCCGACGTCCTCAGCCTCGTCGAGCGCGTCGACCAGGATGATGACGGGCTGGTCGTCGGCCTTCTTGGCCGCCTCGTTGAGGAGTTGGTTCAAGAAGGCGCTATCTTTAGTCGTCTCCGACGGGAGGGTCCTGTGGTCCAGCTGGTACCGGATAATCAATTGGGCGCACACGTTTTCGAGGAAACTGTGGGTCGAACGGATGTTCTGAAGGGCGATATTGAAGTGGTGTACGTAGCCGCGGGTCTTCACGAGTTGGCTCAACAAGGCCGTCTTACCGATCCCGGGCTCTCCCCGGATCAAGATGTATCCGGAGCGAAAATCAGGGCTCTTCGCTAGATCGTCGATGGCGCGAAAGACATAGTCACGGCCGACGAAGTTGCGCGTGCGCTCCTCGACTAGACGTTCAAAATCCAGCACCTTCAGATAATGCGCGAGCGGCGATGGCGCCTCGCTCAGCAGGCGGAAGATGCTGGTCGCCCAGGCGCCCGGTAGCGCGACCAGCGGATGCGGCTCTATGCGCCAGCCATAATGCGCAACCGCAATATCGATTGCAAAGCTTAAGGGACGATCGGCACGGTCGAACTGCCGGCGGCCGGCCGCGACCGCTTGTTCGAAGGTGAGAAGGCCGTTTGTGCGCCGCTGGGCTTCGGGCGTGTCACCCTCGCCAAGCGCCTCACTGCGGGCGAACCCGGTGCATTCGACAGCTAGGAAGTTCCCCTCATCGATCAGAGCCCGAAGGGGTTCGGCGTCCTCAAGCGGGCGGGTCTGGAAGAGCATTCGGCCGGGCCGGGAACGATTCCAGCTGCGAATGCCATGGGTCAGTGATACGGCTGCAAAGGCATGGCGCTTGAGGACGACAAGGATGGGCAGAAGTTCATTAGCGAGACATAATCCGCAGAACACGGCGGCAAGATCGAGACATGTGCCCTCACGCGGCGCGACGAGAATAGCCGGCGGCGGTCGAATGGCCTGCAACACCTCTGAAGGATGGGGCTCCTCCAGTTCATACCTGATGTTGCGTTGGCTCAGGGCTTCGTAGATCCCTTTGACGATGCTTGTGTGTCGATCCGGAGTCTCGCCGAGGTCAAAGCGGTTCACTGGCGACGGCAGCCAGCGGTTCGCTTGCGGCGTGACGAAACGCGCGAGCCCGACGTGGTCAATCTTCGACCATTGCGGCCAAGTGAGCAGCCCGTTGTCGTCTGCCATGTCAAGCCACGACTTCGAAGAGGTCGTGCACCGGCGCGGGGGCAAACGGTCCCGCCTTAGCGGTGCGCACCTCGACGCGATAAAGCCCCGGAGGAATGCGGTCCAGCACGAGCTCCCAGTCCTCATCGACGCGAACGAAATCGACGGGGCCGATCGTCCCGGCACCGCGTGCATCGATGGGTTCGATCAGCGCCCGCACGGGACCAAGCGAATCCGACGTATTGACGAGACGGGCGCGCAGTTCGACCGGCTCCCCCGCCCCATATAAATCGTCCAGATCGAGCGCAAGCGCCGCCCGCTCAGCCGCCGCATGGCTCTCGGCGGGGCCTCTGATGTTTTCCAGGCCCTGCACCTGCATCTGCTCCAGGCGCCCGCGTAAGTCGTCGAGCACGAAATTATTGCATTGCAAGGAGCCATGGCGCTCGGCGACAAAACTGTCGCGGTAGGCGTTCGACAATTCAATGGGAATTGCCGAAGCCCGGGGAACCGTGCCATCGCCATCGGCGAGGATGGGATCGATCCACGCTGGCACCGCGGTCCTCACCGCCACGCGGCCGCCGCTGAGCACCGCGGATTGCAGTGTCGGTTGGCGTGTGCCGACGATGGGGATGATAACATAGCGGTGCGCCGAATAATCGGGATCGCGGCCGTGCTCGGCGATCTTGCATTCGATTTCGCGGTGAAATGCCAGCGCGTCCTTGGCAAGAACGGCATTCACGCCGGGCAGATCGTCGATTTCGGCAACGCGCCTGTCGTCGGCCCCGACCCGCACGGCCTTGTAAATAGGCAGCAACTGATGAACCGATGGGAAAGAGCGCATCGCCTCAGTGAGATCGAGGAACAGTTTCTTATAGCCGTTGGCGAGGAAGTTCAGAGCGTTGAGCGAGCCGCGGTACGGCGTGCCGAACGTGATCAGCGCACGGCACGTGCGCCAGCCATCCAGCACTTCGAGGTAATATCGCGCCACCAATCCGCCCATGCTGTGGGCGACGAAGATGACGCCCGCGCCCGGATTGTGGCTGTATTGACGCCATATCCGGAGCCTCTCAGTGACGAATCGCGCGAGTCGCCGCGCATGGACCCGGTTGTCCAGCCTCCAGTCGTAGGGAAACTCGATGAAATTCGCCGGCTCAGCTGCGTGGATCGAACCCGAAATGGTGTCGAACGAGCCGGTGATCATGTTGGCAATTGCCGAGTACCCGTCGATCTTAACCAGGCCCGGAACGATGTGGGCGTCCGGCATCGTCCGCGTGGCGACAACGCCGCCCGGATCGTCACCGACGAGGCGCAGCTCTTTCAACGTGCCCCCCAAGCTGCGGAGCGCGCGCCAGGCCGCCTGTCCAGAGATCGCCCAAATGTCTCGGCCGTCCTTTTGCAGGACGCTGCCAGTGATGCCCGGCAGCAGAATCACGAGATCTCGCAAAGGCGTTTTCGCCATCGTTGACCCCGTGCTCGGCGCGCCCGGAGATTAAGAGCTTCACCGCGAGTGTTATGCCAACGAAAGGTTGGCATAATGGCGCGGTACTTTCCAGGGTCGTTGCAGGACGGTTCGGGCCATGGGAGCGAGCCTGCCGCGTGCCTCCGGCAAGATGTCTTCCCGCAGAGGCTTAGGAAGATTGCGACCGCTTTCGGTCTCGCTGGCGAGGAGCCGATGTAGCTCATCGCACGGCCCGCTTCGCTTAGGTGCCGCACCAGATGCGCGATCTCGTACCGACTCAAGTTGGTGATGGCTGCGACGATCATGTCGGCGAAGTCTAGCCCTCCCCACGGCCGCCTTCACGCGTTACAGCTTGCAACTCAAAGCTGGTTTTCGGAGCAGATATGTCCATCGCCGAGCGAAACCCGTTTGCCGAGCTCAGTAGCTACGACCTCGACAATCTTGTGATTCACCTCGATGCAGCCGGACGCAACGATGACTTGCACCGCGTTCTCGGGCTGGAAACTGCCGAAGGGAGGAATGCCTGGTACGAGATCAAGGACCGGCGCGGTGATACGGCTGGGTACCGGGCCGACGCGTCTCTCGCGTTGGCACGGGTGGGACAGACGCCTTGCGACATGCCAGGCGTGATCGGGCTCGGCTGTCGCTACGCGCTGATCCTCGCATCGCTCAACAGCTTGGAACAGAACATCCCGCCCCAGGTACTCGCCTGTTGCGTCGAAAAGGGCTTATGGCTTCCGGCGAAAGCCCTCGAATACGCACTGCGGTTCGAGCGCAAGGAGGATTTCGACAGCGCGCTTGCGGCGTTGGCTCCGCTCCTGCCCGGTCCACTGCTGCGCCGCGCCCTCGAGGCCGCAACGCCAGACGTTCCGGCAAGACTCTTGGCGGCCGCGATCGAAGAGGGCATCTGGTCTGCGAGCGCGGCGCTCGAGCATGCCCTCGCCGCGAAAGAGCCCGAGGCTTGCGCCCAAGCCTTGGGTGCGCTCGCCCCACATATCGACGAGCTACTGCTGGAAAAGGCGTTCGCGGCGGCCAAGTCGATGCGTGATGATGAGAACAAATTCACGGCGCTCGCCGGCCTCGCCCCTCCTTTGATCCGCATTGGCCGCGTCGACGACGTCCTCGAAGCAACGCGATCTCTTCACCATCCCAGCTGGCGAACACGGCTGTTTGTTTCGATAAGCGCTTCTCTTCCTTCGCCGGAGCGAGACGCGGTCGTGGAAGAAGCCCTCGAAACCGCCCTGGGCATCGAGGATCAGAGCGACCGGGCGGTTGCGCTCGGGCACTTGGCGGGCAGCCTCAACGGGCCTTCGTTCGAGAAGGCGATCACGGCAACGTACGCGATGTCGCCGCGGTACACCCAACCTGGGCGCGACTGCAGCGCGGACGTACTACGGGCCCGGCTCACGGCGCCAGTCGACGCCGCTGAAGCGCTACGGATGGCGATCAACATCGTTAATCCCCTGCAACGCGCGGAAGCTCTTGATGCCGTCATGCCCTAGCTACCGATCGATCTTCTCCCGCGCGCGCTTGATGCCTCCCGGCACCTCGTCGGTGTCCCCTGGTGGATCGCGCGCAACAGCGACGTGCCCGAGGTCGCGCTGAGCGATGCCGAGGATATGCACCTTCAGGGCGCCCGCCTCATCACCCGGGCAAGGATTGCAGAGCGGCTGCCGTCAGCAGAATGTGACGAGGTCTTCAAAAAAATCGTCGCTGCAATTCCGCAAGTTGGCGACGCAATCGACCGCTCCCAGGCAATCTGCGGTCTTGCCGCACATGTTCCGTCGGCCGCCCTCGAAGAGTTTCTCGCGGTCACTCTGGCATGGTCTAGCGGGTCATTGCGATCCGAAGCCCTTGAACATCTCGCACCAGTTCTCACCGAACCTCTATTGCGGCGAACTTTGACTGTGATCGAGGCGGTCGGCGACGAACGCGAGCGGCTCGTGACCATTGGGACACTCGGGAGTGACCTCACTCCAGACGAACGGGAGATGCGGATCGGAGAAGCCCTCGCGATGGTGAATGAGAGCAGCAGCGAAGGCAGCCGAGCGCGCGCATTGGCTGGACTAGCTGGCTTTTTGAAGGGGCCTACCTTCGATTCGGCCTTGGACGCGGCCAAGTCGATGCGCGACCCCGAGGCGAAGGCCCTGGCCCTGAGTGCGCTAGCCGAGCATCTCACGACGCCAATTATCGAACAGGCAGTGGATGCGGTTCGCAGGATCAAGGGCGATCGCGCGAAGGTGGACGCGATGAAGCCGCTTATGCCCCACTTGAGCGAACCGGCACTGACGCGTGCATGGGAGATTGCGAACTCGATCGACGATCCCTGGGTCAAGTTCGACGCCCTGAACGCGCTCGCCCCCTACCTGCCAGAACCGCTCGTGCGCCGCGCTCTTAAGGCCGCCGACGACCTCGACATCGAGCCGCAGGCGGTAGCTACGGTCCTTGGGGAGCTAGCAAGACGGTTGGCAATCCTGGGGCATCCCGGGGACGCGCTCCATGCCTTACGCCACGCGAACTTCGACGAACAGCTTGCGGCGATGGTGTTCGCCGATCTGGCTCCCCATCTCCCCTCGCCGGAAGCCGAGCAGATACTCGATATGGCTGTGAAGTCTGCGCGGGAAGTGAGAGATCCCACCGAGCGTGCGAAAGCGCTGCGTTGGGTGGCGGCCGCGATGCCGTCTTCCGCGAAGCGACGCATCCTGCGCGAGGCGGTCGCTGCGGTGTGGACCATCGAAGACAAGGCGGATTGGGGATCGGCGCTCGGGCCCTTGCTGCCGCACCTTGCGCCGCTTAGGCGCGAGCGCGCTCTGAAGAAAGCGTTCGCCACAGCCCTGCGCGAAGGGGATCCGCAAATTCGAACGAACGCTCTCGTCGGGCTTGCGCCATATCTCTCGCCCTCCCTGATGCCGGCGGCGCTCGAGGCTGGACAGCAGCTACCCGCGCCGGAACAGCGCGGCCGTCTCTTGGCCGCGCTGGCGCCACGTTTGCCGGACCGTTCTCAAGTGAACGCGCTCGCTGCGTCGTGGAGTGACCTGCTCTATTACTTCGCCATCAGCGAGCGGACGGCTCTCCTTGAAACGCTCATCGCGCTGGCGCGCTCGCTCATGGCGCTCGGCGACCGGGCCGCGCTCGTGGACACGATCGAGGGTGTGAAGGCCGTCGGCCGCTGGTGGCCGTGAGGAAGTCTCGAAGCGCCTTCACACAGGACGAGGCCCTCGCTTGGCAGGTTCCGCCTCCGCGCCCTGGATTGAAGGAAACCGCGGTCGATTCGTACGCGGTGGCCGCTCGCAGCGCTGAAAGCAAGTTGGTGACCCGGATTAGCTTCGATAACCGAAGATTAACTGAGGTAACCGGCGGGTATGGCGTCGCAGCATCCATCACGCGCCCTTCGATGGAATGGCCTTGAGCCACATCGGCTTGTCGCTTTGGAGAAGTCGGATTGCAGCTTTAGGCACGCCGCGCTTGAAGGAGTCGGCCTCGGTCCCAAGCGCCTCAAAGTGCCGAGATGAGGCCAACTCTAGGCGACGGACGACTGGCACGGCGTGGGTGTAGAACGCTGCCAACTCTCCGGCCCGCTGCCAACGGTAGCGAGGAACGAACTCCCGTGGGCAAGCCTTCAACGACATGTCTCCTGGATAACCCACTTACCAAGGCGCCTCTTCTTTGCCTCGAGAGCAGTGGTCGCCGCAAAACGCAGCCCTGATACAAACGCGGTACTCTTCCCTCCCAAAATGAGTTAAAAGCGGGTCACGGGCCGGTCGATCGGATAAGGCGATGGACAGAAGCCACGATCCGACAAACGTTCGTCGCCGTTAGGGCATGTGGCGGAAACGCTTTTTAAGGTGCCACCCCGTCAAACACAAAGAACACGTCTGTAATAAATGGATCAGAAGAGAGATGACTCTTTATGAGCTCCGGAATCTTGCGTACCACCTATATGCGGCCGGTCTGCAGGGTGAGCTTGAGGCGCTTTTGTTTAATGTTTATTGGCTTCAGTCCAAACTCGCGACCACTGACGTGCGTTCGGTTATTTCTGACTTTGAATTTCTTCCCGATGATACTGAGGCACAAGACCTTGCAGCTGCAATCCGCCTTTCCGAACATGTACTTAACACCGACCCTCGGCAACTGGTCAGTCAGCTGCATGGTAGATTGAGCAACACTGGTAGTTATCGCACACACCAGTTGTTGGCCGCGGGTAGACTATCTACAAAGGGATTCTGGCTCCGTCCGATAACAGCAAGTTTATCTCAACAGGGTAATCCGCTTCTTCTGCGGACTTTTCATGGCCACAAGGATAGCGTCACTGCGGTCGCGGTCAGTCCGGACGGTGTTCTCGCGGTTTCTGGTTCCTCTGATAAGACCCTAATAGTCTGGAACCTGAAAACCGGAGAGGCTCTGCGCACAATTAACGCGCATGACCGCGCAGTAACTGCTTTGGCTATCAGCCCCGACGGGGCTAGAGTCGTGTCTGGTTCCTTCGACGACACGCTCAAGGTCTGGAACTTGAAACGCGGAAGCCTTATTCGGACACTACAGTGTGGTCACGACGCTGCGAGGGCAGTGGCTATCACTCCGAATGGCAGTCGGGCTGTATCAGCTTGTTATGATGAAATGTTATCAATCTGGAACCTCGACAGCGGCAACCGAATCAGAACATTGAAGAGTCACGCCTATAGCATCTCCACCTTAGCGATCACACCCGATGGGAGCCTGATGGCCGTCGGCAGCAGCAGTTATGTGCTGGATATTTGGGATTTAAACACAGGTAAACTGGCGTATACGTTCGACACTCCAAATGACTCATCGACCGCACTCGCCATCACGCCGGATGGCACCCAGATAATTGCAGGTCGTCGAAGGCTAAAAGTATGGGATCTCAGAAGCGGAAGGTCGATCCGCGAATTTGGTTCTAAAGGTCGTTTCTTCGACAGCATTGCCGTGACCCCCGATGGAACTCGGGTCGTGTCCTTGTCCACCGCTGCGTCGTCCTCGGCCGACTGGAGCCCCGAGGTCTGGAACTTCGAACGGGGCGAGTTGATGTTCAGTCTTGAAGGCCACAGCGGCAGCGTCCTCACCATTGCGATTACTCCGGACGGTACCAAAGCTGTATCTGGCTCTTTGGATTGCACCGTAAAGATTTGGAACTTGGAAAGGAGAACTGTATGAGCCCGGGCATAGGCAATACGAAATCAGTGTACGCCGTCGCAATTACGTCTGGTGGCGGTCAAGTAATTTCTTCCTCCAAGGATCAAACGCTAAGAGTGTGGTCCCTTTCATCAGCAAATCTGATGAAGACGATTTCGATGCGACGCGGTACAATCCATGCAATTGCAAATATAGCTGAAGATTTGATCGTAGTAGGTGTCGACGATGGTTCCTTAGACATTGTGGATACGCGAAAGGGAATAGTCCTGAAAACCTTGAAACATCACCGCAAAACAGTCTCCGCCATCGCGACTACGGTTGTCAGCGGCAAAGCCGTGTCGGCTTCGCACGATCGCACTCTGGCAGTTTGGGACATTGTAGATGGCGACCTTCTGCACGTCCTCGAGGGGCACAGCGATTCAGTAACGTCAGTCGCGATTACCCCGAACGGCAATCAGGCAGTGTCCGCTTCTCACGATGGCACACTCAAGGTGTGGAATATCAATACCGGGGCTCTCGTTCAAACCATTCCCGTTGCCGACGGTTCTGTATTCGCGGTCGCCATCAGCCCAAATGGAGCGTACGCCGTATCCGGCGACTCGAACCGCTGGCTTGTCGTTTGGCACCTGGAAAGCGGAAGTCCGCTGCGAATACTCGAAGGTCACGGCGGCGCAGTATACGGTGTCGGCATCACCCCGGATGGTCGATTTGTCGTCTCGGCATCCGAGGACAAGACGCTCAAGATTTGGAATCTGCCATCTGCCGATTCGTCGCCGGCCTTGCGAAAGTGCGCAAATTGCTTGGCGACGTTCAGCGCGGACAGCCTATTTAGCTGCCTGGCAATTTCTCCCGATTCGCGAACCGTCGTCGCCGGCGACGTCCTCGGTAATGTTCACTTTCTAGCCATGGCTGGGGTCATGCGTGACTTCGTATTACGATCCTAATGGTTGGCGGGCCGAAAGCCGGGTATCTTGGCCAGCGCGGTTTCCACAATAGCGTTATGGAACGGCTTCAATCCCATGCCTTCCTGGGCGAGAAACTCGCGAAAGCTGGCGTGATATATACGGTAACGCCTCTCGCCCATGTCATCCGGCCCTTCCTCATTGAGGAATGGGCGCCAATCTCGAATCACCTCGCGAATTCGCGCCGGATCGAGCTTCGTCCATTCCTGTAGCTGAGAAACCGAGACCGGCTCGCGTACTGTCGCCAGGAAACGCAGCACCGATTCGTAAATCTGTTCAAATCGCTCCGGGTCTTGGTGCCGCATCACACGCCAGTGCCGTTCGTAGTAAGCCTTCAGGCCTTTCGGAAGGTCATCGATATTGTCAATTGTCTCTTGGGATATCCGGCCGTGGCAAATATCGTCGAGCACGTGCACGAGGTACATAAAGTTCCCTTCGCTCTTTTCGGTAATCTTGTCGATGAATGCATCTTCTCCCACATTCCAACTGCGGATGCGCTGATCCATGGGCTCGCTATGGTCGTGGATGAACTGGCGCACGTAGTTTTGCACATCCTCGAGGTTTTGCGGATCGTTGTCGCGCAGGTAGATGTCTTCGCGGCGGTCGACGTCGAGGCGATAATCGATCTTCTCTCGCGAGGTCAGCACGAAGAAGACGCCGGTCGGCAGCACAGGAGGCAGGTAAAGCCGATTGGCCGACGGCGCGAGGGACACATCCTCGGCCTCGTCGAGGGCATCGACGAGAACGACAAGTGGGACCACGTCGTGCTTTTGCGTCGCTTGCGCCAGCAATTGAACCAGGTATCCGCTGTCGCGGGACGCTTCGGACGGAAGCGTCGCCGCGCCGAGGTCATACCGGACGATCAGCTGGGCACACAGATTCTCAAGGAACGCCCGCGGAGAACGTATATTCTGGGTCGCGATATTGAAGTGATGCACGTACCCACGCGTTTGCACAAGGCGGGCGATCAGGGCGGTCTTGCCGATTCCAGGCTCCCCGCGAATGAGCAGATACCCGCATGGAAAATCCGGCTTAGCAATTATCTCGTCAATCGCACGGAAGATGAAATCGCGCCCGACAAAATGCCGCGTTCGCTCTTCGATAAGCTCCTTGAACTCACGCACACGGATGGAACCGGCAAGTGAAGCCGGCGCAGAAAGGAAGATCTGGAACAGGACGTCGCCTGAGATCTGCGTCACGTCCTGAATCGTTGAGCCGTATTTCGCCGTGATCGTCTGCCCGCCGGACCTCTTGCCGGAGCGGCGTTTGCGCGGCGATTTATCTTTGGCCATGGTGCGCGCTCGCGCGCCCTACTTACGTCTTGATCTGCGTCGCATTCCTGATGGCGCTGTTATCCGTCGCCTTCATGGTCTGACGACCGGCGCCGGCCATTTCTTGTCTTACCCCTTCGATCCAACTGCCTCTTTCCGCGAGAACTTCCTGCACCGATTGCTCTCCGCCCATCAACTCGACAAGCTCCTTCGCTAAATCAGGGTTCTTCTCGAGATAGTCCGCGAGAGCCTTGGCAAACACCCCCTGGTAGGTTTCGTCCCCCGGTTTGGCGGCGACCAAATTGGCTGCGCTGTCGACTTCGGCAGTCTCAGAGGAGCGCCCTGTGATCCTGCCCCAAAGAGCTTGCGCCTTTTGCCACGCAGCCTCTCCCCCTTTTTCGGCAATCATTTCGACAAGCTTCTTGCCTGCAACCTCCCCTGCTTTCTTCAGATAAGGCATGAACGGTGATAGAAACGTCACTACCGCGCCCGCTGTTTCGATGACGCCGATCATGGTGTTCTCCCTCAAGCGTCGCTTTCCGCCGTCCGCGGCGAAGCCGGCGAACCATGCTCGGCTCCAAGCCAACAGCAGCTTTGAGTATGAAATTTCTACCACCAATGATAATTTGGGGCAACCATAGGTTCCGCGATTTTGCGCCTGCGACAGCAAGGCAAAGGCGTGCCGGATGAACAACCCGTTTGAACGGCTCGGGCCCTACGAATCCAGAAATCTCATCGCCCATTTGCAGGTACTGGGGCGCTGCGAGGAAATTGACCGCATCCTCGCGATGGAGACGGATGAACGTGGGAACGCTTGGTTTGAGCTTTGTGACCACAGGGGGGACGTTCGCGGCTACCTTGCGGACGTAGACAGAGCTTGGCGTCTCGCCGAACAGCGAGCGGCTGTAGACCAAGTGCCGGGTAGCGATTGCGGACGGCAGGTTCGCTACGGTCTGTTGACCGCCAGCGTTAACAGCCGGGCGCTCAACATTTCTGGTCCGCTCCTCGAAGCGTTAGTCCGCAACGACCTGTGGAGTTCCGATCAAGCCATGGCCTACCTGCGGCAGATGCCGCAGCCGGCAGTGCGGGCGGACGGACTGCGGCGACTTGCGCCCTACGTGCCGCAAGCTGCACTCCGCGAGGCGATTGAGCTTGCCACCCGCGGTGCCAACCCATGGGAGCAGAGCCGGGCCCTTGTCGGGTTATTGCCGCGGCAGGCGGAACTCGGAGAAGCGGGCACTGCGCTGCGCGCCGCCCTTCTGATTGAGGATACGCCGACCTGTGGCAAATGCCTGACCGCAGTGTTGCGGCACTCCCCGGTCGCCCTTGTCGCGCAGGCCGAAAAGGAGGCGGGCAAAATCGCCGATCCGGAAAGGCGGGCGTTCATATTGCAAGCGGTCTGGGGGAATTTGCCGGACCGCCCGAAGTCCGAAGCGGTAGAGGCGGAACTTTCGGCGGTCAGCGCAATCGAACGGCCCGATAGTCGCGCGCGTGCTTTGGCGGCAATCGCTCCGTACCTCGGCACGCGCGCCCTGCGAAACGCGCTCCACGCGATTCTCGCCGACAAGCCGGGCTGGAGGCCCGAGAGCATCGGCGATCTGCTGCCTCGGCTCGCAGAACTCGGCCATCCCCGCGAAGCTGTCGCCCTCCTGAGCAAAGTTCGCGGAGATCGGCAGAAGCTTGGGGCTATTGCGGGGATGACGCCGCATCTTCCCGGGTCGCTGAGGGCCAAGACGCTCCGCTCCGCTCTGAACTTTCAGTCCGAATCCGCGGCAGGCGAGGCGCTGCGGACGTTGACCCCCTTGCTCGACGTCCGCCTGTTGAGGCTGGCGGCCACCGCGGCTCGTCGGATCAGGTCGGCACCCGAGCGCGCGCAGACCCTGGCGGCAATCGCACGCAAACTTTGTGCAGCGCAGGCGAACGAGTTGATCCAGGAAGCGCTCACCGCCGTCCGCGCACAACCGCCAGGTTACGTGAAGGCCTTCTATCTCGGGGCCGTCGCAGCGTATCTCCCGGAGCGCTTGCAGGGCGAGGTCTTCGCCGAGGCCCTCGACTCGATCGACGGGCCGCAGGCTTGGTCGACATTCGTTCACGAAGTTATTCCATCGCTCGCTCCCCATCTGCCGAAGCGCTTGTTGCGGCTTACACTCTCGAAGGCCACGCAGTTGCATGATCAGCCTGCCTTTGTGGAGTTCCTGATTGAGCTGACCCCTTATCTCCCGTCGCCTCGGTTGGAGGAACTGATAGGCCGGATCGTCGGCGCGCTGGAGTCGGCGCGAGATCCTGTCATCTATGCCAACGGCCTTGCCGACCTGTTCCAGCATCTCACAGAGCCTCGGCGCAGCGAATACAGACACAAGGCAGTGGTGGCGGCGCGCCTCGTCCCGCCCGGCGACGCCAGGACCAAACTGTTCGCTCGTCTAATCGAGTCGTCTCCCGAGGTGACGGATGAGCTGCTTGACGCCGCGCGCGCGCTACCCGACGCGCGCGCGAGGAGCGAGGGCTTGGTCGCGACGCTACGCCACGTCTCGGAAGAGGAAAAACCGCAGTTGACCGCGGAGGCGCTCGCAGCGGTGCTCGCGATCAAGAACGAATCGAGGCGCGCCGAAGTTTTTGCGAGATCCGCTCGCGCTTTTCCCCCTGACATGAGTGCCACAATGCTTGCCCAGGCACTTAAGGTCGCAGAACTTATTCACGACCCTTTTATGAGGATCATGGCACTCCTCGAGATCGCGCCGGAGCTTCCCGATCGCGATCGATCGCGGGCGCTACTGAAAGCTCTGGACAGCGCGCGCGCGGTACGCAAACAGCAAGTCAAGGCCCAGCTGTTGGTCATGATAGCGCCGAAGCTGGCACAGTTTGGAATGTTCAAGGACGCGCAGAAGGTTATTGATGAAATTAAGGAGCGCGACTTACGCCTGCGGGCCATCGGCGGGGTCCTCGCCTGGGCAGCAGCCGCCGCGCCGCCAGAGCAGCGAGAAAGAACGATGACGGAAGCGCTGGATTCGCTTCGCCATCTGGAGCCGAACGAGGTCGCGCAGGCGATCTCCGCCCTGGCGCCGCATTTACCGACATCGTTGATGGGGATCGCTTTGACGGCCGCGGCGGCCATCGCCGATCGCTCGTTGCGGAAACGAGCCCTGTCCGGGCTGGCGACGAGAGCGGTCGAGGTGCTTTCGCCCGATGTTCGAGCATCGTGGAGTGGCGGATTGCACGGGCTGGCCGCCCGGACTCGGAGAGACTTGTGGTCTGATCTCGGCGCCGCCGTCGCACTGTTGACGGCATGCGGCACGGCAACGACCGCCGAAAGCGCCCGGGCGGCAATGGATGTATGCGACTGGTGGCCGTAAGATTTGGGCAACGCCGCCCGAGAGGGTCTCACCGGGCTCCAGTTTCATGGCCACCATCGACCCGCGTCCTTGACTGCTTGGAACGCCTCCCCAGTTGCCGCCGGCCCGCCCAAAACCATAAGGACAGGGGCCAGGGCACAGACGGTGTCAAGGACTTCGCCCCGCTCGCCTGACACGGACTCGCGCAACGTATCGATCCAGAGCGGGCGAAGCGACTCCGGCGTAAGTGTCGCAAGCAGCGGCGCAACCCCCACCAATGCTTCCTTTCGCGAAATCAACCTAAATGGTCTCTTCTCTCGTGCGGAGACCAAAGCGCTCGACAAGACATCGACCCTTAGCGGTTCCGGGAGATGACCAGCTAGTTCGACAAACAAGCGATGCGGCTCAAATGTTTCGTTGCGAACTGCAATCACCGCTTCGCGCAATCTCTCCGTCTTCTGAGGATCTTGCAGATAATCGCTCAGCTTGACAAGCAACATTGTGCGCTCTTGAACCCTCGACTCGTGCCTTATGCTGGTCAATGCATTATCGAATAGCTCTCCGGCCCGTGGCTCGGGCAATTGTGACGCGATTCGAAGCAACGCCTCGGCCCGCTCGCTCGCGCCTTCGATCTTACGAGCTGCGTTCAATGCCCTTTCCAAGACCGCTAGTCTTCGCTTTTTCGTGAGACGGCTCGCCAGAGCTTCCAGCGCCTTGCTTTGGACGCCCGGTTCTGCAATTCGCAACGCGGTCCTTAGCGCCGCTCGCGCTGCGACGCCCTTCAAGGGTAGCGGCGACAGCGGAATCAGCTTCGCTAGTATTTCAACCCTCGAAAGATCGGTCATGCCGTCGATAGCCGGTAGCTTCTGCGCGATGGCCAACAATTCCGGGAGAACCTCCTCTTTAAGGGACCCCGGTAGGTGCGGAGCCATTTCAACGAGCGTCGCCACCGCCACAGACTTTTTTTCATTAGCACGCGCGATCTCAATCGAATCCTGCAACTTATCGGCGGGTAAAAAAGGCACGAGTTCGACCAGGACACGGTGGCGCGTGCCTGGTGGAAGCACTCTCGCGAGGTCAAGAATTCTTTTTGCGACCGAGTCCCTCTCCTGACGCGGCAGGCGTATCAGTACCTTGCATAGGGTTTCCGCTCGCCGAGGCACGTGCTTGATAGCATCGGCGATAGCGAGGGCATCAGGCAACAGCGCTTCTGGCAGCCGCGGTAGCAGCAACACAAGTTGCTGGGAGAGATACAGTTCTTCCTCGATCTGGTTCAATGCAGTCAGTGCCAAGTGGGCATGACCATGATCGATAAGACGGGGAAGAAGGTCACATAGAGCCGTATCGCGATACAAACGAGAGGTGATTCGCATGACCGCAGAAAGCGCATGATCCGCGAAACCACATTCTACTAAGCGAGCGGCCAGGGCCGTTAACAGCCTTACTTTTTCCGGTTCCACCGGCTCCTGCGACTGCGCAAGCACATCGATCATCTCGCTCACGGCAGGCTCTTCCAGGTATACCGCCAAGCCGGCCAACGCCTTCTCTTGCAGCGTGCGATCTAGAATCCGCCGGAAGACTTCAACAGCACGTGGAAGAAAAGCGGCTGGCAGACGCAATGCAACCATCGTAATTACCTCCGACCTGTCTCGGCCCCCTATTCGTCGGGCTGCGACCTCGTGAGCGGAAGCGAGAGCAGCCTCAACGGCTCTGGCTTGCTGCGCTCCCGTCAAGTATTGAGTAAGCATGCTCAAGACATCGGCCCGTATATCACTCAACTTGAGCCGCTCCGCTGCGGCCAAGGCACAGTCCAACAGCGTCGACGGCAAATAGGGGCCCAGAACTATGAGAGCCCGTGCTCTATCATGTTCTCCGCCGATTCGTAGTGCCGCTTCGAGCGCCTCACGAAGCATTGTCTCTGATAGGTAAGGTGCGAGAAGCTGAAGGGGATAAGCGGGGTCACGGAGCGCCTCGATGTTCTTCTGAGTCACTTTCATTGCTTCGCATAAGGCCTGCTTCCTCTTTGTACCCGACAAGAGCGGCAGTATCTTGATCAGTGCTTCAGCTCTTGGGCTTCCTCCGACGGAGTCAAGATGCGGCAAGGTATTCACGACTATCAACGCGTTACCCAGGGCCTCGCTGGCCGTTGGTTCCGGGAGTTTCTGGGCAAGTTCGGCAAGGGTCACCGCCCGCTCGACGCCTGGGACGATCGTTTGCGCCAGCGGCAAAACGCGAGGAGCCAGATCTGCCGGCAGGACTTCGGCAAGACGAATTAGCGCGTATTCCCAATATGGATCTTTTATCGTTGCGACGGTGTCCAGCGCCTCTTCCAAGACGGCTCGGCGCGCGACTCCCTGCATGTGCCCAGCAACCGTGGCCAGTTCGTAAACTCGGGCGGCGGGAGTTGGAATTCGGCGTGAAGCGTTTAGTGCTTCGCGTAACCAATACTCCTCATTGTTCGGCAACCTCGCAGCAAGATCAATAAGGGCTCTGGCGCGGTACAGGACGTCCTCGATCTCTCGCGCCAGCGTTAAGGCTTGGTTCAAAAGTAGCGGCGAAAGTCGCGGTGCGAGCGCCCTAAGTACCTCGCACCGCTCAGGACTCTTCTTGAACCGGCCCGCCATGCCAAGTGCGACCGGCAAAAGCGAGTCGTCCAAGCGAGGAATTATTGCTTGCAAAGCGTAAGACTGGGGACTTTCGTCGTTCGTTCGCTCGATGGCGCGAAGCCCTGCGCGAAGCAACGACGCTGGCAGATTTCGCCACAGTCTTTTCCACGCCTCGCCGGCTGCGTGAGGATTCAAGCTGTTTGTTGCAGCCAGTGCCTCTCTTTGCCGGCCGAGCTCTGCTGCTCTGGGTATGAGATCGGCAAGAGTCTCGTCCCATGTCTTGTCAATCGGCCCCCTGGGACGTTTGCGCAGGACGCTAAGCGCTTCTTTTGGAAGGCCTAGGTCGACTAGGCGTCGCGCGAGCTCAGCAATCGCGGTGGCAGCCTCGGTTGCCGCTAGCGCTTCGCGTACCTGCGGTTGGGACAAGTAAGGCGCCAACGCGGCCAATGCCCGCGAGCGTCGATCAGAATCGGGGATGCGGACCGCATGGGCAAGGCCATTTTCAGCTGTCCATAGGCCGTGCTTGACCAGGGCGCCGAGGATCGGCGTGAATGTATCCGCGAGACTGTTCACAGTCGCAATGAGCAGCGCGTATCGAACCTGCAGACCGAACGTCCGGCCATCGCGCCATCCTGCGCCTTCAGCATCTGGAGCCTCCGATACTCGCCATGCGTCGGCGACATCCGAGGCAAATGCGGGTGCATCGCCTCGCTTCGCATCAAACCACGCGTTGTCACCCTTGGTCGTCTCCAGCGCAAGGAGGCGGTGTATGATGTTGATGCATCCGATCTCGATGAGGTGACCGACGAGATGGCGCAGCTCGTAAGGGGTCAAGTCCGCAAGCGGATTCTCACTAAATGTCATTTGCTTCCGTCCCTATGCTTGTGCAATCAATGTCTTGTCTCAGGTCAAAACGCAAATCGAAAATTGCGATGGGTGGCGGAGGCGAACTCGAACAGAACCTTTGATCCGCAAGACGGTCATGGATGATCGCGTACCGAGGCAGTAGTCCGGCCGACATACGCAAGCGATTCTATCGATCGCAATTTCGGCTCGGCCACGGTGCAGCGGTGTTCGTCTCAACCACTGACCATTGCTACGCAGTGACCCAGCAAAGGTGAACTAGCATGCAAGTCAGCAAGTACTCCCACCTTAGCACATACGAAGTATCGCACCTCCCGTATCATCTTATCCAAGCTGAGTGCTTCAACGATGCGACAAATCTCCTTGCGGATTTTGAGTTTCTCGAACATAAGGCGGAAACCGGCTTGATGCTGCAGCTCACCGAAGACATGGCTCGGCTGGTCGGAAGTCTGTCGAGCTCCACGCCAGAGCGTAGCCTCTTCATTGCTGTTCAATCAGAGATGACAAGGCTTTTGGCTTTTCTGATACGGCACCCGACAACTCTAATGCAATGCTTATGGAATTCGTGCTGGTGGAAGGATGCGCCGCTTGCCTTGCCTCACTATATCGAGCCCTCGGCGAAATCACAGCTAAGAGCGGATACGACTATCGCGATCCACAGCTGGTTGGAGCAATGGCGGAGTTTCAAAGAGTCGCGAGGCGCGCTGTGGCTGCGGCACTACCGCCCGCCGCCTTCGGGCACGAGTCCTTCGCTCCTGAGGGAATTCCGCGGGCACGGATACGTGGTGCTGTTTGTCTTAGTTTCGCCTTGCGGCAAATACATGGTCTCCGGAAGTCCTGAACCCGCCGGACAGAAAGCTGTGCCCGGTGAAATCGCGCAATGGGATATAGAAACGGGACAGAAAATCAATTCGCTTTCCGTAAATGCAGTTGATGCGACCTACTCACCGGATGGGACGGTGATTGCGGCCGCTCTCGCGGATGGATCGATCCATTTTCTCAGGGCAAACGCCTTGCATATTACCCGAACATGTCGTGCCGGCGCGCACAACCCGCGTGTGGTAAGATATTCGCCGAATGGCGAGAGTGTCATCGTCGGATGTTACGACGGTGTCGTGGCCAAATTATCGGCAAAGTCAGGGTTGATGGAGGACGAAGTTCTGGCGCACGGCGCCCCTGTGTTTTTCATCGGATTCGGCCGGGACGGAGAGACAGCAATAACTGCTTCGTACGACGGATCTATTGGCGTTTGGAGCGGCAAGACATGGGGCCTTGCGCGGTCCTTTCAGATGAATCGACTGAAGGCGGCTGCGCTTTCGCCTGACAGCCGCCTATTGGCGCTATCATATGAACCAGCTGACAACTTCTTTTGGAAGAAAGAGGAGACTCAAATAAAACTGGTTAATGTGGCAACAGGCATAGAGGAAGGTATTCTCGCCGGTCACGAGACTCCCGTAAATAGCCTAAACTTCTCAGATGACGGAGGGCGACTTGTGTCCGGCAGCGGGACGATCCTCGATAATCCGGACAATTCGGTGCGTGTTTGGGATGTTGAAAGGCGTAAAGAGATTGAAAGATTTTTGGGTCATTCGTCGATGGTGGAGGATGTCCAGTTCCTAGCGAATGGCAGCCGAGTGATTTCTGCCTCTTGGGACCGAACACTTCGTCTGTGGGCCGTGGGATTGCACGTGACACCGCTCGTCCTGCCTAATCACACCGGTGCGGTATTTGGGATTTCCTTTTCGCCGAACGGGCGATGGATCGTGTCGTCCGCATGGGAAGATACGCGCATTTTGCTGTGGGACGCTGACACAGGTCTGTTAGTTCGCGCGCTCGAAGGCCACGAATCGCTCGTTCGCAGTTTTCGCTTCTCCGAAGATAGCCGCTACTTAGTGTCGGGAAGTGGCTCAAAGTATAGGGGCGTAGATTGCACTGTTCGGCTATGGCATGTCGATACCGGCCGCCAACTGATGGTGCTGATAGGAAACCCCGTGGATGGCGAGTTCCACGGGCACGTCAACCCTGTAAGGTTCGTCGGGTTCAGTAACGATGGACGTTACATTATTTCCGGCCACGCGGATCTAATGTCGTTTACGCAAGCGGTCGACGTGATCCGGGTTTGGGATCGGAACTCGGGGGAGCTGGTACGCTCGTTCCAAGGCGATGAGCAGCAGGCGTATGAGCTAGTCCAGAGCGGGGCTGACGACAGTCTTCTAGCGGTACTGAAGGAGGGAGCCTTAACTACAGAGGACGGGGAGAGGGGGCATGTACTTTGCGGAAAATGGGATAACATTCGCAGCATTGCCGCCTGGACTACTCCGCAGCCCGCTGGCCTCGACGGTAGAAATGATGAAATTGCCGTCCGCACGTTTCAGGGCGAAGTGGGTTGGCTTCCGGACCAACTTGGACTGTCCATGGCCGCTAGTCGCTGTTCTCCCCGGTGGGCAATCGCAAGAGGCAACCATCTGAGCATCTTCGGGATGGAAGGATTGTCCCCGGCGTTGAAAACCTGACGGGCCGAGGCGCAGACGAGCAGATCGACTGCGAACCGTGAGGCTCTGATGTAGGCATAATTAACGGCGATTTGGCGCAAGTAAGAGATCTTCTTGCCATGGCTCCCCATCTTGCTGTGATGATGAGCAAAACACTTCGCTTCATCTACTCGCGCACCAACCGCTCGTAGGGAATGCGAAAGAAATTGCGCAGGCGTTACTTGCGGCCGAGGCGTACCCCAATGCGTTGGATCGCCATGGAGCGACCCCGCTCCACTGGCTGGTGACCCGTCCGCGGGGGATAGGGATTGCAGAAGTGCTCCTTGATCACGGAGCGGATCCTACCGCTGGCGGCCCGGGTCAATCGCCTTTACTCGACTTGTTCAAGAGGTATACCTCAAAAACGTAATCGGAACCCGCTTTAGATAGTGCTCTCCTAAATCAGCGCGGCGACCACGCGCGCGGACGACCATTTGTGTAGGTCCTTCATTCGTCGCACTAGGCGGCGTCCTGGTACAGCTCTATCTAGCCACGAAAGAGTTGAGTCGGGATGGGAGAGAGGAACAATCAAAAGTGGCTGATGCCAGGGGCGGAAACACATTAGCGTGATTAAATCATTGATACCACAAGATTGAATCGGAGTGCGGATAACGATCGTACCCGCAAGGTTCATGCCTCAAGGTGGATTCGAACCATCGCGTATGTCCACCTATGTTCCAGACATCGCTTAGAGCGGCCGGACGCAAGATCGATTAGACGCTCAATTCAGTACTTCGTAAGGCCAATCATGGTGCGTATGTAGGAAAGTAGGAAAGGCGCACTCCCTTCCTTATTAGTTAGTTTTGCATAGATTCGGAATCGTGTTCCGATCGGATATTTCCGGCGCATTTCTTTGGGGGAACGAACATGAAGGGTCTGCGGGAATCGCTCACCGGCTACGGGGCGAACGTGGATGTCACCGTGCAGGCCTGAGCCTCTAATTCGGTAGGTCTCGACGATGATCGTATAGTAGGGCTCTTCCGGCATACCCATTCGACTCTCCTAGAAGGTACCTGGCAGTTTCCGCCCATGACACGCACGGTTCCAACACGGAGCTATCGCCGAATGTTGGTGAGGGAAGGGATCAGGCGGCAGCGGCTTGAGCTTGCGATCTGACGACCTCGATTCCGTCAGCGAACTTTACTCCCAGGATGAGTTTCGGCAACTGGTTGTGACCGTTGAGACGACGCCAACTTCTCTCAGCGGCCTCCGCGAGCTTGAAGATCATGGCGAACGCCGTCTTGTTTGAGAGGCACCCCTTGGAGCGCACTGTGCGGTGGCGCACCGTCGCAAACGAGCTTTCGATGACGTTCGTCGTGCGCAGATGCTTCCAGTGCTCGGCAGGGAAGTCGTAGAAGGCGAGCAGCGCGTCGCGATCCTTGATCAGGCACTCGACCGCCTTGTCGTATTTGACGCCCCAGGTCTCGACGAAGGCGTCGAACGCGGCAAGCGCGTCGTCCTTGGTCTCGGCCATCCAGATCTCCTGCAGCGCCCGCTTGGCTTTCGGTTGCTGGCTTTTCGGCAGTTTGTTCAGGACGTTCGCAGTCTTGTGCACCCAGCAGCGCTGGCCACGGGTCTTGGGCCACACTTCCTCGATCGCCTGCCAGAAGCCGAGCGCGCCGTCGGCGACCGCCAACTCGGGTCCGATCGCTAGCCCGCGGCGCTTCAGGTCCAGCAGGAGCTCCTTCCAGGATTGCGCACTTTCCCGCACCCCGTCGATCAGGCCGACAAGTTCCTTCTTGCCTTCGGGTGTGGCGCCGATGATGACCAGCAGGCACTGCGCGGCGTCTTCGAGCCTGGCCTGCACGTGGATGCCGTCGACCCAGAAGTAGACATAGCGCTTTGCGGAGAGATCGCGTTTGCTCCAGCGCACGTGCTCTTCCGACCAGGCTTCCTTGAGCCGCCCAACGGTCGCCGCCGACAGCCCGCCGGCGTCTTTGCCGAGCAGCGCGATCAGCGCCTCCTCGAAGTCGCCGGTGGAGATGCCCTTGAGGTAGAGGATCGGGATCAACACCTCGAGGCTCTTCGATCGCCGCGCGTAGGGCGGAAGAATCGCCGACGAGAAGCGGATGCGCTCCGAGCCTTCGCCGACACGGTCGCGCACACGTGGGCAGCGCACGGCGACCGGACCGATGCCGGTCACGATCTCGCGCTCGGGCAGATGCCCGTGGCGCACCAGCCGTCGGTGACCATCCTCGGTCCGCTTGTCGGCATGGCTGTCGAGCAAGGCCGCGACCTCGGCTTCGACGGCTTGCGACAGCAGCGCTCGCGCGCCATTGCGCAAGACCTCAGTCAACGGATCAGCAAAAGTTCCTGGCTGGGTGAACTGGAAAACGTTACTCTCGGTCATGGCGTATCACTCCTTCGGTGGAGAAGTGGAGGCTTCAAGCACCCCCACGATACGCCGCTTAACCCCTCATGCCGTCACCAACTTTCGCCCATAGCTCCCAACACGTTCGGCCGTCCAATAACGCGACTCCTCAATGCTTAACCCCCCGAGCAGGCTGGCCCATCTCGGCTTCCGATGCCGAGCCATCGGAAAGAGCGCCTAGCTGCGCAAGAAATTCTGCGTTCCACGCTTCGCCGAGTTCGGTGTCGAATTCTGCCTCGATCTGTGGATGCCTTTCAAACCAGGCGTGGAGCGTTCTAGCGACGTGCGCACAGAAGGGACTGCCAGACCCGTACACGCTCTCGCAACTGTCCCAAAGCCCCACGTCTCGCTTAAGAGGTGGGGTGTAGAGCGCGACGGCGAGATTGCGTGCTTCGGAGATGTACGCCTGCTCCCACTCGTCGACCCGCGCTTCCAGCCGCCGCAAAAACTTGTGTGTGGGTGCGAGTTCACCATCACCTAGCTTGTTTCGAATCAGGCCGCGCAGCTCGTCAAACGCGGCAGAGCATCTCTCTCTCGCCTCCCACGCTGCCGCCTCGCCTAGGTGAAAAAAGACATCGAAGTTATCCCACGATCCCTGTCTGCGCGTTGAGGCCCAGAGCGTGCGCTGATGTACAACATCGAGCCGATCGAGGAAACGTGAGTGGATTGATCGTTCCCGCTCAGGAGCCGACCGATGCTGTGCAATGTAGACCGCTAGAGACCTTGCCACAGCGGCTTGGGCCGCCCGCGCGGTTGCGCGTCCGCGATTGACGAACAACTCCTCAACAGCGTCGTGCACGAGCTCAATCTGTGACGCCGCACGTGATCGCAGTCGGCGGATGCGACCGATCAACTCCTCTATGAATTGACTCGGATCATCGTTGGCAGCATCGAAGAAAAGCACGTCAAGCGGTCCTGATCCGAGCCCAGCGACGGCATTCTCGATCTGAGTCCTCTTGCGCTCATATCCTTCGAGTACGCTGCCGACACGGTCGCCCGTGACCTCGTCGAGCACCGACAGTGCTTCGCCCCGGCGAGCCAGCACAAGTAACGAGACTCGGTCCACCAGCGACGGGTCAACATCGGTCGAGCTAATGTGCTTCAGCAACTCATGGATTGCCGTATCCGGCGCGCTCCCGAACCGCGAACACAGCAGCACAAGCGTTCGCGGATCGGAGACGTGAACCATAATACCGGGACGGATCGCACTCTGATCCACGCCCCGACTATCGATGAACTCGACTTCAAATTTGTCCTTCATCAAGCCGCCGAATGGGCCACGGACGACAATTCGACGAGGGAGGGAGAACTCGGGATTCCGACCGAAGTTGATACGGTTGAACTCTCGCTTCAGCCACCGACGCGCAGCGGTTTCGTCGCCTCCTTCGAAGACGATCTCGCGCTCCTTGCGCCTGCGCATCTCCATCTTGGCGATGACAGCCGTCGCCACCGCAGCCTCATCGTCAAGCTGGCGAGCCAGCTCCAGCGCTGGATCGCTGACTGTCTCTTTGCCATCAGCGCCTTTGCGACGTACGCGCGTGAGGCCGCTCATGGAACGGATCGCTCGATCGATTTCCTCCGGCACACCAACGTCTTCCGGGGCCAGCTTGGCGCTTCGTGCACGCAGTACAAGGCCGTGGCAAAAATCCACAACAAACCGATAAACCTCTTCGTCGGTAAGAGGCTCGACCTCGATAGAGAAGGTTGCCGCCGGTCGAATGATGATGTCGCAGATCGTGACGCGGCCACCGCCGGTATCCATCAGCGTTCCATCGAGGCGACTTCCCTCGCCAAGCAGCAAGCCCGCTTGGACGCACAGCGCGGTCGTCTTGCCGACATTGATCCCGCCGACGTAGGTGATCGAGTGTCGGAGGGATCGCAGATAAGCGGCAGCCCTTGTGAGCTCGCTGCGCAGCATCTCGGCCTGTCCACGCAAGGTGGAGGGCAGGTTGGGGAAAGCCACGAAGGCGTCGAGACGGGCAAATGAACGCTCAGCGAGGGTGAGGTGGCCCAGATTCGGATGGTTCAACTGCGGCTTCTCAAGGTACTTCCACGACACCGTGAGTGCGTCGGCGGCCCAGCGTGCCGGCTCGATGTCGAGGTGGCCCAGGTAGCGCTCGTAGATGTCACCGTCGCCGGCAAGATCTCCGGCTTCCAAGCGTGAAAGCGTGCTCTGGTGCATACCAAGCCGGCTCGCCATGACCGATTGTCTCATCCCAGCCGCTTCGCGAAGGGCATAGAGGGCGGGTCCGACTTCTTTGGGGGATAACATCGAAATGTTTCCTCTCATAAATCCGATATCATGGGAATTATTCCGGCTACGGAACGATGTCAACGTTAAATTTTCCCACACTGATAACATATTGAAATTGCTCAAAATATTCGCTTTACGGACCGCGGCGGGGGGTGATAGACGCACGATTAGAGGACTGTGCGCCCGAACTGAAGGCCCGTGGGCCCACCTCGCGGTCGGTCAATGGCTTGGCGCGGAAAAACGGAAGAACGACCAAGTCGCTAGACTTGATCGGGGCGCTCCTGTGATTTTGGGGGCTCGACGAGGCGCCGAAAATTGTCGCTAGCACTGTAATCGGCCGCGGGGACAAAAGCGGGACAACAACTGATGTGGTACGACGAATTAGCAACCGGGCACACTTGGGCTGCCCTTTGGCATGGGTACGTGATTTGTGGCGGTTCTTGCCGAGGAATTAGAAGAATCGAAGGTTCGTGTCAGGCCTGTGGCGCAGGTCCTATGGATACTTCGCCCAGGGCACTGACGATCAATGGGCGAGAGATGACCGTTGGTGCCACCTTTATGGGCGCTGAGGGCCGTTACGAGGATTACGTCTATCTGCAAATGCTTCAGCGCGAATGGGAGAGACCCGTCGTTGAGTTCGAGGGCTTTTCGCACTTCCCTAAGGGCGAACGCCCCTCTCCTCGTGTGGCACTTGTGCTGTTGTTCTGGGGTTACTTCGAAACGCGAATTGAGCGTTTGCTGCGAGCCTCGATGCACGGGTTACCGCAGCGAAAATTGAACGATGCGCTTCGACGCTACTCGGGGATTGGTAGCCGCCTTTACGATCTCTACAAGATTTTCTTTGACACTAATTACTTCGATGACCTTCGGTCGCGAGGCTATTCCAAGATCGCCGATCTCCTTAAGGACATTCACGTTCGAAGAAACGACTTCACGCATGGTAAACCGCAACGGATCAATGATGCGATAGTGGCCTCACTCGTGGAGAATTTGAGGTCAGAGCACGAAGCTTGGATTGCGATTTACAACAGCCGGATACGGCGCCGCGATGACCCACCCCTCGTCCCGAGTTTGACCGCCCGCTCATGAAGTACTTGCGCGCAAGGCCGAAGAGATGTCGGTTTTCGCACTCATTCATCTGACGGCAGATCGTCCGGATTGTAGTCCCGCTCTAAGCGATACGAACGGATTCGGCCCTGCCGGTACCGCGGCCAGTCGCCGTTTAGCTCGACGTACCGAATGCGCCCGGCGATCATCATCGGAAGAATGCAGGGCAGCACGTCAGCCGGCATGGGGGCCAGGAATTGCAATCTGCCATGGTGAATGTTGAAGGACCCGACCGATTGAGGTTCGTGCCGCTTACGCTCGCTTTCATTCAGCCTTCGGTCCGGTAGAAACGTCACCTCGACCTCGTCTACTTTGATCGTTGACGGCCGCAGCAGCGAGCCGCGTAACTCCAGATGCCGGAAATCGAGATACGGATCTTCTCGGTCCTTCATGGGGTTGACGCCGAAGCTAAACTCCCAGTTCCAATCCTTGATCCCAACGATATACGAGACCATCTCGGTAGGCGCCTTGCGTGGGCGGCGCTTCTTGCGAGGCTTTTTCGTTTGACTGGTATCGTCGTTCCCCACGGTTACCTCACACAGGGCGGTTGACCCCGTCAATCACGCACAATTCGCGCGGGATTGGGCGCAGTGTCGTTCGAATTTGGCGGTGAGCGGCTCAGCACCGAGGTCAGGGCGGACGCGACCCCCTTTGGACTGGAGCGCCGGCATAACGGAGAGCACACGTATCTATTTTTCCCCGGCATCGAGGTCGACTGCGCAAGCGAGCCGATCACCACTTCCGATACGCAGCGCTCCTCGATCTACAAAAAGATCGTCGCATACCGCGTGAATCTATCGTTCGCATTTCGGTTTTCCGAACTTCTTTGTCCCCTTCGAGTGCACCGATGGAGTCCGGCTTGCCTCCATGATGAAGCTCCTGGAGCGAATCATAGAAGGTAAAGGTTCACGAATATTTTTGTTCAGGCACTATCCGGCCTTCAACTCGTTCGACCCGCCGCCCCCCGGCAAATGCTCACATGCTGACGATTCCATGGAAGCGCGTCGGGTTTCCCCCTCTCGCTCTTCATCAGTGAAGGTCGAGGAAGTAACGCATCAGGCCCTTACGCGGTCTCGTACGAACGCGTCGACCGGTCAAATTCGGACGGGCATACCTCCATGATCCCGCCCTCTGTTTTTACCAGTCCCGATCCTACCGGGGCTCCACTCTATTGCAACGTGTAGACGTTCTCTATCTACAATGATAGGTAAAGGTGACCTGGGGGCTTCCGATGAAATTAACGGTTCCCGAGCGCCTCCTATCACAGGCCACATCGCGCGGCCGCACCTCACGCGCCGCGAAGATCGGACTGCTCAGCGTTCTCTGGATCGCCGGGGTCGCCACGAATGCCGCCGCGGACAACATACGTAGCCTCTGGACCCACAATGACTCTGAAGTCTATCTGTACGCGACCGGGCAAGGGCGGGAGTTCCGTTATCGGACGCCGAAAGCCGAACTAGGAGCCCGTCCCAGTAATGGTCTCGAAGCGAAAGTCGTAGGATGTATTTCTCCTCCGCAATCGAAGCCACCGTTCGCGATGCAGATTGGCGACCCAATCATGCGGCTCGTGGAATCTCATGCTACAGGATTCCTTCGATTCCTATTACTCGGACAGGCTCCTAGGGCAAGCCGGCGTACTACCCGGCACTCTGCTGTTTAAAGGGACGCGGATCGGCAATCAGTATTCCGGCACGGCGTACGTCTTTCCTCGCCCTTGCGGGGCGCTGCCCTATTCTGTCGCGGGCGAGCTCGCACCCGATGAACGATCCGTAACCATGTATGGAGCTGCTCCGAGCGCCATCTATTCCGATTGCACAGTGGCTGCGTACCGTGACGATGTTCTGTTATTCGAACTTTCGGAGCAGATGGGAGCTGAGGGAAGCGAGGCACAGCAATACGGCACGGACGGCCGCCTCTTCAGCTCCGGATCGGACGAATATTTTCTCCTGAGCAAGAGCCCCGAGCACCGAGAAGACTGGAACGGATATACGGGCCAAGTCCGCGTAGTGCATCACTACCATAGCGGAGGATTTGAGATATTGATGAAAGATTTTTCCGCTCGGTGTCTGACGGCTGAGAATTCCCCGTCGATCTCATGGTCCAATGCCGGCGAAACAAGCGCGCAGGCGACGATCCGTATACGCGGCGCGGCGCGGCGCGGCCGAAATCGGATCAGAAGGAAAGTTACAACTTGTACTGGGCTGTGTGTCACGACCGGTTCCGAAGATTCAGGTAACGGAGGGGGGATGAGGTTCGTCGGGGGCTGCATTTTCTTTGCGGCAACGATCGCATCGGTGTTCCTGTCCGCTCATCCCGAAGTTCGAGCGCAGATGTTCCAATGTCCGGCGCCGAGCGTCCCGGTTGGGGGCGGCGGCGGGGCCGAGATGTGCTTGTGTCCCGACGGCTCCTACGCAAGCATCTACGGCTGCCCAAATTCTGGACCTTCGCAGCCGCAGCCGGAGGTGGGTGACTACTGTCCAAACGGAAACACCTGTCCGGTTGGCCACTACTGCTCCCGAATCGCGGATAGTTGCGTTCCGAACGGCAAAGTCGACTGCGGCGATTATAACTGCGAGCCGGGGCAACGGTGCGGTAGCGGGCATAGAGCCTGTCTATCGCCCACCGATGTCGATTGCGGACACTATTTCTGTTCCGGCGGCAATAAGTGCTCGAGCGCCGGCTGTATCCCCCATGATGCGAAAGATTGCGGGAATAAGAGCTACTGCGGCGCCGGCTTGAAGTGCTCTCGCGATCGCAAAAATTGCTTTCCGGAGAGTTCAACTGACTGCGGTTCCTATTCCTGTGACAGTGGCAAAAAGTGCTCCTCCGCTGGCTGTATTGCCCAAAATGCCGTTGACTGCGGCAACAAGACCTCGTGCCAGGCGGGGTCTAAGTGCTCCCGCGATCACAAGCATTGCTTTCCTCAAGACAGCGTCGACTGCGGAAGCTTCAGCTGCAACGCTGGCATGAAATGCGGCAGCGGAAATCGGTGTCTTGCGAAAAACGATGTCGACTGCGGCGGCGGACAGTCCTGCGCTGCGGGTAATAAATGTTCGAAGGGCGGCGGATGCGTGCCGAGCGCGGCAGTGGATTGCGGGCATGGCGTGTCTTGCCTTGCGGGGAACCACTGCGAGAGCGGAAATCAATGCTTGGCAAAAGGTGATGTGGATTGCGGCAATGGGACCTCATGCGGCCAAGGCGAAAAATGCGTTCCCGGGGGCACCTGCATTCCCAAAAACGCCACCGCCTGCGGCTCTAGCTATTGCAATCCCGGCTATACTTGCGTCGATGGGACGAGCTGTCTGACCAAGGACCAGATAGCGCAGCAAGCAAAAGCGGCAGCCGACCTCAAACAGCAGCAGAAGCAGGCGGCAGACGCCGGCAACAAAACTCCTGGCCAACCCGGCCAAGTCGGTACTGCCGCGCCAACGGGAACACCCGCAAGTACGTGGAGCGTAAACCCTCAAGCCAAAACCACGATTCAGTCACTCGCTTCCTCCGGTCAACTCAATCTGGCAAACGCTACAAGCAGCAATGGGTACATTTACCCCAAAGCCGTTGCGTGCGTTGAATTGGTGACAGCAACAACGAATCTTGGACCCGCTGGAAACTGGAAAGCCAGTACTACCAGCATAAGTCCCTATGCCGCTGGAAACCATCCAGACCTAGCGTCGGGGACACCGATCGCTACATTCGAGAGTAATGGCAAGTATCCGGCGGCGACTGGTGATATGGGGACCCCTCGGCTCGACGGAAAAACCGGCAACACATTCTCTCATGCCGCAATTTTCGTTGACTACATAAAGGACCAGCAAGGGAATAAAGTCGGAATGCACATTCTCAGTCAATCTGAAGGTCATCCGACATCCGTTGAAGCTAAATATTTTATTACAAAGACACCCACCGATCTCACCCGCGACACGGTCGGCTACGGCTATTCCGTGATCGAGCAATGATGTTATTCTCCAGCTGAAGCCTTTATTCGGCAATCTTACCTGAGCATACACGTATCTCTTGTCCCGGGCGTCAACCCCGAGAGGAAAGCGATGATCAATCGGAGTGACTAGAATTTCCCGGCATTTTACGGCCTCGGCGATCTGACACGCTAGCGCTTGCTTGATGGCGAGCGTTTCGAATTCGAGCTTGCCTTCTACCGCGCTATCCATGCGGTTCAATTATGAGACTGCGCTTTCGAAACATACCTAGAGCCTATAGGCAACGGCCGGGCCGAAGATGCATTTGATGCCGTCGGGGTTGTCGCACTGCGTTCGGTTCCAATAGGCGGCGAACCATTGGACTTTTTCAAAGCGGTGAGGGTCGTCCGCCGCGCTGTCAAGGCGAGCCTGAAGCCAATTCTGAATGCCGATGTAGAGCGCAGGATCAAAGTGGCGGTCGCTCGTCAGGCGGGCCGTTCCGTTGACGATAATCCCCATTTGCCGGAGGACGTGTAGATACCACGGGCCATCGGTAGCTTGGGTAACGCGCCCGCTGAAGATAACTTTCGTAGGATCCTTCGAGTATTCGGTTATGTCGTCGATGATCCGACGCTCGATGACAATGCGCGGGTATCGGGCAACTTGGCTTTCGAGGCGATAGGCGCGAATGAGGGCCTCGCCGAAGACCATTTGGTCGTCGTGGTACAGGTCGCCCCGGACCAGGGCGCCGTGCACGAAATAGCCCTCTTTGAGAAGGTCGAGAGAAAACCGTTCGAGCGTATCGAGCAGCGTGAGTAGAGCGTGCGGGTCAATGGCTGCCGAGATGGCGACGGCGTCGGATATGCTCGTTGCCCGTAGCTCGGGAAGATTATACGGATCGTCGTGGTATCTAGGCGACGTATAAACGGTATGCAGCAGCTTGTGGACGATGCGCCAATTGGCGTCCCGATCGCGTGCAGTTCGGCTGGTGCCGATTTTACTGATCAACTCGCTGAAACCGAGCACGTCCACAAAAGCGCAGTAGCGCTCGCGGTATTCGTGGTAATCGGGGTAAACGATCCGCTTGGGTTTTTGTTCGGTCATTGAAAAAACAGGCAACCGGTTGTGAGTCAGGGATCAGATATCTACACCGACTCTGCGTCGCCTTCCACTTCTCGGCCGGCCAAGATTCGTCGCCAAGTTCGGTTCGCCACCTGAATGAGATAGAGGTCGGCGACCTGCTTGGCAGTACGCAGGTTCGCCAAGGAGGTTTCGGTTGGATCCCCTTGAACGGTCAGGGACTTAAACAAGAGTTCTCGATTCTCGCGCTCTTGGACGACGGGCGAGAACGCCTCATGCAGGCGGGCGTCAATCTCCTCCTGCGCACCGCTCCAACCCCCATATCGCCGCAGCGCGCCAAAAAGGCTGGAAATGAAAGCCGTCCGGGCGAGCTGATCGAAGTTATAGTATACGTCCGATTTGGCGATGCAGGCCAACCCATGAAAGTAGTGACTGAAGATGGGTTCGGCCTCTTCTTCCGGTAGCGGCAAAAAGGCCATCATGCAGCTCACGGCTCGGTCGATCATCTCATCCGTCATCGCAACGGCCCTGCCTGTCCCCCAGAAGCTCTCGCCCATCGCGATGTTGATGGCAAGATCGCGCTCAAGGTCGCGCACGTTCTTGAACATGTCCTGCTCAAAACCAGGCGGCTGGAACCAAAAATAACCAATGGTCGCGATGTTGAGGCAGGCGAGCACGAGCTTAGCCAGGCTGGCCAATCGACCGTGCAGGGAGGACAGGGGCAGATTGTCGTGCAGCGTGATCTGCAGGGTGAAGCGATCCTTTTTACCCGCCCAAAGAAGCTGCACATAGTCGAAGCGTTCGTTCCAGCGCGTCAGAACCTTGGCCCTCACGGAATGCGATGGCGTGTAGACAGTCACGTTCGCCCGCCAGCGCGGCTTCTCCGCGCCCCTAGCTGCGGCCGGCCGCTTTAGCTCCTCCTCGGCAAGAGCGCGCATTTCGCGGTCCTGCCGCTCCATCTCCTCTCGCGTCCATCTGACCCACTCCCTCGGCTCGCCGTTCAGTTCCTCGAATTTGGCGATGAACGGCGGGCTCAGCATGAGCCGCGAGCGCTCGGGGTCGGCCATTGTGTCGAGGAACCACTCAGTCAACTCATCGGCCTCGCCGGTGCGCATCCGCTGGGCCCGCTCATGGTCCAACCGGGTGCGCGCCAGGACCAGAGCTTTTTCTGCATCATCGGGTTGGACCACGTCGCTCGGCGGAAGGTCGGTCAGCTCGGCATTCGGATCGACATAGAGTGAGGTTAACCGCAGGGCATGCGCGCGCTCGGCAAACTGCCTCGCTGCTTCGAAGTCAGCCGGATCGATCCTGACCAGAGGCGACCAGACGGCCCACTGCAGTTTGCGCTTATGATTGTCGAGCGAGCGCTCGATCCAGGTCCCGTCGAGACTATTGTGGCCAATCGTCCGGGCGCTCAGCATGCTGGCCTTTCCCACCTCCTCAAGCGCCAGCAGGCTTAGGTGATAGACGATGTGGGGCCAGTCTGCGCCGCCGCCAAGGCGGTCGGCGGCGGCGATGAAATTCTCCGCCTGCGCCAGGCAGAGGGCTCGCGTCCGTTCAAGCTTTTCGTCCATCGGGAGGCATGTCCTGCCGTACTATCGCTCGCTCTCGTGCATCTGGACACCAGTCGATCCCGCCAGCGCGGACAAAAAAGTGAGCTTGGCAGCTGCCTGTTTGCCAAATGGACGGGTGGATCGTCGGCCGGCGCAACCAGTCGATTTTGACCTTCCAACGCTCATTGCCCGCCAGCGGGATTTGGATGTGCTCACCGCAGCGCGGGCACTTGAGATGAAGCCATTTCTCATATCCGCCGCGGACTTCCCGAAAGATGACGCCGGACACCAACCCCGCATCGTCCGGCGATTCGTCGACATCCACGGCCAAGAAATGCGGCCGCGAGAATAGTCCTACTTGAGCAAACCACTCTAGCCACGTGATCGGGAGCTTTATCATGGCGTCGTGTCCAGGAACGGCTCCATGTCGCCCCTACCGTCATAGCGACGCCGCTGACACAAACTGCATCCTGGTCGCGAGCTGCCAGCTGCAAGGAGGTCAGCTTCCTTTGGAGCATCAAACCGGCGGATTCGCTCACTGGCGGCTCCATCCGGCCCTCGAAAACCATTGAGGCGCTGAAACAGCTCATTGACGGCCATCGCTGCAACCTCGGTCGTGAAGGTGACGACGACGGGGCTCGGATCAGGGGCGCCGGCCACGTAGCCGGCGCGCCGGCGCTGCTCGTACAGCGCGGGATCCTTCCGTCGCAGCCCCTCTGCCAACATCGTGTCAGGCTGGATCAAGCCCCTGCACACCTGGCATGGATACCCAGGTTGGACGACTGTCACCCGACCGTCGAACACGTCGTACGCGCCAGCGTCGTCCGGCTCGATCAGAAGACCGAGGTCAATCACCGGAACGACGTAGAAGTGAGCAAGCCGGTTAAGGAGATTCCTCCCCAAGTGATCATCCGTGCATCCGAAGATCACATCGCATGCTCGCAAAGCGTCGCGTGCGCGCTCATCGTCCACATGGTACGGCAGACGCACGACCGATATCGGCAGGCCGATGCGCGCCACTGCCTCGCCAACGACATCGACTTTCAGCCGGCGCAGGTTAGCATCGGCGCGTGTTGAGAAGTGGAGACGGTTCAGGTTCGTTTCATCCACGAGGTCGAAGTCGAACAGCGCCAATCGGCGCACTCCGATCCGGGCGAGTAGGCTTGCGACGGCGGACCCCATTCCCCCGCAGCCAACTATCCCAATGCGCAGACGGCCAAGCACGATCGTCGACTGTCGACCAAAGGTGCGAACCTGACGGTCGAACTCGGCCGAGATTGTCTCCGCGCCGTCGGGAAAGCCGAAACGCCATCGCGATCCGATGACCCGCACTAAGTCAACCGGAGACGGCTTGAGATCGGGACCGTATGCCCGTGCGGCAAGGTCACCCTTCTGGTCCATGATGACCGCCAGGTGAGGACGGTCACTATCAAGGCGGTTGAACGCGATCTGAAAAAGCTCTTTGTCCGCAATATCGTCTTTGTCCGAAAACCGAAGCGGCCCGTCCGGGTGCGAATGAACGACCGCGACCGCAAAGCTCCTCTCTTCCGCCCGTTTGAGTGCCTGATAGAAGGGAGTGGTCGACCACGTGAACCCAATTGGCGTCCGCTCTTGGAAGTGCCGCTCGTCTACTTCGATCAGTTCGCGAACCAAGAAGCGTTCTTCCGGCTCTCCGGTCCATGGATCGACGGTTCTCGACCGGCCGCAGATGAGAATGGCGGCATATTCATTCGCATCGCGGAGGACGCCTCGCTGCAACGCGGCACGCTGCTCCTCCAGGATCGTGAAGCTGTAGCGAGTCATGCGCGTGCAAGTTCGCAGCGGACGTACTGGAGAAAGGTCTCGAGACCGTCGATGCCCACCCGCCAATCGCCATCGGCCAAGTGGCGAGACCAGAACTGCCATTTTGTACTGAACAGGTCCGGTTCCCCGGCCGCGTTTTGCGGGGCTGTTCCGTCTGGCCGCTTCAGGAACGGACGCGTGTAGAAGTTGTCCAGCCTCGTCGTCGCGTATCCCGCCGGGATGATGATCATCATTTCGCAGCTTGTGCAGGGCACGAGTTGCGTCCCGTTCATAGCTCGTAAATTGCCGCGGAAACCGAAGCCGGGGAACACAATTCCCCGCCGCTCAGTCCCGTCCGGTAGCTTTTCGACCTTAAGCTCGTGCGGAATCTGCTTAGCGCACAGAAATTCAACATCATCTTCGGGTAGAAAACTCATTGGCCCGGCGACGTCGTCGGTTTGCGGGTGGTGAACCGTTTGATGCCCGGAGGTGGCGCAGTTTGCTCCAGGTCGACTTTCTGGGCATCTCCGATCTCAGGATCTTCTCCAGGGCCCGGCACGATCTGGTTAACGACCCAATCTGCCGGCGAGCCGGCCAGGGTTTTGATCTCCGCGCCCGTGATGAACTCCTGCTCCTAGGTTTTGTCCTGCTTGTTCACTATCAGTTTGAAATCGTGATCCTTCGCCATACGTACATGCTCCTTCTCTGTTACTTTGGGTAATCACCGCTTGCCGGGCCGTCCGGCCGAGTTGTGAGCCGGCCGAGACATGCTGTAACCCTGGCCGGATTTCGGCGTCGGGGGCAGCGGTTCGCCCCGAACGACCGTGCGCTCCTTGCCCGTATGCCCGCCGCGCTCTCCGCGTATCTCGTATTCGCCGGATCGCGGCGCTGTTTCGCCGGGCCTGAGAATTTTCGCCATCGAATTTCTCCTTCATTCTGAACGTAGGTTACCGTTTTTGGCAGTGTGCCGTTCTGGACCGCAATAGGCGCTTCAACGGGATTTACCCCACGTTTTGCGGGGTTTAACCTGTAGATTCGTCTCCGATCCGTCACCTATGGTACGACACCTCCCGTCGATTTTCAAGAATTGTGTTCGATTTTCGAACGTCAGGAACCAAATTTGACAAGGACCGTTGAATCGGCTAAAGGCAACAGCCAGCACTGGCAGTTGGGAGTGAGGGCATATGCCCTCACTCCCAACTGCCAGTGCTCCATCCGGAGAGAGCATGCCCCTCACGCAGCAGGAGTTAGGGCGGCGTCTGAAGGACGCCCGCGAAGTCGCATCACTCACCCAAGACCAAGTCGCCGAAGAGCTCGGTGTCTCGCGCTCGGCTATCGCGCAGATTGAGCTTGGCAATCGCGCCGTGAGCAGCCTTGAGCTCGATCAGTTGGCTCGGTTGTACGGCCGCGATATCCGAGAGTTCTTTTCAGAAGATTTTAGGCAGGAAAGCGCCCTAGTCGCCTTCCGACTCGCGGAGGAGCTTGCCGACCAAACCGCGGCCAATGCGCTTCGCGAGTGCATGTCGGTCAGTCGAGAGCTTACGAACCTGGAGAGGCTTGTCGGAGCCAATCGCGACCTCGCCTCCACGGTTCGGTACGCAATTCCCACGCCGCGATCCCGATATGATGCGATAAGGCAAGGCGGCTCAGTCGCTGAGCAAGAGCGGCGGCGGCTGGCGATCGGTGACGCCCCTATTGAGGACATCAACGAGTTGCTTCAAACGCAGGGCGTTCGAACGGCAATGATCGACCTCCCGGAGGACATCTCCGGACTGACCCTCCTCGATCCTGACATTGGTCCGTTTGTGGCGGTTAACCGTCGAGAGCACATCGTGCGACGGACCTTCTCGTTCGCGCACGAGTATGCGCATGTACTTATTGATTCGGACGCGAATGGTACGATCAGCCGCAGCAGCGACAAAACCGAGCTTATTGAAGTGAGAGCAAACTCGTTTGCCGCCAATTTGCTGATGCCGGAAAGCGGCGTTCGCGAATTTCTCGCGACGTTGGGCAAAGGCGGACAAGCGCGTCTGTTCGCAGAAACGCCGACTGGAGACGAAAGCGCGATTGCAATTGAGGCGCGTGGCTCGAGCTCCCAGGATGTTCGTCTGCATGATGTGGTCCTGCTCGCTCACCAATTTGGTGTCAGTAGGACTGTCGCATTGTATCGGCTACGCAATCTGCACATTCTCTCTGACCGCGAACTTCAGGACCTCCTCGCGCAAGAACGGGCTGGCCGAGGTCGGGACTTGGAACGGTTGTTGCAGCTTCCGCAGCCGGACCATGACAGAGAGCGAAATCGTTTTTACTACCGCTTCCTGGGCTTAGCCCTCGAAGCCTACGCACGAGAGGTCATTAGCCGATCAAAGGCCGAAGAACTTTTCGCAACGGTATTGAAACAACCGAAATCGGAGATCTCTCTCGATGAGTTCACCTCAATCGAGCGAGAGAAGCCGACCGGCGTATCTCTTCCTAGAGGCTAGCGTTGCCGCCTGCCCCGCGTCGCATCGTGGTGACTGATGCGAACGTATTGATCAATCTGATCCACGTGAATGCGCTGGGGCTGCTCGGCTCGTTAGATGGCTACGAATTCATCGTCGTTGAAGAAGTCATTGCTGAGATCACCATTGCGGAGCAGGCTGCCGCCTTAGCGGCTGCTTTCACAAATGATTGGGCAAAACGCGAGACCTTAGAAGACCTTCAGAGTCTCAACCTATTCGCCGAGCTCTCGGCTGTCATGGGCAAGGGTGAAGCCGCGTCCCTTGCCTTAGCCATTACGAAGAGGTTCGATATTGCGTGCGATGAGAAGCGCGTCTTTCGCCGCGAGGCAGTCAAGCGCCTGGGAGAACACCGCATCTTGACTACCCCGGGCATTTTCGTTCTTGCGATTCGGGCAGGCGTGATCACAATCGAGCAAGCAGACGAAGCAAAGGCTTCATTGGCGCAGAAACGCTTTGAAATGTCCTTCACGTCATTCAGGGACGTGGTTTGATGCTTCGTTTCACTCCAATCCGTAGATGGACAGACAACTCCGAGCGAGAAAGGAATTAATCGAGGTGCACCGATGAGTGACACTGGAATAGAGGACCGGTTCACAGACACCGACGTGCCTAGGGACTTCAGCGTCATTAGCTGGGCCGGGACCATTCCGCTTTGCGACGACGTGTGGTTGCGAATGCAGGCACAGAATTTGGCCGCTGTAGATATTTCGATTATCCGGGAGATGGAGCTTGAGGCTTTGCGCGTCCATGGTCGGGAAGAGCGAACGCCGCTTGAAGTGCTCGTGCCGCTGTCCGCACTCAGCCAGATGTGGGTTTTCTCTCTATACGAATTTTTGCGGACTTGGCGCCGCCGAGCTGAACAAATTATGCAAATTGCCGACCAATACGTTAGGACGAAGCCAGAGAAAAAAGCTAAGTATCTGGAGAAGGTGATTTCGGACGCTGAGGGCAAGGAGAAGTACATTACGGCCGCACTTTCGTTCCATGCAGAGCATCTATCGCGCGTTTCGGACTCAGGGTTTGTTGAAAATGTGAGGAGCTATTACACTAAGACGACGGGATTGTTTCAGGCCGTGGAGGCTTTGCGAGTCACACTCGCCAAACACGAAGTGCCTAAGTCGAGGAGGTTGATGGCCGAAGCGCCTGGTTACGCGCGGATGGACACTTTCACTGGCTCACTCTACTGGCACTTCATCGATGAGCACGGTGGGTTGGAGAAACTTGACCGCCGTGAGCTCAGTAATGACTTTCTTGGTATCACCCTGCCCGACTTTGATCGCTACGACGCTGACCTCGGCTCATCGGAGCAATCGTGATCGCGTATCCGCCCCGACGTCCAATATTGAAAGTTCCTCCTACGCTGAGCGTAACACCTGACGTGTGGGGTGCGGGTGACCGACTTACCGCGTGTCTCTAGACGGCGATTTGAAGGATTCGCAGAACAGATTGGATCTTTATTGAGACCGTGCGCTTTTCCCTACTATGAACCTCTATGAGAATCTCGGTTAGCAAAAATGGGTGATACGGTGACTTGATTGGCTTGAGAGGATCACCACTCCCCATGTCAATCAAAGCACCTCCGCTCATTCCCGTCGGCGACACCGAGTTAAGCACGTTGTTATCGAAGTCATGGGACCACTTTTCATATTTGACAAATAGATGATTCGCATGCCCTTATATGATAGTAGCGTGACAATCCCCCCGCAATTCTAATACAACTGCGCGATGCCCAAGTCGGACGCAACGGACAATAAGCGAAACCTTGTCGATCCCGGCTCAATTGAGAGAAGCGGCAACGTGCGTAGGCTCTTTCAATGGCTCGCGAGTTGGCGGCGCAAAAGAGCTAGAAAGAGACTTGCCAAGCGTATGGCGCGAGCAAATCCAGCGGTGAGGATCGTTCGGCACAGGTGCCGGTAAAGTATAGTAGCGTTAGCCTTTGTGGTGGCCTCGACAGAGGCTAAAGCCAGTACGAGATTATGGAGAAGTCGTGCTAGCAGTAGCGGGCAGTGATCTCGAATCTCGGTCGGCGCTGAGGGTAAAGATAAAGAGTACAGCAAAAAGAGCGAAAGCACCAAAGAACGACCCCGCAATTAGATAACTGATTTGCTGCACTCTAAAGTCTTGATTCATGAGCGTTAGGGTGCAGCTCATACGAAGGGCATCGGCGTTCGGGCTCACTCGCGCGCCTTGGCAGCGTTAGCTTTTGATCCGTCGGACCGTGTTGTCTGCGGCCGCCTGAACGCCTATTGGCCTTATCGCATCATCGTGGCTGACGGGTTTTGAGGTCATTTTCGGCCAAACAGGCTTACCTCGGCTTGGGTCGTTTGGCGGGTTGTGTCGGCGGCAAGTACCCGCGCTCGCGCAGGTAATCGGCGAGCGCCTTCTCGATCAGCGAAGATAGCGACCGGTGGTCGTCCGCGGCGGCCTTTTCGGCTGCCGCTTTGATGGCTGGGGGCAGGCGAAAGGATACTGGCAGGGGTGCTTCAGCCATGGTAGTCGATTGTAGTCGAATGTAGCTTGACTCGGTTTCCCGACTACGTTTATCGTCAGTTTGACTACAGCGCAAGCATGGTTAAGGAAGCGTAAACGTGTTCGCGCCCCGCACTTCTGAGCCCGGCGGCCCTGTGAAATTTGGGCACGGTGGCGCCAGTCTAGTACCCAGCGTCAACTGCATCTTCAACGACGGCCGCTCCGCGGCGTGGGCCGGCGCTACGCTGGCCCGGTGCCCTTATGGCGATCCGTTTCTTGCCAAGGCTTGGGTCTGCGGCTGGCGCGCCGGCCAAGCAGAACGGCGAGCGCGCCATGGCTGATACCGCCCACAAGGATACCGGGGCTGCGCTCGACTCGCTCAGTGACGAAATCGAGATTGCGCGCGGCGCCCAGCAGCTCGCGGCAAATCTGACCGACCGGGTGACAATGGAGGCCCTGGCTCCCGCGCGGCGCCAGAACGGAGGCTCCAGCATCGGCACGGATGATTTGCTGCCGCTACAGGTCATTCTGAGCCGTCACGTCGCCGCCTTGGAGGAGATATTGGAGGCGTTGAATGCGCTCTAAAGGTCGCCGTCGTGGGCGCACAACATCGAGGCCTTCGCCTGACCCGCGGAGGTCATTTTGTTTGGAGCCCTGGACGGAGTCGCCAATCACCACGAGGAAAGTGGCTGTCTTCGTGTCGGCCCGAGCAGCGGCGGTGAAAAAATGTCGACTGGCCAGAAAGGCGCGCCGGCACCGTTGCGGCTGCTTACATGGTGCTTACATGGCGTCGGAACACAAAGGCGCCGGACTGGGCGCCTCGGGCAAGTTACTAATAATACGGACTTTTCTGGCGCGCCCGACAAGATTCGAACTTGTGACCTCTGCCTTCGGAGGGCAGCGCTCTATCCAGCTGAGCTACGGGCGCGTGTGCGTCCTACATAGCCGAACACCCGCGCGGCGGCAACGCAAGCGCCCCGGTCATGCGCCCGGTACTCCTTAGATTTCCAAATCGGCCCAGACGCCGGCGTGGTCGGACGGCCAGAGCGACGGGTCGTCCGAACTGGGCCGATCGAAGCACACGCCACTGGCAACAACGGCGACCGAAGCAGACACCCAAATATAATCGATGCAACGGTCCATGCGCGGCCAGTAAGGATGCGAGACCGAGCCGTCCGCGCCGGCAAGCGGCGTGAACGCGGTGGGCGACGTCTGGGTCGGGCGGAAACGGCTCGCCATCAGATGCGCCGACGGTTTATCGAGGCTGGCGTTGAAGTCGCCGCACACGATGCACGGAACGTCCTCACGCGCTTCGATCCACGCCAGCAGTTGGTGGACCTGAAACAGGCGCAGAGAATCATCCCCGCGCGACATGAAGAGGTGAGTTACGTAGACGTCGAGCGGCCGTCCATCGATCAGGACGCGGGCAACCTGTGCAACCATGTCGCGGGTCTGGTAATCCAGGTTGCCGGTCTCGATCACGGCAAAGCGCGTGAGCAACGCTTCGCCTTCGACCTTGGAGAGCCCGTTCACGCGCGTCTGCTGGACCAGATTGTAGGCGATGCCAGTGCGCTCGGCGGCGGTGGCACGCAACCCGCGCGCGGACTGGAGCGGAACGCTGACCTCGTTGAACGCGATGATATCCGGGTGCAGCCGTTCGATTTCGTCGGCGATCAGCGGCCGGCGTGCCTCCCAGCGCTTGTGATCCTGTTCCAGGTTGAGTGTTACCGCGCGAAACCGCATCGCCCGCCCCTGCGTTCATCCCAGTAAGGCATTCCCGCAGGGTAAACCCTTCCTCGTTTGCCGTCGCGGTCGCGGACCGCGGGTGATACACTGGCCCAAAGTCAGTCCGCACAAAGGAGAGCCATCATGATCGTCGCGTCCGTGCGTTTCCGCCTGCGCCCCGGAACGACCCTGGAGGACGCCGCCAAGGTGTTCGAGGCGTCGACGCCGAAGTACCGCGGCGTGCCGGGCCTGGTCACCAAGTACTACGTGTTCGGGAACGGCAAGGGCGGCGGCATTTATATCTGGGAGTCGCGGCAGGCGGCCGAGAATCTCTACACGCCGCAGTGGAAGCAAACGATCGCCGAACGCTACGGCGCCGAGCCGGAGATCGAGTGGCTGGAAAATCCGGTCACTGTCGACAACGTCGGCGGCCGGGTTTTGACGTCGGCACAGGCAGCGTGACCGCAGCCGCGAGGAGTCCGTTACATGACGCAAGCGGCCGAGAGACACGCCCGCGCCTCCGCGGCGCCGGTGAAGGACGACGCGCCGTTCAACTGGGAGGATCCGCTCGACCTCGAAGGCGAGCTGACCGAAGAAGAGCGCATGGTGCGCGACACCGCGCGCGGCTACGCCCAGGACAAGCTGTTCCCGCGCGTGCTCACGGCCTACCGCGAGGAGCGCTTCGATCGCGAGATCATGAGCGAGATGGGCGCGCTCGGGCTGCTTGGCGCGACCGTGCCGGAGGAATACGGCGGCGCCGGGCTCGGCTACGTCGCCTACGGGCTGATCGCGCGCGAGGTCGAGCGGGTCGATTCCGGGTACCGCTCGGCCATGTCGGTGCAGTCGTCCCTGGTGATGCACCCGATCCTCGCCTACGGCACGCCGGCGCAGCGACGCAAATACCTGCCGAAGCTTGCGCGCGGCGAGTTCGTCGGCTGCTTCGGCCTCACCGAACCCGACCACGGCTCGGACCCGGGCTCGATGGTCACCCGCGCCGAAAAAGCCAAGGGCGGCTTTGTTCTCAACGGCGCGAAAACCTGGATCAGCAATTCGCCCATTGCCGACGTCGCGGTGGTGTGGGCGAAGCTCGACAACGTAATCCGCGGCTTCATCGTCGAGCGCGGCACGAAGGGGTTCGCCACCCCGAAGATCGAGGGCAAGCTGTCGTTGCGCGCCTCGACCACCGGCGAGGTCGTGCTCGACAACGCCTTCGTGCCCGAGGACAGCCTGCTGCCCAACGCCAAGGGACTTGCCGGGCCGTTCGGCTGTCTCAACCGCGCGCGCTACGGCATCGCCTGGGGCTCGATGGGCGCCGCCGAGTTCTGCTGGCACCGGGCGCGGCAATACGTGCTCGACCGCAAGCAGTTCGGCCGTCCGCTCGCCGCCAACCAGCTCATCCAAAAGAAGCTCGCCGACATGCAGACCGAAATCACCCTCGGGCTGCACGGCGCGCTTCGGCTCGGCCGCATGATGGACGCAAACACCGCGGCGCCCGCCGCGATCTCGCTCCTCAAGCGCAACAATTGCGGCAAGGCGCTCGATGTCGCGCGCCAGGCGCGCGACATGCACGGCGGCAACGGCATCTCGGACGAGTTCCACGTCATGCGCGTGCTCTCGAACCTCGAGACGGTGAACACCTACGAGGGCACCCACGACGTTCACGCGCTCATCCTCGGCCGCGCACAGACGGGGATTCAAGCGTTTTTCTGAGTCAGATGCCAGAGATCAGATGTCAGATGTCAGAGGAGCCAACATTAAAATCTGACATCTGACATCCGTCATCTGCCGGCGAGCGTAGCAAGCCGGCTCACCATCGTGCTCTTCGCATCGGTGAGCGCGTCGAGCACAGTGAAATGGTTCGTCCCCGGCACCGCTTCGTAGCGGGTGACGACCCCCGCCTTCCCCCAGGTCTCGGCGATCACGCGGCTCTGGCGCAGGAACTCGGAGGATTCGAGGGCGCCGACCACGGCATCGAACGGCCGGGCGACGGGCGGCGGCCAGAACAGCGGCGACACGCGCCGCGCTTCCTCGGCGTCGAGGCGCAGGTCCTGGTTCATCGCGATGCCGATGAGCGGCGTGAGATCGAACAACCCCGAAATCGAATAGGCCGCCGGCACGAGGTCCGCCGGCGCGTCGGGCGCGAGCGCCTTCCAGCCGCTCGCCAGCAGGCAGGCGGCAAGATGCCCGCCGGCCGAGTGCCCGAACACCAGAATGCGACGGCCGAAGCGGCACCACAGATAAAGGCAGGCCGTGCGCATCTGATCGATGATCTCGGCAATGCTTGCCTGCGGCGCGAGGTCGTAGCCCGCGACCGCAACCGCCACGCCGCGTTGGTTGAGGCCGCGCGCCAAGTGACTGGATGAGGACGGATCGAACGAGCGCCACCAGCCGCCATGAATGAACAGCGCGAGCGGCGCGTCCGCGCCATCCGGGGGCCAAAACAAATCGATCGTCTGGCGCGGCGTCGCGCCGTAGCGGATGCCCAGTTCGGCGCGTTTCGCGACCGTTGTCTCGTCGCGATAGGCCGCCGCGTCGCGCACCCAAGAGTCAAAGATCTGCGGATGCTCCGGCACCCGTGCGCGATTATTATATTCGACCTCGTAATCGATCGGCATGGCGCCCTCCGCGAGGGGGCACCTTGGGGCATCACGGCCATCGCCGGCAAGCCGCGCCCTTTTGAGCGCACCGGAAGCGCGCTATGAATCCGCAACCATGAAGGTCGACGGCAAGCACACGCGTACCATCTGGCTGGAGCCGGACGGCTGGTCGGTCGGCATCATCGACCAGACCCGCCTGCCCCATCGCTTCGAGACCACCCGGCTCACGACGGGCGCGGACGCCGCCCGCGCGATTGCCGCCATGCAGGTACGGGGCGCGCCGCTGATCGGCGCGGCGGCAGCCTACGGCATGGCGCTTGCGCTGCGCGCCGACCCGTCCGACGCCAGCCTGCGCAGTGCCTATGCCGAGCTGCATGCAGCGCGGCCGACCGCGATCAATCTCAAATGGGCGCTCGACGAAATGGGGCGGACGGTGCGCCCGCTGCCGCCGCCCGAGCGGTCGCGCGCCGCCTATGCACGGGCGGCGGCGATCTGCGACGAAGACGTCGCCATCAACCGCGCGCTCGGCCGCCATGGCCACGCGCTGATCGCTGCAGCGGCGACGCGCAAACCGGCGGGCGAGCGCGTCAACATCCTGACCCACTGCAATGCCGGCTGGCTCGCGGCCGTCGACGTCGGCACCGCGCTCGCGCCGGTCTACACGGCGCACGACGCGGGTGTAGCCGTCCATGTGTGGGTCGACGAGACGCGGCCGCGCAACCAGGGCGCCGCGCTCACCGCGTGGGAATTGAAACACCACGGCGTGCCGCACACGGTCATCGCGGACAACACCGGCGGACACCTGATGCAGCACGGCCTCGTCGACATGGTGATCGTGGGCACCGACCGCGTCGCCGCCAACGGCGACGTCGCCAACAAGATCGGCACCTATCTCAAGGCGCTGGCGGCGCGCGACAATGGCCTGCCGTTCTACGTCGGCCTTCCCTCGCCCACCATCGACTTCGCCATTGCCGACGGCCTTCGCCAAATTCCGATCGAGCAGCGCAGCGGGGAGGAAGTGGCGACGATTTCCGGGCGCACCGCGGACGGGCGCATCGAGACGGTGACCTTGGTGCCGGAAGGCTCGGCGGTCGCCAATTACGGATTCGACGTGACGCCGGCGCGCCTCGTCACCGGACTGATCACCGAGCGCGGCGTGATCGCGGCGGAACGCGCGGCACTCGTCACGGCGTTTCCCGAGCGGGCCGCAGCCGCGCAGGCCGCCGTCACGCGGCCCGCCGCGGAGTGAAGCCATGTCGCTCGCTTATCAAACAAATATTTTCGATGACGCAATTGTCGAGGCCTTTCAGACCAGCCGGCCGGCGATTGCTGCGGCCGTGGCCCGCGGCACGGCGCGTCTGTTGCACTCCTTCGGCTTCTGCACGCTCGCCGAACTGCCGCTCGCGTCCGGACGCCGTGCCGACCTCGTCGGTCTAGGCGCGGACGGCGAGATCGTCATCGTGGAGATCAAATCGTCGGTCGCTGATTTCCGCGCCGACCGCAAGTGGCCCCAGTATCGCCGGCACTGCGACCGGCTCTACTTCGCGACCGCGAGCGACGTGCCGGTGGAAATTTTTCCGCCCGACGCCGGGCTGATCGTGGCCGACGCTTTCGGCGGGTCGATGACCCGCGATGCGCCGGGGCACCGCATCGCGCCGGCGACGCGGCGGAGCGTGCTCATGCGCTTCGCGCGAGCCGCCGCCTGGCGTCTGCAGGCGATCGGCGATCCGGAGGGAATAAGCGAATAGCGAATAGAAAGAAACAAATATTCGCTACTCACTATTCGTCCATTTTTATCGTGGCGCGCGCTTCGCGAGGATGCGCTGCAAGGTGCGCCGGTGCATGTTGAGGCGGCGCGCCGTCTCCGAGACGTTGCGGCCGCATAATTCATAAACGCGCTGGATGTGCTCCCAGCGCACGCGGTCGGCCGACATGGGATTTTCCGGCGGGGTGACCTTGCCGTCGCCGGGCGCCAACAGCGCGGTCGCGACGTCATCGGCGTCGGCGGGCTTGGCGAGATAGTCGACGGCCCCGAGCTTCACCGCGTTGACCGCCGTGGCGATGTTGCCGTAGCCGGTCAAAATGATACCGCGCGCCTCGGGGCGGCGGTGTTTGAGTGCGGAAATCACGTCGAGGCCGTTGCCGTCGCAGAGCCGCATATCGACCACGGCAAAGGCCGGCGGGGATGCTTCCACCTGCAACAGACCGTCGGCCACGGTCTCGGCCGTCATTACATTAAAGCCGCGCGTCTCCATCGCGCGCGCCAGGCGCTGAAGAAAGGACTTGTCGTCCTCGACGATCAACAAGGTGCGGTCAGCGGGTAGTTCCGCGGGCGCGACATCGGTCATGGGCGTGCTCCGGTTGGTCCAGCTTGGCGGGAAGCCCGCCGCCCCTAAGCTCATACGTAGGGAACGAAAGGCGCGGCTCAAGGCCGCATGGATTGTTAAATATCGGTAATTTCGGCCTGTTTTTCGAAATCCGCCCGCGACCAGCGAACTTTGACGATCGCCCCGCTCTGGGGCGGCGAACGGTTGCTGCAGGACAAGCTTCCCCCGCTGCGCTCGATCAGGGTCTTGGCAATGAAAAAACCGAGGCCGAGACCGCCGGATTCCGGCTCCCCGGTCGGGCGGCCGCTGCCGCGGCTCGTCACATAGGGCTCGCCAAGACGGCCGAGAACCTCCGGTGCGAACCCGGGGCCGTCGTCCGCCAGCGTGACGATGACCTCTTCCTCGTTCCACTGCGCCGACAGCTCGACGCGCAGGCGCGCGAAATCGACCGCGTTCTCGACCAGGTTGCCCAGCCCATAAAGGACCGCGGGGTTGCGCGCGCCCACCGGCTCCGCCGCGCGGTCGGGCGGCAATCTCACGTCGATGGTGATGCCGAAGTTTCGATGCGGCGCCACTACCTCCTCGATCAGTCCGGACAGCTTCATGCGGTCGAACGGACCTGCCGAGGTGGAAAGTTCGGTGAGCTTCGCGAGGATGTCGCGACAGCGCCGCGCCTGCTCGGCGAGCAGTTTGATGTCGTCGGCGTGGGGCGAACCCGGGCCGAGCGAGCGCCCGAGTTCCTTGACGATGACGGCGATCGTGGAGAGCGGCGTGCCGAGCTCGTGGGCGGCGGCCGCGGCAAGGCCGTCGAGCTGCGAGAGATGCTGCTCGCGCGCGAGCACCAACTCGGTCGCGGCGAGCGCGTCCGACAGCAAGCGGGCCTCCTCCGCCACCTGCCACGCGTAGGCGCCGATGAAACCGAGCGCGAGCAAGAGCGACAACCAGACGGCCAGCATGTAGGTCGACGGCAAGATCAAAGGTTCGTCGCTCGCCCACGGGAGCGGCATGTGCGCGAACACCAGCACGGTGGCGCACAGCGCCGCAAAGCCGCCGAGCAGCAAGGTCATGCGCTGCGGCAGCGCGGTCGCCGAGATCAGCACCGGTCCGAGGAAGAGGAAGGAAAACGGATTTTGCAGCCCACCGGTGAGGAACAAAAGCGCGGCGAGCTGCGCGATATCGAAGGCGAGGAGCCACGCGGCGGTCGCGGCGTCGAGCCGCGGTGTCGCGCGGAAGCGCAGCCGCACCCAAACATTCAGCGCGGCGCTCAGCGCGATGACCGCCAAGCAGGGCCCAATCGGCAGCGTGAAATCGAGGCCGTAGTGGACGACGATCACCGCCCCGGTCTGGCCGAGCACCGCGAGCCAGCGAATGCGCACCAACGTGGAGAGGCGCACGTTGGGCCGCAGCAGCGGAAGCCCGCGCTCGTCGCGCGTAGGAAGAGGGTGATCGCTACTCATGAGGCCACTTTAGCGGTTCGGTAATCTGCGCGAAAACGACCGGGGCACCGGTCATGTGAGCCCTTGCACCGGCCCCGTACCCGCGCCAATTGAGCGGAACGGACCGCTCATGCCCAATTCCCCGCCCGCGATCGAGGTTCAACGCCTGGAGAAGGTCTACAAAACGACCCGGGCCGTTGCCGGCATCGATTTCGCCCTCGCGCCCGGCTCGATCACCGGACTGCTCGGCGGCAACGGGGCCGGGAAGACCACCACCATCGCGATGATCATGGGCCTGGTCACGCCGACGTCGGGGAGCGTGCGAGTACTCGGGGCCGAAATGCCGCGCCAGCGCTATCGCGTCCTGCACCGCATGAACTTCGAGAGCCCTTACGTGGACATGCCGATGCGGCTCACGGTGCGGCAGAACCTGACCGTTTTCGGCATGATCTACGCCGTCCCAGATCTTAAGGAGCGCATCGAAGAGATTGCCGAGCAGTTCGCGCTGCGCGACATGCTCGACCGGCCCGCCGGCAAACTCTCGGCCGGCCAGAAGACCCGCGTCTCGCTCGCCAAGGCGCTGCTCAACCGCCCCGAGATCTTGCTGCTCGACGAGCCGACCGCCTCGCTCGATCCCGACACCGCCGACTGGGTCCGCGGCCGGCTCGAGGACTACCGTGCCGGGCACAGCGCGACGGTGCTGCTCGCATCGCACAACATGGTGGAGGTCGAGCGGCTGTGCGAGCGCGTCATCATCATGAAGCGGGGCTCGATCGAGGACGACGCGCCGCCCGCGGTGCTGCTCGCGCGCTACGGCCGCCACACATTGGAAGAAGTATTTCTCGACGTCGCGCGCGGCCGCGCGCACATCCGCGAGGCGGCGCAATGAGCGCCCAGCCGGCGGCGGCGCGCACCCTCTCGGCGCGCCGGATCGGCGCGATGGTGCTGCGCTATTGGTATCTGCTGCGCTCGTCGTGGCCGCGCATGCTGGAGCTGATCTATTGGCCGGCGGTGCAGCTCTTCATGTGGGGCTTTTTGCAGCTCTACATTTCCAGCAACGCCGGCTTCTTCGCGCGCGCAGGCGCCACCTTCATCGGCGCCGTGCTGCTGTGGGACATCCTGTTTCGCGGCCAGCTCGGCTTCTCGATTTCCTTCCTCGAGGAAATGTGGGCGCGCAACATGGGCAACCTGATGATCAGCCCGTTGCGCCCGGTGGAGTTCATCGCCGCGCTGATGATCATGAGCCTGATCCGCCTCGTGATCGGCATGGGCCCGGTGTCGCTGCTGGCGATCGCGTTCTTCGGTTTCAATCTCTACGGTCTCGGACTCGCGCTCGCTGCCTTCTTCTTCAACCTGATCCTGACCAGCTGGTCGATCGGAATCCTCGTCTCCGGCCTGGTGCTGCGCAACGGCATGGGCGCCGAGAGTCTCGCCTGGACGTTCATGTTCGTGATGCTGCCGCTCACCTGCGTCTACTACCCGGTCGCAGTGCTGCCGTCCTTCATCCAGCCGATCGCCTGGGCGCTTCCGCCGACTTACGTATTCGAGGGCATGCGCGCGCTGCTGATCGACCATACGTTCCGCATCGACCTGATGCTCGAAGCGCTGGCGATCAACATCATCCTATTCGCCGCCATGTCGCTGACCTTCGTTGCCCTGTTGGCGAGCGCGCGCCGCCAAGGCTCGCTGATGCAGACGGGCGAGTGAGCGGCCGCGATACGTAGTCACGTTGCCGTGACGCTCTGGCCGCAACGGCCGGGCGAGCATAATTAACGGTTGGAGCACACAATCTGGGGAGGACGCAGGCACAGGGCATCGTGGCGGTTGACGCAATGTCGGAAAACAGCAAGAATGCTGCAGTGCAGCAGGGTGTGCCGGGGGCTCAGCACATGCCGATAGGGGAATTTGGGGGCGCACCGACGCCGCCGGGCGGCAATTTCGCGCTGTCGGCGCCGATGTACTGGTTCTACGAGGTCTCCCAGGCCGCACTCAACCCGGCGCGGGCCTACGCGGACGCCGCACGGCTCTACTTCAAGAGCCCGGTCAACCCGCTCTCCTTCACCACCTTTGGCAAGTCGGTCGCGGCCGCGTGCGAGTTGTTCGAGCGCACGACCCGCCGCTACGGGCGCCCTGAATGGCGCATCGATTCGACCCTGGTCGGCGGCGAACGCGTGCCGGTGCAGATCGTCACCGCGTGGGAGCGTCCGTTCTGCCGGCTCCTGCATTTCGAGCGCAGGCTGGCGCATCCGCCACGCCGCCCGCAGCCGAAAATCCTCATCATCGCGCCCATGTCCGGGCATTACCCGACCTTGCTGCGCGGGACGGTCGAAGCCTTTCTGCCCAACCATGACGTCTATCTCACCGAATGGGTGGACGCCCGCATGGTGCCGCTCGCGGATGGCGCCTTTGATCTCGACGACTACATCGACTACGTGATTTCGATCTTGCACAAGTTGCAGGGCGACACGCACGTCATCGCCGTGTGTCAGCCGTCGGTGCCTGTGCTCGCCGCCGTCGCGCTCATGGAGGCCGAGGACGATCCGTTCGTGCCGAACTCGATGGTGCTGATGGGCGGCCCGATCGACACGCGCCGCAATCCAACCGCGGTCAACAAACTCGCCGAGCAGCGCGGCACCGACTGGTTCCGTCGCAACGTCATCACCAAGGTGCCGTTCCCGAACCCGGGTTTCATGCGCGACGTCTACCCGGGGTTCCTGCAGCTCAACGGCTTCATGAGCATGAACCTCGATCGCCATCTCGAGGCGCACAAGGACCTGTTCCTGCACCTCGTGCAAGGCGACGGCGACTCCGCGCAGAAGCACCGCGAGTTCTATGACGAGTATCTCGCCGTCATGGATTTGGCGGCCGAGTTCTATCTGCAGACCGTCGACGTCGTTTTCGTACGCCACGCCCTGCCGAAGGGCACGATGAAGCACCGCGGCACGCCGGTCGACCCCGCGCGCATCCACCGCGTCGCGCTGATGACGGTCGAGGGCGAGCACGACGACATTTCCGGCGTCGGGCAGACCGAGGCGGCGCACGATCTGTGCGTCAACATTCCGGCCGATCGCCGCACCCACTACCTGCAGCCCAGCGTCGGGCACTACGGCGTGTTCAACGGCTCCCGCTTCCGTGCGGAAATCGCGCCGCGCATCGCCGACTTCATTCTGTCGAACGAGACGCGCATGCTGCGTCGGATGTGGAAGCGCAACGGCACCGCCACCGCGTAAGCGCGCGCCCAAGTTCCCGGCCAGCGAAAAAGTTGCCGCGCGGCCGCGCCGCCGTGGCAGTATGGCGGCTCGAATCACGCGAGCTTGCCCATGCGGCTGTTCACGCGGCTCTATCGTCGACCGAGCGAGCCTTCGAGCATCGAGATCGAGTTCGAGCGCGTGCTCTATCCGGTGCGGCTGCGCCGGCATCGCCAGGCGCGCCGCTACACGCTGCGCATCCAGGCGGCGAGCCGCGACGTGGTTCTCACGATGCCGCTGCGCGGGAGCGTGAGCGACGCCAAGGCCTTCGCGCAGAAGAACGGCGGCTGGATCGCGGCGCGGCTGCACCGGCTGCCGCAGGCCGCGCCCTTCGCGCCGGGCGCGACGCTGCCGTTGCGCGGCATGTCTCACCGCATCGAGCACCGGCCGCGCGGACGCGGCGCAGTCTGGACCGAGATCGGGGATAACGGGGAGCAGCTCCTGTGCGTAGCCGGCGATCGCGCGCACTTGGCGCGACGCGTTAGCGATTATCTCAAACGCGCGGCCAAGCACGACTTGCAGGCCGCGTGCCGACACTATGCGAGGGAGCTCGAGGTCGCGGTTAAACGCGTCTCGGTGCGCGACCAGACGAGCCGCTGGGGCTCGTGCTCGTCAACCGGCGTTCTCTCGTTCTCCTGGCGGCTCATTCTCGCCCCACCGTTCGTGCTCGACTATCTCGCCGCCCATGAGGTCGCGCATCTCATCGAGATGAATCACTCGCGGCGGTTTTGGCGGCTGCTCGCGCGCATCTGCCCGGCAACGCCGCGCGCAAAGGCATGGCTGCACGCGCACGGCACCGACCTGCACCGTTACGGCGAACCGATCCTCTAGCGGCGACCAAACAACCGGTCGAGCAGCCAGCTGTCGATGCCCGATTGCGGCGGCAGCCGTTCGTCGCGCGCGACGGGTGCTGGCGGGGCGGGTTGACCGACCGCGGGAGCGGGGCCCGGCGGGAACGGCCACCAGCCGGGCGACGCCGTGCCGAGGCCCGGCAGCCCGGTCGGCCGCACGTTCAGGTGCCCCGCCTTCATGACGCGACTCCAGATTTCGACCGGCAGGCTGCCGCCGGTCGTCTTGTGCGTCGGCGCATTGTCGTCGTTGCCGAGCCACACGCCCGTGACGAGATGAGACGTGTAGCCGATGAACCAGGCGTCGCGGAAATCCTGGCTGGTGCCGGTCTTGCCGGCCGCCTGCCAGCCCGGGAGATCGGCCTTGCGCGCGGTGCCGCTGAGCAGCGTCTCCTGCATCATCGCGTTCATCATGGCGACGTGGCGCTCCTCCACCACGCGGCCGAGCTCGGGAGAATTGGCGCGATAGAGGATTTCACCGTTGGGGCTGTGCACGCGCTCGACCACATGGGGCGTCACCGCCATGCCGCCGTTGGCGAAGGGCGCAAACGCGCCAACCATCTCGATCACCGAGACGTCCGACGTGCCGAGCGCGATCGACGGATTGGCATCGAGCTTCGAGGAGATGCCGAGCCGGTGCGCCGTGCGCACGACCGTGCGCGGCCCGACTTCCAGCGTGAGCCGCACCGCCACCGTGTTGAGCGATTGCGCGAGCGCGCGCGTGAGCGTCACCGGCCCTAGATATTCGCGGTGGTAGTTCTCCGGCCGCCAGCCCTTGAGGTCGATCGGGCGATCGTCCCGGACCGTGTTCGGCGTGAGCCCGCGCTCGAGCGCCGCCAAATAAACAAACGGCTTGAACGCCGAGCCCGGCTGGCGCTTCGCCGCGACCGCGCGGTTGAACTGGCTTTCGGCATAATTGCGCCCGCCGACGAGCGCCCGCACCGCGCCGTCCGGCGTCATCGCGACCACCGCGCCCTGGCTCACCGCGAAGCGCTCGCCCTTCTGCGCCAGCTCGTCGGCGAGCGCCCTTTCGGTGGCCGCCTGCAACGATGAATCGATCGTGGTCTCGACCACGATGTCATACTCGACGCGGCCGACGAGATCGTTGAGCACGTCCATGACCCAATCGGCGACGTAGTTGCCCGAGCCGTCCGCCACCTGATGCAGGATGCGCGGAGCATCGGCGAGCGCCGCCGCGGCGGCGTGCTCGCTGATGACGCCCATGTCGGCCATGGCGGCGAGCACGACCTGGCCGCGGCGCTGGGCGCCGTCGGGATTATGCGTCGGGGCGAGCCGCGACGGCGATTTGACCAGCCCCGCGAGCAGCGCGGCTTCGCCGAGCGTCACTTTGCGGGCCGACTTGCCGAAGTAGCGCTGCGCCGCGGCCTCGACCCCGTAGGCGCCGGCGCCGAAATAGACGCGGTTGAGATAGAGATCGAGTATCTGCGCCTTGGTGAACTTGTGCTCGAGCCAGAGCGCGAGGACGAGTTCCTGAACCTTGCGCGTGACGGTGCGCTCCTGAGTGAGGAACAGGTTCTTGGCGAGCTGTTGGGTCAGGGTCGATCCGCCCTGGGAGACGCCGCGATGGAGCACGTTGGCGGCAAGCGCGCGCACGATCCCGAGCGGATCGACGCCGTGGTGCGAAAAGAACCGGCGGTCTTCGATGGCGATGAACGCCTGCGGCAAGTAGGCGGGCAGTTCCTTGAGCGGCACGGCGGCGCCGCCCATGTCGCCGCGCGTCGCGAGCACGCGCCCATCGGCGCCGAGGATGGTGATCGAGGGCGGGCGCTTGGGCACCTCGAGCGACTGGATCGCGGGCAGGTGCGCGCCCACCCAGGCGACGGCGGCGATGCCCGCGATCACCAGCCACAGGGCAAAGACGACCGCCCAATAAATCCACCGGATGCCCCGCCCGCGTCCGCTGCGGCCGCCACCGCGGCCCTCGCGCGATCGCCGCGCGGGACGTTCGGGCGCAGCCTCGCTGCGGCGCGCACGCTCGGGCGCGGGACGGCGGCGACGCGCCGGCTCGGGCTTCGCCTCGGACGGCGCGGCCGGGCGGTCGCGCGCCTCGAGCTTGACGTCGAGTGCGGCGGCCGGGTTCGCGTCGAACACCGGCTCGCGGCGCGCACGATCCTTTCGCCCTCTCGACCCCATGCCCCGACCCATGTGGCTGCCGCGAACGGCAAGCTCCCCGCAGGACGGTACGAGCGGGCCGTTTAAGGGCGGGTTACCGGGCGCAAAGGGTCGAGGCTCGCTATGCAGGTATCTCGCAGCAGTGTGGCCCAGAATCCTCACCGACCCCACAATCGACCGAGCGGCCTCTTCGCCGCATTGCCCAGGGACAGTCTTGCGCTTACTGCCCCCGGGCCGGATCAGCCGGCGATCAATCCAAGGAACTCATCATGCGTAAGTGCGTCCTTTTGCTTGCCGTTGCGATCGTCGCCGCCGCTCCTTCGCTCGCCTGTGCCAAGGCGAGGCGGCACGCTCCACCGCCACCGCCGCCGGTCGATGAGAACGCCGCCGGCGCGCATTTCGTCGGCGAAGGATTGCGCAATTTTGTGATCGTGCCGATCCAGTCGGTCTTCGCGCCTGCGCCGGCACCGGAGCCGGTCTACCGGCACCGCCACCACAAGCACGTCTAACAATTCCGAAAATCTGAAGACCTTTCATCACGTCGCGTCTCGCGCGTTCGCGCGCGAGCGCGGCTCACGTCCAACTAGCTCGCATCCGCATAAACGTCGCTGAGAATCGCCTTCAATTCCGGGATGCAGGAGCCGCAATTGGTGCCTGCCCGCAGGACGGCGCCGATTTCGGCGACGCTGGTCAAACGCCGCGCGGCGATCGCGCCGTGCAGCGTCGTGAGGCCCACCCCGAAGCACGCGCAGATCGTTTTGCCGGCGGCAGTCTGCGCCGCGGCGACGGGACCGCCGGCGAGCACCAAGGCACGCGTTTCCGGTTCGAGCCGGGTGCCGAGCAGCGCCGCGAGCGCATCACGGGACGGCAGCGCAGAGGCGTTCCTGGCAATGAACAAACACGCTTCGAGGCGGCGCCCCACCACGCTGGCATAGCGGAAGGTCCCGCGCGCCGGATCGGCATAAATCACCAACTCCGCGGCGGGGGGCGCATCGAGCAGCGCGGCGACCCAGAATTTGCTCCCGCTGTCGCTTGGCAGCGGCTCCCAGCCGGCGAGCGTGAAGGCATGCCCCCGCTCCAGCGGGACGCGCGCCCAGTAGTAAGGCCCGCGCGGCACTTGTTCGGAGCCGCGCAGCAGGAGCCCATGCCAGTGCGGCGCGACCGGCGCGAGGCGCACCGGCGTCGCCTTGAGTTCAGGCTGGCCGGAAACCGGATCCGTGGCGGCGCCGACGAGCGCGTCGATGGGTCCGGCCGAGGTGAAAGCGTCGGTCCAGTGCATCGGCGCGAACACCTCGCCTTCGCGCAGCTCGCGCGACCGGCGCACGGGCAGCACGGTTGCGCCATGCGGGCTCTCGATGCGCACGAGCCCGCCGTCATCGAGATGGAATCGTTCGGCATCGGCGGGGTGCACATCGAGCGCGGGCTCGCGCTCGTGCGCCATGAGGCGCGGCACCCGCCCGGTGCGCGTCATCGTATGCCACTGATCGCGTACGCGGCCGGTGTTGAGGATGAGCGGCCAGTGATCGTCAGGCGCCACTGCCGGCGGCCGATACGGCGTCGGCACGAAGCGCGCGCGGCCGTCCGGAGTGGCAAATCCCCTGCCGTCACCAAACAATCGCCGGGCACTCGATGGCGTCCCGCGTAGCAAGGGCCAATAGACGGGCGGGAGGCGGTCGTAGTCGTCGTCGCTCACATCGGCGAGCGCACCGATGTCAAAGACCCGGCGTTTGGGCCCGGAGTTCTCGAACGCCGACAGCGCGGCGTGCTCGCGGAAGATTTCCGCCGGCTTCGCGTATTCGAACGCCGCTTGCCAACCCATGCGCCGCGCCACCTCGGTGAGCATCCACCAATCGGGCCGCGCCTCGCCGGGCGCCGGCCGGAATGGGCGCTGGCGCGAGATGCAGCGCTCCGAATTGGTGACGGTGCCGTCCTTCTCGCCCCACGCCGCTGCCGGCAGCACCACGTCGGCAAAGCCCGTCGTATCGGTCGGCCAGCAATCGCTCACGGCCACGAACGGACACGCGCCCAGCGCCGCGCGCACGCGCTCGGCGCGCGGCATGCTCACCGCCGGGTTGGTGCTGAGAATCCACAGCGCCTTGACCTTGCGCTCGAGAAGCGCGTCGAACAGATCGACCGCCTTGAGCCCGGGCCGCACGGCCATGCGCGGCGCGTTCCAGAAACGCCGCACGCGATCGACGTTCGCCTCATCCGCAAAGCTCATGTGGGCGGCAAGCTGATTGGCGAGCCCGCCGACCTCGCGCCCGCCCATCGCGTTGGGCTGGCCGGTCAGCGAAAACGGCCCCATGCCGGGCCGGCCGATGCGGCCGGTGGCGAGGTGACAGTTGATGATCGCGTTGACCTTGTCGGTCCCGGCCGAGGATTGGTTCGTGCCCTGCGAATAGAGCGTCAGCGTGCGTTCGGTCGCGGCGAACCACTGATAAAACCGCGCAAGGTCGGACGCCGGCGCGGCCGCGATCGCCGCAGCCTCGGAAAGCGACGGCGCCGACGTGCTCGCGGCCGCGAGCGCGGCGACGAAACCGGTCGCGCGGTCGCGTGCCCATGTCTCGTCGCAGGCGCCCGCTTCCGCGAGGTGCGCCAGCAAGCCGGCAAACACCGCCACGTCGGAGCCGGGACGAATGGCGAGGTGCAGGTCGGCGATGTCGCAGGTCGGCGTGCGGCGCGGATCGATGACCACGACCCGCGTGTCGCGGCTTTCCTTCGCGGCGGCGAGCCGCTGATAGAGGACCGGATGGCACCATGCGGCATTGCTGCCGACCAGCACGACGAGATCGGCCAATTCGATGTCCTCGTAGCAGCCCGGCACGATGTCCTCGCCGAAGGCGCGGATGTGGCCGGCAACCGAAGAGGCCATGCACAGGCGCGAATTGGTGTCGATGTTGGCGCTGCCGATGAAGCCTTTCATCAGCTTGTTGGCGACGTAATAATCCTCCGTGAGAAATTGGCCGGAGACATAGAGCGCCACCGCGTCGGGGCCATGCGCGGCGATCGTTTGTTTGAAGGTCGCGGCGATGCGGTCCAGCGCTTCGTCCCAGCTCACGTTGCGGCCGGCGATCTGCGGGTAGAGCAATCGTCCGTCGCTCGCGAGCGTGTCGGCAAGCGCCGCGCCCTTCGAGCACAGCCGGCCATGGTTGGCCGGATGGTCGGGGTCACCCGCGATGGCGCCGTCGGCCGCGACGACGAGCCCGCAACCGACGCCGCAATAGGGGCACGTGGTGCGGATCACGCGGCCTGCCACAAGCGCGGCGCCGTAGCGTCGAGCGCGCGTTTGCTCTCCGCGATTTGGGCTGCCGCCGCGAGGCCAGCGCGCGCCTGCTCGGCGAACGCGCGGCCGAACACGATCTGATCGCGGATGTTAGAGACGTTCGTCTGCTCGCGCATCAGCTCGACGTACCATGGATCGTCCGCGACGCTGCCGTAGAGAACGCTGCCTACCACCCGGTCGTCGCGCAGAATCACCTTTTTGTAGAGGCCGCGCTTCTCGTCATGCAGCGTGATCTCTTCGTCGGCCGGATCGGCGGCGGCGAGCTGTCCGGCCGAGAACACGTCGATCCCGGTAATCTTCAGGCTGGTGAAGGCCGGCGGCGGGACGTAGACCGCGGACTCATCGCCGGCGAGGCGCGCGCCGCACACCTTGGCCTGATCCCAGATCGGCGCGACCAGCCCAAACACCTGGCCGTTGTGCTCGATGCATTCGCCGACCGCGTAGATGTCCGGATCGCTCGTTGCCATGTCGTCGCCGACCAGGACGCCGCGGTTGACGTCGAGCCCGGCGGCGCGGGCGAGATCGACGTTGGGCCGGATGCCGACCGCGAGCACGACGAAATCCGCCGCGATGCGGCGGCCGTCGGCGAGCAGCACTGCCTCCGCACGGTCTGCGCCGACGATTTCTTCCGTCTGGCTGTTTGTGAAGAACACGATGCCGCGGGCTTCGAGGTCGCGGCGCAACAGCTCGCCGGCGGCGAGATCGAGCTGGCGCTCCATCAGGCTCGGCATCAGATGCACGAGCGCGACGGTCATCCCGCGCCGCTTGAGGCCCCAGGCCGCTTCGAGGCCGAGCAGGCCGCCGCCGATCACCACCGCGCGGGCGCCGCTGCGCGCCGCCGCGATCATCGCTTCGACGTCGGCGATGTCGCGGAACGCGCGGACGTTCGGAAGGCCGAGGCCCGGAATGGGCGGCGCCAGCGGCTTCGATCCGGTGGCGAGCAGCAGTTTGTCGTAGGCGAGCGACGTTCCGTCCGCGAGCGCGACCGTGTGCGCGGCGCGATCGATCGCGGTGGCTCGGTTTCCCGCGATCAAACAAACGGCGGGCTCGGCGTACCAGCTCGCCGGATTGACGACGATATCATCAAGCGTCTTTTCGCCCGCCAGCACCCCGGACAAAAGGATGCGGTTGTAGCTCGCGTGCGGTTCGGCGCTGACGACCGTGACGGCGAAGCGGCCGGGAGCGCGGGCAATAAGTTCCTCGACCGCCCGCATGCCGGCAAGGCCGTTGCCGACGACGACGAGCTGCGCGCGCGCCCCGCTCATGCCGCCATCTCACTCAGCCGCGGCGGTGCGGCCGTAGGCCTCGCCGATCATGAACTCGGAGAGGACGCCGTAGGCGCCTGCCCAGGCCGCTGCCAGCTCCGGCGTCCAAAGCGCGCCGAGGCCGCGTTCGAGCGTCCACAGCAGCGCCTCGCCTACCGGCGGGTAGTGCGCGGCCGTCACGCCGTAACCGACGTGGCGCTTGGCGAGCGCGCTTGCCGCCGGCAGGATCGTTTCGAGATTGCCGAGGCCGTTGACGACGACAGCGAGCGTCCCCATCAACTTCCTGCCTTGTTCCTTCATGTCGCCGCGAAACAGCGGCGCGACCGACGGCGCGATCTCGAACAAGCGGCCATAGAACAGCGCGGCGGCTTGTTCGGAAATCGACGCGACTTTGCCGAAACTCTCCTGGATCGCTTTTATCTGGTCGGGGGTCATGTTTTTCCTTCGCTACCCGGCCCGACAAACTCAGTTTGCCGATCGGAAGTTCGCTCACACCCGCGCTTGCGCGAGGTGCGCACCATCCGTCGCCAGAGAGCCCCTGCGCAGGTAGTACCACCAGGTGAGCGCCAGGCAGGTCACGTAGAAGGCGAGAAAGACCGCGAGCGCGACGTGCGGGCCGCCGGTCCTGGCGATCGAGGCGCCGAAGCCGCGCGGGATCAGATAACCGCCGCATGCGCCGATGGCGCCGATGAAGCCCAGCGCCGCCGCCGCTTCGATGCTCGCCGCCTTGAGCGCGAGCGCCCGCCCGGCCTCGCCCGAACCCTTCGCGTCCCGCAGCTTCTCTTCGCGGAAGATCGACGGGATCATGCGATAGGTCGAACCGTTGCCGATCCCGGTGGTCACGAAGAGGATCAGGAACATCGCCAGGAAGCCGGCGAACTCTTTGACGTTGACGAAGTACATGACGCCGATCGTCGCCGCCGCCATGGCGATGAAGTTCCAGAACGTCACGATCGCGCCGCCGACCTTGTCGGCGAGCAGCCCGCCGAGCGGCCGCGAGAGCGAGCCCACCAGCGGGCCGAGGAACGCGATCGCCACGGTAACGGTCGGGAACTGGGTCTTTATCAGCAGCGGGAAGGCCGCCGAGTAGCCGATGAAGGAGCCGAACGTCCCGATGTAGATGTAGGACATCACCCAGGTGTGCTTGCGCCCGACGATCGCGAGCTGGTCCTTGAAGCTCGAGCGCGCGGAGGTGAGATTGTTCATGAAGAACCAGGCGCCGGCGACCGCGATCGCGAGCGGCAGCAGCCATATCAGCCCGGCGTTCTGCAGATAGATGCCGCCGGGTCCGGGCGTTGCCTGATAGAGGTTGATCAGGCCGAACCCGAGCAGAATCGGCGTGAGCAGTTGCACCCCGCTCACCCCAATGTTGCCGCCGGCCGCATTGAGGCCGAGCGCCCAGCCCTTCATGCGATCCGGGTAGAAGAAGGAGATGTTGGCCATGCTGGAGGCGAAGTTGCCGCCGCCGAGCCCGGCCGTGGCCGCCACCGCCAGCATCAGCCAGAACGGCGTCTCGGGCTGGGTGACGAAATAAGCGAGCGCGATCGTCGGAACGAACAGCACCGCCGCGCTGAAGATCGTCCAGTTGCGTCCGCCGAACGTGGTGACCGCAAAGGTGTAAGGAAACCGCATCAGCGAGCCGATCAGCCCGGGCAGCGCCACGAGCTGAAACAGTTCGTCGGTCGTGTATTTAAAGCCCGCCTGCGGCAGCTTGGTCGCGACGATGCTCCAGATGAGCCAGATGGAAAACCCGATATGCTCGGGGAAGATCGACCAGATGAGGTTGCGCTGGGCGATAGGTCTGCCGGTGGACTTCCAGAAGGCTTCGTCGTCCGGGCGCCAGTCCGCAATCCAGCTGTTCCGCTTGCTCATCAAGGGGTCCTTTCCGCGCGGCCGGGCTGACCGCACGGGGCTTCTCGCAAGTGGCGTGCCATTGTTAAGTCGCTGGTAAATCGATCTTTTCCGGATGGCGCCGGGGCGACGCATGCGCGGTTTGTGGGCGCTGCGGTGCAATTTTGTGCACTGCAATAACGTTAGGCAACTGCCACCCTTTCGCGCAGCAGAAAGCCTCGGGCCGTCAGGAAGGGGCGACCGTTCGGAGCGTGCGATCAGCAACGATCTGCAAGCTTTTACAATGAAGCTCTGGCTTGCCGCCCGCCGAGTCCGCGGAATGGGCAACGACCCCCCAGCGTCCGCGCATTGCGCTGCCGGAAATCTCGTTTCTCGAATTAACAGGAAAATACAGGCGACCGCGCTGCGGAGCGTCGTCATCGGAACGCCGATCCGCTGCCGGCAACGGGGACCTGTCAGATAAATTAACAGGAAAATACAGGGAGTCCCGCTTGGGTGCGCTGTTGCCCGCAACGCGCTCCACCGCCGGCGTCGCGGTCGCGTCAAACGAATTAACAGGAAAATACAGGCCATCGCCCTTCCTGCTGCCTGGCTCACGACCTTTGTTGCCGCAGCTCGGCGCCGTCCGCCCGACGCCTGGTTTTCACGTCTGAAAAGGGGATCACCTGCGCGCGGGCTGGTTGGACCCGGGCGATGCCGCCTTCGGCGAGCAGCGTGGCGACCGTGGCGCGCGTGCGCTCGATGCTTTCGGCGAGGCGGGCCGCGAGCACTTCGGGCGGAGGCTCGACCGACAGCCCATGCTTGCGAACGAGCCGCTTGGCGGCGCGATCTCCGGCCTCGGCGTGGCGCACGACGGTCGCCACGATTTCCGCCGCGCGTTCGCGCAACAAGGTCTCTGCGGCGCGCATGCGCGTGCGGAGGAACGTGGGAGTGCCGCTCGATCCAGATTCGCGCATTGGTTTCGGTTCCAATTTCAATCGTATGATACAATAATATTGCGAATTTCTCTGATCAAGCACTTTCCGCGGGGCTAAGTAACTTTTTCGTGAGATGGAATATAACTGTTCGTTTTATGAGAGATGGTTATACTTACGCCGCGCCGAGCCCCCGCGGCGAGCAGCTGAAACGGGCACGCTTGATCGCCGCTTGCCGCGTCGGCCAGACTAGCAATCGCGATTCACGCCACTTTCAATGTCGGTATGGCCTTGATTTTTTCTCCGAGCGATTGCTCGGCGCGGTGAAGATCGTAACGCTTCTGCAGATTAAGCCAGAGATCGGGACCGTTTCCACACAGCTTGCCCAGCCGCAAAGCCATGCCCGGAGTCACCGGCTGCCTTTCCTCAAGGATATCGTAGAGCGTCTGACGCGACACGCCGAGCAGCTTGGCAATCTCAGTCTTCGGACGAGCGAGCGCCGGCAAAATCTCTACGCGCAGAAGCTCGCCCGGATGCATGGGTGGCAAGCCGCGCTTCGGGAGCTTCTTGGTCATCGTGCTTGTCCTCAATGATAGTCCTCCAGATCGACGTCTATGGCATCGCCATCCATCCACCCGAATGTGATCCGCCAGTTTCCGCTGGCGTTAACCGCATAGCGGCCCTTTTCCCGACCAACCAGGGCGTGAAAGCGAAATGCCGGGCACTAGGAATCTTCCCAGCGGGTCGTGCTCGGCGGCCAACGGGTGCCAGGTTGCAATATCGCATGCGATATCTATAGTTCAGCACGGTGCGACTTGTCCTGGACACGACCATCATGGTCGCTGCGATCCGGAGCGACGCGGGCGCCTCGCGGCGCCTCCTGGTTGCTGCATTGGAGCGCCGCTTCACGCCGCTCGTATCGGTGGCCCTGCTCATCGAGTACGAGTCGGTGCTGATGCGGGACGAGCATTTGACGACGGCGGGAATATCCCCGGATGAGGTCGCAACCTTGTTGGACGCCGTCGCACTGGTCGCTGAGCCGGTGCGCCTCGCGTTCCGGTGGCGCCCGATGTTGCCGGATCCGGATGACGACATGGTGCTGGAAGTGGCGGTGAACGGCGGCGCGGACGCAATCGTCACGATGAACCGGCGGGACTTCGTTCGGACCGCGGCAACCTTTGGGATCGAGGTGTTGTCGCCGGGCGAGACGGCGGCGCGATTGGAGTCAAGATCATGAGGAAAAGCAACTTCGCCTTGCGGCTTCAGCCATCGCTTTTGGAAGAGGCACGCAAACTGGCGCAGGCTGAGGGGGTCGCGCTCAATCAGCTCATCAACGTCGCGGTCGCGGAGAAACTTTCGGCTTTGCGCACGGAGAGCTACTTCGCCGAGCGCGCCCGCCGCGCGTCGGTGCCAAAGGCCATGAAGATCCTCAAACGCGCCGGTGCCGGCAAGCCGCCCATGAAGGGCGACGAGATAGCGCGAAAGCGGAAGCGGCCGTAGCTGGCAAACCGACATCCGCCTCTGGCACCGGAGCCGTCGCACGACAACCGGCAATTCCGGTTATTATGGAGGGTCCCAGTCGGGTCTGCTCGGCCCATAAAGCTCCAAAGCTCCGAAATCGAGATATTGTCGCCCGGCGCTGCGGCGATGGACTGACGAGATGGAGCAAGGCGAAAGCTGCGGTCAGGCGGGCGAACCCGCATCTCGATCGCTCTGCCGCGCCTAAGGGGGCACCCAAAAAGGCAGATTTCTCCGGTTAGGCGGTCCGGGTGGCCGCCTTTCTCCGTCAAGGGCGCGCTCGTGAATATGTACTCTAGTTGAATGAGTTCTACTTTGAACCTTACTAGGTTCATAGAAGTCTATCTCGGTTACACAGCGCTGAGGCAAGTAAAACGGCTTTGCGTAATTCAAGACCCGCCTCGACCTGCCACGGCCCCCCGGAAATGCTTGTGTACGGCTACGCCCGTGTCAGCACGCATGGGCAAACGCTTGCGGCGCAGCTTGAACAACTGCGCGCGGCCGGTTGCCTCAAGGTCTATCGAGAGAAAGCCAGTGGCGCGCGCGCCGATCGCCGCCAGCTCCAAATGCTCCTCAAGACGCTCGCCCGAGGCGACACGGTTATTGTTACCCGCATTGACCGCCTGGCCCGATCGACTTTCGATCTATTTGCGATCATCCAGCGCATCGTCGATTCCGGCGCGCATTTTCGTTCCTTAGCGGAGCCTTGGGCCGATACGAGCACGAGCACCGGCAGGCTGATGATCGCGGTGCTTGGCGGGCTTGCCGATGTTGAGCGCGACCTGATCCGGACGCGCACGACCGAAGGCCGCGCCCGAGCGAAGGCGCGCGGTGTGAAGCTCGGACCAAAATTCAAGCTCAGTCCTGCCGGGCGCAAGGAAACCCTCGCGCGCCTTGCCGCCGGAGAAACGTCAACGGCCATCGGTCGATCCTATCGCGTCAGCGACAGCACCATTCTGCGGCTAAGGTCATGACAGCTGGGTCCCCCTACTCCAATCATCTCCGCTCGCCTTCCCGAATGCACTGTTCGCATTTCGTTCTAATCTGGTATAGTCGAGACTCCGAACATCGCCGCGTAACCTAAAGGCTTGATTCTCCTTAGTATTCGCCTTAAGCAGAATGCCGACTCGCCGACGCTCATCAGCACGGGTGAAATGGAGCCTTCTCACGGCTCCTGTATTTACTCGCTCGATGCTGGCCAAAGTGGTCATCATTTCTGCAACCAGCGAAAGAAGAACGCGGCCTAGACAACGAACCTCACGCCAAAGACATCGATGAGCTTTTCTGCAGGAAACGATTGGCATCAAGAATTTGGCATCGCCTCCGGCGGCCCAAGAGCGTTTTTTACCAACAAGGATGAATTGAGTGTAGCTGGCTCGCCTCCGCAAAGTCACATTCTGCGACGTGCGTTTGATCTCTTGAAGCTCGACGGAATTTTTTGTGCCGACGGTTCTCCCCTGGTGTACTTCAAACAGATCAAGCGAGTTGACACTGTCGAAATTGCTCGCTTGCACCGCATATTCTGGAATCATGGCGGCGCGCCCATCTTGGTCCTGATCGCCCCCGACGAAGTACAAATCTATTCAGGTCTTACTCGACCGGTTTCCCCGGATGCTCCCAGTTCTAAGATTCCGAGCCTTGTTGACACGATTCAACGCCTATCCTCGGCGATGCGCGAGTTTTTGCCTGCCGTCGAATCTGGAGATTTCTTCCGCCGCCATGCACGATCATTCGATCCAAACTATCGCGTCGACCGCGATTTGTTAGACAACCTCCAGGCTGCAAGACAAAAACTCATCACTCTTTTAGATGACGAACGTTATGCTGAGACGGTTGACGCGCTTCTATGTCGGCTTGTATTTGCCTGCTATCTATTTGACCGTAAGGTAATTCAGCAATCATACTTAGATGACATTGGATTGCGACATGTGCAGCATTTACGCGATATACTAGCAATACGACCTCGCGGGACGGCCAAGAAGTATCTTTACGATCTGTTCAGTGCCCTCGGTGACGATTTCAATGGCGACCTATTCAGCGACAATTTGCCAGCCGAAGCGAGGCATGTAGGCGTGTCATATATCGACGTCTTGGACGATTTTTTTCGCGGAACAAAAATTGATAGCGGGCAACGTACCTTTTGGCCCTACGATTTTGCGGCCATTCCCATCGAGACGATCAGCGCCATCTACGAACGTTTTCTCAAAAGCTCTAGCAAAAAGCAGGGCGCCTTCTACACGCCACGATTTCTTGCGGAACTCGTTTTAGACCTCGCGCTAGCCGACGTGCCGGTCCTGCTCGGTCGGCGGTATCTCGATCCAGCTTGTGGCTCAGGAATCTTTTTAGTTGGCCTGTTTAACAGAATGGCAGAGGAGTGGAGACGGAACAATCCCGATGCCGGAAATGACCGCCGGGCTCGCGAGCTGAGAGCAATTATGTGCTCCAACTTGTATGGGGTCGATATAAATCCAACGGCCTGCAAAATCACAGCATTTAGCCTCTACCTGGCATACCTTGATCAGCTATCGCCACGCGATATTCAAGAATTGCAAGAGAAGGGCCACAAGCTGCCGCGATTGGTTCACTATCCAAAAATAACTCCAGGCGATGACATCGAGGGTAATATTTGGTGTTCCGATTTCTTTTCCGACTCAGAGCGACCACCGATAACAGCCGATTTGGTGGTCGGAAATCCACCGTGGGGCAGTACCGCCTTGGACGGGACTCCTGCTGCCGGTTGGTGCAATGATCCGGAACATCTTTATCCAATCCCCGACAAGCAAATCTCTGCTGCATTTCTTTGGAAATCTGGACACCACGCATCTTTGAATGGCCGAGCAGTCCTCGTCCTTCCACATGGTACACTCTTTAATCACAGCAAGACGGCTCTTGAATTTCAGCGGGCGCTCTTCAGGCAGCGCACTATCGACCATGTTCTCAACCTCGCTGATTACCAATTCTTCCTTTTCGAGGAAGCTCGTCATCCCGCACTCGTTTTATCGTACCGCATAGCCCCAGCCCCGAGAAATCATTCGATTACGTATTGGGCGCCAAAGACAGATTGGCTTGTCACGCGTGCCGAGGTAATAGCGATCCTTCCCCAGGACCGATCTAAACTTACGGTTGGCGAAGTCCTTGACGATCTACAAACATTAGATGCTCCGCAAATTTGGAAACAGCGATACTGGGCATCTCCAAGAGACTTGCGCCTCCTCTCTAGACTGTTGCTTCATCCGCGATTACGTGACCACATCAGACAGGCGAGAGATGACCAACCGGGCAAAACATGGCGCATCGCGGAAGGCTTTCAACCGCTCGGGAGCAACGATGATCCGGAAAAGTCTAAAGTAATCCGTCTTCCCTCCCATTACTTCATTGATGCAACATCTCCCCATATTGACCTGTTCTTATTACCGCGCGATTGCGAAAGACTTCGTGGCACAAGAGTGACCGTTCGGGGACGTTCAAATACAGCAACAGACATTTACTCTTCTCCGCACGTCTTGGTGGCGCAGGGCTTTACGAGCGTAGCATTTGCCGATTTCAATGTTTCGTTCAGACATGCTCTTCGTGGAATCTGCGGCCCTGAAAAAGATAGAGTCCTTCTCATTTTTTTGGCGGCATACCTGCGCTCCCCATTGGCTAAGTATTTCTTATTCCACACTTCCTCCAATTGGGGCGTTAGCCGTCAAAAAATCCACGTTGAAGAACTTCTGCGTTTGCCGTTCTTTAAACCCGATAGCGCCGACAACCCGTCCCGCGCCTGGGAGATTGTCCACGAAGTCGCGAAACTGGTCAGCGCAACGGCCACCAGAGCGATCGACGATTTCGCGAACCGCGAGGAACTCATTGCCACGGCCGATGCTTCAATAACGCCCTTAATAGAAGAATATTTTGACATCCTTCCTATCGAGAAGGTTCTCATTAGCGATACCGCTGACACTATTATCCCCAGCGTCCGGCCGACTCGCGGTCGAGTTGATGTACCTACATTAAAGCCAAGCACAACCGCGCAGCGCCAAATCTATACCGCACGGTTGCGCGACACTTTAAATGAATGGGCCACGGGAGGTCCATTTGAAGTGCAGAGCCGTACCATTGCTTCGACCAAGCTAGGGATTGGCATAGCCATCTTACTCAAGGCTTCCCGTGGCACAGCACCTCACGAGACAGAGGATACTGATGACCAGCTTTTACGCGCACTGGATCATCTTAGGAGAATTGCTGGTCAGCAGCTCAACACTTTCGATTTGATTCGAGGAGCAAAGATTTTCGAAGGCGAGCGCTTGTACCTTGTCAAGCCTATCGCTCGACGGTTCTGGACAGAAACGGCAGCCCTAAACGACGCCGACGAAATTGCGAGCACAATACTCATGGAGACGCCGCGGGGGGTAGCTTGACGACTATCGGCGAGCCCACGCAATGGGCAGGTCTAATCGACTCAATGGTCCCAGACATCCTAAAGCTCATCGTGGCGACTTGGGAAGAAATGCCTTCGCCTAAGAGCGATGACAAAGAAGATGAAATTACGGTCGCCCTCTGTCGTGCCTTGCAACAGAATCGCACCGCGCGCCAGTTGATGTTCCAAATTAGGCCTCAGGTCGTGGAACTGGAACCGGCCGCCGGCGAAGACGTAGGGCGAATGGACATTGTCTTTATTTTTCTTGTACCTCGTGAAGACATATATTTTTGTCTAGAAAGTAAGAGGTTGAACGTCCTGAGAGATGGAGACACTCGCTCCTATGCCTCTGAGTACGTAACCTTCGGAATGCTTCGCTTTGTTTCGGGACAATACGCGAAGTCCGTCCGACATGGTGCCATGGTTGGCTACGTGCTTGATGGAGACCTGGCGCGCGCTATCGCCAATGTCCAAGCTAATATCACTGCAAACAGCACGATTCTTTGCATGTCTCCTCCCGGTGTGCTCTCTCCATCAACCATCCTAACGAGTGATCCGCGCGCTAAGGAGACAATGCACCGGCGGCCGCATGATGGCCTTCCTTTTTTTCTGCATCATTTGTTCATGGCAGCCGCCAAAATCGAGGCCAATCAAGCTGCCTAGAAATGGCGCGTACGGCTAAAGCCGGTCGGGCTCTAGTCGCTGCGCTCCCCGAGCCGCTTGGATCCGCAAGAATGGGATTCCGCGTCTCGGCCGTTCGGTGACGATCCCTCGCGCAAGTTAAATAGTGCTCGTCGCCGGGGGCACTCGGTCCCGCTTTTCCCTGACTTTTTCTTTGCGTCCAGATTTTAAGGACAGGGCGCTATGCTGTCGCTCCTGCGGGTGCCCTTTTAACCGGTCTCGTCGCCGCACTCGGTCCCGGGTCCCGCCGCGAAGACGCGTCGGCGCTATGCTGACCCTCCTACGGGTGCATTTTCGTTTGCTGCTTTTTTGTATCGGCCTCCCGGCCGATTGTTGAAGACGGGGCCTGCGGCCCCCAGGCCGTCAAGGCAACCCTTCGGGCGGAAAACGGCGGGCCGTGTAGTCGCTGCGCTCCGGCCCGCACCAAACCCCGCTTCGTTTTCCGGCCTGTGACGGCCAACCCCCGCTCATTGCCGCGTGGCTAGTCGGGTTGCATGGCGCAACCCTCAAGCCCATAGGGAAGGACGACTCATGCCTAAACCGGACATCCTCATCGTTGAGGGGCATGGCTTCAACTGGCAGCAGCTTTGCGAACTTCGCCGCCGGCAGCTTGAGGCGTGGCGAGCCTCGCAGGCCCAGCAGCTTACGCTCTTTGAGATGCACGAGGATTGCCGCCCCGAGGCCGAGCGGCTCCCCCGAAAGCCGGTAACAATAGGCGCGCCCGGCTGACGCCGGCCGGGCTCTACTCACGCCGAAGGGGCGCTCCCCGAGCCCCGCAGATCCCGCGAAGGCGGGAAGCGGGTCTCGGCCATTCGGTGACGATCCCTTCTGTAATCCGATCCCGGCCGTCAAGCGGATGTCTGGCCACGTCCGGTCTTTTTTGGGCGACCCGGTGCCGGGGATAGCGCCTGGATGACTCGGCATTCGGCGATGCGCCCGCCTTTGCACGAGTTAAGCGTATCGCGCAGCTCGCGCCGCAGTCGCGTCAACGCCGCGATCTTTCGTTCGGTCGTCCCCAGATGGCGCGCCACGAGCTGGTCCACTTCTTCGCACGGCTTTTCGCCATGGGCGGCCAGCTTCAAGAGTTCCCGTATGTCCTCGATCGAGAAGCCGAGTTCCCGCGCGCGTCGGATGAAGCCAAGCCGTTGCAGGTGCTCCGCCGCATAGCTGCGATAATTGCCGGTTGTCCGGCGCGGCGCGGGCAGAAGGCCGATCTTCTCGTAGTAGCGGATCGTCTCGATCTTGGTATCGGTGGCGTGCCCCAATTGCCCGATCGTCAGTGCGTCCATGTCTTGACCCTGTAGCGACTACAGGGTCCAGATATAGGCCGTAACCCCATCGAGCGACAGGCCCTAGCATGAGCGCACATTGTTGCGGACATCACCATGAAGACCCGGGCGGCGACCCGCTCCGGCAGGCGGCATACCGGCGCGTCCTATGGTTGGCGCTGGCAATCAACGCCGCCATGTTCAGCGTCGAAATCGGCGCCGGGTTTGCCGCCGGTTCAGCCGCCCTGCAGGCCGATGCGGTCGACTTCCTCGGCGACGCTGCCAACTACGCCATCAGCCTGTTCGTCGTCGGCATGGCCTTGCGCTACCGGGCGACTGCCGCGCTCGCGAAGGGCACGACCATGGCGCTCTTCGGATTCTGGGTCCTCGGGGTCACGGCATGGCACGCCTTCAACGGCACGCTCCCGCACGCCTTCACCATGGGAGGCGTCGGATTTGCCGCGCTTGTCGCCAACGCGACCTCCTTCTGGTTGCTGTGGCGCCACCGCACGGGCGACGCCAATATGCGCTCGGCGTGGATTTGCACGCGGAACGACGTTCTCGGCAATTTCGCGGTGTTGCTCGCAGCCGTAGGCGTGTTCGGGACGGGCACCGGATGGCCCGACGTGGTGGTGGCCGCGGTCATGGCCGTGCTCGCTCTGCAAGGAGCCGCGACCGTCATCCGGCGAGCCAGGTCGGAGCTCCGTTTGGATGGCCGCATGATGCCCGGCACTCTTCACATTGCCGGTCTGCATCACGGCGGCGGACGCACGGAATCCGGGCAAAGACACCCCCCAAGAGCTGCATAGATCGTTGCCAAGAAGAGCGCGGCCGTTTGATCTAAAGGGAGATCGGCAGCATGGCTTGGCGACACGTGTTGTTGATCATTGTTACACCGCTGCTGTTCTCGACGCATGCGCGAGCCGAGGATAAGGAGCCGACCGCTATCATCGAACTTGGCGGTTTGATATTGGCGCGATCTGCGCTAGGATTAAAAAAGCCTTCGATTCTACGATTTTTTACACATTCTCTTACACATACACATCCGCTAGCCGAAATTCCCTAGCGTTCTCAGGGGTTTGTCTCTTGTATCACGCGACTCAAAATGCCGTTCCCAAAAGGAGTGTCGGTTCGATTCCGACCGCCCGCACCACCTTGCCGCAATCGACGCAATTCCGGGCGAAGCGCTCAAGAAACTATTGTGTGAGAGTTCGCGGCATCCTAGGCGGACTAACCGAGGGACGCCCAGCAGTTGGAAACGGAGGTAAACCGGACCACAAATGCCCGCTCTGAGGTTTACTGGTTTGACCGAAGCTGACATCGATCTTCTACAAGCGGGCATAATCGATTTGCACGGCGACACTTAGCCCTCCGAATTCCTTGAGAGCCTGCCAGCGGTCAGGGTGCTGTTTCAGCGCCTTCAAAACTGCACCGTATCCTTTCACATATTGATGATCGTTGAGCCAACGCCGCAAGTTGGTGTTCAACGCGTCTCCGGACACTTCCGACGAAATGCAAGCCGAAAGGAGCAGGCCGGTATACTCGGCTGGCGAAGTGCGGCTCAGGTCGAGAAATTCCACCGCGCGGTTAGGATATGTTCGAAGCGCCCGTGCGAGCGCCTGTGCGGCTAAGCGCCTATGCTCAGGAGTTGCTTGACTGGCGAGAAATAACAACGCGCTCTGAACATTGTTAGCTAGAGAGCGTCCGAGCGAACTAAGTAAAAAAGCCTTGTTTCTGGCATCGGCCTCAACTTGGACCGCATCGAGCGTGAGTTCGACATAATGTTGATTGGCCTTGCTTCCGGCAAGCAGCGCGACGAGCAAACTACGTTTGGCCCCCCCTATTGCATTGAGAAGCGCTTCCTTCCCCTTCCGCATCCACTCATCTGCGCCATTCGAGCGCGTAATCAGCACCGTCAGCAGGTTATACGCTTGGGCATGATTGGGGTTCTTATCTAACCATGTTCGAGCGACGCCGACCACCTTGTCGTCTGCCGGGCGCGCAGCCACCAAGGCCCTAATCAACTCGTAGCCCTGCTGGTGCGTCGGATTGTCTTCCACCCACTTGAGCCCAATGCCGACCACCTTGTCGTCTGCCGGGCGCGCGGCCGCCAAAGCCTTAATCAACTCGTAGGCCTGCTGGTGCCTCGGGTTGTCTTCCACCCACTTGAGTGCAACGCCGACCACCCTGTCGTCTGCGGGGCGCGCAGCCACCAAGGCCCTAATCAACTCGTAGCCCTGCTGGTGCGTCGGATTGTCTTCCACCCACTTGAGCCCAATGCCGACCACCTTGTCGTCTGCCG